>Ga0116152_10000947_pt1 | contig 23944 bp, 15 predicted proteins | sample AD_UKC119_MetaG_FD_89894 | JGI IMG/M metagenome (GOLD analysis project Ga0116152, IMG submission 89894) | Active sludge microbial communities of municipal wastewater-treating anaerobic digesters from Hong Kong - AD_UKC119_MetaG | ecosystem: Engineered > Bioreactor > Anaerobic > Digestate...
GGCTTGCATGATAAGGACAGAAAAGCGGATATTCATTGAAAAGCAATATCATGCAACGATGAAATCGAACCTGCATCCATACTGTAATAAAAGGCCGCGCATAAAGCGCGGCCTTTAATGATGAGTCAAGGGTGAAGCCCCTGCCGGTTACTCTACTTCGCTGGACAGCGCCTTGGCGGAAGAAGAATAAAGGAGCTGTAAGGTAGCGGGGCCTGCCACGCCGTCGATCTCCAGACCGTTTACATCCTGGAAATTGCGCACGGCGTTGGTGGTTTTTTCATCATAGGTGCCGGTGATCTGGCCGTCGTAGTACTTCAGCTCGTATAGCGTATACTGCAGGCTGCGGACGTCTGAGCCGGTATCGTCGGGGCGCAGGGTGGAATACGAGCCGGTGGCCGAGGTGCTGCCGTAGAGCATGCGCTGCATGGCGGGGCCGGCTGTGCCGGTCACGCGCAGGCCGTTGGCCGCCTGATAGTTTTTCACGGCGGTGGTGGTACCGCTGCCGTAGCTGCCGTCCAGCGATCCGCCGTAGTAGCCCAGCGACGCCAGCGAGGTTTGCAGCGTGGTCACATTGGCGGTCGACGGGCTGTTGGTGGACGACATCGTGGTATAGCCCGTGGAGGTCGCGCTTTCGCCGTAGGTTACCGGATTGGTAGCGGTGGACGAAGACGAGCTGGACGAAGAGCTGGACGACGAGGTGCCCGTGCCCGCGTACAGGAGGTTGAGCGTTTCCTTGCCGGCTACGCCGTCGGGTGTTAAGTCGTTGGCGGTCTGGAATGCGACTACGGCGGCGTAGGTCGCCTGCCCAAAGTCGCCGTCAACCGTGCCGTCGTAATAATTTAGCGCCTTCAGCCGCGTCTGCAGGCCGCGCACGCCGTCGCCTGACATGCCGATGCGCAGCGCACCCAGATAAGCGACCACAGACGACGCCTTGCGCGCCGAGGACGAATACAGCTTCTCCAGCGTATCGGGACCGGCCACGCCGTCCGCCGTCAGGCTGTTGCGGGACTGGAACGAGACCACGGCGGCCTCGGTCGTCTCGGCAAAGATACCATCCGCGGTGCCGGTGAGGTAGCCCAGATAAATCAGGCGGTTTTGCAATATTTTCACCTGGTCGCCGGTGGAACCCAGGCGCAGGTAAATGTTGGTTTTGCCGTTGGTGTAGGTATTGGTGGTGGTGGATGTGGAAGTGGAGGTGGAGGTGGACGTGGACGTACCCGAGGTGTACGACGATTTGGCTACGGCATATTTGCTGAACAGCGCGGACTGCGTTTTCTCGCCCGCGATACCGTCGGCCGTCAGGCTGTTGGCAGTCTGGAAGTCCTTGATGGCCTGCTCGGTAGCGTCGCCGTATTTGCCGTCGGACGAGCCCGTGTAATACCCAAGCTCTTTGAGCTGATCCTGCAGCTGCTTAACCGCAAGGCCCGACGAGCCGTTTTTCAGCACGCTGGTATCCTCGGTGGTGGTGGACGTAGACGGCGTCGCGGTCGCGGTGACGGACGTCGTGGTTGTGGTCGTGGTGGTGGTATCGGTGGTGCCGGTCGTATCGGACGGCACAACCTCGCTGGGCGGATTGGTTGCCGTATCGCTGGAAAAATCCCAGCTGGACCAGTCGATCTGCGAGGCTTCGGTCGGCGTCGGCGTGGCCGTAGGCTCCGGCTCCTCCGTGATAACGATATCAAACTGCTGATCCTCGGTGCCGATGGTCAGCCCGTCGCTGTCGTCCACAACGCGGTCAGGCTCCACATAGCAGCTGGACAGCACAAGCGCAACCACCATCAGCATAACCAGCAGCAACAACTTGCGATAGCGGTTTACGGATTGCTTCACACGATTATTCTTCATCTGAACACTTCCTTATTCAGTGATAGGTGCATCATTTCCCATAATAGGGGATACTTTATTGTACAAGGGATAGAGGCAAATTGCAAGCGAAAAATTAAAATTCCTTCACAAAAAAGACGAAATATCATAATGTTTTATTCCCAGAAACGAAACAAAAGAATATTTGTAAAAATTATCCGCAACGGGAGACGGCTGCGCCCGCATCCGTGCGCCGGAAAAACCGGCTGTTGCCCCGCTGCTTAGGGCAGCTCGTCCGCGTTACGCGTGGCGCCCGCATCCAGCGACAGCGAATACAGCGTAATGCCGCGCACAGGCACACTGGTAATATCTTCTAGCGCGCGGCGATACAGCGCTGCCTGTGCCCCATACAGCGCCCACAGCGCATCGGCGGTCTGTACCCGATCCGTTTTGTAGTCCACCAGCTCCCACTGCCCGTCCCTGAGGTAGCAAAGGTCGATTACACCCTGCACCAGCAGGCCGTTTTCCTCGGGCAGGCGGAGCACAAAGCTCCATTCCCGTTTCACGGCATCCGCCGCCAGCGCTTCCCGCCCCCATGGGCTTGCGAAAAACGCGGCCAGCGACCCGATATCGATCAGATGGAAGGTATCCTCGGTAAACAGCCGCCTGCGAAGGAACGCCTGCAGCTGCTTACGGATTTCCAGCCGCATTTCCTGCGAATGATCCACCAGCTTACGCAGCGGAGCATAGGCGAGCAGGCACAGCGCCTTGTGCGTGGCTACGCCGCGCTGTACGCCGGCGGAACCCGTGTCGGTACCGCGCATAAAGGCAGGCAGGGCGGGCAGATCGGCAATCTGCCGGGGACGGGTGAGCGGCAGCGGCAGGCGCTTGCTGTGCTCGGTCTCCAGCTCGGCAGCATCCTCCGTGTCCGTGTCATACAGCGCGGGCGCTTCTTTTTTGAACTGCTGCCGCGAGCGCACCAGCGCCGTTACGCCCACCTTAAACGGATGATGGTCGCGCGGGATGCACGGGGCAAGCGGATCGGTCTGCGGATCGGGGTTAGGCGGCAGCGACGGTGAAAGCGCGCGTGCTTCCTCGGTCAGCTGTTCCAGGCGGCCGCGCTGCCGATCCAGCGATTCGCGGTCGGTCTGCGGCTTGGCAAACGAGAGCAAATCCTCCGATTCCTCCACAGAATTGTGGGAAACGACGCGAAAACCCCCCGTTTTATGTGGAAAAGGTGTGGAATACGTGGATAACCCGGGGTCGGTCAGGGCGAGGGAATCAAGGTCGGGATCAACGCAGGACACCAGCCAATCCAGCATATGTTTGGCATTTGCCACCGTGTAGGCGGTCGGGCGTGCCGTGGAAAACTGCGGCGCGGGCAGGTAGCCCATCAATATCAGCTCGTCGCGCGCGCGGGTCATGCCCACGTAAAGAACTCGGGCGCGCTCGGCCAGGTTTTCGGCCTTCCGGCGCATCGTGACCGCGGAGGCCAGCAGCGTGCCGCCCTTCACGCGGCGTACTTCATCAATATAGGGCAGCGCCACGCCCAGCTGCTGGTGCAGCCCCAGGTCGGATCCGCCGCTGTGCGCAAAGCCCGCCTCCAGCCCCATCAGGAACACCACGGGGAACTCCAGCCCCTTGGATTTGTGGATGGACATCACGCGTACCACGTCCTCCCGCGGGCTTAACACCGTGGGGCTGACGGATTCCCGCGCGGCGGTAACGGACACGACGGTCTGCAAAAACTGATGCAGGTCGCCCCCGCCGCGCGCTTGAAACTCCACTGCCTTTTCGCACAGCAGCCGCAGGTTGGCCTGCCGCAGCCGGCCATAGGGCTGGCACCCGTAAAACGCGTACAGCCCCGAGCGCGACAGCCATTTCCACAGATATTCGGACAGGGGCAGGCTGCGCAGTAAAAAGCGCTCGTGCTTGAGCGAACGCAGCGCATCCGCACAGCGTGCGGACAGCGCGTCGGCGCCCTGCGCGGCAGCGCGCACGGCGTCCAGATAGCTGCCCTTCGGGGTGCGGATGCGGATCTCGGCCAGCTCCGCGTCGGTCAGGCCGATGGCGGGGCTGCGCAGGCACGCCAGCAGGGAAAGATCGTCGTGGATATTATCCATCAGGCGCAGATGGCACAGCACCTGCGCAATCTCGTCGCTTTGCAGCCCCGCGCCGCTGCCCTCGGCATACACGGGGATGTTGGCCGTGCCCAGCACGCGCACCAGCACATCGTCCACGCCCTTCATGCGCGGGGCGAGGATGGCGATGTCCCGATAGCGCAGGGTGCGCATGCGGTTTTCCTTGCGGTCCAAAAACGGCTGCCCGACACGGGCGCGGATTTCCCGCGCAAGGGCGGCGGCCTGTACACGCGTGCGGTCGGCGGCATTGAGCGGTGTGGTGAACAGGTGCAGCTGCACGGGCGGATCGTTTTGCGTTTCCTGCCCGGGGTACAGCCGCGCGCGGCGGTCGTAGCCGATCTCGGTCACGTCGCGGCGCATAATTTGCCCGAACACACGGTTTACCCCGTCCAGCACCGCGCCGCGCGAGCGGTAGTTGCGGTTAAGGTCGATACGCCGCTGCGGGGCGTCCGCCGCATCGGAAAAGGTTTCCTCCTTTTGCATAAACAGCGTGGGGTCGGCCTGCCGGAACCGGTAGATGGATTGCTTGACGTCGCCGACATAGAAAAATCGCTGGGGGATATTGTTAAAGGTTTCACGATCCGGCGTGTCGGGCGGTGTTTCACGTGAAACATCCTGTTTCACCGCATTGAGAAGCGCCTCCTGCACGCCGGAGATATCCTGATACTCGTCCACAAACACCGCGTCAAACCGCGCGGCGACCGCCTGCCGGATTTCGGGATGCCGCAGGATTGCCAGCGCCATGTGCTCCAGATCGTTGGGATCGAGCACGGAGCGCTGTTTTTTCTTATCCATATAGCGCCGGTGCAGCTCGGCGCATACGCTGCCAAGCCCCAGCAGAGCGGGCTGCATGGCGTTGAGCCGCGCGATGATTACATCCGGCGGCTGGGACAGCAGCGCGCCGACCTGCCCCGCGAGCTTTTTCAAGCCCTCGCGGATGTCCTTGTAGCGGAGATTGATTTCCTTTTCCTCGTCGTCCAGCCCACGCACGACGGGCATCCGATCCAGCGCAAACCGCTGCGCCGCCGCGACGGTAGCCTGCAGGCCATGGGGCAGCTGACGTAACAGCTCGTCCACCGCCGCGCGGTCCGCCCGCATGGCCGGCAGGTATTTCTCGGGGCACAGCGGGTGCTCCGCCAGGGTTTGCAGCTCGCCGGCCAGCGCCTGCGCGCCGTCCAGCAGCACGCGGCAGTCGGCCAGCAGCGTTTCCGCCATCGCGCCGGATTGCAGGTCTGTAAGGGTATAGCGATACGCGGCCAGCGCCGACAGCCAGCCGAACGGGTCGGCCAGCGTCATAATAAAGGGATACAGCTCGCCAAGCATAGCGACGATCCTTTTGTCCTCAAACTTGGCGGTCAGCGCCGCTGCCGCCGCGTCGCCCGCCGCGGCCTGCACGTAGAGCTGCTCCATCGCCTCGTCCGTCGCTTCCTGCAGCAGGTTGGAGGCAACGGTGGCGTCCGCAACCGCCGACAGCGGATCCACATCCACAATCTGAAAATACTCCTGCACCAGCGAATGGCAGAAGCTGTGCAGCGTGGAGATGTGCGCCAGCTCCAGCCGCTCGCGCTGGCGGCGGATGTGAATATCCGCGTCACCAACCATGCGCTGCTTCAGCCGCTCGCGCATCTCGGCCGCCGCCGCACGCGTGAACGTGACCACCAGCATGCGGTCGATGCTGATGCCGTCCCGCTCGATCATCGTATAGATTTTTTCGATCAGCACCGCCGTTTTGCCGCTGCCCGCCGCGGCGGACACCAGCAGCTCGCGGTTGCCCGCGTCAATGGCCGATTGCTGCTCGGGTGAAAATTGCATGAAACCCTCCTTTGGAAACGCATAGAGGTTTTACCCCTATGCACCCTGACAAGGGCTACGCTCTTGACCCTTCATTGACCGCGCATTGCGCGGTCAAATGGGAGGTTCAGGGGCACTGCCCCTGATCAGGGTCTTAGGGGCGGAAGCCCCTAACGCGCCTTTATGATCTCGAGAATCATTTGCGTAACGGTCTCCATTTCGGGGACGCAGGCATACTCCATCACGCCGTGCATGTTGTATACGCCGGTAGGCAGGTTAGGGCAGGGCAGCCCCATATAGGTGAGGCGTGATCCGTCGGTGCCGCCGCGGATGGGCTGGATATCCGGCACCTCGCCCACGGCGCGGATGCCGTCCAGCGCGCGGGAAACAACCTCGGGGTGCTTGTCAATCTCGTCGCGCATATTATAGTAGGTATCGGTCATGGTAACGGTCACGGTGTCCGGCCCGTACTGGCCGTTGATAAACGCGGCGGCTTCGAGCATGCGCGCCTTGCGCGCCTCAAACTTCGCGTGGTCATGGTCGCGGACGATATATTTAAGCGTTGCCTCGATCTCCTCGCCGTGTATGTAGGCCAGGTGATAAAAGCCCTCATGGCCCTCGGTGTGGGAGGGCGTCTCCGCCGGCGGCAGCAGGGCGGCAAACTCGGTGGCGATCAGCGCGGCGTTTTTCATAATGTCCTTTGCCGTGCCCGGGTGGATGCTGACGCCCTTGATATTCACCACGGCGGAGCAGGCATTGAAACACTCATAATTGAGCACGTTTGGCGGGCCGCCGTCCACCGTGTAGGCGAAGTCCGCGCCGAAGGCCTTGACGTCAAAATTATCCACGCCCATGCCGACTTCCTCATCCGGGGTAAAGGCGATGCAGATCTTGCCGTGCCTGATGGACGGATCGGTGAGCAGAATTTCGCACGCGGCCATGATCTCGGCCACGCCGGCCTTGTCGTCGCCGCCCAGCAGCGTGGTGCCGTCGGTCACGATCAGCTCCTGACCGGCCTGCCGCTGCAGGCTTGGAAACGCGGACTCCCGGATCACCACGCCGTTGCCAAGCGCGATATCACCGCCCGCGTACCGGATGCAGCGCGCGTGCACAGGCCCCGTGGCCACCGCCGGCGAGGTATCCACATGCGCGATCAGGCCGATGGCCGGCTGATCGGGCACATTGGCGGGGATGGACGCGTACACGATGCAATGCTCGCAGATGCGCACACCGTCGGCGCCGAGCTCGGTAAGCTCCTTGACCAGCAGCCGTGCCAGATCCCACTGTTTTTCGGTAGACGGGTGCGTGCCGGTGTTTTCATCCGATCCGGTGTCGATCGCCACATAGCGCAAAAACCGTTCCTTGGTCGTCATAGTCATTCTCCTTTTTATTGCCGGCAGGGCGTGCGCCCCGACCGTAAGCATAGTGTTTCACGTGAAACATTACCGCGAGCTGAGCCGCGCGACGCAGTCACGCAGCGGGATACGCGCAAGCTCCATAATGTTGTCGGGCAGCCGGTCGAGCGGAAACCATTTCAGGTCGGTCAGCTCCTCGGCCTGCGGGTGCAGCGTGCCGGTAAAGTCGCTGCACAGGTAGTAAACGCCGATGATGAAGGTCTGGTCGCCGTTGGGATAGGTGTGCTTGCGCTCCGGGCCGGAGTATACGCCGAGCATTTCCAGCTTGCCCAGCGCCAGGCCGGTTTCCTCCAGCACCTCGCGGCGCGCAGTTTCCTCCAGCGTTTCGCCGATTTCCAGGCAGCCGCCGTGATCGGCCCAGGTGCCGTCGTCCTTGCGGCGCTGTAGCAGCAGCTGCCCGTCGCGGTGGATAAATACGCCCGCGCCGACGATCATCAGCATATTGTGCCCAATATCTTTACGAATGGAATCCACATATTCGTTCATGGAAAGCCTCCCGTTTTTTCCCATCATACCACGGTCAAAAAAGGTCGGCAAGGGATTGACAGCGAAACGACAATATGATACATTCATTCTCCTGCGAAAAACAGAAAAAACTGCATGACGGACCCCTTGCGGAGGATAGTATGATCCAACTGGACGGCATCTGCAAAACCTTTCGGGTTGCCAGGCGCAAGAGCGGCTTTAGCCAGGCCGCCAAAGCGCTGGTGAAGCGCACACACGAGGAAATACACGCGCTGGACAACATTTCCTTTTCGGTCAACGACGGGGAGATGGTCGGCTATATCGGGCCTAACGGCGCCGGAAAATCGACCACGATCAAGATCATGTGCGGCGTGCTGACGCCCGACAGCGGCGCCTGCGTGATTGACGGGCGCACCCCGTGGAAGGACCGCATCGCGCATGTGCAGCACATCGGCGTGGTGTTTGGCCAGCGCAGCCAGTTGTGGTGGGACGTGCCCGTGTGCGACAGCTTTGACCTGATCCGCGATATCTACCGCGTGGACAACGCGGCGTACAAGCGCAATCTGGACGAGCTGACGGAGCTGCTCAATCTTTCCGAGATCCTGCAAACGCCGACGCGTACCTTAAGCCTGGGGCAGCGTATGCGCTGCGAGATGGCGGCGTCGCTTTTGCACAATCCGTCCATGCTGTTTTTGGACGAGCCGACCATCGGGCTGGACGCGGTGTCCAAAATCGCGGTGCGGCAGTTTATCAAGCGGCTGAACAGGGAGCGCGGCACCACCGTGATCCTGACCACGCACGACATGCAGGACATCGAGGCACTGACCGAGCGCATTCTCTTAATCGGCAAGGGGCGAATCCTGCTGGATGGCAGCCTGGAGCAGCTGAAAACCCGCGCTTCCGCACAAAAAACGCTGGTGATCGCCTACGCGGGCGACGCGCCGGCCTTATCGCGCGGGATGGCGCTTGCGGAAAGCCGCGAGGGCCGTATGGTGATCACGCTGGATCCCGCCGTGTGCCCCGTGTCGGACGCCATTGCGAGGATCGCCGCGCAGACGGAGGTTACGGACGTATCGGTGGCCGGCATCAGCGCCGAGGAAATGGTGGCCGCGCTGTATCAGGAGTATGAGATATGAAGGCTTACGTATCGGTATTCCGCCTGCGGTTTATCAACTCGCTGCAGTACCGCGCGGCGGCGCTGGCCGGCATCGTGACGCAGTTTGCGTGGGGTTTTATGGAGCTGCTCGCGTTTTCGGCGTTCTACCGCGTCAATCCCGCCGCGTTTCCGATGACGTTTCAGCAGACGGTGAACTACATCTGGCTGCAGCAGGCGTTTTTGGCGATGTTCATGATGTGGTACTTCGATTTTGAAATCTTCGGGGCGATCACCTCGGGCTCCATCGCCTACGAAATGGTGCGCCCGCTGAATTTGTACGGCCGCTGGTTCAGCCAGTCTGCCGGCACGCGGATGGCGAAATGCCTGCTGCGCTGCCCGCTGGTGCTGGCGGTGGCGCTGGTGATCCCCGGGCCGCTGCGCATGTCGCTGCCGCCGAGCGCGGGGCAGTTCGCCCTGTTTGTGCTGTCCGCAGCACTGGCGCTGGGCGTGGTGGTTTCGTTTTCGATGCTGATTTACATCAGCGCGTTTTTCACGCTGTCGCCCGCAGGTGTGCGGGTGATCACCGCGGCGGCGGTGGATTTTCTGGCCGGCGGCGTGGTGCCGCTGCCGTTTTTCCCCGATAAGCTGCGCGCGGTGGCGGAGCTGCTGCCGTTTGCGTCCATGCAGAATATGCCGCTAAGGATTTACTCGGGCAACATCGCGGGCACGGCGGCGCTGGAGGGCATCGCGCTGCAGGCATTCTGGCTGGCGGTGCTGATGGTGCTGGGGCGGCTGTGGATGCGCAGGGCGCTTAAAAAAGTAGTCGTGCAGGGAGGCTGAACATGAAGCTGTATATAAAATATCTGGCAATACACATCAAAAGCCAGATGCAGTACAAGGTTTCGTTTTACCTGATGATGGCGGGGTACTTTGTGGTATCGTTTTCCATGCTGCTGGGCGTGTACTTCATGATGAGCCGCTTCAACACCGTGGACGGTTTCACCTTTGAGGAGGTGTTGATTGGCGCCGCGGTAACGATGGCGGGCTTTGCCATCGGCGAGGGTGTGGCGCGCGCGTTTGACATGTTTCCGGTGGTGATATCAAACGGCGAGTTTGACCGCATGCTGGTGCGCCCGCGCGGGCTGATCTTCCAGGTGATGGCGGCCAAGCTGGAGCTGAGCCGCCTGGGTTACATCGCGCAGGCGGCCGTGGTGCTGTGTTACGCCGTTCCCGCCAGCGGCATCGTGTGGACGGCGGACAAAATTATCACCCTCATCCTGATGATCGTGTGCGGCGGTACCGTGTTCTGCTGTCTGTTCCTGATCTACGCCGCGCTCTCGTTTTTCACCATCGAGGGCCTGGAGTTTATGAACGTGTTCACCGACGGCGGGCGCGAGTTCGGCCGGTACCCGTTTTCCATCTACGGCAAGGAAGTGCTGAAGATCCTCACCTACGTCGTGCCGATGGCGCTGTTCCAGTACTACCCGCTGCTCTATTTAATCGGAAGGGAAACCGGCAGGTTTTATATGTTTCTCCCGCTTTTAAGCCTGCTGTTTGTGTTTCCGGCGTACGGCCTGTGGCGGCTGGGGCTTAGGAATTACAAATCGACCGGGTCTTGATGTTTCACGTGAAACATTGAAAATGCAAAACGAAAACAGTCTGGCAGGGCTGTTTTTGCTTATTGCGGCCCATTCGTGGTATAATAAGCTTTCAAACATTGGACTCCGGGAGGGACGGAACTATGCCAGCAATCGCCTGTAACAGGGATTCGATCAAGCAAGCCATTGTCGGAAAGCTGCTGCGATATTACGGCGTGACCGTGGAAAGCGCCACGACGCACCAGCTGTATAAAGCCACCGCAACTACCATCCGCGACCAGATTATGCAGCTGTGGATGGAAAGCAAGAAAAAGGTGGCGGACGAACAGGAAAAACAACTGTATTACCTCTCCATCGAGTTTTTGATGGGGCGGTCGATGAACCAGAACCTGATCAACATGTGCGCGCAGGACGCCTACCGCAGCGCGCTCAAGGACCTCGGGATTGACATCCTGAGCCTGATGGAGGAGGAGCCGGAGCCGGCTTTAGGCAACGGCGGGCTGGGGCGGTTGGCCGCGGGCTTTTTGGACAGCCTGTCCACGATGGGCATCCCGTCCACCGGCTGCACCATCCGCTACGAGTACGGGCTGTTCCGCCAGAAGATCGTGGACGGCCAGCAGGTAGAGCTGCCGGATCCCTGGCTGCAGGACGGAAACGTGTGGGAGATCCCCGTGACCGAGGATATCTGCCAGGTGCAGTTCGGCGGTGACGTAAAGGAATACGAGACCAATGGCCGGCGCTATTTTGCGCTGGAAAACGCCTATACCATCGACGCCGTACCCTACGATATGCCCGTGGTGGGTTATCAGTCGGGCACGGTGAACACGCTTAGGACATGGTCGGCACGCAGCCGCGAAACCTTTGACCTGCATACCTTCGGGCGCGGCGAGTACGACAAGGCCATGGATGAAATGCGCATGGCGGAGGTCATCAACAAGGTGCTCTACCCCGAGGACAGCCACTGGGAGGGCAAGATGCTGCGCATGAAGCAGCAGTATTTCTTCACGTCCGCCACGGTGCAGACGGCGCTTAAAAAGTTCAAGCGCAGCTATGGCAACGATTTCAGCCGTCTGCCGGAAAAAGTGGTCTTCCACATCAACGACACGCACCCCGGGCTTGCTATTCCGGAGCTTTTGCGCCTGCTGATCGATCAGGAGGGCCTCGGCTGGGACGAGGCGGTAAGCATTGCGCACCGCTGCTTTGCCTACACCAACCATACCGTGATGCAGGAGGCGCTGGAGCGCTGGCCCGAAAACATGATGAAGCAGACCCTGCCCCGCATCTACATGCTGCTGGAGGAGATGAACCGCCGCCTGTGCGAGCGCCTTTTCAAGGCCTATCCCGACCAGTGGGACCGCATCGGCGCGATGGCGATCCTCGCCTACGGGCAGGTGCAGATGGCCAACCTCTGCGTATCGCAAAGCTACAGCGTCAACGCCGTCAGCCAGCTGCACGGCAAGATATTGACCGACGGCCTGTTCCACGATTACTGGATGCTGGACAAGGATAAGTTTTCCGCCATCACCAACGGCATCACGCACCGCCGCTGGCTGCTGTCGGCCAATCCGGGCCTGTCTGAGCTGATTGAAACGGTGATCGGGACGGGCTTCCGCGGTGACGCGCAGGAGCTTGCAAAGCTTTTGCCCTTTGCCGACGACGCGGCCTTCCGCGCGGACTACGACAAGGTGAAAAAGCAGAACAAACAGCGCCTGGCCGCGCTGATCAAACGCCGCCAGAACGACACCGTCAACCCCGATTTCATCTTCGACGTACAGGCCAAGCGCCTGCACGAGTACAAGCGGCAGATGCTCAACGCCCTGCATATTCAGGTGCTGTATAACCGCATCGTGGACGACCCGAGCTTCACCATGCCGCCGCGCGCGTTCCTGTTCGGCGCCAAGGCCGCGCCGGGCTATTACCGCGCCAAGCTGATTATCCGCTACATCAACGCGCTGGCGACGCTGATCAACAAGCACCCGCGCGCAAGCAAGATGCTCAAGGTCGTTTATATCGAAAATTACGACGTGTCCACCGCCGAGGTGTTGATGCCCGCCGCGGAGATCAGCCAGCAGCTGTCCACCGCCGGCAAGGAGGCATCAGGCACCGGCAACATGAAGTTTATGATGAACGGCGCGGTGACGCTGGGCACCATGGACGGCGCTAACGTGGAGATATTCGACCTCGTGGGACAGGAAAATATTTACATTTTCGGCATGCGTGCCGACGCCGTGGAAAACATGTACCGCGAGGGTACCTACCGCCCGATGAGCATTGTGGAATCAAACGCCGAAATCAAAAAAGCCATGTGCCAGCTGCACGACGGCACGCTGTTCCCGCACGAGCCCATGGCGCTGCAGGAGCTGTATAACTCGCTGCTGCTGGGCGACCACGGCACCATGGCGGACAGCTATTTTGTGCTCAAGGATTTCGGCAGTTATTCGATGGCCAACCGCCGCATGATGGAGGACTACCAAAACCGTGATAAGTGGCTGAAAATGGCCATCACCAACACCGCCAAGTCCGGCTATTTCTCCTCCGACCGAACGATCGGGGAGTATAACGAGAAGATCTGGCATATTTAAACGAAAAGACAAAACCTATACAAGCCGGCAGACTATGTTTTCTGCCGGCGTGCATTTGTTTATATTGTTTTACGTTGTTTTATTGCGTAAGGACTTCAATTTAGTTCCCGTAAGGACGCTGTACAGCCTGCAGTATATAATGCTATACTGGCAGAAGAACAGCATTATAGCAATTCGGGAGGAATGACGGATGCCAAAATCAGCCAAGTCCTGTTACGCGTTTATCTTCTGCCTGATCCTCTGCCTGGGCTGTATCGGGGCGGCGTATGCCTACGATATCAACGAGGGCGGGGAATACAACGTGTCCGAGATCAATGTCCGATCCGAAGTGAATATCTACACCACCGAGCCCGTTACGCTGATCGGCAAGCTGGACGGGGAGATCAATTGCAAGGTTGAAGGCGTAACCCTGACGCTGAACAATATGCGCGTAACCAGCAGCGAGCTGTGCGCGCTCGCGTTTGTCGGTGAGGGCAATACGCTGATTGTGGAAGGGAAAAACACGCTGAAATCCGGCGGGCGCGACCCCGGGATACGCGTGGAAGAAGGCATGGAGCTGACGATCAAAGGCGACGGAAGCCTGACGGTCGTCGCGGGGTCCAACGGCGCGGGCATCGGCGGCGGAGATTGCTCCGCGGGCGGCACGATCACCATCGAAAGCGGGGAAATCACGGCCACAGGCGTCGGCAACGGCGCGGGCATCGGCGGCGGAAGCTGCCGCGACGGGGGAACCACCACCATCACCGGCGGCACCATCGTAGCAACCGGCGGCGAGGACGGCGGCGCGGGCATCGGCGGCGCCAGTGAAAACGGAGGCGGCACCATCCTTATTACCGGCGGCACGATCACCGCCACAGGCGGCGGCGAGGACGGCAGATGCGGGGGCTGCGGCATTGGCGAAGGATGGAACTCCAGCTCACGGCGGCGCTTTAACGGCACCATCACCATCACCGGCGGCACCGTCACGGCAACGGGCGAATGGGGCAGCCGCGGCATCGGCGGCGGCGGTTTCAGCAGCGGCGGCATCATTACCGTCGAGGGCGGCACCATCACGGCCAACGGCGGCATCGGCGGCGGCATCCAAGGCATTGACGACGGATTGATCACGATCACCGGCGGCACCATTGTAGCTGACGGCGGCATCGGCCCCGGAAGCGATATCATCATTTCCGGCGGCGATATCACCGCCATCGGCAGCGATGGGTTCGCGGGGATTGACGCAGGCCTGGAAAGCGGAAGCCGCAGAGACGATAGAACGATCAGGATTACCGGCGGTACCATCGTGGCCATCGGCGGCAGAGGCGCGGCGGGAATCGGCAGCGGCAGCTTTCGCAATACAGAAACGATTACGATCACCGGCGGCACGGTTACCGCAACCGGCGGCGATCCGTTTGTGAATAAAGGAACCGGTTGGGATAACCTGCGCTTCGGCGGCGGTGCGGGCATCGGCGGCGGATATTGCGGGTTTGGCAGCAATATCATCATCACCGGCGGCACGGTCAAGGCGACCGGCGGTGAAGAAGGCGCGGGCCTTGGCACGGGCGCAAGCGGGGGCTGCGGCAGCGTTACAATCTCCGGCGGTACGGTGGAAGCCATCGGCGGAGCCTGCGGCGCGGGCATCGGCGGCGGATTGAACAGCAACAGCGCTGATACGATAATCACCGGCAGCAGCCTGGTCTATGCCCGGCGGGGCGAGGGCGACGCCTACGATATCGGCGCGGGCGAAGGCGGGGAAAACATGCAGCTGTGCCTGTATATCAAGGAGCAGGCCGCCGTGTTTTTGGGCACCAACAAAAGCGCGCCGCCGGCCGCCAAAGGCCATACCAAAAAGCGGCCGGTTAACAAAACCGATCCGATGGTCGCCGCCGAATACAACGGCGAGCTGACGATCTTCGGTATCGCGGGCACCGGCGAAAGCCCGTGGACGGACGCGCAGGGCGGCTGGTTTGTGCTGCGCACCCTGCAATATGACGCCAATGGCGGGGAGGGCGTTTTGCCCGATGCCGCAGGCCCGCTGCATGTAACGGTTCCCCTGACGGTTGCCGGCGCCGAGGGCCTTACCAAGGACGGCTACACGTTCACCTGCTGGAATACCCGGGCCGATCTGCGGGGTAAAACCTATTTCCCGGGTGACGAGATCCATTTTCTGTCATCGGAACCAACGCTGACTTTGTACGCGCAGTGGGATAAAGCGGATTAATCAGCGTCAGAAAGCCTGTAATGGCAATGCACACGAAAAACGGCCCCTTTATGCAATAACCAGGCATAAAGGAGCCGTTTTCAACACAATCGAAGTACAATCCAAGATTGCCCAACGGCAATCTATACGCCATTCCTCATTCTTAATCCCTCATTCCTCATGATCTCCCGTCCCCGTCTCCGTCTCCTTCCCACGGTCCAGCGCGGCCAGCACGCCGGGGAGCACGAACACGATCAGGATTACGGCGATCGCGCCGCCGCGGGCGATAGTGAGCAGGATTTCGGAGATGGCGGGCTCGGCGGCGACATAGATCAGGCCGATGGCGGTGGTCACGCTCACCAGCACAAGCCCCGAGGTGAGGATGGTGTGGATGGCGCTGTGCAGGGCAAAGGTGATGGCCGTCCGCTTGGGCATGGCCTTGCGTGCCTCGCGGTAGTAATCGGCGTAAAGGATGCCGTAGTCCACCATCGCGCCCAGCAGCAGGCACTGCACAATTAAAAGCGGCAGGTAGTACATGCTGATGCCTTGCAGATAGGTGGTACCCATCGTGATCCACACTGCGCACTGGATGATCAGCGTTAGGATCAGCGGGATGTAGAACTTGCGGAACACCAGCGCCACGATCAGGAAGATGGCGATTACCGTGAGGATGGTGATGCGGTTCATCTCGGCGGGGAAGGTCTGGTTCATCTCGTAGGCGATGGCGGAGTTGCCCACCAGCAGGTAGTCCGCGCCGGACTGATCCAGCGTCGTCTTGATCAAGTCGATCAGGGCAAAGGTTTCCTCGCCTTCCTCGGGCAGGGTGGTGTTGAGGATGGCGCGCGAATGCGCGCTCCCCACAAAGTTATCCGCGGCGGAGGCAAGCTCCTCCAGCGCATCGGCGGGCAGCATGCTGGCATACGTGGGGTTTTGGGTCAGCATGGTCTGGATATAGGCAAGCAGGTCGCTTAGCGGCGCGCTGTCCGCGCCGTAGGCGGCAAACAGCTGACTGACGATCATGGAATTCATGCCGGTTAATTCCGCAAACTCGTCGGCGGTGTACTCTTTGCCCAGCGTTGTGGCGTAAGAATCCACGCTGTCGATGCGCGCATCCGCCGCCAGCTCTGTCAGCAGCGGCGCGATGGCGGCCTCGTCGTCGTTATCGTAGATCACCACGATGGGGTTGGACACGGCAAATACATCGTTGACCTCGTAATAATTGGACATCGAATAGGTGATATCTACATTGTTGCGCAGGAAAAAGCTGCCAACCAGCAGCAGCGCAAACACAGCCAAAATCACATACCGGCCCTTGTGCTCAAACGCGCCGACCTTGACCATCTTAGGCAGAAACGTCTTCTTTTTGGTCTTTTCCATCGCGCTGTCAAAAATCAACACCAGCGCGGGCATGACCGTAAAGATGCACAGCAGGCTGAAGAACACGCCCTTGGCGAGCACCAGCCCCAGATCCATGCCGATGGTAAAGCTCATCAGCGTGAGCGCGAGCATGCCCACGATCGTGGTCAGCGAGCTGCCGGAGATGGCGGTAAACCCGTTTTGCAGCGCGCGCGCCATGGCCTCCTGCTTGGTGCCGCCCTTGGATTTCTCCAGCCGGTAGCGGGTCAGCAGCATGATGGAGTAGTCGATCGACAGCACCACCTGCAGGATGGCGGCGATGGAGTACGTGATCTCCGATACGCTGTCAAACAGGATATTTGTGCCCATGTTGAGCAAAATGGCGATGCCGATGGTGATCAAAAACAGCAGCGGCTCCACCCATGAGGTGCCCATGATAAACAGCACAAGCAGCAGCAGCGCGCCCGCCACGATCAGCATCACGGGGAGGCGGCTGAGGGCAGTATTGCCTGGCGCGTCGCCGCTTACGTATAGGGTATCGTCCGGGTACAGCGCTTCCACGCGCTCCACGGTGGCCTGCGCTTCGTCGGACGCCGCGCGGCTGGACACCGTAATCTCGTACAGCGTGTATTCACCGCTGTTGTAGCGGTCGGTGTCGTCCCAGCTCACCAGCTGCACGCCGTCCACGGTCTGCAGCTCCTCGTACACGGCCTGCTTGCGGTCGTCGGCGAGGTCTTTAAACATCAGGGTAAAGGTACTGGCCGCGGGAAACTCTTCGTCCAGAATCGCGACGCCCTGCTTGGCGTCCGAGCTGTCGGGCAGGTATTGGGTCATGTCGGCGTTGATGTTGACCTGAAACATCAGCACACCGCCGGCGATCGCCAGCAAAATAAAGAGGAACAGAATGATCTTGTTCCCTTTTACAATCAGGTTGGCAAGGGTTTTCATAAGCGCGGTTCTCCTTCATCGGTAAGGTTTGGGGGCATGGTTGACAAATCGGTGCATCTTTATCATAATAACCACGTGTGGATGAAACAACCAACTGTTGACCTTACAACGGCTGTAAAAGCGACACTTTTTGGAAAACTGTCTACCTGCAGGCCGTAGAAAATGCATTTGTTGCAGATATGACATGCGCCAAGGCGCGTAAAGGAGAGCCCGGCAATGGCGGAAAATCAACGGGTACGCCTGTCCAAGCAGCTGCTCAGGCAAAGCCTAATCGATCTGCTGCACGATCAATCCATCCATAAAATCTCCGTGCGCGAAATTTGCGACCGCGCGCAGGTAAACCGCTCTACCTTCTATAAGTATTATGGCAGCCAGTATGATCTGTTTAAGGAAATGGAAGACGAGATTCTGGAGCACATCAACCACCACCTCAGTGCCGAGCCCACCACCATGGCGGGCGACCTGCCGCATATCACCAAACTGGTGGCCTTTGTGGGCGACAACGCGCCGCTGTGCCGCATCCTGATCAACCACAACGTCGATCCCACCTTTCCCGACGCGCTGATCAGCCTTTCCTATCTGCGGCAGTGGATCGACACGCAGTTTGCCGCCGTGTACTCAAAATCCGAAATGGAATATGTGTACGGGCTGGTGGTCAACGGCGGATATTCCATCATCAAAACCTGGATCAATAAAGACGACCGCGAACCGCCGGAGTTTATCGCCGCACTGCTGTGCACCACGATCGCCAAGCTGTTTCCCGCCAACACAGGAAACGAGTGCATCATATCTGCTGAAGGGAAAGAATAGGTAGGGGGTACCCTCCCTTTCGCCGCAGCGATAAAAGGTCAGGAGCAACCAAACGAGCGTGCACCCAGTGGGCACCGCGGCGAAGCCGTGAACGCCCTGAAAACGAGACGTTTTACAGCGTGCGCAAACGGCAGTGCGGCGCACGACAATAAAACCGAGCGGGGCGACTGACAAGGAGCTGTGCGACAATAAACCTGACGGGGCGCGACCGGCAGACAATTAAACCGATCGGAGAAGCCCTCGGCAGAGTGCAGGGATGAAATCCCTGCCCGCCTGAGGCCGGTAAAACGAAAGCGCCACGAGCGCCAAAGGCGCAGCGTGGCGCGGCGAGTAGACGCAAAGCAGCATGTCAACGATCATAAACAGGGGCCCGGAAACAACGTTTCCGGGCCCCTGTTTATATAAAACCATATCGTTTAGAACAGCCGCAGCACAGCCGCCTCAACGGTCTCAAAAACCCTTGCTACAAGGGTCAGCGCCGCATGGCCGTCGATTTTGCCCAGCGCCGTCAGGTAAAGCGCCAGCATCAGGAGCTTGGGCCAGGCATGCTGGTAGCGCTCTGCCGCGCCTTCCGCCACCTGCACAACCGCCGGCTCCCTGTGATACACCAGATATAAAATCAGCGCGAAATTGGAAATAAAGATCGGCGCGATATAGCGGCCCCAGTCTACCGTGAGAATGAAGGCCGGTGTGAAAATCAGCGGGAAGTATAACATGAAGGTGAAAAGCAACTTCTTATATTTGTCGGTCGCGGCCTTGCGGCAGCGGCTCCAAAACGAATAGAAGCAAACGATCAGCGGGGACATCAGCAGCAGCGTGCCCGCGCTGTACACCAGCAGCCGCGGGAGCGAGGGAATGGAGGTTGCGGTCGTCGCTTCGGTAAACGGCGCAAAATACTCCAGCCACAGCATGGTGTGCAGGACCGGCACGTTGGAATAGGTGGAAATCTCATCCATCATTTCCTCCACCGAGCTCACGCTGAGGTTGCCCGTAAAGAACTGGAACACGAAAAAGGCAACGCTGAGCGCGAGCGCGGAGACCACAAACAGCGCAACGGATTCTTTGGAAAACTTGAAGTGTATCATCTCGTAGAGCAGAATCACAAACAGCAGCGGCGCATAGGTAAAAACAAAGAGCTGATGAACCGCGACCATCACAACGCAGAGAACGGGAATCAGCCATTTCAGCACCCTGTGGCGCACGGCGCAGATCGCCAAGATCACAAAAAGGAGGTGGTAGGTTTCAAACCGTCCGAACATCCCCTTGGTGAAAAGATAGGAAACCGAGGCCGGCGAGGCCAGAAACAGGACGATGCCTGCGATCATGAACGGCTTGAGCGGCTGATCGCTCCTGCGGATCAAGCGCCCGCCCACCAGCGAGACCAGCGCAATCAGCACTACGCATACCATGAAAATGATGGCCCACAGCACCGTGACGGATAAATAATCGGTAAACAGGTCGATAATGCTGCCAATCAAAAAGCGCGAGCCGAACCCAAACCGGTAGGACAGGGTGTAGGGCGTGGTGACCCACGAGCTCATTTCGCTTATACCGGGCGCAAACCGGCATAGCTCGTACCCCAGAACAACGAAGATGAAAAGCTCGTACTTGATTTTTTGAAACAGCGAACCGATTTTTCGCATGTCTGTTTCCTCCTATTGCAAGCTCCCGTAAACCATGGATATCGTTTGGCATCCGCACAGGTTTTCGTTGTGTTTGCAAGCTCTGCTTCGGCCAATATAACAAATTCGGAATTTGCTGTCAATCCGCGCGCCCGCGCCGCGGGGCTGGCGGCTTGTGGTTGCGCCTGCACTGTGATATCATAATCAAACAGATCACTCGTGCGGCGAAACGGGAGGGTGTCAAACGATGGAACAACAGCAAAGCAAACGGAAAATGATATGGTTCTGGGCGATCCTTGGGGCGTTTTATTTGGCGATGCTGCTGCTGAACTTTATTACGCCGCTCGTTTCCGATGATTACCGCTATTGCTTCAGCTTTGCCACGGGGGAACGAATTACCAGCGTGTGGCAGATTTTTCCCTCGCTTGCGGCGCACTATACGTCGCAGCACGGCCGTATCTTCGTGCATTTCTTTGTCCAGCTGATGCTGCTTGTGGGGAAGCCCGTGTTCAATTTCATCAACGCGGGCGTTGCCGCGCTGCTGCTGCTGGGCATTTACCGCATGGCAAGCCGCCTGTCCAACAAGGAGCCGTTTTTCCTGCTGGTCATCGCCGCGGTGCTTATTGTGTTCACCCCCGCGTTCGGGCAGACGATGCTGTGGCTGGACGGCGCGTGCAACTATCTTTGGGGCATTACCCTGATCGTGTGGGTGCTGGTTCCCGTGCGTGACGCCATGGTGGAGCAAACGGGAAAGCCTTCCGGGCGGATGCTGGCGCTTTTGTTCATCGGCAGCCTGCTGGCGGGCGCAACCAGTGAAAACAACTCGCCCGCGGCGATCGCGTTTATCGGGTTGTGCTGGCTTACGGTGCTGGTTCGGGAGCGCAGGCTTTCGGGCTGGATGTTTCTGTGCATCGCGCTGGCGGTTGCGGGCTGGCTTTCGATCGTGCTTTCGCCCGGTACGATAGCGCGCAACGCCTATCAGGAAAATCCCACGCTGTCCGCGCTCGGGCAAAAGATGGTTCGGTTCCAAAACGTCGTCGCGGCGTTTGAAAAAGAGCAGCTGGTGCTCAGCTGCGCTTATATCTTCCTGTTTGCGATGGGCGTGGTGCTGGGCTTGCAGCGGGAGAAGCTGCGCGTGTCGGCGTTCTTTTTCGTAGCCGCGCTGCTGGCGGATCTGGTGCTGATCTTTTCCAATTACCTGCCCACCCGCTCTCTGATGGGCAGCTCGGTGTTTATCCTCGCCGCCTGCGGGATGCTGCTTTTCCCGCTGCTGCAAACAAGCTTCCGTGCGCTGCTCGCCGGCGCCTGCGCCTGTGTGGTGTTGCTTGCGCTGGTAACCGCGGCGCGCATTTTGCCCGATAACTACACGCGGTTCCGTCTGGCGCAAACCAGAGAGCAGTACGTGGTGGAGCAGCAGGCGGCCGGGAACCTGGACGTGACGACCTACAGCATTGAAGGCAAATCGCCCTATGACGTATATTACGATCTTTCCGATATCTCCAACGACGAAACTTATTTTCCCAACGTCTACTATGCAAAGTACTACGGGCTGAATTCCGTGGTAACCGATACCATCCGATAGAAAGGATAAACCGACACTTCAAACGCCGCGGCGTATCAAACAGGCAAACAGTGTTTCTTTTTGGGAGGCGAAGGTTGATAATGGAAGAACCAAAAATGAACCATACGCATCCGGAGAGAAAGGAAGGCTTTCCATGAAGAAATCCTCAAAAATCACAAAGCTGTTTGTGCTGGCGCTCGCCGCGCTGCTGGTGTGCACCGGCACTGCCGCAGCTGACGCTGCCTTTACCTTCCGCAACGGCGTTACCTGGGCCAGCACCGTGGCGGACATGATGGCCGCCGAAGGTATGCACGATTACGACGCGGACTTCCATCAAAATACCATCAGCGATACCTATACGCGTTACTATATTATGGACGCGGATCTCGGCTCGATCGCGGCTTTTTATGTCTACCATGCGGATACGCCGGTGATGATGTACATCACGCTGCCCGACGACACCAGGGCCGTGCCGGTATACGAACTGAAAGCGGCGGAATACACGGAATTATACGGCGCGCCCGCCGATTATACCGTGGAAGAACTCTACACCCTGATGGACGTTATCTGGACGGGACATATGACGCAGGCGGATTATACGCGCGTCACCGCCTGGACGCTTGCAGACGGCACGCTGGCTGTGCTGTTTACGTTTCGCGGTGATAATGTTATGGCATACTTTTGCACAGACCGGCTGGAAAGCCAGCCGTAAACGGGCGCGCGCCGCGGGCGCGGAAGGGAGCGGAAACATGAAAAAGGGCCGGACGCTTTGCATCGGCGTGATGGCGGCGCTTGCGCTTGCGGCGGTTTGCCCCGCGGCGCAGGCCGGGACCGCTTTCACCTTTGGGGAGGGCGTCACATGGGCGTCCGCCGTGGCGGACGTGTTTGCCGCCGAGGACGTGGCGGATACGCATCAGTACGCGCCTTACGAGCTCAACGGCTATCAGATTTACGATTTCTACGGCGGGGATGAAACGGCCCTGCAGACCGAGTATGCGTTTTTAGACGGCGCGCTGGCCTTTGCGGCGGTGTGCTACGACGCGGACGACGGCTTTGTGCCGCGCAAATCGGTGCTGGCCGCGCTGTACGGCGCGCCGGACGAAACGGATCCCGCGCATTTTTCGACCCTGTTTGCGGCCGTTGCCGCCGATACCCTGGCGGCCGACGAGCTTGAAAACTTTGCCGGCTGGGCCCTTGCGGACGGCACGCAGGTTTATCTGCTCACGTATGCCGGCAGCGATTACCTGTTTTGCTTCAACGAGCCTCTGGTACTGCAAGCCGATGCTGCCGCAGAACCGGCGTTCACCTTCCGCAGCGGAATCACCTGGGACACCACGCCTGATGAGCTTTTGGCCGCCGAGGGCGCGGACGCGGATACCTATGAGACGGCGGACTACGAGGAGTACCGCTACACCGTGACCGGCGACGACGGCGAAGCCATGCAGGTCGCCTACGGCTATGCCGACGGCCGGATGATCTATGTCGGCACCCATTACCTGTCGTCCGCCGCGGATGAAACCGCCCGCCGCCTGACCGAGCTTGTGGTACGCTACGGCACGCCGCCGCAGACCGACGCCACGCAGGCCCTTTCGCTGTTTGCCGTGCTTGAGCCCGAGGGCATCGACGCGGATACGCTGACAAAGTTTGCCGGCTGGACGCTTGATGACGGCACGCAGCTGTGCCTGATGGAGCGAAGCGGCGAGACGTATGTCTTCTATTTAAACGAAGACCGGATCGCGGCGCTGGGCGAAACCGAGCAGATTGTCGCCGATCCGCAGACAACTGCGCCGGCCGGCACGGCCATCCGCAACGGGCTGACGTGGGCGGCCACGCCGGAGCAAATGCAGGCCGCCGAAACCATAACTGACGAGACATGGTACTTTACGTACACATCCGGCGATTACCGCTATTACCAGTTCAACCACGACGCGGATAACGAAACTGTGATCTATGCCTACCTTGGCGGCACGCTGACGGCTGTAACGCTGCGCTACGACGGGGCGGCGGACCGCTTTAACGAGCAGTACGACAGCCTGTCTGCGCAGTACGGCACCCCCGCGGATGCCGATCGCGACACCCTGCGTACGCTGCTGGACAGCGCAGCCGGACAAACCGTGGATACAGACAGCGTGTCGGCGTATGCCAACTGGATGCTGGCAGGCGGCACGCGCGTTTCCCTGCTGGCCTGCGGGGACCAGCTGCTGATCCTCTATCTGAATACGAACGCTGCCGCGTCCGGTGATTGAGCATAAAGCGCCCCTGCGGCCCCGGCAAACAGCCCGTTTGTAGCCGTAAAAAACCATAAGCAGTATCCAAAATTTGGCGGATGTGCCCGTTTCGGGGTGCATCCGCTAAATGTTGTAGACGGGCAAAGGGATTGCCACAAGTTTAAAAATTTCATCAAAAATAAGGAAATTTGTGGTTGACAAGAGGGCGGTCCTTTGGTATTATAGGTAAGCTCGCTTGAGAGCGCGAACCTTGAAAAAGATACAGAGGAAGAGTAGAAATACTCGAAAGAAAGAACGCAACGCAGTCAATAATTTGAGTGCAAGAAGCAAAGCTAAGCTTTACTTCTGA
>Ga0116152_10000948_pt1 | contig 23914 bp, 32 predicted proteins | sample AD_UKC119_MetaG_FD_89894 | JGI IMG/M metagenome (GOLD analysis project Ga0116152, IMG submission 89894) | Active sludge microbial communities of municipal wastewater-treating anaerobic digesters from Hong Kong - AD_UKC119_MetaG | ecosystem: Engineered > Bioreactor > Anaerobic > Digestate...
CCCTGGTCCATGAAGATCACCCGGTTCGCCACCGCCTGCGCAAAGCCCATTTCGTGCGTCACGCAGAGCATGGTCATGCCCTCTTCGGCGAGCTGGATCATGGTATCCAGCACCTCCTTGATCATCTCGGGGTCGAGGGCCGAGGTCGGCTCGTCGAACAGCATGATCCGGGGCCGCATGCACAGCGAGCGCGCGATGGCGACGCGCTGCTGCTGTCCGCCAGACAGCTGGCCCGGATACTTGTTCGCCTGTTCCGGGATCTTCACCTTTTCCAGAAAGTGCATCGCCGTCTCTTCCGCTTCCTTGCGCGGGATCTTGCGCACCCAGATCGGCGCCAGCGTGCAGTTTTCCAGGATGGTCAGGTGCGGGAACAGGTTGAAGTGCTGAAACACCATCCCGACTTCGGAGCGCACCTTGTCGATGTTCTTCAGGTCGGACGACAGTTCCGTGCCGTCCACCACGATCTTGCCCGCCTGATGTTCCTCGAGCCGGTTGATGCAGCGGATCAGCGTCGATTTCCCCGACCCCGAGGGGCCGGCGATGACGATCCTCTCGCCCCGGTTCACGGTCAGGTCGATATCCCTGAGAACGTGGAACTGGCCATACCACTTGTTCATCTGGCTGATCTGGATGGCGATCTCGTCCGAGACCTGCATCTGGCTGCGGTCGATCGCGCGGTCTGCGATAGCTTCCATGGTTCGGTCTCCTTAACGGTGGTCGGTTTTCAGCCGGCGTTCCAGGTGCATCGAATAGCGGGACATGCTGAAACAGAAGATCCAGAAGACCGCACCGATGAAGATGAAGAGTTCCCAGTAGATCCCCTGCCAGTCCGAGGTCGCGCGGATCGCGCTGGCCCGGCCGATGGGGTCCAGGATGCCGATGAACACCACCAGCGTCGTGTCCTTGAACAGGCCGATGAAGGTGTTGACGATGCCCGGGATCGAGATTTTCAGCGCCTGCGGCATGATGATGAGGCGCTGCGCCTTCCAGTAGTCCAGTCCCAGCGCGTCGGCGGCCTCGTATTGGCCCTTTGGCAGGGCGGCGAGACCGCCACGGATCACCTCGGCCATATAGGCGGTGGCGAACAGCGTCACCATGATGATGACCCGCAAGATCAGGTCGAAGTTCGTGCCCGGGGGCAGGAAATAGTTCAGCAGCAACGAGGCCGTGAACAGCAGGGTAATCAGGGGCACACCACGGATGAACTCGATGAACACCACGGATATCCACTTGATGATCGGCATGGTCGATTGCCGGCCCAGGGCGAACAGGATGCCCAGCGGCAGCGACAGCGCGATGCCGGCCACGCCGATCACGACCGAGATCATGAAGCCGCCAAAATCGCGCGAGGCGACGGACTCGATCTCGAGCGGGAGGATGGCGTGCAGCGTATCGGCGAGCGGGCCCATCGCGAACAGCCAGAACAGCACCGGGACGGCGATGGTCAGCGCCGCCGCGATCACCGTGCCCAGCGCGCCGGCGGCTAGCAGCACGCCGTAGCCCAGAGCGAAACCGGCGAGGGTCAGCACCGGGCCCCAGATGGTGCCGCCCCACAGCAGCCAGACGGCGACAAAGGGATACAGCAACGAGAACCACAGCAGCTTGCGCGGCACCGAGGGGAACAGCACCGGCGCGATGGCCACGAACAGCAGCACGAAGGCCAGGATCGGGCGCCAATACAGTTCGGGCGGGTAGAAGCCGAAGACAAGCTGCAACCAGTTGACCCGGATCACCGCCCAGCAGGCGCCGGTCGCGCCGTCCAGGATCTCGCGGCACTGGGTCAGGGACCCGGCGTTCCAGACGCCGTTGGCGAACCAGGGGAACAGGTGCCACACGACATACACGATCACCGTGATCGACAGCAGTGTCAGCACCGTGCTGACCCAGCCGCCGAACAGGTTTTCACGCGCCCATTTGGCCGCGCCGACCTGGCTGGACGGCGGTTCCATGGCGGGCAACATGTCGGTGCGCACGAAGGAGGACGTTTGCTCGCTCATATCAACGCTCCCTCAGTTTGACGCGGTCGTTGTAGAAGTTCATCACCGTCGAGATGATCAGGCTGACCAGCAGGTAGATCAGCATCATCAGCAACATCCCCTCGAGCTCGCGCCCGGTCTGGTTGATGGTGATCCCCCCCAGGGTCGAGCGAAGGTCCATGTAACCCACGGCCAGACCCAGCGAGGTGTTCTTGGTGATGTTCAGATATTGCGAGATGAGCGGCGGCACGATGACGCGCAGCGCCTGCGGCAGGATCACCAGCCGCATCGTCTTGCCCGGTTGCAGGCCCAGGGCAAAGGCGGCCTCGGACTGGCCCTTGGAAATGGCCAGAATGCCGGCGCGGACGATCTCGGCGATGAAGGCGCCGGTATAGACCGACAGGCCGATCCACATCGCGATCAGCGAGTTCCGCATCTGCAGGCCGCCGCTGAAGTTGAAGCCGCGCAATTCGGGGTATTCCAGATGGAAGCCCAGCGCGTAGAGCAGCACGATGGCCGGCACGAACAGGATCAGCAGCGATTTCCACCAGGTGGTCGGCCGCACACCGGTGGCGTTCTGAACGTTCGTCGCATGGGCCATGAGCCGACGGTTCAGCCAGATCGACAGCGCCACGACCACCAAAAAGGCGATCGCATCCAGGCTGGGCTGCACGCCCAGGATGCTGATGGAACCCAGGCTGTGTTCGACCAGCGGTGCCGGGATGTAGACGCCGCGGTTGGTCACCGCCACGCTGTCCCACAAGATCATGCTGGCTGCCGGGTCCGCCCCCCGGAACGCCGACGGCGGCGGCATGGATTCGGACATCACCGCCGAGGTGATGATGATCCAGATCAGCACCGGGACGTTTCGGAACGTCTCGATATAAAGGGTCATCAGCTTGGCGATGATCCAGTTGTTCGACAGACGCAGAACCCCGGCGAACACGCCCAGCACCGTCGCCGTGACGCAAGCCATCACGGCCAGGATCAGCGTGTTGATGAGGCCGACCATCGCCGCGCGCAGATGCGACGATTGCGAGGAATACTCGATCGGGCGTTGCGCGATGTCATAGCCCGAGGTGTTGAACAGGAAATCGAAGCCAAAGGGTTTTCCCAGGGCCTCGAGGTTGGTCTTGGTGTTGTAGACCAGCCACGCCGCGCCAAACATCAGCACGAAAAAGGCAAACACCTGGATCGTCATCGAGCGATACCGCGAATCGTAAAGCAGCATGCTCAGGCGAAAAGACCCCTTCGGAGCCTCGCTGTCCGTTACCATGAAATGTCTCCCTGCAGCCGTGCCAGGTTTTTTCTGCCTCGCATCCCAGGGACGTCGGGCGGCACGGTCTTGCGTTGTCAGGTAGGTAAACGGCGCGCGGTGGAATCACCGCGCGCCGCGACGCCGAACTCAGCGGAAGGGCGGAGCGTACATCAGGCCGCCCTGGGTCCATTGCGCGTTCAGACCGCGCGCCAGACCGATCGGGGTGGCCTCGCCGATGTTGGCGGCGAAGATCTCGCCATAGTTGCCACCGGCGGCAATGGCGCGCTGCGCCCACTGCGCGTCGAGACCCAGCATTTCACCCAGCGTGCCTTCGGTGCCCAGCAGGCGGTTGATTTCCGGGTTGTTGGTGCCCGCAGCCATCTGCTCCAGGTTGGCCGAGGTGACGCCCAGTTCTTCGGCGGCAATCAGCGCGTTCAGGGTCCAGCGACCGATGTCGGCCCACTGGTCATCGCCCTGGCGAACCAGCGGTCCCAGCGGCTCTTTCGAGATGATCTCGGGCAGGATGACGTGATCGCCGGGGTTCTCGAACGAGGCGCGGGTCGCGGCCAGGCCCGAGGCGTCGGTGGTGTAGACGTCGCAGGCGCCCGCCAGATACTGCTGCTGGGCCTCGGCGTTGGTTTCGATCGGAACCGGCTCGTAGGTCATGTTGTTCACGCGGAAATAGTCCGCGAGGTTCAGTTCCGTCGTGGTGCCGGTCTGGATGCAGACGGTCGCGCCATCGAGTTCGGTGGCCGACGACACGCCCAGCGCACGGTTCACCATGAAGCCCTGGCCGTCGTAGTAGTTCACGCCGACAAAGGTGAACCCGAGGTCCACATCGCGCGAGAAGGTCCAGGTGGTGTTGCGCGCCAGCATGTCGATCTCGCCCGAGGCCAGCGCGGTGAAGCGGGTCTGGCCGGTCGTGGGCACGAAGTTGACGGCCATCGGATCGCCCAGAACGGCAGCGGCGACAGCGCGGCACACGGCGACGTCAAAACCCTGCCAGACGCCGTTCGCGTCGGGGGCCGAGAAGCCGTTCACGCCGGTGGACACGCCGCAGTTCAGCGAACCCCGGGCCTTCACGTCCTCGAGCGTCGTTGCCGAGGCAAAGCCCGCAACCAGCGCCGCGGTCGCGAGCGTGCCCAGAAATACCGATTTTTTCATCTTTACCTCTTCCTGTTTTTGCCACCTCGCAAGGTGGTCAGTGCGGCCCCAGTCAGGACCAGAACGAAGCCGGACTGAGCCCGGCACATCATTGCCGGGGCAATGCGGCACATCCTTCAAGATGCTGCATAGGCAAATTTGTGCCGATTAGAGGGGGCCGTCAAGTCAATCATTCCAATCGGTGATGGCGGCAACGGCCGCGCAGTCATCGGTCGGAACAATTGGTGCGAACGAAAGAAAATTGCGCGCGTTCAACGGCAAACGGCGAAAAACCGGGCCGCGTCCAGAAACGCCCGGTGGCGGCGCGCCGCGGTCGCGGCGGCCTCGTCGTCTTCGCCCCATTGCTCGACCTGCCAGTCCTCATCGATTCGCGACGCCTGCCACAGGGCCTCGGGCGGGGCCTGCCCCTCGGTCAGGGCGAGGGCGATGACCAACGACCCCGACATCGCCACGAGGTCGTGGAATGCGGTCAGTTCGAAAGCCGTGAACCCGGCGACATGTGCCGCCAGCCGGTCCAGGGTGGCCGCCGCCTGCGGGGTCGGCATGACCCCCGTGGTCACCACCCAGTCCACGCCGAAATGCCGCGCGGCCCAATCCAGCAACGGGTCCCAGGCCGCCGCCTGCCGCGCCACCAGTTCGGCGGGCCCATCGGCGCGGTAGCACAGAAGATCGGTCTCGCCATAGGCGGTCAGCAACTCGGCCACCTCGGCGAACTGGCCGCGCACCTTGTCCAGCGCGGCGTTCGCGGCCCGGGTCGCGGGCATGGAATCGGGTCGGATCTGGTCGCCCTGGGCCTCCCATTCGGCGGCGATCAGCAAGGCCATCGCGCGCGTCGGAACCACCAGCAGAGCCTTGGCCGGGGTCTTCAGGGCGCGCCCGTCCAGCCGCACGGAAAACCCCTCTGGGGTTTCCGCCACGTCAACCGATGTCCAGAACCGTTTGCGTCCCCACCCGCTCATGCCGTCCCCCAAAGTCTGGCAAGCGCCGCATCCAGCGCCGCGAATCGGTCGATCAGCAGGTCGGCCCGCGCCAGCCGTTCGACCGGGTGATATCCCCATTGCACGCCGACGGTCCGAACCCCGGCCGCGCGCCCCATGTCGATGTCGAAATCGGTGTCGCCGACCATCACCGCGTCGCCGGCGGCGATGCCGGTTTCCCTGAGACAGGCCAGCACCATCGACGGATCCGGTTTCGAGGGGTGATCGTCGGCCACCTGGGTGCTGGCGAACCTCCCTTCGAGCCCGTGTGCGGCGATCAGCCCGTCCAGACCCCGGCGCGATTTGCCCGTCGCCACCGCCAGCCGCACACCGGGGTCCGCCGCAAGCCGGTCCAGCGCCGCAAGAGCGCCTGGGAACAACGGGCTGCCCGCCGCCCCGTTTTGCACCCTGAGCGCGGCATACGCGGCCTTGTAACCCGCGACCAGCGACTCGAGCCCTGCTGCATCCACGCCGGGCGGCGCCAGCCGGTCCATGGCCACCGGCAGGGACAGCCCGACGATGCCCTTGATCGTGTCATCCGACGGCACCGCCAGCCCCTGCCCCGTGAACGCCGCCGCCATCGAGGCCAGGATGTCGCGCAGGCTGTCCACCAGCGTGCCGTCCACGTCAAAGATGACCAGCTTCATTCCGGATCCTGGAACGGGTCCGCCGGCACATCGGTTTCGCGCCAGCCCAGCGTCGCCCAGCTGCGCGCCATATGCGGCGGCAAAGGGGCCTCGATCGTGACCGGCTTGCCGGTGATCGGATGCTCAAAGCTGATGCGGCGTGCGTGCAGGTGCAGCTTGCGCGAAATGTCCCCACCCAGTTGCGCGCCCCAGCCGTCGCCCAGGTTTTCCTGGCCAGAGCCGCCATATTTGCCGTCGCCGACAATGGGATGGCCCATTTCGGCCATATGCGCCCGCAACTGGTGCGTGCGCCCGGTGATCGGCACCAGCGCGACCCAGGCCGCGCGGCTTCCCAGCCGTTCGAGCACCGCGTAATCGGTCGTCGCGCGCTTGGCCCCCTCGGTCGTTTCGACCTGGTTGGGGTGGATGCAGCGCATCTTCTCGCCCTCGCCGCGCGCGCCGGCCTTGACCAGGCCATACCGCACGGTGCCCATCAGCGGTTGCGGCACGCCGGCGACGATGGCCCAGTAGATCTTGCGCGTGGTGCGGGCACGGAACGCCTCGCTCAGGCGGCGCGCGACCCGGGGGGTGCGCGCCAGCAGCAGCACCCCTGAGGTGTCCTTGTCCAGCCGGTGCACCAGAACGGGGCGCTCCTTGTAGCCGAATTTCAGCGCCTCGGTCAGGCCGTCCACATGCCGGTCCCCCTGCCCCGATCCCCCCTGCGAGGGCAGGCCCGGCGGCTTGTTCAGGGCGATGATGTGCTCATCCTTCCACAACACGCAGTCGCGGATCATGTCGGCATCGGCGGTGCGGATCGCCAGCGCGGCCACCGGCTTCGGCGCCTCGGCCTCGGGCAGCGGCGGAATGCGCACGGCCTGCCCCGGGGCGATCCGGTCCGACGCCTTGCACCGCTTGCCGTCGAGCCTGAGCTCACCCTTGCGGCAGAATTTCTCGACCATGCCCTGCGTCACCTGCGGGAACCGGCGCTTGAGCCAGCGGTCCAGCCGCTGGTCGCCGTCGTCCGCCGGCACGGTGATCGTCTGAACTCCGCTCATGCCACGATGCTCCGCGCCATCCACAACCCGCCGGCGATCGCGGCCAGCGACAGAACCACCGAGGCCGCGACATAGCCCGCCGCCAGCCCCTGCTGGCCCCGTTCCCAGATCGTCAGCGCATCGAGGGAAAAGGCCGAAAACGTGGTGAAGCCGCCCAGCACGCCGGTCATCAGAAAGGGCGCGAAGCGGTTCGCGCTGAGATGCCCCAACGCGACCACGACAACGCCCATGACAAAGGACCCCAGGACATTGACCGCGAGCGTCGCCCACGGAAAGCCCGGCCCCATCAGACGGATCGCGGCCACCCCGGTCAGATACCGGCCCGAGGCCCCGACGGCCCCGCCAAGCGCGACTTGCAAAAGTGTGTTCACCATTGCCCTGCCCTGCACGCGCGGCAGCGCAAAGTCAAGTTGGGCCGGACTGACGGCGCGCGCGCAGCTTGGCGAAATAGTCGACACGCTTCTTCAGCTCGCGCTCGAACCCGCGTTCGGGGGGCAGATACAGGACCGGGCGTTTCACGCCTTCGGGGAAATAGTTCTGGCCGCTGAACCCGTCTTCGGCATCATGGTCGTATTGGTAGCCGGCGCCATAGCCCTGGTCCTCCATCAGACGGGTGGGCGCGTTCAGGATATGCGCGGGTGGCATCGCGCTGCCGGTCTTTTGCGCCAGCGCGCGCGCCGCCTTGTAGGCGGCGTAGACCGCGTTCGATTTCGGCGCGAGCGCCAGGTAGACCACCGCCTGCGCCAGCGCCAGCTCGCCCTCGGGGCTGCCCAGCCGCTCATAGGTCTGCCAGGCGTCCAGGCATTGCGTCTGCGCCTGCGGATCGGCCAGGCCGATGTCCTCGACCGCCATGCGCGTCAGGCGCCGGGCCAGGAACCGCGGGTCCTCGCCACCTTCGAGCATCCGCGCGAACCAGTAGAGCGCCGCGTCGGGATCGCTGCCGCGCACCGATTTGTGCAGCGCACTGATGAGGTTGTAATGCTCGTCACCCGATTTGTCGTATTTCGCGGCGCGGCGCATCAGCCGTTTGACCAGCGCGTCGCGGTCCAGTTTTGCCGGCACTTTCCAGGCCATCACCTGTTCGATCAGGTTCAGCAGCGCACGCCCGTCGCCGTCCGCCATCTCCAGCAGGGCCTCGCGCGCCTCGCCGGTCAGCGGCAGACTGCGGCCCAGTTCGTGTTCGGCGCGTTCGGCCAGCCGCTCGAGATCCTTCAACGACAGCCGTTGCAGCACGATCACCTGCGCGCGGCTCAGCAAGGCCGCGTTCAGTTCGAACGAGGGGTTTTCGGTCGTCGCCCCGACCAGCAGGATCGTGCCGTCCTCCATATGCGGCAGGAATCCGTCCTGCTGCGCCTTGTTGAAGCGGTGGATCTCGTCCACGAACAACAAGGTCCCCTGCCCGTTTCCGCGCCGGAATCGGGCGGCCTCGAACACCTTGCGCAATTCGGGCACGCCGGTGAAGATCGCGCTGATCTGCACGAAATGCAGATCCGTTTCATGCGCCAGAAGCCGCGCGATGGTGGTCTTGCCCACCCCCGGCGGCCCCCACAGGATCAACGAGGACAACGCCCCGGCCGTCAACATTGCGCCCAGCGGCCCCTCGGGGTTCAGAACCGCCTCCTGGCCGATCACCTCGGACAGGGTCTTGGGTCGCAGCCGGTCGGCCAGAGGGCGCGGGGCCTCGGGCGTTTTCGGATCGGCGGGGGAATCGAAAAGATCGGCCATGCCGCCAATCTAAGCCGCGCGCGCGCCCGCGAAAAGAGCGCGCGCCGGCCTTGTCCTCAGGCCCCCCCCGGGCCCGCGCGCGCGACCGGTTACAGACGGAAGCGCAACAGACTGCGCTGGCCGTCGCGTTCCAGGTCGATCTCCCAATAGCGGGTCGGATCGCGCAGCGCCCGGTCCAGGTCAGCGGTGGTCTGCACCGTCTGGCGGTTGATCCCGTGCACCACGTCGCCGGGCATCAACCCGATACGGCCGGCGATGTCCGGCGCGTCGATCACGATGACCCCGGTTTCCTGCGGGTCCAGCCCGTGTTCGGCCGCGACGGCGGGGTTGATCGTTTCCGCCACCAGACCGCGCAGCGCCAGCGTCTGCACCGTCAGGCGGGCGCGCTCGGGCGTTTCCGGGGGCGCGACCAGCGCAACAGTGCCCTCCTGGCGGGTGCCCGCGTGGACCCAGGCCACCTGCGCGCTGCCGCCGACACCCCGGGCGGCCAGGCGGAACATCATCTCTTGCGGCGAGTTGACCGGCTCGCCATCGACCGCCAGCACCACGTCACCCGCGACAAGCCCGGCCTGCGCCAGCGGGCTTTGCGGGTGCAGGGTGGTGATCGCGACCCCTTGCGGCGTGCCCAGGCCCAGGCCTTCGGCCAGGCTGGCGTCCACCGCCTGCCCGCTGACCCCCATCCAGGGACGCTGGAAGCGGGTCTGCCCGTTTTCGGCCTGGGCGACAACCTGGCTGACCAGATTGGCGGGAATCGCAAAGCCGATCCCGTTCGACCCCCCCGACCGCGTCAAAATGGCCGAGTTGATGCCGACCAGGTGTCCCTGCATGTCCACCAGCGCCCCGCCCGAATTCCCGGGGTTGATCGCGGCATCCGTCTGGATGAAATACCCCCGCCCCGAGCCGACGCCGATACCCGAGCGCGCCAGCGCCGACACGATGCCGCTGCTGACCGTCTGCCCGACGCCAAAGGGATTGCCGATCGCCAGCACCAGGTCGCCCACCTCGACCCGATCGCTGTCGGCGATCTGAATCGCCGGCAGGTTCGACGCCCCGCGCAGCCTGAGAACCGCCAGGTCGCTTTCCTGATCTTGCAAGATCACGTCCGCGTCGAACTCGCGCCGGTCGTTCAGGACCACGCGGATGTCGTCGGCGTTGCCGACTACATGGAAATTGGTCACGACGATGCCATCCGGGGACAGGATCACGCCCGACCCAAGTGCATTCTGCACCCGTGGCTGGCTGCGACCCATGCCGCCGAAAAGCTGGCCGAACAACGGGTCGCTGAAGATCGGGCTTTGCTGTTCCTGCACCACCCGCCGCGCATAGATCGAGGCCACGGCGGGCGCCGTCGCGCGGACCACGGGCGCAAAGCTGAGCTGGATCTGGACCTGGTTCTGGGGAACCTGCGCGACAACGGCGGACGGCACCTGCGCCGGGCGCGCGCCGACCTCGGATCGCGCCGGCTGCAACACCGGCGGCGGTGTGTTCTGTCCGCTGTCCGGCGACAACGCCTGCACCGTGCCCCAGGTCGCCCCCGTCAACAAGATGATCCCGCTCAGAACCAGACCGACACTGCGCATGGGTCCCTCCAATGCTGCCGCTATCGGTTGGAATACTGCGCCGCGCGCACCGTGCTTGCAACGCGGGGTCACACGATTGCGAACACCCGAGGGGCGCGACGGGATCGCATTCGCGCGAGCACCCGGCAGGGGCGCGCCACGGCGGGGAACGCGGCGCAACGAAAGACCCCCGCCCGGGGGTCCGGACGGGGGTCAATTCACGGCGAGGCCCGAACGGGTCACTCGTCGGCAATGTCCTCGGCCTCGAGACGGGCCTTGTCGGCGGCGCCCTTGGCGGACACGTCACGCTCGACGAATTCGATGATCGCCATCGGCGCCATGTCGCCATAGCGGAAGCCAGCCTTCAGCACGCGGATGTAACCGCCGGCGCGGTCCTTGTAGCGCGGGCCCAACACGTCGAACAGCTTGGCGACGTCCTTGTCTTCCTTCAGCATCGACGCGGCCTGACGGCGGGCGTGCAGGTCGCCGCGCTTGGCCAGCGTGATCAGCTTCTCGACGATGGGACGCAGTTCCTTGGCCTTGGGCAGGGTGGTCTTGATCTGCTCGTGCTCGATCAGCGAGCCGGCCATGTTGGCGAACAGCGCCTTGCGGTGTTCGTGGGTGCGGTTGAGGCGGCGGTAGCCACGGGCGTGACGCATGGGTCTTCTCCTGAGTGCGTTTTGCTTTGTGTTGCCCGCCGTGCGTTGCGGAGGGCGTCGTTGGGGCTGAAGTGCCCAGGTTGATCCCCGGCGGTCCGGGCATTGGCGCAGGACGGGCCACGGGACCCATCCTGCAAAGTCGTTCAGAACTGGTCTTCGAAGCGCTTGGCCAGTTCCTCGATGTTCTCCGGCGGCCAATCCTCGACTTCCATGCCCAGGTGCAGGCCCATGCCCGAGAGAACTTCCTTGATTTCGTTCAACGACTTGCGGCCGAAGTTCGGGGTGCGCAGCATCTCGGCTTCGGTTTTCTGGATCAGATCACCGATATAGACGATGTTGTCGTTCTTCAGGCAGTTGGCCGAGCGCACGCTGAGTTCAAGCTCGTCCACCTTCTTCAGCAGCAGCGGGTTGAACTCGAGCCCGTCGTCTTCCGACCCGCGACCCGCCGCTTCCGGCTCGTCGAAGTTGACGAAGACCTGGAGCTGGTCCTGAAGGATGCGCGCGGCAAAGGCCACCGCGTCCTCGGGCGTGACCGATCCGTCGGTCTCGATCTTCATGGTCAGCTTGTCGTAGTCCAGCACCTGCCCCTCGCGGGTCGGCGTGACTTCGTAGGCGACCTTTTTCACCGGCGAGTAAATCGCGTCGATCGGAATCAGGCCGATGGGCGCGTCTTCGGGGCGGTTCTTGTCCGCGCCGACATAGCCCTTGCCGGTGTTGACGGTCAGTTCCATGAACAGATCCGCGCCATCGTCGAGGTGGCAGATGACGTGATCCTTGTTCAGGACCTCGATGCCGTTGGTGACGGCGATGTCGCCGGCCTTGACGACCGCCGGACCCCGCGCCGAGACGGTTACCCGCTTGGGCCCGTCAACTTCCATCTTCAGCGCGACGCCCTTCAGGTTCAGCACGACGTCGGTCACGTCCTCGCGGACGCCGGTCACCGACGAGAACTCATGCAGGACGTTGTCGATCTGCACCGAGGTGATCGCCGCGCCTTGCAGCGAGGACATCAGCACGCGACGCAGGGCGTTGCCCAGCGTCAGGCCGAAACCGCGTTCCAGCGGCTCGGCGACGACCGTGGCCTTGCGCGCAGGATCGGCGCCGGGGCGCACATCGAGCTGCGCGGGCTTGATCAGTTCCTGCCAATTCTTGTGGATCATGGACTAGCCTCCATTCTTGTATCCGGTTCATGATCCAACCGGACACGCCCGAGGGTATTCACGACAGAATCGGACCGCGCCCAAAGGCACGGTCCGGTCTCTGCAAGTTCAGGTCAGACGCGGCGACGCTTCGGCGGGCGGCAACCGTTGTGCGCCAGCGGGGTCACGTCGCGGATCGAGGTGATGGTCAGACCGGCGGCGGCCAGCGCGCGCAGCGCCGATTCGCGGCCCGAGCCGGGACCCTGCACTTCGACTTCCAGCGTGCGAAGGCCGTGTTCCTGGGCCTTTTTCGCCGCGTCCTCGGCCGCCAGCTGGGCGGCATAAGGGGTCGATTTGCGCGAGCCCTTGAAGCCCATGGTGCCGGCCGACGACCACGAGATGGCGTTGCCTTGCACGTCCGAGATCAGGATCTTGGTGTTGTTGAACGTCGAGTTCACATGCGCCACACCGGCGGCGATGTTCTTGCGTTCCTTGCGCTTCACGCGCGCGACTTTGGTGTCACGAGCCATTGGTCCTGCCCTCCCTTACTTCTTCTTGCCGGCGATCGGCTTCGCCGGGCCCTTGCGGGTGCGGGCGTTGGTGTGGGTGCGCTGGCCGCGCACGGGCAGGTTGCGGCGGTGACGCAGGCCGCGATACGAACCGATGTCCATCATGCGCTTGATGTTCAGCTGAACGTCGCGGCGCAGGTCGCCTTCCACCGTCAGGTTGGCGTCGATGTATTCGCGGATCGCCAGGACCTCGTCGTCGGTCAGCTGGTTCACGCGGCGCGCCGGCTCGATGTTCAGCGCGGTGACGATCTGTTCGGCGATCGCCGGGCCGATGCCGTGGATATACTGGAGCGCGATCGGAACGCGCTTTCCAGTGGGGATGTTGACGCCAGCAATACGTGCCACGCGGGTCTTCCTTCTGTTGCGGTTCCGTAGTCCCAGAACCTTTTTTCACAACACGCGCCTGTGTGGCCGTGCTCAGCGAACCGTCCCCCTTGGCATCGGGCCAAGAAAACGATCCGGGTCGGCGGACGACTCGGATCGCGGGGTCAGGCGCTCCGGGTAGGCGGTTTTCGGCGCAGCGTCAAGGGCCGGACCCCGCTGTCAAGTGTTTTTCCCGCAGGCTGGCGGAAAACCGGGCCGATGCGCCGGTCGATGCATCCGAGCGGCCCGTTCAACCGCTGCCCAGCCCGCCCGGAACCTCGGCCAGCAGGCCGACGATCCAGCCTTCGCGCCCGGCGAGGTCGTCGCGGCCGAACTTGCGCTTGAGATGCGTGCCGCTGATCGCCGCGCCCGGTTTGGTGGCCCATCGCACCGCCACTTCCTGCCCCTCAACCAGCGTCATCGGTGGCGCAACGCTTTCCGGCACAAAGGCCGGTGACAGTCGGCGCTTTTCCTCGGCGCCCCAGAACGCCATCGAAACCACATGGCCATGGTCCGCCGTGGCAATCTCGATTGCGCCGCCGCGCGAGGCCCCGAAAGCCACCACGCTGACCACCCGGCCGGACAGGGACGGTGTCAGGCTCATGTCCGAATCGGGTTGCCACGCCGTCAGGCGCAGCAGACGCGAGCCGACCTCTTCGGATCTGCCGCCGCTCCATTGGTCGAGGAACGCCATGCCCATCGCCGGATCGGACCACAAACGCCGCTCGGCGGCGGGAACGGGGGCGGTTTCGATCAAGCTTGCGGCGCGGGCGATGATGTAGTCGATGATCGGGTCGGTCGTCCGGTAATGCGTGGGAATTTCGAACAGCTCAGCCGGAAGCGTCTGCACGCCCAATGCGCGCCGGTATTCGTGCGAGATATCGGCATACGGCACCCCCCAGTGGTCGAACAGATCTTTCAACTGCGCCTTGTAGGGCGTTTCCGCAACCACGGATTCCTGGTTCTGCGCGACGAAGATCAGCGCCGCGAAGCGGACCTGACGCGCGGCGCAAAAGGCAAGAAGAACCTCCAGATACCGCAAGATGAACCCGTTCGACAGATCGAACTTGGCGACATGGTTCGCGTCGTTCAGCGCATATTCCCAGACCAACGTGTCGCCGGCCTGCATGTTTGCGGTAAACAGGCAGCGATACAGCCCGGTGATCGAACAGGTGGCCCCGATCGACAGGTTGACCACGTCGGCGCCCGCACCGAACTGGTTTGCGCTGCGCATCCAGCCATTGTGCAACAGCGAGTTCGACCCTCCGCTGATATAGACCGTCATGCGCATTCCTTTGGTGAACCGAATGTGCGGGGACGATAGCGGCGGCCCCTGTGAACCTCAAGGCGAAAGCCGGCCGCCCTGGGGCTGCCGGCTTTGCGGGGTTTCGATCGGACCGTTCGGCCGCCAAGGGCCCGGGGAAGCGGGTCTCTCAGCCGATGGCGCGGGCGACCTCGGCGGTCACCTTTTCCATCGGTTGCAAACCGTCCACGACCTTCAGCTTGCCCTTGGCATGGTAGTAGCCGATCAGCGGCGCGGTCTTCTTGTAATACTCCAGCAGGCGCTGGCGCAGGCTGTCCTCGTTGTCGTCGGCGCGCCGCTTCAGATCGTGCGAGCCGCAGACATCGCAGGTGCCCGTGACCTTGGTCGGCTTGGTTCGGTCGTGGTAGACCTCGCCGCATTGACCGCAGGTGTATCGGCCGGTGACGCGTTCGACCAGCGCCTCGTCATCGACGCGCAGTTCGACCACCGCATCCAGCGCCAGCCCCTTGCGTGCCAGCAGATCGCCCAGGGCGTCGGCCTGGGCCAGCGTGCGCGGGAAGCCGTCAAAGATGAAGCCGCCGGCGTGGCCCGGGTGGTCGCTGTCGATCTGTTCCGCGATCAGGCCGATGACGATCTCGTCGGTGACGAGTTGCCCGGCGTCCATGATCGCGGCGACCTTCTGGCCCATCTCGGTCCCCGAGGTGCGCGCGGCCCGCAGCATGTCGCCTGTGGACAGCTGCACCATGCCCCGGCCTTCGACCAGAATACGCGCCTGGGTTCCCTTGCCGGCGCCCGGTGCGCCCAGAAGAATGATGTTCATCGCAGAGCGGGTCCTTTCCGGGTCGTGTTGCGCTTCTTGCCGCGCAACTGCGACCGTTCGAGAAGTCCTTCGTACTGATGCGCCACCAGATGCGACTGGACCTGGCTCATCGTGTCCAGCGTCACGGCCACCACGATCAGCACCGATGTGCCGCCGAAGTAGAAGGGAATCGACAGCTGGGCGCGCAGGATTTCGGGCATCAGCGCCACGGCCGCCAGGTAGAGCGCGCCGACGGTGGTGATGCGCACGACGATGTAGCGCAGATACTCCTCGGTCCGCTTGCCGGGACGGATGCCGGGGATAAAGCCGTTCTGGCTTTTCAGGTTGTCGGCGATGTCATCGACCTTGAACGACACGTTCAGCGTGTAGAAGAACGTGAAGAAGATGATGAGCCCGGTGAAGAACAGCAAATAAAGCGGCTGGCCGGGGCCGAAATACGCCAGGATCGTCGCCATGATCGGGTTCGTAGACGAGCCCGAGAACGTGCTGAGCGTGGTCGGCAGCAGCAGCAACGACGACGCGAAGATCGCCGGAATCACGTTCGCGGGGTTCACCTTGATCGGCAGATGCGACGACCCGCCGTCATAGACCTTCATGCCGACCTGCCGCCGGGGATACTGGATGTGCACCTTTCTGAGCGCGCGTTCCATGAACACGACAAAGGCAACCAGTCCGATCATCATCGCCAGGATGCCCAGAATCACGACCCAGCTGACGGTGCCCGCCCGGCCCTGCGAGAGGAATTGCGCCAGATGCGCCGGGACCTCGGCGATGATGCCGACGAAGATGATGAGCGAAGTGCCGTTGCCGATGCCGCGCGCGGTGATCTGCTCGCCCAGCCACATCAGGAACAGCGTGCCGCCGACCAGCGTGATGACCGTGGAAATGCGGAAGAACCAGCCCGGATCGGTGGCGAGATCCCCGGCTTCCAGCGAGATCGCCAGGCCATAGGACTGCACCAGCGCCAGGAACACGGTGCCGTAGCGGGTATACTGGTTCAACTTGCGCCGGCCCAGCTCGCCCTCTTTGCGCAGGTTGGTCCAGGGACCATACATCGACGCCACCAGCTGCACGATGATCGAGGCCGAGATATAGGGCATGATGCCCAGGGCAAAGATCCCCATGCGGGCGATCGCGCCGCCGGTGAACATGTTGAGCATCCCGCCGATCCCCGACGCGGCGCCCGTCATGAACTCGCGCAACGAGTTCCCGTCGATTCCCGGCACCGGAATATAGGTGCCCAGCCGGTAGACGATCAGCAGACCGATCGCGAAGACAATGCGCTGGCGCAGATCCTTGGCCTTGGCCAATGTGGCCCAGGAGGTGTTTGCCGCCATTTGCTCTGCAGCAGATGCCATGTTCCCGTCTCTTTCATGACGGCGCCGCCGAACCGGGCTCCGGTCGGCGGCGCTGGAAAACCCTTGGTGTTGATGTAAGGGGCGAACGCGCCGCCCACAACACCTTATTCGGCGGCTTCGACCACCGGCGCGGTGGTTTTCAGCGCACCACCGGCTTTCGCGACGGCTTCGACGGCCGCTTTCGACGCGCCCGAGACGACGATCGTCACCTTGCCGCCGATTTCGCCTTTGGCCAGAACCCGCACGCCGTCCAGCTTGCGGCGCACCAGGCCCGAGGCCACCAGCACATCCTCGGTGATCTCGATGCTGGCGTCGATCTTGCCGGCTTCGATGAAGGTGGCGATGGCGCCGAGGTTGGTGACGGCCCATTCCTTGCGGTTCGGCTTGGTGAAGCCGCGCTTGGGCAGGCGGCGATAGAGCGGCATCTGGCCGCCCTCGTAGGCGTTCAGCGCGACGCCCGAACGCGACTTCTGGCCCTTGATACCCCGGCCGGCGGTCTTGCCCTTGCCCGAACCCGGGCCGCGCGCCACGCGCTTCTTGGTCTTGGTCGCCCCGGGGTTGTCGCGCAGTTCATTCAGTTTCATGTCGCTTCTCCTTGACCGGAAGACCCCACCAGCGACGGATCGGGGCCACACGGCATTTCTTGGTTGAGTCGGCCCCTCGGGGCTGACCGGGCGCGTATAGACGGGCGCGTGTCGGGAATCAAGCGACTCGGGCCCGCAAAGGGAAACGCCCCGGCCATGAGGGTCGGGGCGCCGCGTGAGCGACCGGATGGGCATACTGGCCCATCCAGCGACGCGTCACTTCTTTTCTTCGATGATCGCAACCAGGTGCGGGATCGCGTTGACCATGCCGCGGACCGAGGGGGTGTCCTCGAGCTCGCGGGTGCGGTGCATCTTGTTCAGACCCAGGCCCTTCAGCGTTTCGCGCTGAACGGCGGGGCGGCGGATCGGCGAACCGATCTGCTTGACGACGATGGTGGCCATGCCTTGGACTCCTTACGCTTCGGCGGTCGCCGCGGCATCGTCCTTGCGGAGGATGTCGGCCACCTTCTTGCCGCGACGCTGGGCGATCTGACGCGGGCTCGCCTGCTTCTTCAGACCGTCAACGGTAGCGCGGATCATGTTGTAGGGGTTCTGCGAGCCGAGCGACTTGGCGACGACGTCCTGCAGACCCAGCATCTCGAACACAGCGCGCATCGGACCACCGGCGATGATCCCGGTCCCCGCGACCGAGGTCCGCATCACGACGCGGCCCGCGCCATGGCGGCCCTCGATGTCGTGGTGCAGCGTGCGGCCATCCTTCAGCGGAACGCGGATCATGTTGCGCTTCGCCTGTTCGGTCGCCTTGCGCACCGCTTCCGGCACTTCCTTGGCCTTGCCCTTGCCAAAGCCGACGCGGCCTTTCTGGTCGCCGACGACGACGAGAGCGGCAAAGCCGAAACGCTTGCCCCCCTTGACGGTCTTCGACACGCGGTTGATCGCCACAAGACGATCGGCGAATTCCGGGGTTTCCTCGCGGTCGTCGCGACGGCGATCCCGGCGGTTCTCACGTTCTGCCATATCTGGCATTCCTTTTCTCAACTGGCGTCGAAGCGCCTGTGGGGTCCGATCGCAGTGACCCGGCCCCGGGGGGCGCGGCGTCCTCGATCATCGAGACGGCGCGAGCAGAACCCGCGCCGCCTGCATTGGGCTCAGAACTTCAGGCCGCCTTCGCGGGCGGCATCGGCCAGGGCCTTGATCTTGCCGTGGAACAGGAAGCCACCGCGGTCGAAGTAGCAGTCTTCGACCCCGGCCGCCTTGGCGCGCTCGGCGATCTTCGCGCCGACCTTGGCCGCGGCGTCGATGTTGTTCACACCGACAACGCCCAGTTCCTTTTCCAGCGACGACGCGGCGGCGACGGTGATCCCCTTCGCATCGTCGATCAGCTGCACGCTGATGTTCTTGTTCGAGCGGTGGACCGACAGCCGCAGGCGGCCGTTGGCGGTCTTCCGCAATTTGTTCCGGACGCGCTGACGGCGCTTCTGGAACAGCTTCAGCTTTGTGTTCGCCATGGCTCGCGTCCTTACTTCTTCTTGCCTTCCTTGCGGAAGATATACTCACCCTTGTAGCGGATGCCCTTGCCCTTGTAGGGCTCGGGGCTGCGCCACTCGCGGATGTTCGCGGCCACCTGGCCCACCTGCTGGTGGTCGATGCCCTCGATCACCACTTCGGTGGGTTTCGGGGCCGAGACGGTCACACCCTGGGGCACTTCGAACACGACGTCATGCGAATAGCCGAGCGACAGCTTCAGGTCCTTGCCCTGCATCGCCGCGCGGTAACCGACGCCTTGAAGTTCCAGCTCCCTCTTGAAGCCGGTGGTCACGCCGACGGTCAGGTTCTCGACCATCGAACGGACCATGCCCCACTGTTGACGGGCCCGCTTCGAGGTGCCCCGCGGGGTCACCTTGATCGCGCCGTCTTCCTGGGTAATCGTCACGTCATCCGTGGCGGTGAAGGTCAGCGTGCCTTTCGGTCCCTTGACCGAAACCGTCTGGCCCGAGATCGTCGCGGTCACGCCCGAAGGCACGGCGACAGGCTTCTTGCCGATACGAGACATGTCAGCCCTCCTCAGAACACGCGGCAGAGCACTTCGCCGCCAACATTGGCAGCGCGTGCAGCAGCGTCGGACATCACGCCCTTGGGGGTCGAAACCACGGAAACGCCCAGGCCGTTGCGGACCGAGGGGATATCCTGCGCGCCGGCGTAGACGCGGCGGCCGGGCTTCGACACACGGGCGAGTTCACGGATCGCGGGCTCGCCGCCGGCATACTTGAGCTGGATTTCCAGCTCAGGATGACCATCGGCCGAGGTGGCGCGTTCGTAACCGCGGATGTAGCCTTCGTCGGCCAGCACATCCAGCACCCAGGCACGCAGCTTGGACGCGGGGGTGCGGACGGTGGACTTGCCACGCATCTGCGCGTTGCGGATGCGGGTCAGCATATCGCCGAGAGGATCGTTCATCGACATGGCGCTCCTCCTTACCAGCTCGACTTGACCATACCGGGGATCTGGCCGAAGGAGCCGAGTTCCCGCAGCATGATGCGGCTGAGTTTCAATTTGCGATAGTAGGCCTTGGGGCGGCCGGTCAGTTCGCAGCGGTTGTGCAGACGGGTCGCCGACGAGTTGCGCGGCAGTTGCGCAAGCTTCAGGTTCGCCTTGAAGCGATCTTCCATCGGCACGTTCTGGTCAGCAGCGATGTCTTTCAGCGCCGCCCGCTTGGCCGCGTATTGCGCCACCAGCTTCTGACGCTTCTTCTCGCGTTCGACCATGGATTTCTTGGCCATAACTCTCTCTCCTTCCGCGTCAGCTCATGAACGGCATGTTGAAATGCTTCAACAATGCCTTCGCTTCCGCGTCGGTGCGCGCGGTGGTGCAGATGATGATGTCCATACCCAGAACCTCGTCGACCTTGTCGAAGTCGATTTCCGGGAAGACGATGTGTTCCTTGATGCCCATGGCATAGTTGCCACGACCGTCGAACGAACTGCCCTTGACGCCGCGGAAGTCGCGGACGCGCGGCAGCGCGACGGTGATCAGGCGATCCAGGAATTCATACATCCGGTCGCCCCGCAGGGTCACCTTGGTGCCCAGCGGCATCTCTTCACGGACCCGGAACCCGGCGATCGAGTTCTTGGCCTTGGTGATGACTGCCTGCTGGCCGGCGATCTTCGTCAGGTCGCCCTGCGCCGATTTCACCTTCTTGGTGTCCTTGACGGCCTCGCCGACGCCCATGTTCAGGACGATCTTGTCCAGACGCGGGATCATCATGTCGTTCTTGTAGCCGAACTCTTCTTTCAGCGCCGCACGGATGCGTGCCTTGTATTCGGCCTTCATGCGCGGGGTGTAAGTCGCTGCGTCGAGCATCAGATCGCCTCCCCGGTGGTCTTGGCGTAGCGGACCTTGACGCCGTCTTCCACGCGGAAGCCGACGCGGGTCGCCTTGCCGTTGGTATCGACCAGCGCCAGGTTCGACAGGTCGATCGGCATCGCCTTGGGCAGGCGGCCGCCCTGGGCGGTCTGGCTCTGCTTGGTGTGGCGGATGGCGATGTTCAGGCCATCGACGACGGCCTTGTTGTCCTTGGGCATGACCTGGGTGATTTCACCCGACTTGCCCTTGTCCTTGCCGGCCAGCACGACGACCTTGTCGCCCTTCTTCAGTTTCGCAGCCATCAGAGCACCTCCGGCGCAAGCGAAATGATCTTCATGAAGTTCTTGGCGCGCAGCTCGCGAACGACCGGCCCGAAAATACGGGTGCCGACCGGTTCGCCCTGGTTGTTCAGGATGACGGCGGCGTTGCGGTCGAAACGGATCGCGGTGCCGTCTTCGCGGCGAACTTCCTTGGCGGTGCGAACGACAACGGCCTTGCGGACGTCACCCTTTTTCACGCGGCCCTTCGGAATCGCCTCTTTGACCGACACCACGATGATGTCGCCCACAGAGGCATAGCGGCGATGCGAACCGCCCAGAACCTTGATGCACTGAACCCGGCGCGCGCCGGAGTTGTCAGCAACATCCAGATTGGTCTGCATCTGGATCATGGAAAGTCTCCCGACCTTTGGGGGTTATCCCCAGGGTTTCGTAGAACCCTGGCGAGGGGTGATTCAGGCGTTAGCCTCGGTCACGACGCGCCAGCGCTTCGTTTTCGAGATCGGCGCGCATTCTTCGATGCGAACGGTGTCACCGACCTTGAAGGTGTTCAGAGGATCGTGCGCGCGATACTTTTTCGACGACCGCACGGTCTTCTTCATGACGGGGTGCGTGAAGCGGCGCTCGACCAGGACGGTGACCGTCTGTTCGTTCTTGTCCGAGGTCACGGTGCCTTGCAGGATGCGTTTGGGCATGTCTCGTTTCCTCAGTTCGCCGCCGCTTCCGCGGCTTTCTGGTTCAGGATCGTCTGGACGCGCGCGACGTCGCGGCGCACCACGCGGATCCGCGCGGTGTTTTCCAGTTGGTTGGTGGCTTTCTGGAAGCGCAGGTTGAAGGCTTCCTTTTTCAGCGCGAGCAGCTGGTCACGCAGCTGGTCGGGCGTCTTGTCACGCAGTTCTGCGGCGTTCATGCGCCTGGTCCTTTCAACATCACCAGAGGGCCCTTGCGGGTGACCCTGTTCCCGGTGGAGTCAATGATAGACCTGCCGATTCCCAGTCAGGAATCCGCAGGATGCGGCTCAATACACGGGGGGGGCGCCCATGGCAAGGGCAATTCCGGGGTTTCGCCGCCCGCCCTTCGCCACGCGGGTGTCGGCCGGGCCGGGCCCCCGGAACGCAAAACCCCCGCCGGTTTCCCGGCGGGGGCAAAGTCCGCAGGAGGGGCGCGTCGGCCCGTCCTGCCAGCCGATCACCAGTCCTCGCGCGCGACGACGCGGGTCTTGATCGGCAGCTTCATCGCGGCCAGGCGCAGCGCCTCGCGGGCGATCTCCTCGCCGACGCCGTCCAGTTCGAACATGATCCGGCCCGGCTTGACCTTGCACGCCCAGTAATCGACCGAACCCTTGCCCTTGCCCATACGGACTTCGGTGGGTTTCGACGACACGGGAACGTCCGGGAACACACGGATCCAGACGCGGCCCTGACGCTTCATGTGACGGGTCATCGCACGACGCGCGGCTTCGATCTGGCGAGCGGTGATACGCTCGGGTTCGGTCGCCTTCAGGCCGAACGAACCGAAGTTCAGGTCCGAACCGCCCTTGGCCAGGCCGTGGATGCGGCCCTTGTGCTGTTTGCGGAACTTTGTCCGTTTGGGTTGCAGCATGACTTACTCTCCTCAGGCGCGGTCGCGGCGATCGTCGCGGCGATCACGACGCGGCGCGCTGCTCGGGCCTTCCTGAAGCTCGGCCTGCCGGCGATCGCGCGCCTGCGGGTCATGCTCCATGATGTCGCCCTTGTAGATCCAGACCTTGATCCCGATGATCCCGTAAGGGGTCGAGGCTTCGGCCAGCGCATAGTCGATGTCGGCGCGCAGCGTGTGAAGCGGCACGCGGCCCTCGCGATACCATTCGGTCCGCGCGATCTCGGCGCCACCCAGGCGGCCCGAGATGTTGACGCGGATGCCGAGGGCACCGATGCGCATCGCGTTCTGCACGGCGCGCTTCATCGCACGGCGGAACGAGACGCGGCGTTCGAGCTGCTGCGCGATCGATTCACCGACCAGCTGGGCGTCCAGCTCGGGCTTGCGGACCTCGACGATATTGAGGTGCAGTTCCGAGGCGGTGAAATTCGCCAGCTTCTTGCGCAGGGTTTCGATATCGGCGCCTTTCTTGCCGATGATCACGCCCGGGCGCGCGGTGTGGATGGTCACGCGGCACTTCTTGTGCGGACGCTCGATCACGACGCGGCTGACACCGGCGGCCTTGCACTCTTCCCGGATGAAGTCGCGCATGCGCAGGTCTTCCAGAAGCAGCTCGCCATAGTTCTTGCCGTCGGCATACCAGCGGCTGTCCCAGGTGCGATTCACCTGGAGGCGCATCCCGATGGGGTTAACCTTCTGTCCCATTACGCTTGCTCCTCGCGCTCGCGAACCTTGATGGTCAGTTCCGAAAACGGCTTCATGATCTTGCCGAAGCGTCCACGCGCCCGCGGACGGCCGCGCTTCATGACCAGGTTCTTGCCGACCCAGGCTTCGGCGACGATGAGGTTGTCAACGTCCAGCCCGTGGTTGTTTTCGGCGTTGGCGATGGCCGACTGAAGGCACTTCTTCACGTCGATCGCGATACGCTTCTTCGAGAAGGTCAGATCGGCCAGCGCCTTTTCCACCTTCTTGCCGCGAATGAGACCGGCGACCAGGTTCAGCTTCTGCGGCGACGTGCGCAGCATGGTGAGCTTGGCCATCGCTTCATTGTCCGCCACGCGGCGGGGGTTCTTTTCCGCACTCATGGCTTACTTCCTCTTGGCTTTCTTGTCGGCGGCGTGACCATAGTAGGTCCGCGTCGGCGAGTATTCACCGAACTTCTGGCCGATCATTTCTTCGCTCACATTGACAGGAATGTGCTTCTTGCCGTTGTAGACGCCGAAGGTCAGGCCGACGAATTGCGGCAGGATCGTCGAGCGGCGCGACCAGATCTTGATGACTTCGTTACGCCCGGATTCGCGCGCCTTTTCCGCTTTCTTCAGCAGATAGGCGTCAACGAAGGGGCCTTTCCAAACAGAACGTGCCATGGATTAGCGGCCCTTCTTCTTGGCGTGACGCGAGCGGATGATGAACTTGTCCGTCGCCTTGTTCGAGCGGGTGCGGGTGCCCTTGGTGTCCTTGCCCCAGGGCGTGACCGGCGTGCGGCCACCCGAGGTCCGGCCCTCACCACCGCCGTGCGGGTGATCGATCGGGTTCATCGCCACACCGCGAACGGTCGGGCGGATGCCCATGTGACGC
>Ga0116152_10000950_pt1 | contig 23871 bp, 37 predicted proteins | sample AD_UKC119_MetaG_FD_89894 | JGI IMG/M metagenome (GOLD analysis project Ga0116152, IMG submission 89894) | Active sludge microbial communities of municipal wastewater-treating anaerobic digesters from Hong Kong - AD_UKC119_MetaG | ecosystem: Engineered > Bioreactor > Anaerobic > Digestate...
ATGACACATCCTTGGAGAGCTACTTCTTTTAAAAAACAGTTAGAAAAAGCACATACAAATCATGTATATGCTTAACGCTTATATTTAAAAATTTTTGAGACATTTTCAAAAGTTATTGACACTATTTAGAGTTTAAGATTTAATAAAAGAGAATTAAAATAAAAGATTATATATTTATAAAATAAAAAGATATCTTTTATGGTAATAAAGATATCTTTTTTAGTAACAATACTAATTTTTAATTATATGAATAGCAATATGCTGCTCCATTAAGTCGTGTATATCCTGTAGAACACAAACTAACTGATGTATAAATTTCATACGGTCCTGGGCAAGAAGATTGTCCTGCCGAAGTATAACAGTAATTATCACTTTCTGTTTCATCTCTGTCGAAACAGTTATATTTGCATATTATTGTTCCAGAGTAATTATAAGAAGCAGTACAAGTTCCGTTAGCCGAAGCATATCTAGCTGCCATGCATCTATTATCACAATTAGAATAACTTCCACAACTCAAACTAGCAGTTCCACCATAATAACAGTTATTTCCTATGCATGTTCCCCAACATAAATTTTGGCATTCATTTGGACTTGTAAATTTTTGTTGCCATTTCTCGCTACAAGAACATGTTCCAGAATATGTGCTGCTTAATGTTCGGCTACAATCATCACTATAGTAATTTGCACCCTCTGCATAAGCAAGACAAGTTCCCACCTTATCGCCAAAAGTGGAAGCCTGACACGGTACACTTTCATATACTGATCTTCTACAAGTATATGTTGTTTGCGTATTTTGCAAAGTTACACTACAGTTCTTGTTATTTCCAGCAGCATCTTTTACATAACCATAGAATGTGCCTGTTCCTAGCGATAAGGTAGACGTGCTATCATAAACTGCTGTACCAGTTTTATTCATTCCATATGCTGATACTGCCATATTATCTGTTTTACTTGCAAATGATACACCTGATGTCGTAACTTGTAGAGAACAATTTGGTTTAACAGTATCTACATATACAGGTACTTCGCATGTTGTAGTGTTTGTTGCATTATCACTTATTGTTATTGTTGATGTTGCTAAGCTAGATGTATAAGTGTCCGTAAATGTTGCATTTGAGCACTGGCTACCTTCATCAGAACACGATACTGTTACTTGTCTTTGACCATTTGTCCAATTACTATTTGATGCATTAACTGGGGATGTAACTATGCTTCCACATTCAGGAAGTGTTTTATCTACATAAGCATTAACATTACAACTTATACTTGTTCCAGCATTATTTGCTATTGCAATTGTCCCTACCTGAGTAGTTGATGAAAAAGTATTTGAGTATGATGTTTGAGTACATCCGCTAAATGCACTACATCCTATTGATATTAATCTATTATTTTTTGTCCATGTCGTAGATTGTCCAGTGATACTACCACATGTTGGTGTTTCTTTATCTATCTTATATTGCCCACTTGTTTGAACATATGTCTCATTATTATCATAAGTTACTGTTACTTCTATTACTTTTATTCCTGTTGTAGTTAAATTTTGAGTCATTGATGTCCCTACTCCTACTACCAAATCTTCCCATGATGTTGAACCGGAACTTATTGTCCCAATCCTATAACTCCAACTACTTACTGTTAACTCTGCTAAAGTCTCTAGTGACATACCTACGTTAACATTTGCATTTGTCCAATTACTATTATTAGGTGAAAAAGTTACTATTTTATCAAAGACTACTACTTCTATATCTTTAGTTGCTTCATTTCCACTTGGATCAGTTGCTGTTACTCTAACTGTATATGATCCTGGGGTATTAATATTTATAGTATCTATCTCTGCTAAGGTTACTGTTATTTTTGATTCATCATAATAGTTATCTATTATTGTAATTCCTGATAATATATCAACTGCATTCCCTTTCTCAGAATATATAAATTCTCCTTCTATTGTTGGTGCTATTTCATCAACAACTTGGATTAATCCTTCATATCCATGTATGCCTTTTGATTCTACATTATATATAAATTTATATTGGCCTGTACCACTTAATGTATTTACATCTACATAGTTTAAGTCTAATGTTATATCATCATGTGTTACACCTGTTTGGTCTTTTATTATGGCTTTCAACGTATTTATTTCTTCATCTGTTATTGGTGTTAATACTTGATGAAGCTGCGTAATCTTATTAATATAAACTGCTTCTGTTTTTAATTCTTGACATCTTTCAGTACTACTTTCATAGTTATCACACATTAAACATGATATATAATCATAATTATTATTACTTTCATTAGCCACTACTGCAAAACTATTATTACATGCTACACTGTTGGCATCTCTAAACATCTCTTTAATATATCCATTTTTTAACATAGTACTTGCTGTTAATATCTTATAATCATTTGTATTTAATGGTAACTCTTTTCTATTAGATGCATAATAATCTTGTGCTAAAACCTTTATTTCTTTTTCCAAAGCACTATAATATGCTTCTTTTCCTTTATTTATCAGTTGAGATACTTTAGGTACAATTAAAAATGCTAATATACTTATTATTACTATTGCTGCCAACATCTCTACCAGTGTAAAACCTTTTTTCTTTTTCTTATTCATACATTCACCTATTCTATATGTTAATTGTATTATTTTTACTTGCAATTGTCAATTCATTTTACTTATGATATATTTTAGATGGTGATATTTATGTATTTACAAATAAATAATAAAAGTTATCAAGTAGAAGAATATAATAGTTTCTTTAAAAGATTAACAGGATTAATGTTTAAAAAGAAGGCAAACAATAAAATTATTTGTTTCCCAAAATGTAATTCAATTCATACCTTTTTTTGCTTTCAAAATATTGATATATGTATGACAGATAAAAATAATAAGATATTATATATTTATAAAAATTTTGAGCCTTGGAAAATTATTTTTCCAAAAAAGAATGTATATTACACATATGAAATGCCTCTTGGATATGCAAATAAATTAAAAATAAATGATACACTAAAAAAGACGCTATAGCGTCTATTTTATTAATTCTAATATTACTAGAAGGGCATTATCGCCTTTTCTTTCATCAAGTTTAAGTATTCTTGTGTAACCACCATTTCTATCTTTATAAGCTGGTGCTAATTCGCTAAATACTTTTTTTACAACTATATCATCATTCCCAAAGAATGCTAATGCTTTTCTACGTGATACTAAGTCACCCTTTTTACCATAAGAAATCATTTTGTCTACGAAATTTCTAACTTCTTTTGCTCTTGTCTCAGTTGTCTCAATACTTCCATGCATGATTACATCTCTTGTTAAGTTTGAAAGCATGCTTTTTCTATGTTTTGAATCTCTTCCTAATTTTCTATATGCCATAATATCACCTCTTAATCTTCATCTTTTAAAGTAAGTTCTAATTCTTTAATTTTATCTAAAACTTCTTTTAAAGATTTCTTTCCTAAATTACGTATTTTCATCATATCATTTTCAGTTTTATTAACTAAATCTTGTAATGTATGAATGCCTGCTCTTTTTAAACAATTGTAAGCCCTTACTGAAAAATCTAAATCTTCAATTGAAGTTTCTAAAGCTTTTTGTTTAGGATCTTCAATTTTTTCTATCATAATTCCTGTAACGCTTGCTATATTATTAGTTTCTGCTACTAATTGTAAATGTTCAATAAGAATTCTACTTGCTAGTGCAATAGCTTCTTCTGGTTTAATTGATCCATTTGTATAAACATCTAAAATTAATTTGTCATAGCTTTCATCTTGCCCAACACGAGCACTCTCTACTTCATAAGATACTTTTTCAATAGGAGAGTACAGTGAATCCATCGCAATCACGCCTATTTTTTTATCTTCAAATAATTTTTTATTTTCTTCTGCTTTTACATATCCTCTACCAGTAGAAACTGTCATTTCCATAGAAAGACTTCCACCTTTAGCAATGTTAGCAATTACTTGATTAGGATTTAGTACCTCAACCTCAGCATCACATTCGATGTCTCCTGCTGTTACTACTCCCTCTTTTTTAGCATTTAATCTAATTATTTTGTCTTCAGAACAATGCTTTTTAACAACAACTGATTTTAAATTTAAAATAATTGTTGTTACATCTTCAATTACGCCTTCAATAGTTTGAAATTCATGTAAAACTCCATCAATATGAACACTTGTAATTGCAAACCCTGGAAGAGATGATAACATTACTCTTCTAAGTGCATTACCAATCGTTGTTCCAAAACCTCTTTCTAGTGGTTCTAGTTCAAATCTTCCATAAAATTTACTTTCAACTTTATCTGTTACTTTGTATATTGGTTTTTCAAATTCTAACATTTAATAACCTCCCTTTAATTCCTTGGTCTTTTTGGTGGACGACATCCATTATGTGGAATTGGTGTAACATCTTGAATTGATTCTACTTCAAGTCCTGCAGTTTGCAATGATCTAATAGCAGTCTCACGTCCTGGCCCTACACCTTTAACAAAAACATCAACTTTTCTCATACCACATTCGTAAGCTTTTTTACCAGCTGCTTCAGCTGATAATCCTGCTGCAAATGGAGTTGACTTTTTACTTCCTTTAAATCCAATTGCACCAGATGCTGACCAACTAATTACATTACCATCCTTATCAGTTAAGGTAACAATCGTATTGTTGAAAGTTGATTTGACATGCGCTATACCCTCTGGTATATTCTTTTTTACTTTTCTCTTTCTTTGTTTATATGCCATATTTATTACCTCCTACTTCTTCTTATTGGCAATTGTAATTGCTTTGCCTTTTCTAGTTCTTGCATTTGTTGAAGTTCTTTGTCCTCTTACTGGTAATCCTTTTTTATGACGAGTTCCTTGATATGAATTAATTTCCATTTTTGTTTTAATATTCATATTAACTTCTCTTCTTAAATCGCCTTCTGTAAGATACTTATCAACTTCACTACGAATTCTTGCTTCTTCATCTTTATCAATATCTTTTGCTTTTTTACTTAAATCTACTTTAGCATCACTAACAATTTTATTTGCAAGTGAAGTGCCAATTCCATAAACATAAGTAAGAGCAACATTAATGTGTTTGTCGTTTGGTAAATCAATACCCTTAATACGTGCCATAATTCCTCCTATCCTTGAGTTTGTTTGTGCTTTGGATTCTCACAAATAACCATTACTTTCCCTTTACGTTTAATAATTTTGCATTTTGAACAAATTTTTTTAACTGATGGTCTTACTTTCATATTCTTTTCTCACTTTCTATAAGTTATTCGCCCACGTGTTAAATCATATGGAGAAAGTTCAATCATAACATTATCACCTGGAGAAACGCGAATGTAGTTCATTCGTATTTTGCCAGAAACGTGAGCTATTATATTATGACCATTTTCTAGTTGAACTTTAAAACTTCCTCCGGGAATTACTTCTAGTATCTTCCCTTCGACTTCAATGACATCATCTTTTGCCATTTAATCACTCTCCTGTTAAAATTTTGATTCCATCTTTACATACCGCAACCGTATGCTCAAAGTGTGCTGATGGACTAAAATCTTCTGTTTCAATTGTCCAGTCATCATCTAACATAACGATATCTGGACTGTGAAGTGTCAACATTGGTTCTATCGCTAAAACCATGCCTTCTTTAATTAGTGGCCCAGTGTTTTTTTTACCATAATTAGGTATATCTGGGTCTTCATGAAGTTTTGAACCTACTCCATGACCAACTAATTCTTTAACAACACCTAAATGATGAGCTTTAGCATAAGTTTCAACAGCATTACCGATATCGCCAATTCTATTACCAACTTTTACTTCCTTTAAACCCTCATATAGTGCTTTTTCTGTATGCTCTAGTAGATAATTTTTTTCTTTATCTATATTTCCAACAGCATAACTCCATGCGGAATCGCCGTGAAAACCTTTGTAACATGCCCCAATATCAATTGAAATTATATCACCATTTTTTAATTTATATCCTCCAGGTATACCATGTACAACTTCTTGATTGACACTAGTACATATTGACCCGGGATATCCATTATAATTTTTAAATGATGGATAGGCATTTTTGCTTTTAATAAATTTTTCTGCTAAGTTATCAAGCTCTTTTGTTGTAATACCTGGCTTTATAAATTGCTTTAAATATTGGTGTGTCTCATAAACAATATAACCTGCTTCTCTTAAAAGTTCTATCTCTTCTTTACTTTTAATAGTTATCATTTATTTGCCTCTTCTATTACCGCATCAACATCATCAAATACTTCTTTTGGAGACTTAGCCCCATCAATTACATATAAGATATTTCTATCCTTATAATAATTTAATAATGGTTCTGTCTCAGTATAATAAATATTTAATCTATGCTCAATAGCTTCATCTGTATCATCATCTCTTTTAAGGAGAGATCCACCACATTCATCACATATTGATTCTTTTTTAGGTTTTTGAGTCTCATAATTTATGTTATAATTCTTACCACAATTACTACATACTCTTCTTCCTTTAATTCTTTTTAGAACTTCTTCTTTTTCAACATCGAGCAAAATAGCAATACCAATATCTAAATCATTTCTTGTTAGAATATCAAGATATTCTGCAAGTTGCTCTTTGGTTCTTGGAAATCCATCTAAGATATATCCATTCTTACAATCATCTTCTAATATTCTATTTTCAATTAATTGAAAGATATATTTATGAGATACTAAATCACCTTTATTTAAAATATCTTCTATTTCTTTTCCAATAGAACTTTTTTTGTTAACTTCTGCCCTTAATAAGTCACCTGCTGAGATATGAGGTAAATTATATTTATCCTCTATCATCTTAGCCTGTGTTCCTTTACCTGCAGATTGAGGAGCGATAAGTATTATATTTTTCATAATTATCCTCTCCTTCTTCTACGAAATGTCTCTTTATAGTCTCTACTTTCTAGTTTACTTTCAATCTGCTTGAATGTTTCAATTGCAACACCTACTACAATTAATACTCCAGTACCACCTAATGTAACATTTGATGGAAGTACTCCTATCCAAGATATTGCTATTGGTAGTGCTGCAAGAATTACTAAGAAGAATGATCCTGAAACTGTAAGTCTTGCAATTATTTGTTTGAAATAAATTTCAGTATTTTTTCCTGGCCTTACTCCTGGAATGTAACCACCGTTATCTTGCAAGTTCTTTGATAAGTCTTCTGGTTTCATTTGCATGAATGTATAGAAATATCCAAAGAAGAATATTAATAATACATATAGTGTAAAACCAACTGGAGTTGTATAGTCTAAATATTTATCAACAAAATTAGTAAAACCTGTCTTATTAACAAATTGTGCTATTGTTGCTGGTACTCCTAAAAGTGCTGATGCAAATATAACTGGGATAACTCCTGCGGAATTAATCTTAATTGGCATAAATGTCTGTTTACCAAACGAAGATGATGATTTATTGGCATACTGAATTGGTATCCTTCTTTCAGCTTGTTCAATAAATATAATTCCAACTATGATTATTATATATACTAGTACAAAGGCTGCAAACAGTCCAATTCCTACCCATGTTTCATAAGTTCCTGCTGTAATTAAAGTATTAAATGCATCAATAAACATTTGTGGAAGTGATGCTATAATACCCGCCATAATAAGAAGCGATACACCATTCCCTATTCCTTTTTGAGTTATTTGATCGCCCATCCATAATAAGAAAGCAGTTCCTGCTGTTAATATTACAGCAACTTGTAGATGTACTACTGCTCCAGCATCCTTTAAAAATGCAAAAGCAAGTGCATATCCTTGAACAAATGCCATAGCAATACCAACGTATCTTGTAATTTGATTTAGTTTCTGTCTTCCTGTATGTCCTTGCTTAGCAAGTTCTGATAGGAATGGTACGATGTCCATTTCCAATAATTGAATTACGATAGATGCTGTAATATATGGAGATACGCCTAAAGCAAATATTGAAAATTGTCTTAAGGCTCCACCACTCATGACATTTAGAAGTTCCAAGAATCCTAAATTACCAGTGATGTTCCCGGCACCCGGAACAACAATTGTAGTTCCTACAATAAAGACAAATAGACATGCTATTGTAAATAACATTCTTTTTCTTAAATCCTTATTTTTAGATGCAAATATTTGCTTAAATTTAGCAAACATATTAGATCACCTCAATCTTACTTCCAGATTCTTCTAATTTTGCTATTGCACTACTTGAAAATCTATGTGCTCTAACAGTTAATTTTTTATCTAATTTACCATTACCTAGTACTTTAATACCAGCTAACTGCTTTTTGATAATCCCTTTGTCTTTTAATAATTCTGGAGTTACTACTTCTCCATCTTTAAATACATTTAAATCACTAACATTGATAACGGCATATTCTACTCTAAAGTTACTATTGTTAAATCCTCTATGAGGAAGTCTTCTATATAGTGGTAATTGTCCACCTTCAAATACTGGAGATATTTTAGCTCCACTTCTTGCTTTTTGTCCTTTATGACCTTTACCAGAAGTTTTACCAAGTCCAGATCCTGGTCCACGTCCTAATCTTTTACGAGAAGAAGTAGCACCATCATTTTTCTTTAATTCATGTAATTTCATTATCCTAATATCTCCTCTTTAGTTTTTCCTCTTAATTCACAAGTTCTTTCAATAGTCTTCAAACTTTTTAATCCGTTAATTGTAGCATTTACCATATTAATTTTTGTTCTTGATCCTAGTGATTTAGATACTATATCTTTAATTCCTGCAAGTTCTAGTACTGCTCTTACAGCACCACCTGCAATAATACCAGTACCACGAGAAGCTGGCTTTAGAACAACTCTTGTTGCTCCCTTAATTCCAATAGTTTCATGTGGTATTGTTCTATTTTCAACAACTGGCACTTTAATAACATTTTTATTAGCCTTAGCAATTGCTTTTTTAACTGCTTCAGATACTTCTCCAGCTTTACCAATTCCTAATCCAACAGAACCTTTTTTATTTCCAACAACAACAACTGCTTGGAATCTTCTTTGACGACCACCTTTATTAACTTTAACTACGCTTTTTACTTCAACAACGTTTTCAATAAAGTCACTTTTAGGTCCTCTATCTCTAGAAACCTTTTTTCTTTCAGGTCTTTTTTCTTGTTTTTTATCTTGCATAAATACCTCCTATTAGAAATCTAATCCTTTCTCGCGAGCTGCTTCAGCAAGTGCTTCTACACGTCCGTGATATAAGTAACCGCCACGATCAAAAACTACTTTTTTAATTTTTAATTTTTTGGCTTTATCAGCGATTAACTCTCCAACTTTTTTGGCAGCTTCCATATTAGAATGAGCCTCTTTTAATTCTAAAGTTGATGCTGTTGCAAGTGTTATACCCTTTTCATCATCAATTAAGGAAGCATATATATTAGTATTTGATCTATAAACTGATAATCTTGGTACAAGTGCTGTACCAGATAGATTTTTTCTTAATCTTTGATGTCTAATTTTTCTAGATTCATTTTTTGAAACTTTTTTTATCATACTATACCCTCCTACTTAGCTTTCTTTCCTTCTTTACGACGAACATGTTCTCCAACGTAACGAATACCTTTTCCTTTATAAGGTTCAGGTTCTCTAACCTTTCTAATATTTGCTGCAAACTCACCAACTTTGATCTTATCAATACCACTTACTGATATTTCAGTATTACTTTTAGCTTCTACTTTTAAATCAGCTGGTACTGCAAGTTCTACTTGATGAGAATATCCTGCACTAATTACTAATGTGTCACCTTTCATACTGAAACGATATCCAACACCAATAATCTCTAAATCCTTTTTATATCCTTCATTTACACCCTTAATCATATTATTAATATTAGCATTTGCTGTACCATGTAATTGTTTTGTAGTTAAAAGTTCATTTTCTCTTGTAACATAAACTTTACCCTCTTTTACTTCAGCATTAATGCCTTTACCAATTCTAGTTGTAAGGCTTCCTTTATTACCTTTAACAGTTACATCTTTACCATTTACTTCTACTGTTACACCTTCAGGTAATGATAAAATTCTATTTCCTATACGACTCATATTATCACCTACCAGATATAAGCTAGGACTTCGCCACCTAATTTTTGTTTTCTAGCATCTTTGTCAGTCATCATACCTTTAGAAGTAGAAACAATAGCAATACCAAAACCACTTAATACTTTTGGAAGTTCATCAGCTTTCGCATAAACTCTCAAACCAGGTTTTGAAATACGTCTTAGTCCTGTTATAACCCTTTCTTTCTTAGTACCATATTTTAATACTAATACTAATGTAGATTGAACATCTCTTTTTTCTTCACGATATTCTTCAATAAATCCTTCATTTTTTAGAATCTTTGCGATTTCTAATTTAGCTTTGGAAATAGGCATACTTACTTCTTTATATTTCATTGCATTAGCATTACGAATTCTTGTAAGCATATCTGCAATTGGATCTGTTACTACCATTTATAATTCCTCCTTTTCCCTTTCTACCAACTTGATTTTCTTACACCGGGTATTTGTCCTTTATATGCTAATTCTCTAAAGCATATACGGCATATTCCATATTTTTTTAATACCCCGTGAGGTCTTCCACAACGATTACAACGTGTGTATTCTCTAACTTTGAATTTTTTAGGTCTCTGTTGCTTTACAATCATACTTTTCTTTGCCATAATTTTCCTCCAATTACTTCTTGAATGGAACGCCTAAAGCTTTTAATAAATCATAAGCTTCTTCGTTTGATTTAGCTGTTGTAACTAAAACAATATCCATCCCACGCACTTTCACAATATTATCAAAATCAACTTCTGTAAATATCAATTGATCTGTTATACCAATTGTATAATTACCTCTACCATCAAATGCTCTGTTAGATAGTCCTCTAAAATCACGAGAACGAGGAAGAGTTACGCAAATTAACTTATCTAAGAAGTTATACATTGCTTCTCCTCTTAATGTAACCTTACATCCTATTGGTTGTCCTGCTCTTAATTTAAATGCAGCAATTGATTTCTTTGCTTTAGTAATAATTGGCTTTTGACCAGTAATTGCTTCTAGATCTGCAACTGCACCATCTAATAACTTAGTATTATGAGATGCATCACCACAACCAATATTAATTACAATTTTTTCAAGTTTTGGAGCTTGCATAATTGATTTGTAATTATATTTTTTTATTAATTCTGGTTGTATTTCTTTTAAATATTTTTCTTTTAAACGATTCATTTATTAGTCTCCCTTCCAATTATTTATCTTTCTTCTCTTTTTTAGGAGCAGATTTTTTTGTTTCTTTTTTAACTTCAGGTTTTTCTTTCTTAACTGTTTTCTTATCTACCGGAGTTACTACTTTGACATTTGAAGCATCTATCCTAGCTTCTCTATCAACTATTCCTCCACCTTCACCAGCGCCATTAGGTTTAATATGCTTTTTTCTTAAATTAAGACCTTCAACTACTACTTTATTAGTTTCTTTAAAAGTTTTAATTATCTTGCCTTCTTTACCTTTATCAGCACCAGATATAATTTTAACTTTATCTCCTACTCTAACTTTCATATTAACCTCCTTATAGTACTTCTTTTGCTAAAGATACTATTTTCATATAATCTTTATCACGAAGTTCCCTTGCTACTGGTCCAAATACACGAGTTCCTACTGGAGATTTATCATCTCTAATAATTACGCATGCATTATCATCAAATTTGATATAAGAACCATCATCTCTTCTAACACCTTGTTTTGTTCTTATAACAACTGCTTTTACGACTTTGCTTTTGCCTATTGTTCCGTTAGGAGTAGCTTTTTTAATAGTACCAACTACTACGTCACCAATATTGGCAGTTTTAACTCTAGATCCACCTGTAACTCTTATTACTAAAAGTTCACGAGCACCAGAATTATCTGCAACTTTTAAACGACTTTCTGTTTGAACCATTCTGCATCCCTCCTATAATATAACTCTTTCTTCAATTATTTCTTTTAGATAAAAACTTTTTGTTTTAGATATAGGTCTAGTTTCAACAATTTTTACAATATCGCCTTTTTTAGCTTTATTTGACTCATCATGTACACAATACTTTTTACTTGATTTAACTCTTTTCTTATATAGAGGATGAGTCTTATATGTCTCTACTAAAACTGTAATTGTTTTATTGTTTTTATCACTTACTACTTTTCCAACAAATTCTTTTTTAGCTTTTTCTTTCATAATTTAACCTACTTTCCTAATTCGCGTTCTCTTAGAATTGTCTTCATACGAGCAACTTCTCTTCTTAAGTCTCTTAGTCTAGATGGTTTTTCTAAATTACCAGTGGCTTGTTGGAAACGCAAATTAAATAATTCTTCTTTTGACTCTTTTATCTTTTTCTCTAAATCAGCAGTGGTTAAATCTCTTAAATTATTTTTCATTTGCTTCACCACCTTTTTCTTCATCTATTTTTCTTACAAATTTTGTTTTGATTGGTAACTTGTGTGCTGCAAGTCTTAGTGCTTCTCTTGCTACTTCTTCAGAAACATCACCTATTTCAAACATGATCTTTCCTTCTTTAACAACTGCTACCCAAGATTCTACTGCACCTTTACCTGAACCCATACGTACTTCAAGAGGTTTCTTTGTTTTTGGCATATGTGGAAAAATATTAATCCATACTTTGCCACCACGTTTCATGAAACGTGTCATTGCAATACGAGCTGCTTCTATTTGATTAGAAGTAATCCAAGCTCCTTCTTTTGCCATTAAACCATATTCACCAAAATGAAGTGTTTTATTTCCTTTTGTTTTTCCTTCATATTTTAATCTATGAACTCTTCTAAATTTAGTTCTTGAGGGTATTAACATAATTAATTACCTCCTTTTTTCTTAGAAGATAGGATTTCTCCTTTATATATCCAAACTTTAACACCAATTTTACCAAATGTTGTATCAGCTTCAGCAAAACCATAGTCAATATCAGCTCTTAGAGTATGTAGAGGAATAATTCCTTCTTTATAACCTTCACTTCTTGCCATGTCTGCTCCACCTAATCTACCAGATATTAATGTTTTAACACCTTTAGCACCTGCTTTTAAAGTATTTCTAATTGCAGTTTTTTGTGCCATTCTAAATGATGCTCTATTAGTAATTTGTCTTGCAATATTCATCGCAACTATTTGAGCATTAAGATCTAAGTCTTTAATGTCAATAATTGAAACTTGAATATCTTCATCCACTAGTTTAGATAAACTCTTCTTTAATTTATTTATTTCTTCGCCACCACGACCGATAATAATACCAGGTTTAGCAGTGTGAATAATAACTTCGCATCTCTTTTTGTTTCTTTCAATTTCAATTTTAGAGATACTGGCATCTTTTAAAGTCTTTTCTAAATATTTTCTAATTTTAATATCATTATTAAGATATTTAGCAAAATCTTTTTTATCAACTACCCATCTAGATTCCCAATCTTTATTTATACCAATTCTAAGTCCAACTGGACTAACTTTTTGTCCCATAAGGCCTCCTACTCTTTCTCACTTACAACAATTGTTATATGAGAATGTCTATGAAAATTCTGTGCTATTCTTCCTCTTGAATCTGGAACCATTCTTTTATAAGTTCTTGCCATATCAATTCTAACTTCTTTAATCATTAATTTATCTTGATTAAGTTTATTATTATTAACTGCATTGGCAGTTGCTGATTCTAGAACTTTTTTAATAAGTCTAGCTTGTTTATTGCTTAAATTGTTTAAGATTGCTAATCCTTCATTTACACTTTTATTACGAATTAAGTCCGCTGTAAGACGAAGTTTAATAGGACTAATTCTTACGTCTTTTGCGACTGCTCTAACATCCATATTTATATCCTCCCCAGCCATTATTTCTTGTCACTTCCGTGTCCACCAAATTTACGAGTTGGTGAGAATTCACCAAGTTTATGTCCTACCATGTCTTCAGTAACATATACTGGGATAAACTCTTTACCATTGTGAACAGCGAATGTGTGACCGATAAATTCAGGAAAAATTGTTGAACGGCGTGACCATGTTTTAATAACTTCTTTTTTTCCTTTTTCGTTTAAAACTTTAACCTTAGTAAGTAATCTTTCAAATACATAAGGCCCTTTTTTAATACTTCTTGCCATTTTAAATCCTCCTATTTATCATTCTTTCTTCTAACAATTAACTTGTCAGATGATTTTTTCTTTCTAGTTTTATATCCTAATGCTGGTTTACCCCAAGGAGTAACTGGGCCTTTACGACCAATTGGTGCTTTACCCTCACCACCACCATGTGGATGGTCATTAGGGTTCATAACAGAACCACGGTTTGTAGGTCTAATTCCTAAGTGTCTCTTTCTACCAGCTTTTCCTAATTTTACTAATTCGTAATCTTCATTTCCAACTTCTCCAACAGTTGCTAAACAGATACTTAATATTTTTCTAACTTCACCGCTTGATAATCTAACCATTACATAATTATCTTCACGGCCAAGTATTTGTGCTCCTGCTCCAGCAGATCTTGCCATTGCAGCACCTTTACCAGGTTTTAATTCAATATTATGAACCATTGTTCCAACTGGAATATTTGCTATTGGAAGTGCGTTACCAACTCTTATATCAACGTTAGTTCCAGATATAACTTTATCTTTTACTTTTAAATTCTTAGGAGCGATAATATATCTTTTTTCTCCATCTTTATAAGTAATAAGGGCAATATTTGCTGATCTATTAGGATCATACTCAATTGCTGTAACTGTTCCTTCAATATCAAACTTATCTCTTTTAAAATCAATAATACGGTACTTTCTTTTAGTTCCACCGCCATGATGTCTTACCGTTGTTTTTCCTTGATTATTTCTTCCACCTGTTTTCTTTAAAGTTTCTGTTAATGCTTTTTCAGGTTTCTTTTTTGTCAAGTGACTATTATCAAGTGTTGACATCTTTCTTCTGCCATTAGTAGTTGGTTTATATGTCTTAATTGCCATATTAATACCTCCTAAAACTCAATTGTTTGACCATCTTTGATAGTCACAATTGCTTTCTTTTTTCTATTAGTTAGACCAGTATGTCCATTAACTCTTCTTTTCTTTGGATGAACATTTACTGTTCTAACATCAATTACGTTTACATTAAACTTTTTTTCAATTGCTAGTTTAATTTCAGTTTTATTACTTTTAGGATCTACATAAAAACTATATTTACCATTGTTTTGTGCAATAGATCCTGATTTTTCAGTAATAACTGGTGCCTTAATAACATCTAAATATTTTAAATTCATTTATTAAGCACCTCCTCTACTACTTTTAATGCTTCTTCTTCAATTACTACATAATCAGCATTAATAAGATCTAATACACTTATTTCATGATATTCCATAAGAAGTACATTTCTTAAGTTTCTTGATGCTAAGATAATATTTTCGTTATATTCTTTTACAACAACCAAAACTTTTTTATTATTTATTTTTAAATCCTCTAATAATTTAATCATTTCTTTTGTTTTAGGTGTTACAAATTTAATACTATCTACACAAAGTAATGCTTTATCTTTTACTTTTATTGCCCATGCTGATCTCATAGCAAGTTTAGCTTCTTTTCTATTTTGTTTTTTATCGTAACTTCTTGGATTAGGTCCGAAGGCAACACCTCCGCCTTTCCACTGAACTGCTCTAATAGACCCTTGACGAGCGTTACCAGTTCCTTTTTGTTTCCAAGGCTTTCTACCACCACCAGATACTTCATCACGAGTCTTAGTTTTAGCAGTTCCTTGTCTTAATGATGACATTGCAACAACAATAGCATCTTTTAGAACTTTTTCATTAGGTTCTATTTCAAATACATCTTTGTTTAAGTTAAGGTCTTTAACTTTTTCACCAGTTTGATTTAATATATTTATTTTTGCCATTTACTTTCCTCCCATCACTTAAGAATTATTCTTCTTTACTTTCTTCTTGTGATGATTCTTCAGTTGGTTCTTCAGCAGCTTTTTCAACTACTTCTTCACTATTTTCAGTAGATAAATTATCTTCTTTTACTTCCTCGATAGCTTCTTCTACTTCTTCAACTGGAATTTCAACATAAGATATTAATTCTGTTCCATCATTTTTATCAGATCTCTTTGTTGCTGATTTGATAATAACCATACTATTTTTTGGCCCTGGAACATTTCCTTTGACTAGAATGCAATTTTCTTCTAAATCAATTGCAATAACTTCAAGGTTTTGAATGGTAACTTGAACATTACCCATATGCCCTGGCATCTTTTTACCAGGTAATACTCTTTTAGGTAACATTGTACCAAGAGAACCAACACCTCTATGATATTGAGAACCATGTCCCATAGGACCACGAGTTTGATTATATCTTTTTATTACACCTTGAAAACCTTTTCCTTTACTTATTCCTGTAACATCAACAAACTCTCCACTTTCGAACTTGTCTGCTTTTAGTTCTTCACCTAAAGTGTAGTCGCTAACATTAACTCCCCTAATTTCTTTTAAGAAGCGCTTAGGTGCTGCGCCAGCTTTTTTGGTATGTCCACAAGCTGCTTTGTTAGAACTTTTTTCTCTAACTGTTTCAAATCCTAATTGAATTGCTTCATAACCATCAGTTTCATTTGTTCTGATTTGTGTTACTATATTTGGTTCAACATAGATTACAGTTACAGGAATAAGTTTACCATTAGTATCAAATACTTGAGTCATACCCATCTTTTTACCTAAGATTCCTTTCATATAACTTTTCCTCTTTCTTTCTATAATTTTTAGTTTGCTTTAATTTGAATATCAACTCCGCTTGGTAAATCTAGTCTTTGTAAAGCATCTAGAGTTTCCTTGCTTGGATTTTTGATATCAATTAGTCTCTTATGAGTTCTTGTTTCAAATTGCTCACGACTATCTTTGTACTTGTGTACTGCTCTTAAGATTGTAACTTTCTCAATCTCAGTTGGTAGTGGAACTGGTCCTGAAACTTCTCCACCCAATCTTTTGATTGTTTCAACAATCTTTAATGCAGCATTATCAAGTACTCTGTGATCATAAGACTTAAGTCTAATACGCATATGTTCTTTTGACATCTTATTATCCTCCCTTCGCCTATATCTAGTATAGACTTGCTCCGCATGAACAACCTGGCAACCACTTGACAACTTAACCTAGTGTGTCAGCAACCTCACGCATCAAAGCCAGCCATAACGTTATAATGATATCATAGTAATATATGTTTTGCAAGCAAAAATTTAACAAATCTTTCACTTTTTTATCAAAAATACTTAAATTTGTCAAAAAATACCTAAATCTAAATATTTAAGTATTCCCCTTTACATTTCATTATAAAGTTACATATTTTATTAAATAAATAAACATCACCTGTTGTATAGATTTCAGTACTACTTTTTTCACCAGTAATACATTTTATAGTGTTAACCACCGCCATGCTACTTGAAATAATAAAAGCATCTGTATACTTTTTAATATAATCTATACAAAGCGGATAATGTGTACAACCTAAAATTATTGAATCAATATTTTTATATGGTTTAAAATAATGTTTAACAATCTCCTCTACTCCTTCATTTTTCTCAATTGCAGGCACTAATAATGGTGCTTTTAAATTAATTACTTTAATACTAGAATCATATTCTTTTATTTTTCTTTCATACATACCCGATTCTATTGCAGCTGTTGTTGCCATAACTAAAACCTCTTTACTGCCAGTTTTAATAAACTCTTTTATTGTTGCATCAATAACACCAATAATATTTACGCTATTATATTCTTCTTTTAAATCATCTAATATAGTAGATGAAATAGTATTGCAAGCAACAATAATCGTTTCTACTTTTCTCAATATAAAATAATTGATAATTCTAGTTGCATATGTATATAATTCTTCTTTTGTTTTATTACCATAGGGACAATTTTTATTATCTCCAACATAAATATATTCGTTATTTGGAAATCTGTTTTTCATTTCTTTTAGAACAGTAAGGCCTCCTACTCCTGAATCAAATATTCCAATTCTACTCATTATCATCCCTCTTTAAGTATTCATAAAAATTGTTAGCTATATTATCAGGCAAGATCTCTTTTAACTCATCAATAGTTGCTTGTTTCATATTTGCAATTGATTTATATTTTTTTAATAGTTGTTGCTTTCTCTTGTCACCAATTCCTGATATATTATCTAAAACTGATGATAAAGATCCTTTGGATTTAATATTTCTATGATATGAGATAACATATCTATGTACTTCTTCTTGCATTTTAGATAAGTATATGAATAAGTCATTATATGTTTTAATATCATGTTCTATTAAATTATCATCTACTATAATACTAGTTCTATGATTATTATCTTTTTTAAGTCCTATTACTTTTGTACTAATATTTAAACTATCTAAAACCTCTCTTGTTGCCATAACCTGAGTTTTGCCGCCATCTACTATTATTAAATCTGGAAGAGGCAAATCTTCAATTAATGCGCGATAATATCTTCTATAGATTACCTCTCTCATCGCTGATAGATCATCTTTTACTGTGCAATCTATTTTAAACTTACGATATTTGTTTTTTATTGGTTCAAAATTTTCGAATACGACGACAGCCCCTACATAATAAGTACCAAACAAATGTGAATTATCAAATATTTCAATGCTGTTACAACTACTAATATCTAGCATATCATTTAGAATTTGCTTAGACTCTTCTTTTTTAATATTATTCTTCTTAATCAATTCAACTCTTTCTAAATACTGCATTTTGGCATTATTATTAGCAACATCAAGTATTTTTTTTATACTGCCCTTTTGTGGAACTAATACTGCCACATTTAGACATTTTTTAAGAAGTAAGGCATCAAAATTTGGACCAATAATTATCTCTTTAGGTTTATTAAATCTGTCATAAAAATTTATAATATATCTTTCTAGAAAAGATTCATTATCTATGACATCATCAAATAAGTCATAATGATGATATGATATTATTCCTTCTCGAACAAATAAAACTTGAATAGAAATCATATTATTCTCAGTATAGTATCCAAAACAATCAAAATTATATTTATGGTTAGTATCAATAACTTGTTTAACTAAAGTAACCTGTATATCATCAAGCATGTTCTTTAATTCTTGAGCCAATTCATAATTTAATTCATCTGATGCTTTTTGCATCTCTAAATTCAATCGTTTCGTTATAATCTCACTATTGCCATTTAAAAACTTGTCTATTTCATTAAGCATATTTTTCATTTTTTCTTTATCTATCTTGTGCTCACAATAGCCAAGACATTCACCAATATGATAATACAGGCAAACTTTTTTATGCATGTTATGGCATTTTCTCAGTGGATATATTCTATTTATCAGCTCAACTGTTTTTCTAGCAGCATATACACTAGGATATGGGCCATATAATTTATTCTTATTTTTTTTAATATTTTTATTTCTAATTACTCTCAACAATGGATATTCTTCAATAGATATTTCAATATAAGGATATGTTTTATCATCTTTTAATAAAATATTATATTTAGGAGAATATTTTTTAATTAAATTTATTTCTAAAAGAAAAGATTCTATTTCGTTATTGGTAATAATATATTCAAAATCCGCAATATTAAAAACTAATATAGCGGTTTTACCGGTATGTTTAGAATTAAAATAGCTTTTAAGTCTATTTTTTAAGTTTTTAGCCTTACCGACATAAATGATGATGCCATCTTTATCTTTCATTAAATAACAACCTGGTTTTGGTGGCACAAGCATAAGTTTTTCTTTTAGCATAGATCTCCTCTTAAAAAAGTTCTTGCGAACTTTATTTTTATCTACCTCTTCTTAATTCTTTTTGCATTCTCTTTCTAGCATTTTCAATTGTTGTAAAACAAATTGGTACTCCATATTCATCATAATACTTCTCTCTATTTAATTTAGTAAAATCCATATCATTAAGAGTTTTTACTCCTAATAATGATAATGCATAAGATGCGCTATATACACCTGCTACTAATATAAATGGAAATATGCCAAGCATCGCTCCTTGATTTAAATATGTAAGATTATACATTGTTGCTGTATCTAGTTGATATTTGTCTGCCTTATTTTTAACAATTAAGCCATTTAAGTCATCACGTATTTCTGGTACATTAAGTAATATCTTACTTACATCATATTTTTCCACATCTTCACCTCTAAACCAATTATAACATAAAAGCACAAAAAAACATACCAGTGATATAAATTAAAAGTTAATCTAATCATCTCAACTGATATGTTTATAGGCACTACCATCTAGCAATTTTTAATACTATTGGCTAAACTTTAAGACTAATACTAATGTTCAATAGAAACTAATTAATTAATCCAACTACCAAATAATTAATTATATCATAAGCTTTTGGTAACAATTAAGTTAGTGGTGCTTATAATTAAGTATTAATTTTAATGCCCTTCAGCAATACCATTGTGTACATCAATAAATATTACTTCTGATGTAAACCTAAATCTTAAATATATCAAGACACATCAGATGAACCTTAAATATATTTGACTTAGATTATAGAAATTATTTACTGAAACATTACATTCAATTAAGAATAATAACATAACGTAGAATAACTTCCTAACTAAAAATTCTTTGTAATATAATAATAGAATTAACTAAAACTATAAACTAAAATTTTTAGTATTGATGCTAAAGACTATAAATACAAATAGTAGAATTAACTAATAAATGTAAGTTTAGTACCTCTAGCATCTTAAATATAACATGTCTAATTTATGATGTCAACACTTTTTTGCATTTTTTTATTTTTTTGTCAAATTGTCAATTTATTTGTTGCTTTTTAGGTATCTTTCTTCCTCACTAAAAATACATCCACAGTATTTTTGCCTATACAATTCTAGTTCTTTAGCTTTATCTTGGCCTTCTCTAAAATATGGCCTAAAGTCATAATATAAAAATTTAATCTCATATTTTTCTGATAATTCTTCTCCAACTTTTTTTAATAATTCATGATTCTGATATGGACTTATCAATAGTGTCGTTGAGAAAGCATCATAATTATTTTCTTTGGCGAACCTAGCGGTATCTTTCAATCTCATATAATAACATTTGCCACATCTATCAGTAATATCCGGATAAACTTCTTTAATAAAAGATCTTAACCCATAATTATCATTAATAATAAGTGGGATGCTTATATCCCTAAGATAGTTTTCTAAGGTATCTTTTCTCATCTTATATTCCATATATGGATGAATATTAGGATTATACCAATAACTAGTAATATCAATATTATCTTCTTTTAATTTTTCTATGCACATAATACTACACGGTGCACAACATGTATGAAGTAATAACTTCATAAAATCACTTCCCTACTTTTTTCTTTCAATAATATAGTTGTTTCTATATGTCTTATATTAGTGTAATGACTAGTTGATTTTGCCTTTACATTCCATTCCAATTCAAATTGCTATTTTTTATTTTCTTCCAGATATTTTTCGTACATTTTATCCATACTTGATATATATTCCTGATCTTGTTTTATTCTAAATTTATCATATTTACCTTCTGCCTTTTCTATTGCTTTTTTATGAGATATTTTACCACTGCTCTCTAAAATATCTTTTTTCCTATATTTTAGTAAATCATCTGCAACATCAATCCAATCATTCATAGTCATCGTTTTTTGTTCTTTAGCCTCTGTTTCAGCAACATCTAAAAATAAATTAGTTAAATCATTTAACTTTTCTAGTTCTTGTTTTTCTAAATAATTTTGGCAATACTAATGTCATATTTCATTATTTTACCATTTGGTGATTTCTTCCAATTAGTTAAACCCCTGTGGATTTTTTCACTATTAACTCTAGAATATATAAGTTCTGCCGCAGTATGTCCTGTAATTGCAAAATGTATATGCTTCATCTGAGTCTTTATTGTAATCAATACTTGTACTTTCAAAAACATCTGTAATTTTTTAATATTGTCTTCTTTCGGATAATCTAATTTCTTTAATTGTTTGTAATAATTAATCATAATAATCTTTACCAAATTTAGGACCATTTTTCATTTTTTCTGTATCAATGGCAAAACCCTTTATCATATAGTCTTTTAAAATTTTAGTTGCCCATATTCTAAATTTTGTTGCTTTTTATTAGAATAACCACCTTTAGCAATTATTGCATCTAAATTATAAAAATCTAAGGCTCTATTTACATTACGATTTCCTTCTTTTCGAACTACCGAGATTTTCTCAGTAGTTGAATTTTTATTTAATTCATTTTCTTCAAAAATATTTTTCAAATGTAAACTTACGTTATCAGAACTACATTCAAATAAATCTGCCATACTTTTTTTGAGTTAACCATATTGTCTCATCTTTTAATATAACATCAACACTTATCTTTCCTTCATCTGTTTCATATAATAATATATTGCTTTCATTTATTTAATTATCTCCCTTTCATAGCTGCAACTAATCTATCATACCGCCAAACCTGGTATGGGGTCCCAAGACTTTCTACCATATTTCTTTTATACTTTTTTCAAAAATAGATGTTTTTTTAGTGCTCACTGAATAGCTACTTTCCCCTTATTTTACAAGGACTTAACGTAGTTTGAGTATACATACGCATTCGGTGTGATGCGTATTAGGAAACATGTCTATGGGTGTTAATTCAATTACATCATATTTATTGTCTAATACTAGCAAGTCTCTACTAAGTGTTATTGGATTGCATGATACATATATTATCTTTTTTGCATTTGATAATATTATTTTATCAAGCGTTTCTTTTCTAATGCCTTCTCTCGGTGGATCTACTATTATAACATCATAGCTAATATCATCTATATTATCTAGTCCATCATTACAAAGAAAACTAATATTAGATATGCTATTCATCTTAGCATTTTCTTTAGCATCTAATATAGCCTGTTCATTAATTTCTATTCCTATTACTTCTTTAGCATATTTACTTACATATATTCCAATAGTACCTATTCCACAATATAAATCTAGTACTCTATCAGTTATAGATAAATTAGCATAATCTAAAATTTTATTATATAGTTTTTCAACTCCAATATTGTTAACTTGAAAAAATGAATTAGTTGATATCTTATAAGTATAATTTCCTATTCTATCTAACAAACTATCTTTATCAGTTAAATATACTAAACTACCATTTTTACTTTTTAATGCCATTACTACATCATCATTAATGCTTGATGATCTAACTATTAATTCATTAGCATTAGTTAATAAAGATTTATCTAATTTACTAAGTGCATTATTAATATTATCTTGCATTAAAAGGCATTTATCAATTTTAATAAATTCATTAGTTTTATTTTTATAGTAACCAAATTCATTGCCTACTACTTTAAAAATTCCTTTATTGCGATATGAAAACTGAATTGTGGAAATTATAGGTTTTATTTCAACATTTTTTTGATAGAACTTTCTTATAATATCCTTAATATTATTTTCTTTAAAATTTAATTGATCTTCATATGAAAGATGCATCAAATTACATCCTCCACATTTTCCATAATAAGGACAAGCTGGATTTGCTCTTCTTTCACTAGAATCTATAATTTTAATTAAATTACCATCGTTATATTTTGCCTTTTCTTTTGGAATAATTACTATTATTTCTTCCCCAGGAATAGTATTTTTTACAAAAGTTATTTTGCCATTAACTCTGCATATTCCTTCTCCTTGATGATTGAAACCAGTTATTTTTACTCTTTTTTCTTTCACATCACTCACCATCTTAATTATACAATAAAATAACCTTTTGTGATATAATTTTTATAGGTGATGAATGTGCTAACTATCAAAAATAATTGTAATAATGAAATAGTCATTAAAAAGTCTAAGTTTATTACATACTTGTATA
>Ga0116152_10000954_pt1 | contig 23853 bp, 17 predicted proteins | sample AD_UKC119_MetaG_FD_89894 | JGI IMG/M metagenome (GOLD analysis project Ga0116152, IMG submission 89894) | Active sludge microbial communities of municipal wastewater-treating anaerobic digesters from Hong Kong - AD_UKC119_MetaG | ecosystem: Engineered > Bioreactor > Anaerobic > Digestate...
TCTGGTCGGCTTGCGCCGGCGACTGATGATTGCCCTCGCAGCTGGTAGCTAGACCGCTCCAGGCTGCGCAGCAGCGTGTAGAAATCGGCCAGCAGCCCGCCCCACCGGCGGGCTGCTGCGCTTGCAATTGCGCCGCCACTGATTCAAGTTGCACGGCCTGATAGTGCCCGGCATCACAATCGCAAGGTAACGGGGTCGTGCGACCTCAACGTTCATGCCCAATCTAGTTGGTCTCTGGCGCCCGCGAGCGTCTGCCTCAGCCATCGAAGCGAGTCTCGAACGCCAGACAACGGCGGTCCTGAGCGGGCCGCGCAAGCTGGCAATCCACCGTATGATCGGCCCAGGATGGGCGGCGGCACTCGTAGAGCACGGCTTGCTGAACAACGGGCCGCAGCCCGCGGCGGCTGCTAACGACAAAATTCGAGTCTTGCTCGACGGTGAGATCCTGAATCTCGACGAGCTCGCCGTACGCTATCGCTTGCCACTGTCACTACGCGCCGGCGCAACTGCCGCCACGCTGTGCGCGACGCTGATCGCGGCACGCGGCCTCGAGGTGGTCCGTGAGTTCAACGGCCTGTTCGCGCTCGTGGTGTCGCACGATGGCGGCCAGAAACTAAGCTTGGTATCGGACCGCTATGCAGCACGGCCGCTGTTCTTTCGGCCGGAAGGCGACGATGTCAGCTTCGCCACCGAGCTGAAGGGCGTGCTCGCAGGATCCGCGACGCGTGGTATGACCGACGCCACCGCTGTGTGCGAACTGCTGGTGTACGGTGTGCACTTCGGCGGCCGTACCTGGCTGCGGGGCTGTGAGCGTCTGCCGCCGGCAACGATCCTGACGCTGGATGCAAGCGGCACACATGTTGAACGCTATTGGTCGTATCGCTACCGCTACGATGCGCCGGCGCTCGACCACGACAGCTACGCCACCCGTTTTGCCGTGCTGCTGGATCGCGCAGTCGAGCGGTGCATGCGCGGACCGGCGCGGATCGGCATGTTCCTCTCGGCAGGGTACGACAGCCGCGCCGTCGCCGCCAGTATAAGAAAGTATCATCTGCCGCTGCCGACTTTCACGTTTGGTGTGCCCAACTCGCGGGATGTGTTGTTAGCGCCACAACTGGCCGCTAAGTTGGGTCTCGAGCATTTTCATCTGCAGAGCAGTGGTGCCTATCTCGCGCCGAATGCGCCCGCCATCGTCTGGCGGACCGAGGGTATGTTGCCTTTCACCGGCACGACTTCGATTCGGTTCCATGACCAGATCAGCGCGCGGGCGGACATCATACTGACGGGCTTCCTCGCTGAATTCTGCGGCTCGCATACCTGGCCACAGCTACTCGTGGCGCGCGACCGCGAAGCAGCGATCAAAGCGATCTTTCAGCGGTTCGTCACGTCGCGGCTGGCGCGCGCACGTGGCGTCTTGCGGCCCGAGGTCTTTGCTCGCGCGTACGACGAATTGCGGCATCGCTTCGAGCAGAGTTTCGTGCACAACGAGAACGAACATCCGTTCGACGTCGCGGATTCCTGGAACTTCATGCAACTGCAGCCGAATGGGACCTGCCACGCGCCAGCCGTCGATCGGCATCTGCTCGAGATCCGTGCGCCGCTGATGGACGCTGAGTTGGTCGACTTCCTGTTGACGATCAGGCCGTGGACCCGGCTCGAGCAGCGGATCTACAAACTGATGATCGCGCGCTCGTTTCCGGAGATTCGCGACGTGCCCTGCGCGAATAGTATGCGGCCGATCGAGCCCCGCTTCTGGGTGGAGTACCCGCGAATGGCCGCGCGCCTCATCGGACGCAGAATTGCGGCTCCCGTGCGGCGTCTCGCCGGTCGCGAGGATCGGCTCGGCCGCGAGATCAGCGACCTCGATGCAGATATTCGCGCGGAGCCAGAACTGCGCAACGGTGTAATCGAGCCGTTACTGGCGAACGAGTGTCTGGATCCCACAATCTTCGATTTGAGCGCAGTGCAACGGCTAGTGCGCGAGCAGTTCGACAGCGGTCGCGACCATGGCGCATTGCTCGGCTCTCTGGCGTCCCTCGGTTTGGCTCACTCGCAGTTGTTAGGTGGCAATTTGGCCGACGTGCCACTGTATCTGCGGACGGCCAGTACCTGAGACCACCGGGCGCTGCAGTCAGACCAGGATCTCGCGCGCTACTGGGTGACTGAGAAAACTCTGCGGGCTGGCCGTGAGGCCGTAGGCGCCGGACTGCAGCACGGCGATCAAGTCGCCCTCCGCCGCGCGCGGTAGTTCCAGCCGGTCGCCCAACAGATCGAGTGGCGTACACAATGGGCCCACGACACTGGCTTGCTCGAGGATCGAGCGATCGACCTGGCTAGCTAGCAGTACGGGATAGTTCTTGCGCACTACCTGACCAAAGTTGCCCGAGGCGGCGAGATGATGATGCAGCCCGCCATCGGTGACGAGGAATACATGGCCGCGTGACAGCTTGCGATCGAGCACCCGACAGACATACACGCCACACTCGCCGACAACGTAGCGCCCCAGCTCGATCACGACCTCGGCCTGCGGCAGCGCCTGCTTCGCCCGCTCGACCAACGGTTGCATGCTGCCGCCGACCGTCGCCAGATCGAGCGGTTGCTCACCGGGAAAATACGGGATGCCGAAACCGCCACCGAGATTGAGCGACGTCACGGGGCCAGGCGCATCGGCAGCCAACGCGATCGCGAGTTCCAGCGCCTTGTGTTCCGCCTCGGCGATTGCATCGGCACGCAGATTCTGCGAGCCGCCGTAGATGTGGAAACCGACGAACTCGAGCGGCATGCCGCGCAAGTCGCGCAATACTTGCGGCACGCGCTCGGCGTCGATACCGAATTGCTTCGGGCCGCCGCCCATCTTCATGCCCGAGGTCTTGAGTTCGAAATCGGGATTCACCCGAATCGCCACGCGCGGTCGCACGCTGTGCGAACGCGCGTACTGCACGAGAATTCTCAGCTCGCGTTCCGACTCGACATTGACGCAGATACCGGCAGCGGCAGCACGCTGCAGCTCGGCTTCGGTCTTGCCGGGACCCGCGAACGAGATGTGTTGCGGGTTTGCGCCGATATCGAGTGCGACGGCCAACTCGCCGGCGGATGCCAGGTCCAGTCCATCGACCAGTGGCGCAATGTGAGCCACCACAGCCGGCATCGGATTCGCCTTCACCGCATAATGCAGACTGATCTCCCGCGGCAGATGTTGGCGCAGATCGGCAATGCGCCGGTCGATTGCGTGGCGATCGTAGGCATAGAAGGGCGTCTGGCCGACGCGCTCGGCGAGCCGCGATACCGCGATACCGCCGACAGTCAGTTCCGGTCCTTCGATGCGGAAGAACGGATGCGGCGCGTGACCAAGCTTGCGAACGGCGTTGCCGGTCATCAGTGTTGCTCGCTGCCGGCGCCGAATTGATCGCGCAGCTGCGTTGCTAACAACGGGCGATCGAACTTGCCGTTGGGGTTGCGCGGCAGCTCGTCGCGCCAGTCGACGTGCTGCGGCACCATGTAGAGCGCCAGGCGCTTGCGGCATTCGTCCAGCAGGCGTTTCGAGTCGCGTTCCTGCCCGTCGGCAGGCGACGCGATCAGCACGATCGCCTGCCCCAGTGTGGGATGCGGCACGCCAACGGCGACTGCATCTCCCACGAGTTGTGATGCATACACGGCCTCCTCCACCTCGGTAGGGCTGACACGGTAGCCGGAGGTCTTGATCATCTCATCGCGCCGCCCGATGAAATACAGGAAGCCGTCTTCGTCCATGCGCACGGAGTCGCCCGACCAGACCGCCATCTCGGTCAGCACTAGCCCTGAATCGCGCGCCGGTGCCGGCTTGAAGCGTTCGGCGGTCTTGGCCGGATCATTCCAGTAGCCTAGAGACACCAATGCACCCCGGTGCACGAGCTCGCCGGGCTCGTTCGGTCCGCACAATCGGCCGTCACTGCCGACCACGAGAATCTCAGCGTTGGGAATCGCCTTGCCCATCGACTCGGGACGACGATCGATTTCGTCGGGCGGCAGGTAGGTCGAGCGGAAAGCCTCCGTCAGTCCATACATCAGGTAGGGTTTGGTGCGCGGCAGCGCGGCGCGTAGCTTGTTCAGCGTCGCGACGGGCATGGCGCCGCCGGAGTTGGTGATGTAACGCAACGAGTGCGTCAGTTCCTCCGGCCAGGGGAGATCTGCGAGCTGAATCCATAGCGGCGGTACTCCCGCGAGCCCGGTGACCTTTTCCCTGGCTGCGAGCGTGATGACGTCACGCGCGAACAGATAGTCGATCAGCACGACGCTTGCAGCCGACAGGAATGCCGTGGACAGTTGACTGAAGCCATAGTCGAAACTGAACGGTAGCACCGCTAACAACCGGTCCTCGCGGCTGTTCTCCAGGTAGCTGGCAACACTGATGGCGCCGGCCACCATATTTCGATGACTCAGTACGACACCCTTCGGCTTGCCGGTACTGCCGGAGGTGTAGAAGATCGAAACCACGTCCGTATCGATCACTCGATGCGGGCGCCTGGGCGCGGTTGGCATGTCTTGCCAGTACAACAGCTGCGTGTGCGCGGTATCGAACGCCTCGCCCGCTCCACCGACGGCGACGATGAGTCGTAGATCCGGGCAGTCGGGCAGTATGGTGGCAAGATCGCGTGCCCGTTCCGGCGACGTGACCAGCATGCGCACGTTGCAGTCGCGCAGGATATGGGCCACCTGCGGCGGCTTCAGCACCGAGTTGACGGGCACGAATGCGCAGCCGGCGCGCGCTGTGCCAAACATCGCCACGACGGTCTCGGTTTGCTTCGGCAGAAATACGGCAATGCGTTCCTGACGACCGATGCCGAGCGCAACTACGGCGCTCGCGAACTGCTCGATCGCAGTTGCCAGCGTGGCATAGTCGACCGTGCGGTCTTTGTGGCGCAGCGCAGATCGCTTGGGATGACTCAGCGCCGCCTGCAGCGGCAGCTCGTACAACAGCGTAGTCATGAATCGCAGAGCAAGAACGGGTGGTATGCGATGGTATCAGCTGGTTTGCTGATGGCGTACGAGTCGATACAGGACGCGAAGGCGGTCACGGTACCGAAGTCCCAAAACGGCAACATAGGTCACAGCGCCGGCGGCCGACTGTATTGCGAGCGCTGGCAGGGGCTGCCAGTCAGCCGTCACCATTGCCCTGACGGCGAGTACCGAGATGGCCATCACACCACAGGCGAGCACCGCCGGGAACAACGCTTGGCCATAGTCCTTCCACGGCAGGGCGATGACTCGGCGTGCCAGAATCACGCCCGGAAATGAGGCTATCGGAAAGCCGAGAGCGAGCGCCCAGGCGACGGTGGTGACGTCGTACTGCGCGCCAACGTATGCCGCCGTGGGCAGCACTAGCAATGCCAGCATGCTGAGCCACATATTGGCGCGAAATCGACCGGTCCAAAGCAGAACGTGCGATACGAGAATCTGTGCGACGACGAACGCCGAGTAGAGGCACAGTGCGCGCAAAGGATCGATCACGCCGGTCCAGGTGGGCCCCAGCGCTGCCAGCACTAGGACATCGGCAGTCAGTGCCACGCCCGCGCACATTGGGAAGGCAACATAGGCCAATGCCTCGGTGAGCAACAGAAAGTAGCGGCGCAATGCCGCCGGGTCCGATTGCGCGCTCGAGAACACGCCGGGGACGACACGGGTGATGAGCGCCGTGACCTCCTGTACCGCTGTGTTGGAGAACGTCTGCGCGAACTGGTAGTTACCTAGAGCGTCGGTGCCCAGAAAACGGCCGATCGCCGTCGAATCGGCATTCGAGTAGGCGTACCAGGAACTGCGCGACACCAGCATGCGCCAGCCTTGCAGCAATGAATGTTTGAGGCGTGCCAGACCACTCGGCCAACGGAGCAGTATCGGGCTCATGACGAACAGCAATACGGTAGCGACGCTCGCGCCACTCAGATTATTGAGAATGAGCGCCCAGTAGCCACCGCCATTGCGCGCGATTGCGACCAGCACCAACGAGGTGACGGCGACCTGTGCCAGGTGGATGCCTGCGAGCGCTTTGAAACGCAGCTCGCGTTGTAGCAGTGCACGGGGGACGACCTGCAACGCGTCGAGAATGATCATGGCGCTGGCGATGGCAATGACCGTCGGCAACAGGGCATGCATCGGATCGCCCGGTTTGGCGAGTAGCTCACCGAGGGTGGGCGCCGCCAGTAGCATCAGGCCGGTCAGACAGCTGGCGATGACCAGCGTGAGACCGCCCAGCCGCGCGATATCATCGCGGCTCAGTTTTCGATTCTGGACGAGGACTGCGTCGAACCCGAAATCCTCGATCAGCCGCACGAGCCCGATAGGCAGCATGGCGAGGCCGACCAGGCCGTAGTCCGACGGCTGCAGAAAGCGCGCGGCATACAGTATGGCGACCCAGCTGATAGCCTGCGAAGACCAGCGAGCCAGAGCCGTCCAACCGATCCCGCTGACCAAGGATCGATCGAGGTCGTTCCCGCTCATCAGGCCCGGAATTATGTGACCTGATTGGCAGAGCGTCCACGTGTCAGCGCGGTCAATCCCCCAAAACGGTAGCTTTGTGCGAGGTTGTGAGGCAATTGGGCGGAGTGGGCGGCCTGCCAATGCTAGAATCGTCGCGGTTGTTGCAGACAATCCAAATCGGCATTTCAGGAAGCGCGTGTTAGCCAATGCACGCCGGGCCTACACCTTTGGTCAGTGTCGGCATGCCCGTCTACAACGGAGCTGCCTGGGTCGAGGCCAGCGCACGCTCGATACTTGAGCAGACGCACGCAGATCTGGAGCTGATCATCAGCGACAATGCGTCGACCGATGGGACACCTGCAATCTGTCAGCGTATCGCCGCCTCCGATCCGCGCGTTCGCTACATCCAGCAGTCGACCAACATCGGTGCCAATCGCAATTATCGGTGCGTCCAACGGGCTGCGCGCGGTCGTTACTTCAAGTGGGCCTCGGCGAATGATATCTGTCGGCCGACTTTCGTCGAACGATGCCTGGCAGCGCTCGAGAACGATTCAGATGCCGTACTGGCTTCGCCACTCGTGATGGTGTTCGAAGACGATCCAGCGCAGGCCCGGGTGTACGAACACGGCCTCAAGCTGCTGAGCGACAATCCCGGGCAACGCCTGCATGATTACTTCAACGTGCGCGGGCTCAACAATGCGTTCAACGGTGTCATCCGGCGCGCAGTGCTGGACGCCTGTGTACCGCTCGGCGTGTACCGTGCCGCGGACATCGTGCTGATGGCCGAGCTGGCGTTGCGCGGCAAGTTCCTGGAGCCGCCAGAACGGCTGTTCTTGCGCCGCATTGCACCCGCTGCGGCCACGACCTACCGATCGGCACGCGAGGCCGATCTGCATCTGGTGGCCACGACCAAAACGCCGTTGCGCTACCAGCATTGGATCTACCATGCGAACCTACTACGCGCGGCCATGCGTGCCGTGCCGTTGGGTTCCGAGTGGTTCAGCGGTGTCGACTATGCGCTACGTTCGATTTTGTGGTCGCGGCGCGATCTCGCTGCCGATATTCGTGAAGCCCTGACTGGTAGGAACGCTTAACCTGTGACTGGAGCGATCGTGACAAATTCTCTGGCGCCCCCGAAGTGCCGCTTCTGCAACGCCGAGCTACGCACCAACTTCGTCGATCTCGGCATGTCCCCACTGTGCCAGACGCATATCGAGCCGCATGAGCTCAATCATATGGAGCGGTTCTACCCGCTGCACGCCTGGGTGTGCGAGCAGTGCTGGCTGGTGCAGCTCGAGCAGTACGTGTCGTCGGAGAGCATCTTCTCCGACTACGCTTATTTTTCCTCTTACTCGGACAGCTGGGTCGAGCATGCGCGTCGCTACGCCGACAGCATGATCGAGCGCTTCCATTTTGGTAAAAAGTCGTTAGTGATGGAAATCGCCAGCAACGACGGCTATCTGCTGCAACATTTCGTAGCGCGCGGCGTACCTTGCCGCGGTATCGAGCCCGCAGCAAATGTCGCCGAAGTGGCGGTTGCCAAGGGCATTCCGACCACCGTCAAGTTCTTCGGCCAGAAGAGCGCAGCAGAGATTGCAGCCGAACACGGCAAGCCGCACCTGCTGCTAGGCAACAATGTGCTGGCTCACGTACCTGACATCAACGATTTCGTCGGCGGCATGAAGACTCTGCTCGCGCAGGGTGGCGTCATCACGATGGAGTTCCCGCATCTGCTGCGCCTGATGGACGAGAACCAGTTCGATACGATCTATCACGAGCATTTTTCGTATCTATCTTTCGGCACAGTGCAGACGATCTTCGCGCACCATGGTCTGCGCCTGTTCGACGTCGACGAAATCCCGACGCACGGTGGCAGCTTGCGCATTTACGGCTGCCACGCCGATGATCCACGCCCCGACACCCCTGCCGTTGCAAAGCTGCTCGAATCCGAGCGTCACTTTGGCCTGACCCGCGCCGCCACCTACGGTACGTTCGAAGCCAGGGTTATGGCTACCAAGCGCAAGCTGCTGACGTTCCTGATCGAAGCGAAGAATGCGGGTAAACAGATCGTCGGTTACGGCGCACCCGGCAAGGGCAACACGCTGCTCAACTACTGTGGTATTCGTACGGATTTCCTCGACTACACCGTTGATCGTAGCCCGCATAAGTACGGTCGTTACACGCCCGGCACGCACATTCCCATCCTCCAGCCGGAGAAGATCCGCGAGACCCGGCCTGACTACATACTGATCCTGCCGTGGAACCTGAAGAAGGAAATCGCGTCGCAGCACAGTTACGTGCGCGAGTGGGGCGGACGTTTCGTCGTGCCGATCCCGCACGTGCAGATCGTCGACTGATTTCCCATGCTGTCACTGTCAACGGACGAACAACTGCGCGAAGTGCTGTGCATGGGTGCGCATTGCGACGACGTTGAGATCGGCTGCGGTGGCACCCTGGCCACGCTCGCGCGCGCGCGCCCCGACCTCAGGATCACGGTCGTGGTCTTCACCTCCGACCTGGTGCGCGAAGCGGAGTCACGTGCAGCACTGGCCCGTCTGCTGCCAAACCATCGGCCGCGGCTGGAGTTCTGCACGTTTCGCAATGGCTATTTCCCCGCCGAGTGGGCCGCCATCAAGGAGCGGATCGAGTCGCTCCGGACCACTGTTCAGCCGGACCTGATCCTCACGCACAACGAGCACGACAAGCACCAGGATCATCGAGTGCTCGCCGAGCTCACCTGGAATGCCTTTCGCGACCATCTCATCCTGCAGTACGAAATCCCGAAATACGATGGTGACCTGGGACGGCCGCAGCTTTATGTACCGCTGGAACTCGAGGTCGTCGAGCTCAAAGAACGGGTCTTGATAGATAGTTTTGTGACCCAGGCCGAAAAGAGATGGTTTACGGCTGACACGTTCCATGGCTTGATGCGTCTGCGTGGTATCGAAGCGGCGGCCCCGGACGGGTTTGCCGAGGCTTTCTATGCCCGCAAGCTCGTATTAGGTATGTAGCGTGCGGGTCGGGTCGACGTACGCATGCCAGAATCAACGCCCCAGCGACAATAGACAAGCAACAACAGACTGCCATGAAAATTCTCGTCACCGGCTCTGAAGGCTACATTGGCACGCGGTTGGTCGCGCTGCTGCTCGCGGACGGCCACGAGGTCACAGGCCTCGACACGGGCTTCTATCGGGACGGCTGGCTGTTCAGTGAGCAGGCCGAGTATGCCCGCGCGCCGCAGCAGATCAACAAAGACCTGCGCAAAGTCGAGGCCCGGGACCTGGCGGGTCACGATGCGATCGTGCATCTCGCCGAGCTGTCCAACGATCCGCTTGGTCAGAACAATCCTGAAATCACCTTCGAGATCAATCACCAGAGCTCCGTGCGGCTGGCCAAGCTTGCCAAGGAAGCCGGCATCGGTCGTTTCGTCTATGCATCGTCCTGCAGTGTCTATGGGCTGGCAGTGAGCGATTGGGTGGACGAAACTTCGCCTACCAACCCGCAGACGGCATACGCAAAGTGCAAGACCCTGGTAGAACGTGATGTGGCGCCGCTCGCCGCCGACGATTTCTGCGTCACTTTCCTGCGCAACGCCACCGCGTACGGGGCGTCGCCGCGGATTCGCTTCGATATCGTCCTGAACGATCTGGTCGCGTTGGCATGGACCACCAAGCTGATTGCGATGACCAGCGACGGTACGCCATGGCGCCCGATAGTCCATATCGACGATATTTGCCGCGCTGTGCGTTGTGCGCTGGCGGCGCCGCAGAAAGCGGTGAACGGCGAGATATTCAACGTCGGCGCCGACAGCGAGAACTATCGCATCCGGCAGCTCGCCGAGATCGTGGCGGAAGTCGTGCCAGGCTGTCAGGTAACCGTCGGTTCGAGTGCGGGCGACAACCGCAGCTATCGCGTTTCCTTCAAGAAGATCACCGAGCAGTTGCCCGGCTTTCGCTGCGAGTGGACCGCGCGGCGCGGTGCCGAGCAGCTCTATGAGTTGTTCAAGCGTATCGATATGGCCTCGGAAACCTACAAGTTCCGGGCATTCACGCGGCTCAAGCAACTGAATTACCTCAAGGACACAGGCCAGATCGACAGCAGCCTGTACTGGCGCTATTAAGGTGCAGCGATGAAAGTCGTACTATTTTGTGGCGGCCTGGGCACGCGCCTGCGTGAGCATTCAGACACGATCCCGAAGCCGCTGGTGAACATCGGCTATCGACCGATCATCTGGCATTTGATGCGCTATTACGCGCACTTCGGACACAAGGATTTCGTGCTCGCACTGGGTTATCGTGGCGATCTCATCCGCGACTACTTCCTCAACTACAAAGAGGCGATGACCAACGATTTCACCCTGACAGATGGTGGGCGCAAGTGTCAGCTGCACTCGTCGGACATCGACGACTGGCGCATTACCTTCGTGGAAACCGGTCTACACTCGAACATCGGTCAGCGTTTGTTGCGCGTGCGCAAGTATCTCGAGAATGAACCGGTGTTTCTCGCTAACTACTCGGACGGTTTGTCCGATCTGCCGCTCGACGACCTGATCGCCGATTTCGAGCGCAAGCAGGTAGTCGGCAGTTTCGCGGCGGTGCAGTCCTGGCACAGTTTTCATTCGGTCGAAACAGGCGACGACGGGCTGGTGTCGACCATGGGTCCGGTGCGCGGCGACCAGTTCCTGATCAACGGTGGTTTCTTCGCATTGCGTCGCGAAATATTCGACTATGTTCGGGAGGGCGAGGAACTGGTCGAAGCACCGTTCCATCGCCTGATCGAACAGCGCAAGCTGGCCGCCTATCGTTACGCGGGCTTCTGGCAGGCCATGGACACGTTCAAGGACAAGATCACTTTCGATCGCATGGAGGCGAAGGGCGACTGTCCGTGGATGGTGTGGAACAAGCAGGGCAAGACGCGTTGAGCGTGGCCGCTGCCTGTCCGGCGTGCCGTGCGCCGGAGTCCGAACCTATATACGAACTAAGCAAAGCGCCGGTGACCTGCGCGTCGGTGTTCGATACTGCGGCAGATGCTCGCGCAGTACCAACCGGCGACGTGCGCCTGGTGTGCTGCCGCCGCTGCGGTCTTCTCTACAACGCTCAGTTCGACCCGGCAGCCGCCGAGGTCGGTGCGCGATACGAAAGTGATCAGGGCGCGTCGCCGCATTTCGGCGCGTACGCGCGTGAGCTCGCCGAATCCTGGATCGAGCGCTACGGATTGCGCGGCAAGACGATTATCGAGGTAGGGAGTGGGCAAGGGGAGTTCATGGCGCAACTCGTCGATCGCGGTGTGGGCAGGGCCATCGGTTTCGATCCCCTGGCAAATCCGGCGCGCTCGACCAACCCGCGCATCGAGTTGATAGCGCAACGTTTTCCGGACGATGACGTAGATGTAGAGGCCGCTGCGCTGGTCAGCCGACATACGCTCGAGCACGTTGCGGACGTCGCCGGTTTCATGGCGGCTATCCAACGCTGGTGTGCGCGCGACGCCGGCCGCGTCGTGCTGGTCGAGGTACCGGCAACAGAGCGGATTCTAGGCGAACGCGCTTTCTGGGACGTCTACTACGAGCACTGCAACTACTTCACGGCGCGCACGCTGCGCGGCGTATTCGAACGCGCGGGCTTCGCGGTGCAACGACTCGATCTCACCTACGGGGATCAATACTTGGTCATCGAAGCGACTGTGCCGCAGACTCCATCGCGCGATCAGCCGGCGACGTCTGATCCAGACTCGGCGTTGCGAGATGCCCTGGCATTCGGCGCCGAAGCGCGCGCACGGGTGCAGCGCTGCACGGCACGCTTGCGCCAGCTCGGCGAGCAGCACGGTCTGCCAGTGATTTGGCAGGGGGCATCGAAGACAGTTGGCTTACTGACAGCGGTGGGTGAGCCCAGTCCGGCGGCATTTGCCGTCGATCTCAGTCCGGCGCGTCACGATCGGTATCTGCCGGGCTCCGGTCTCATGGTGCGGGCCCCAGCGGCGCTCGCGATTGCGCGGCCGCACGACGTCGTGCTGATGAATCCGGTGTACGAGACCGAGGTGCTGGCGGAGATTCAGAAGTTGTCGCCAGGTACGCGACTCACGAGCATCAATAGGCTGTTTGCAACATAAGAGACGCTGAGCGGCGGAAATACGCGCTTTGCGCGCGCGCCCCAGCCTGCGACACTATCGGTACACATCATGATTAGCAGATCCAAGAACAATGCCGCGCTCTGAAGTATCACGACGCGGCGCGCTGGGCCTCAAGGCTGGCGAATGGGTGGTGGTCAGGAGCAAGGAAGAAATCCTCGCAACCCTCGACGCCGACGCACGGTTGGACGGCCTGCCGTTTCAGCCGGAGATGTTCGCGTTGTGCGGCACGCGCATGCGCGTCTACATGGCGGCGCACAAGACTTGCGACTCCAGTGTGCATCGCACTGGCGGTCGGCGCATGTATGACACCGTGCATCTCGAAGGCGGGCGCTGCGACGGCAGCGCACACGCCGGCTGTCAGGCCGACTGCGTGTTCTTCTGGAAAGAAGCCTGGTTGAAGCGCGACGACGGCAAACCACCGCCGCAATTGCTCGCGTCGGGTGCGGGTTGTTCGGAACAGCGTGTGCAGACAGCGGCCAAGCTCGAAGATGATCCGGCCGACCCGACCTGGGTCTGTCAGACAACGGTCATCTACGAAGCGAGTGATCCACTCAAGTGGTGGGACGTGCGCCAATACATTGCGGACGTCACCAGCGGCAATCACAGCGCGTGGCATATGCTCAAGCTGCTGGCTCGGGCTGGCTACGCCAAGTTGCTGAATTTCGGCGTCGGCTACGGTGTGCTGCTGAAGCTCTACAATGGCATGCAGAAGCTGCGCGGCGGTGAGCCGTTCCCAACGATCGCCGGTGCGATCAAGAAGAGCCAGCCCACGCCGACGGAAATCCTCGATCTCAATGCGGGCGAATGGGTGGAGGTGAAGAGCGCTGACGAGATCGCTGCGACCATCACCTTGGCCGGCTTCAATCGTGGCATGCGTTACGACCCCGAGATGCTCAAGTATTCTGGCAAGCGATATCGCGTGCAGCAGCGTGTCGAGCAGTTGATCGACGAGAAGAGCGGCAAGATGGTGCGTATGAAGTCGCCCTGCATCCAACTCGAGAACGTCTATTGCCGCGCCGAATTCACACCAGACCGCCTGGGCTGCCCGCGCGCCTCCAATACCTACTGGCGCGAGATCTGGTTACGGCGCGTGACGGAAGCTACACCCAAACAGTGACGGCCGGCTGCTAACGACATTACTTCGATTGCGGCGGCCACCTGAGAAAGCGCCGCGACATCTGCATGCCACGATCGAGTACCACGCGTTCGGGGCCGTCGGGCTGCCCGCTCATCTTCCAGAACAACCATACCAGACCGATGTAGACGACTACGCCGACCGCGATCGCGAGCAGCAGTTCATCGATCAGCCCGATGGTCGACTTCGGCTTGCGAAGGCTTGCCGCCAGCCAGGCGACCACGAAGTACATCGCCAGTGCAGCGGTGAGTGGGCGCCAGATCGCAATGATGAACTCACGGACGCGCAGTTCCAGCATCTTGATGACCACGAGAATCGTGATTGGGATCATGATCACTGCAGTGACCACGAATGCCCAGGCGGATCCCACTGAACCCATCGACTGGGTGAAAGGAATCAAGGTTGCGATCTGCAGCACGACCTGTGCGCTCGATAGTTTCGTGGGCACATCGGGGCGGCCGAGAGCCAGGAACGCCGCCTGCGCATTGCTCTGCAGGAGATGTGTCAGACCGAAGAACGACAGCAATGTCAGTACAGGGACGGCGTGCAGCCAGTTCGCACCGAGGACGACTGGGACGAGGAGCGGCGCGCTGGCGGCGAGGCCCAGTACTGCCGGCACAGTTAGCAGCAGCAACATCGCGATGACTGACAGGTATTCGCGACGCAGCGCCGGCAGATCGTGCGCCAACTTGGCATAGGCGGGAAACACCGCGCGATTGATCGGTGCTGCCAGTTCCGTGCTGGGAAGACTGGCAAGTTCGTACGAGATATTGAACGTGCCGAGAGCCATCGGCCCACTGATGCGCCCGATGATCCAGTCGGATGATCGTTCCTTCATGTAGCCGATGCAGTTCAGCAGGAACACCCATTTCGAGAAATTGAACAGCTCGCGCGTTGCTTCGAGCGAGACGCGGGGGCGATACGGCTGCATGGTGTAACTCAAGACTGTGCCCGCGATGCGCCCGACGACCTGGCCGATCACCAGCGCCCAATACGAGCGCATCGTGACTGCGAGGGGAATGGTGATCGCAAAGCTGATCACTTTCTTGGCAACCAGGAATTGGAATTCCTTGTCGAAACGCATATCCATGCGAAAAGCGACCACGCCGATATTCTGAAATCCTTGCGCCATCGAGCCGATCGCGAGCGCCTTGATTACATCGGTCAGAGCGTCCTCGCGATAGAACGCCGCGATCGGTCCGGCCAACGCGACCATCAGTGCCGCCATCGCTAGCCCCGTGAGGATGCCGTAGGTCCAGGCCGTGTCGAGTGCCGCGCGCGACTTGGTCTGCTTCTGAATCAGTGCCACGTCGAAGCCGAATGCGGTCAACAGTTCCAGCAGCGCGACGAACGACATCGCCATCGCCACGATGCCGAAATCGTTTGGTACCAGCAGCCTGGCGAGCAGTAGCGTGCTGATCAGGCCAATCGAACGTTCGGCGAGCTTGGCGAACACCATCCAGGCTGCGCCTTTCGCCATCGACCTGCGGATATCCGTCATGTTCCTGTCATGCCAATGCTGGGCGCCAGCGCACGTCTACGCCGATCGAATTAAAGCTCGCGGGGGCGCGGAGCATAACTGAGTCGGGCCTCGACCCCACAAACTCGCCCGCGAAAGGGTAGTTGCGTCACAGCCTGGTCGTGCCGAAATGGCCGTCGAAAAATAGTTCTGGCGCGACTGCTGAAACTGCTACGCATGCACGCTGAATATGGATAAAGCCGATGGATTGAGGCGTAAAGGAGACCGACACTACATGAATAGGGGATTTTCCATTACGTAAAAATCAGTTCTCCTAGTCAGTCAAGGGAGTGTCCCCGTGAGCGCCTCGCCAGAAAGCAGTAGTCAAACGCCGATGTCCGCGATGAGCAGCCAGCCAATTCATGCCTTTACGGTCGACGTTGAAGACTACTTCCACGTCGAGGCGTTCGCGAATGCCATCCACCGCGATAGCTGGCCGCAACTGGAGTACCGCTGCGAGCGCAACGTGTATCGTATGCTGGAAATGCTCGCCGAGCGGAGCGTACGCGGCACGTTCTTCGTACTGGGTTGGGTGGCCGACCGCTCGCCGCAGCTCGTGCGCGATATCGCGGCAGCCGGTCACGAGGTTGCCTGCCACGGCCAGTCCCATCAGCTCGTCTACCGCCAGAGTCGCCAGCAATTCGCTGATGAGACTCGTTACGCCAAAGAGCTGCTCGAGGATCTGACGGGCACAGCCGTACTCGGCTATCGCGCCGCCAGTTTTTCGATCACCAAAGTGTCGATGTGGGCGCTCGACACGCTCATCGATCTGGGCTTCACCTACGACTCTAGCGTTTTCCCGGTCCGCCACCACGACAACTACGGCATTCCAGAGGCACCGCTGGGCCCCTGCCGGATGCGCGCTCCATCGGGTCGCACACTGATCGAGGTGCCGCTGTCGGTCGCCGAACTGGGCGGTTTGCGAGTGCCCGTTTCAGGGGGCGGATACTTCCGGCTGTTTCCCTATTGGCTGTCGCGCGCCGGTATGCGGCGCATCGAACGCCAGGGCGACCGGCCGCTGGTGTTCTACGTGCACCCCTGGGAGATCGATGTCGACCAGCCGCGTGTCCAGGCTGGCCTCGTCTCGCGGCTGCGGCACTACAACAATATCGGGCGCTGCGAATCGCGTCTGCGTCGCTTGCTGAACGACTTCCAGTTCGGCTCCATGTCAGACGTCCTCGCGGCCCATGGGATGCTGGCGATTCCGTCGCGTCGGCGCGAGGAATCGGTCATCGGGCGGCCCGCAATCGCGATGTCCTGAGCGCGGCCGATTCCTGGCCCGCGCATTGCCAAGCTGTTCACAGTTTGGCCATATCCATCAGCCGGGCGACTGGTGCCTGCTCGTGCAGTGCTGCGAAACTACCTGAAATGGTTGCGGTAGTGGCAGGCGGGAGCGAGAATAAACAAGGTCGACTGCAATCAATCACTTAAGCGAGATACCTAACCGTCGCCGGAGAGCGGCGGCTGGTGCGTCTTTCCAGTTTTTCCACAGTTCAAGGCTTTTGTTCATGATGAACGGGCGAAATTGCTATCTACGAACGTTGCCAGGGGTGTTACTCGGAGTGGCCATGCTGCTGCTTGGAGCCTGCGCGCAAGGTCCCACCGCGTCGATGCCATCCGAGCGAGAGGCTGTTGGTACCGAGGCCAACGCCGCCGATGGTGATCAGTACATCATCGGTCCCGGGGACACCATTCAGGTGTTCGTGTGGCGCAATCCCGAATTGTCGGTGACGGTGCCCGTGCGTCCGGACGGCAAGATTTCGACGCCGCTGGTCGAGGACATGACGGCCGTTGGCAAGACGCCAACGCAGCTCGCGCGTGACGTCGAGACGGTACTCGCGGAGTACGTGCGTACTCCACAGGTCAACATCATCGTCAGCAACGCGCTGAGCGCCTTCTCGCAGGTCAAGGTCGTTGGTCAGGTGAAGGCGCCGCAGGCCGTGCCGTATCGCGAAGGCATGCGCGTTCTGGACGTGCTGTTGATAGTCGGCGGGGTGACGGACTTCGCGTCCGCCAATCGATCGCGCATCGTGCGACAGGAAAATGGCAAGCCCAAAGAGATACGCGTCAGGCTGGGTTCGCTGCTCGAACGCGGCGACATGCGGCAGAATTTCGAGATGCGCCCCGGTGACGTTCTGGTCGTGCCGCAGTCCATCTTCTAGTGGCCGCACATGCAACGCAGCGATTGTGCAGGCGGGAGCAAGATGAAAATTAAGCAGACTATGTTGCCGCTGGCGATGGCGCCACTGCTGGTGCTGTTTGCCGTGTCGGCATCGGCGCAGCAGGTTCCGGCAGGGGGTGATGAGACCGCACCGGGCAATTACAACCTCGTCGTCAAGGCCGGGGCTGGTTACACAGACAACGTCGAGCGATCGGGCACGGATGGTACTTCCAGCCTGTTGGGGATCGTTGGCGTCGAGATGCTGGTACGCAAGGAGACGGGGCGCCTGCAGCTGAGCGGCGGGCTCGATTTGTCCCTACTGCACTATTTCGACGCTGTTCGCGATGCGGATCAGATAGTCGGTGGTGGCAATGTCAGAGGGCGCTATGAGATCGCCGACGACCGCCTGTTCTGGGTGCTGGAGGATACGTTTTCGCAGGTGCGCGAGGACTTTCGGCTGCCGACTTCGCCTAACAACCGCCAGAATCTGAACTATCTCACGACCGGGCCGGACTTCAGCTGGGCATTGACACCGACTGTCAATTTCACTTCCGAGCTGCGCTACACGCGGCGCGACGCCGATGCGCAGTCGCAGCTCAACAGCCAGAGCTACCTGGCGCGTTTGCTGCTGACGCGCAATTTTGGGCCGCGCTCCAGCCTGTCGCTGGCGGGGTCGGGCGAGAAGTTCGACGTCGATGCCGACGCGACGCTCCTCAACAACCAACAGGACTTCGATCGTCGCGAGTATTTCTTGCGTTGGCTCGTTGGCACGACGCGAACGAACCTGTCAGTGGAAGGCGGTGTCTCGGAGATCGCAGGTGGTACGCGCGATGAATCCGGGCCGCTCTTCCGAGTAGCAATGCGGCGTGTGATTTCGCCGGCCCTCACACTTAATCTTTCTGGTGCGCGGCAGTTTGCGGTGACGGGCGAAGTGCAGCGGGATTTTCGACTCAATGAGACCCTGAGTCTGTCGGACGATCTGATATTGCCCGCCGCGGAGCCGTACGAGCAGACGCAGGCCAGGGCCGATCTCGAGTTCCGGCGACCGCGCACAGGTGCGACCTTGAGTTACGTGACGACCCAGGAGGACTACAGCTTCGTCGCGCAGTTCGAACGTGAGACGACCGATATCTCGGCCAGCGTTCTGCGGCGGCTGAACCCGCGCTCGGAATTGCGCTTTCGCGCGGGCTATACGACGGACGAGATCAAGGGCCAGCCGTACAACGTCAAGGACAAGTACTTCGGTGCGGCATTGCGCTGGCGGCTGACCCGCGCAGTTTCGTTCTCAGCGGCCGTCGATCGACGTGCCCGCAGCGGTGGCGTGTTCAGCGATAACTACACGGAACTGTACGGCAGCCTGCAAATCCGATACTCGCCTTTCGGTCCCGACTCGGGCATCGAAATGACCGCTGATCCTACCCAAATAAACTGAGTTCCTGAGCGAGCCCATCATGTGCGGAATTGTCGGAGCCATCGCCGAACGAAATGTCGTACCGATCCTGATCGAGGGTCTGCGACGGCTCGAATACCGCGGCTACGACTCGGCCGGTATCGCGGTCCTGAACGGCACGGAACAGCTCAAGCGGCTGCGGGCGGTCGGCAAAGTGAAGATGCTCGAGGACGCGCTCGATGCCAGCCCGACGCATGGCGGGGTCGGTATCGCGCATACGCGCTGGGCCACCCACGGTGTGCCGTCCGAGCGCAACGCGCACCCGCACATGTCGCTCGACGGGCTCGCGATCGTCCACAACGGCATCATCGAGAATCACGACGAACTGCGCGACGATCTCAAGCGCGCCGGTTACAGCTTTACATCGGAAACGGACACTGAGGTGATCGCGCACCGCGTGCACCATCACCTCGCGACGCAGAAAGATCTGTTCAAGGCCGTGCGGGCGACGGTCGCCGAGCTCGAAGGTGCGTATGCACTGGCGGTGATCAGCGAGAACGATCCGGAACGGATCATCCTGGCGCGCGAAGGTTGCCCCGTAGTCATCGGCTTGGGGGTCGAGGAGAACTTCGTCGCCTCGGACGTCGCGGCCCTGCTGCCGGTCACGCGTCGGTTCATGTTCCTGGAAGAAGGCGACGTCGCCGAGATTCGTCGCACGTCCATCAAGGTGATCGACCGCAATGGCGACACCATCGAGCGCGAGGTGCGCGAGAGCGAGTTGTCAGCGGATGCTGCCGAGAAAGGCCAGTATCGGCACTTCATGCTCAAGGAAATCCATGAGCAGCCGCTCGCTGTCGCCAATACCTTGCAGGAGCGTGTCGCCAACGGCCGCTTGCTGGAGGCGGCCTTCGGGCCCGCCGCCACCGCGATTTTCAAGCGCACCGAGCACGTGCACATCGTCGCCTGCGGTACGAGTTATCACTCGGGCATGGTGGCGCGCTATTTCATCGAGCAGATCTGCAAGTTGCCCTGCACGGTCGAGATCGCGAGCGAGTACCGCTATCGCAATCCGGTGGTGCCGAAGAATTCGCTGTTCGTCACGATCTCGCAATCGGGTGAAACCGCCGACACGCTCGCGGCTTTGCGCCTCGCGAAGCAGGGCGGCTACCTGTCGTCGCTCGCCATCTGCAATGTGCCGGAAAGTTCGCTGGTGCGCGAATCAGAGCTCGTGATGCTGACGCGGGCCGGCCCGGAGATCGGCGTGGCGTCCACCAAGGCCTTCACGACACAGCTGACGGCGCTCTCCATGCTGGTGATCGCGCTGGCCAAGCACCATACGGCGGATGCCGAGCGCGAGCGGGGCCTGGTGCAACGACTCATCGAGATTCCGGGGTTGATCGAGAAGACGCTGACGCTCGACCCGGTCATTCACGAGCTGGCGACCCGGTTCGCCGACAAGCACCACACCTTGTTCCTCGGTCGCGGCGCGATGCACCCGATCGCGATGGAAGGCGCGCTCAAGCTCAAGGAAATTTCCTACATCCACGCCGAGGCCTACCCGGCCGGTGAACTGAAGCACGGGCCGCTGGCGCTGGTCGATGCCGACATGCCGGTCATCACGGTGGCACCTAACAACGACCTGCTGGAAAAGCTCAAGTCCAATCTGATGGAAGTGCGCGCGCGCGGCGGCGAACTGATCGTGTTCGCCGATCCGGAATCCGGCTTCGCACCGTCCGAGGGCGTCACGGTGATCGAGATGCCGAAGCACGTCAGCTACTTCCAGGCACCGATCGTCTACACGGTGCCGCTGCAGCTCTTGTCCTATCACGTGGCGATCCTGAAAGGCACCGACGTCGATCAGCCGCGCAATCTCGCCAAGAGCGTCACCGTGGAGTAGGCCGCGTGGCCCACGCGTCGCAAAGCCATTAGGAAATCGTGTCGCCGGAGGCTCTAACCTCTCAATTCTCCGAACGATTTTTCGGGGGATTCCCTTTCGGATGATATCGGCGTAATTTACCACTCAACGCAACGTGAGCTTCTCCGCTCACTGGCGAGGTGGTAGATGATACGCATTGGTTCGCGATCATCGTTGAATCACCGTGTGGTAGCTGCCTCGCTGCCTCGCTGCCTCGCTGCCTCGCTGCCTCGCTGCCTCGCTGCCTCGCTGCCTCGCTGCTGCGCAGCCAGCAGACGCCCAATTCACCAGTTTCGCGGTAACGCCGAGCGCGTCCCGCAAGCATTTCTCGATGCCACGCAGGACCCGGCGTCCGCGCGTTCGACAACGGCGAACTTCCCGAGGGAGTGTCCCATGACTCAGAAGATCTTTGCAGCCCAGTCCATCAAACCGCTGCCAGAGCGCCGCGGTCGCCTTCGCCGCCACAAAACGTGGATGACCGCCTCGATCATAGGCACCGTCTTGTCCGCGCTGATTGCGCAGTATTCGGCCAGCGCCGAGCCCGCAACGTTCAACCCGCCGAAGCAACGTTTGGAGCCCGACCTGCAATTCGAGGCCTGCGCCATGATGTGTCAGAACGACATCGATCGAGCGCTCGCCAACTGTCCTGGATATCGAGAAGTGCTGCGCCCACTGGACAGGTCTCCCGCGCCCGCGCGATGTCGGCGCAACGCGATCGAGGCAAATCGACAATGCTTGGCGATGTGCCCGTCGCCGCGTCGGATCGTCTCACCTTAGCGGAGTGAGCCCCATGCAACGGAATCGCCTACCGTTCGTCACGGCAAGTCTGCTCGGCGCAGTTGGGTTTATCGGCACGACACCGACGCATGGTGCTGTCGGGCGCACGCCCTTATCAGTGAGCGTGTCGGACGAGGGCGCCGCAGTCGTTTCCCTCCCAATTTCGGCACCTCCCGGTACGCGTGGCATGACGCCCGCACTGTCATTCGACTACTCCAGCCGCGGCGGCAACGGCTGGCTCGGTGAGGGCTGGAGCATTGGCGGTCTTTCCAGGATCACGCGATGCGGCAAAACCTGGATTCAGGACGGCGCTCCTCGCTCGGTCGGACTGACCTACGACGATCGCTACTGCCTGGACGGCAACCGGCTGCGCACTGTATCTGGCGCACACGGAAACAATGGCAGCGAGTATCGCACGGAGAACGAGACCTTCTCCCGAGTGCGTTCGTACGGTATAGCCGGAAACGGTCCCGAGCATTTCGTTGCCGAGACCAAGGACGGCCTGATCTACGAGTATGGCAATACAGCCGACTCGCGGATCGAGTCGTTAGGCGTCGCAACCGTGCGAGCCTGGGCGGTCAACAAGATCCGCGATCGTAGTGGCAACTCGATTACGTTCGAATACACGGAAGACACCGTCAATGGCGCGTATCGCATCGCGAAGGTCCTCTACACATCCAATAGCTCGCCGTACGTGCCCCCACTCTACTCGATTGAATTTGCGCACGCGACCCAGCCGGCTGGTGAGATCGACACCGCGTATTTCGGCAGCCGACGTGTCGACGACATCACCCGCATGACACAAGTAGATATCAAGTACGCGGACAACCTGGTTCGTCGCTACGTGATCGTTTATGAGTCCTCGGTTTCGAGCGCAGGCAAAAGTCGGGTCCACTCCATTCAAGAATGCGCAGGCGCAAGTGGCACGGATTGTTTGCCCGCCACGACTTTCACTTATCAGAACGGGACCGTGGGGCTTGCGAACGAAATCGTCACCAACGTGACGATTCCCGTCGCCGATGTCATGCCGATGGATGTCAATGGGGACGGTAAGACCGATCTTGTCTATTCGTCGAGCGACATCTCCGGGGGCGGAACCTGGATGGTCATGATGGCAAACGGAACCGGATACAACCCGCCGGCAAGCTCGGGGCTCTCGAATCTCAATTTTACGCAAGCGATCCCGATCGACTACAACGCCGATGGCCTCAGCGACTTCATGGTGCCAGACAGCAGCGGCAACTGGTCGGTCGTATTGGGTACGCCTGCGGGAATTTCTGCGACGCCGATCAGCACTGGCATCGCCGCGACCGGTGCCGGCAGCAACGCATGGGCGATGGACGTCAACGGCGATGGTCTCGATGACCTCGTCTACGCCATCGTTACGGGCTCGCAGCACTCCGTGCAGGCTCGAATCCGCGTATGGGGCGGCACATTTGCAGCACCACAATATCTCTACGGTCCCGTCTCTGCGCCGTTCTCGATCGTTAGTCCAGTGTTTCCGAAAACGCGATTCGCTGCGGGTCGCGAGCGCAACCCGGACTTCAACGGTGACGGGATCGGCGATTTCATCATCCACGTGCGAGAAGCGGATGGCGAGCCCGGCGTATACTACGATACGTGGGAAGCGGTGCTCGGGGGTGGCAATGGCGTGTCATACATCGGCTCTTTCGCGGCCGGCATCGGGCCATACTGGGCGGATGTCAATGGCGACGGATGCTCCGACGCAGTCTATTCTGGCTTCGATCAATGGGGCACCGGCCTCTGGCGCTATCGCCTCAGCAACTGTGTGTCTCTCGGCCCCGAGTATACGAGTACCTATGTTTCATCGGGGATGAACCACAGCAACTACGGTGTCCTCGATTGGGATGGGGACGGATTCGAGGACCTGGTTGGTCACAATCCAAGTACGCAGACGTGGCATCTCCTGAAGTCCACTGGACAGTATGTCAATCCGCCGACCGACACGTACGTGCCCAATTCTGCGAGTTCCGCGGGCGTGACCTACGTAGGCGATATCAATGGCGACGGCCTGACCGACCTGCTCTATCGCACGGCCTCGAATACCTGGGCGGTCCGTCCGCGAGCCGGGGTTCGCGCGGATCTGCTGAAGACGGTAACGGATGGATACGGCAACGTTACGACATTCAACTACAGCTCGATAGCGCAGGGCTCATATACGAAGTACGCGACAGCGACCTACCCGACCCAGGAATATCAAGGCGCGCGCTATGTAGTCTCGAGCTTGCAGGCCAGCAATGGCATTGGCGGCAGCTACCAACTCACCTACACGTATAAGGGCGCACGTCTCGATCGGCAGGGCCGAGGCTTTCTCGGGTACGCGGTTCGAAGTTGGACCGACAGTCGCGACAGCACA
>Ga0116152_10000955_pt1 | contig 23851 bp, 23 predicted proteins | sample AD_UKC119_MetaG_FD_89894 | JGI IMG/M metagenome (GOLD analysis project Ga0116152, IMG submission 89894) | Active sludge microbial communities of municipal wastewater-treating anaerobic digesters from Hong Kong - AD_UKC119_MetaG | ecosystem: Engineered > Bioreactor > Anaerobic > Digestate...
CTAAAAAATCAAAACAAAAATGCGCTTACTTTTTTCAATATTAATAATCGCTTCTGTGATTGGCGGGCTGATTTTTTTTACCTCGCCGACTTTAAAAGAAGCCAAGCGCTCCAAAATGATTGAAGATGAAATAGAAGGATTGAAAGCAGAAGCGGAAAAAATCAATTCGGAAAATAATTTTTTGCGCGAAAAAATCGAGTACCTGAAATCGGATCATTATAAGGAAAGCGTGGCGAAAGATCGTTTGAATTTGCGCAATATGGGCGAGAAGGTAGTAGTGGTTCAGCCGGGCAGCGACAGCGACAGCAAGGATGGCGATGCGCAAACAGCTTCCGATAATTCCGACAGCGACGCGATGAAAAATATTCCCAATTATCAAAAATGGTGGTTTTTGATTAGTAATAAAAAGTAAAGAAATAAAAGATGGATGAAAAAGAAAATTCCAAACAGAAAATAAAAATAACTTCCTTGGCGGGTGGGACGGCGCTTTTTGTATTGGCGGCGTTTTTGGTTTTTGCGCTGTGGGCGTATCGGTTTAGCGATTTGTCGCAGGAACGCGGATTTTTGCATAAACATATTTTTTTGCCGGGCATTATAATGGGTGGCACTAATTTTATTTCGATTGGAGAAATCAATCAAAATATTTTATCTATTAAAAAGTTTTACGAGAGCCAGGATTTTTCGGATTTAGGATTGCGGGTGGATTTTAGCACTGACGATGGCAAGAAAAGATTAAAAATTCGCGAAAAGGAATTGATCAATAAAATGATTGAGGACAAGGCGATAGAAATTCTAGCCAATGAAAGAGGGATAAACATTTCCAGTAAAATCGTGGATGAAAATGTTCAGCGCAAATTGGATGAATACGGAGGCGAGTCGGAAATCAAAAACAGTTTGGATAAATTGTATGGCTGGAATATGAGCGAGTTTAAAGATAAAATTGTCCAGCCGAGTTTGTATAAAGATGAGTTGACGAAATGGGTGGCGGAAAATGATGGCAAAGAAAAAAATGAAACCGCTCAAAAAGATTCTCAAGAAGCCAAAGCGAGATTGGACGGCGGAGAAAGTTTTGAAACCGTGGCGGAAGAAATTTCCAAAGGCGGGACGGCTAACTCCGGTGGAAAACTGGGTTGGTTTTTGGAAGAGCAAATTTCTACTGATATCAGCCAAGATGTGGTGGCTTTGAAAAAAGGCGAAGTGAGTGGAATTCTGGAAAGCAAATTGGGATATCACATTATCAAATTGGATAATACACGGGAAAATTCTTCTAGCGGAGAAGATGGTGCAGAAAATTCTACTAGCCAGGAAGCTTACGAAATCAGCCAAATATTTTTTCCGAAATTTTCTTTTGCCAATTGGCTGGATGGAAAAATAAAGGGAATGAAGGTTTGGGTTTTGATGATGGATTATAAATGGGACAAAGAAACCGGTTTGGTGGAATTCAAAAATAACGATATGCAAAAATTTGAAGCGGAAATTCTGGAAAAAAGCCAGGCCGATCCGTCAATGCTGAGTTTCTAGTCTTATTTTTTGATTTATGTTATTATAAATGCGGAATAGTTTTAGGGCTTGCGTATTTGCCTCAAAATTTATTGTTCCGCCGAATTTATAATTTAGTATTAGTTGGAAATAGAAAAATTTTTTTTAAAAGAGATTTATCACGTCAAGGATATGATGGGCCTCAGAAATAAATTTTTCGTCAAACACGCAAACCCTAAATTTAATTATTTAATTTGGACAAAATGTCCTAAAAAATATGTCAAAAGCAAAAGTTAATGAAGATTTGTGCATTGGTTGCGGAACCTGCGAAGCAATCTGTCCAAGCGTTTTTAAAGTTGATCCGGAGAAAGGAAAATCAGTCGTAATCGCTGAAGAATGCGGAGAATGCAATTGTCAAGAAGTTGTGGAAGCTTGCCCAGTCAACGCTATTTCAATCGAAGAATAATTTCAGATTTTTATTTTAGAAAAAAAATTTGAGATAGGGTTTTGGTGTTAAACTAATTTTAATTTTGTTGTGTTTTTATATTTTCCAGCCATATTTCAATCAATTTTTTTCGCCCTTATTTTGGAGTTTGCGTCTTTTTATAAGGGTTTTTTTTGGACTGCGTTTTTTGTGCTGATTGCGTTTTCTTTGGCTTCATATCGATTGATAGCTAAAAGCTGGACAGGTTGGTATGTGGCGCTGGTTTTTTTTGTGTCGGTGTGGACGATTTTGCATTTGATAGATTATGATGTTGAGAAATATATTTTTATCGGCATTAATACCTTGGTGAATTATTTTTTGTTTTTTGGAGCGTATCGAATCAATTCCAAACCGGAGAGCCGGACCGCCAAAGGAGTGCTGGCGATGATTTTGATGGCGATAGTTTTTTTGTTTTTTGCTTCGACTTACGGAGTTTATCTGAATTTTGATGTGTCAGCTTGGATTTTGATGGCGTTTTATTTTTTCAATATCGTGCTGATAAGCTATCAATATTTTCTATTGGTTGGAGAAAAAAAGAAAAGCGTGATTTTGGTTTACAGTTTGATTTTGGGATTCGGGTCGTTGGAAATGGCGTGGATAGTTAATTTTTGGCCGTTTGGATATTTGACTACCGGAGTGGTGATGCTGATGTTTTATTATATTATTTGGGATTTGGCGCAGAATTATTTTTCCAATATTTTGTCCAAGAAAAAGGTGGTAATGAATTTGATATTTTTTGTGCTGGCATCCAGTATGGTTTTGTATAGCTCGATTTGGCTGCCGAATTTATAATATAGAGTTTGCGTATTTGTCTCAAAATTTATTGTTCCGCCGGATTGCAGATTATTATTATTTAAGAACAGAAATATTTATTTTGGAAATTTATGGAGCATAGATAAATTGGGCTTCAGGAATAAACTTTTCGCCAAACACGCAAACTCTAAATTTAAATAATTTATTTATTTTAAAAAAATGAAAAAGAATATATTAAAAATTGTTGCTGGGATTATTATTATAATGACATTCGGCTGGATGGGGACTTTGCTATTGAACAGATATTTTACGCCGATGTTGATGAAGTCCAGCTTTTTTTCCAAGACGGGAATTCTGGACACAGAAAACAAAAACACAACCATAATTAATAAGACGGAAAAAGTAGTGGTGGGCGAGGATCGCTCGGCGACGGAGATTGCTTCCGGGGCGGTTTACGCGGTGGTGGATGTTTATTCTTTTTTGCCGGAGGAGAAAAAAACTTTGGTAAAAACTTCCGACAATGAAGATGCGCAAAAAAAATACACGCAAGGAAAAAAAGGAACTGGGACAATTTTGACTAATGATGGAATTATTGTTACGCACAAAAATAATATTATCGAAGAGGGCGCGGATTATAAAATTTTAACTTTTGATGGAGCAGTTTTGGATGCGAGCTTGTTGGGAATTGATGAATTTACTGAGCTGGCTTTTTTGAAAGCGGATGGTGCCAATCTGACAACCATTCCTTTTGCCAACTCGGATGATGTGAATTCCGGCCGGAAGGTTATCGCTTTGGGGGGATTAACCGGAGATAAAAAAATTTCTTTGGCAGACGGAGTTTTAACTGAGTTGGATGAGAATTTTAATTTATCGGGAGCGGAGGTGGCTTCTTCGGAAAAATTGGAAGGAGTTTTTCGTATGAATTTTTCCGGTGGAGAAAATTATGTCGGCGGTCCAGTGATAAATTATAATGGAGAACTTTTGGCAATCAGCAGCGCCATAAAAATCGACAACGAGATGAATTATTTTCAAATTCCCGCCAACGCGGTTCGCGATGCGATGCAAAAAGCAGTGGAAAACCGTTTGGAAGAATCTGCTAATTTGGGAATTTATTATATTTCCTTAAATCCTTACTACAAAAATTTAAAAGGTTTAACAACAGATAAAGGCGCTTTGGTTTATTCAGCTTCCGGTAAGCAAGGTTTGGCGGTAGTGGCGGGCAGTGCGGCAGAGAAAAGTGGGATAAAAATAAATGATATCATTGTTTCAATTGATGGCAATGAAATTAATTCCAGTCATCCGCTTTCTGATTTTATAAGCCAATATGAAAAAGGAAGCACGGCAACAATGAATATTTTGCGCGCCGGCGAGTTGATGGAAATTACGGTGGAATTTTAAACCGGATGAAAAATAAAAAATAGAGCGATAAATAAATATGCCTAAAAAAACAAAAGATCAAGAAGAAGAAAAAATAAAATTGGATTTAAATTTAAAAAATTCGGTCAAAAAAGGGATTTCCATCGTCTTGCTTTTTTTGTTGGCAATTCTTTTTTCTTTTGGATTTTTCGGAGCCGGTGGAGCTTTCGGAGAATTTCTAAATAAAGTTGGCGGAATGTTTTTTGGCTGGGGGAAATGGTTGTTTCCAATCACTCTCTTGTTGATGGCGATGATTTTGCTTCTTAATAAGAAGACGGTTTTTTATGTGGTAAAAATAATCGGCTTGTCGATTGCATTTTTGAGTTTGCTGGGATTTTTTCACATTTTTTTTGATGCGAAAGAATTTTTGCCGATTGCTGAATCTGGTCAGGGCGGCGGCTATGTTGGATACTTCATTGCTTTGGGTTTGATAAAATTTACCGGAAAAATTGCTGGGATTTTAGTGCTGGTAGCTTTCTTGGCGATTGGAATAATGATTGCTTTTGATTTTTCTTTGGTGGAATTTTTTATCAAGTTATTCAAGCGAAAAGAGAATCAGCAAGAAAAAGAAACTGTTCAAGAAGAAGTTCAAGAAGGAATCATGGAAAATAAAAATCCGGAAATTCAGGAAGAAAAAATTTCTGAACCGGAAAATGTTGAAGAAGTTTTGCCTAGTGATGAGGAGTGTAATATTAAGGAGATTAAGTTTGTGGAAGGTCCGCTGATTGAGAGCAAAAAAGAAGAAGAGGATGAGATTGAAGAGGAAGATTATGATGATGAAGAAGAATTTGAAGAAGAGGCAGAAGCGCGGCCGGCGCGCAAAAGAGGGCGAAAGCGCAAATGGCGATTGCCGTCTTTGAATTTATTGGATGAATTTAACGGTGAGGCGGATGGTGGTAATATTGAAGAGCGAATTGATATTATCAAAGACACTTTTTCCAATTTCGGAATCGAGTTGGGATTCCACGATTGCAAAACCGGTCCGTCAGTAACGCAGTATAGTTTTCGTCCGGCAGTGGGTGTGAAGTTGAGTAAGATTGTGGCTTACGGCGATGATTTGGCGCTGGCGTTGGCGGCGCATCCGATTCGTATTGAAGCTCCGATTCCGGGAAAATCTTTGATTGGAATTGAAGTGCCAAACAAAAAACCGATTCCGGTGCGATTGCGTAACGCTTTGGAAAACAAGGAATTTAAAAGCAATGCTGTGCCTTTGAATTTGGCGCTAGGGAAAGATGTGGAGGGAAATTTTGTGTCGGCGGATTTGGGAAAGATGCCCCATCTTTTGATTGCGGGAGCGACCGGAACGGGAAAAAGCGTTTGTATTAATTCAATTATTCTTTCTTTGCTTTTTAAAAATTCTCCGGAAGATTTAAAGATGATTTTGGTGGACCCAAAGCGAGTGGAACTTTCTTTGTATAATAAAATTCCGCATTTGCTTTCGGATGTAATCACGGATAATAAAAAAGTAGTCAACGCTTTGCGTTGGGCGGTGCGAGAAATGGAAAACCGCTATAAGATTTTGGAATCGGTGGGTTCGCGCGATTTGGAATCATATAATGAAAAATTGAAAGAGGGCGGCGTGCGGGAATTTATTGATCCGGAAACCGGCGAGCTGGTGGAAGAAGAAATGAAAAAACTTCCGTTTATTGTAATTATTATTGATGAGTTGGCGGATTTGATGTTGTCGCATGGCAAAGATGTGGAAGGCGCGATAATGCGTTTGGCGCAGATGGCGCGGGCGGTGGGAATTCATTTGATTATCTCCACTCAGCGTCCGAGTGTGGAAATTATTACCGGAATAATTAAAGCTAATATTTCCAATCGAATCGCGCTTCAAGTTAACAGTCAAGTAGATTCGCGAACGATTTTGGATATGCGCGGAGCGGAAAACCTTTTAGGTAAAGGTGATTTGCTTTTTATTTCTGCTCAATCGCCGCGGCCGAAGCGTTTGCAGAATCCATTTGTTTCTGAAAGTGAAGTTAAGCGAGTGGTGGAGTTTATTAGAAATCAAGAAAAAGAGCGAGGCGGAGACGAACTGGAAAATGAATTTGAAGAATTAGAGCCGGGAGAAAATTCACAACCTCAAAATTCTTTTGCTAATTCCAGTCAGATGGATTTTTCCGCTTCCGAAGAAGATAAAGATACATTATATGAAGAGGCAAAGGAATTTGTCATCACTGCCAAGCGGGCATCGGCTTCTCTGCTTCAAAGAAAATTCAGAATAGGTTATAATAGAGCTGCGCGCTTGATTGAGTGTTTGGAAGAGGATGGAATAGTTGGACCGCCAGATGGTGCCAAGCCGCGTGAAGTTTTGGTGGCTGATGAAGGACGGGGAAATGCTGATGAGACTGATGATGTGACTCAGGAGCAGCGAGACAAGTGGCAGATTTAAATGTTAGGCTAGATTTTTATGAATGGATTTAAGATAAAAAAAGTGCAGTCTCTGACTTTGGGCGAAAAAATGCGCCAAGCCAGAAATGAGAAGCGGATTGTTTTATCGGAAGTTTCCAGAAATACCAAAATTCAATTGGAATATTTGGAATATTTGGAAAATGGTGATTATGGAAAATTGCCGGCGGATGTTTATGTGAGAGGATTTTTAAAAAGTTTTGCCGAGTATGTCGGGATTAACGAAGATTATTTGATAAAATCTTTCAATAAAGAAAAAAGCATCCAAAAAAATATCGAGGGCGGAGAAAAAGAAACGGTTAAAACCCAGAAAATAAATTTATCCCGCTTTTCAATCAATCCAAAAATCATTTCGGTTATTTTGATTTCTTTGTTTTTTTTGGGTTTGATATTTTATCTTTATCGAAATTTGAATAATTTTGTTTCCAATCCCAGTCTAGTAATTTTAAATCCGGCTAATAATTCAATTGTAGAAGAAAGCAGTGTGGCGGTTCAGGGCAAAACTGATATCGGCAATAATTTGTTTATCAACAACCAGCCAGTTTTGGTGGATGATGAAGGTGGATTTAATGAGCGGATTGTTTTGAAAGAAGGCACGAATATAATTAGTGTACGCAGCGTTAATCAATTTAATAAAGAAATTTCCGAATCAATTTCCGTGGAAGCGCATTACGAAATTCCGCACGAAGAAACAAATGATAATCCCGAAGAGCAGAGTCCGGACGAAAATCAAAACACGGAAGGGGAAGAAAATTTGGAAAACAGCGCGCCGGAAAATTTAACTCCGGAAAGCGATGCGGAAGTTTTGGGGGTGGAAACGCAAGTAGTTACCGATGAAAAAGCGGATACCAAAAAGAAGAAAAAGAAATAATTAAGTAAACAGTAATAAACATATGGCGACAAAAAGCAAAGTGAAAGAAGAAAAAAAAGGAGGAGAGAAAGAGAAAAAAATTGAAACCGTAGTAGATGAAATTAAGCAGCGATTTGGCGAAGGGATGATAATGAAATTGGGAGATGTAAAAAGAGTGGATGTGGCTTCGATTCCAACCGGTTCAGTTTCTTTGGATATTGCATTGGGAATCGGCGGAGTTCCGCGAGGAAGAATTATAGAAATTTACGGACCGGAATCTTCCGGTAAAACAACTTTGTCATTGCACATTGCCGCTAATGCGCAAAAGGCCGGCGGTTCAGTGGCGTTTGTGGATGCGGAGCATGCGATGGATCCGGAGTACGCCAAGCGAATTGGAGTGAATATTGATGAGCTTTTGATTTCTCAGCCGGATGCCGGAGAACAAGCTTTGGATATTGTGGAGACCTTAGTAAGAAGCAATGCGGTGGATGTGATTGTAGTCGATTCGGTGGCGGCTTTGGTTCCTCGAGCGGAAATCGAAGGTGAAATGGGTGATCAACACGTGGGACGCCAAGCGCGTTTGATGTCGCAGGCTTTGAGAAAATTAACGCCGATTGTAGCGAAGTCTAACACTGTGGTAATTTTTATCAATCAGATAAGAATGAAAATCGGTGTGATGTTTGGCAGTCCGGAAACAACAACCGGAGGCCAAGCTTTGAAATTTTATTCTTCAGTGCGAATCGAAGTGCGTCGCAGCGCGCAAATTAAATCCGGCGATAAAGTGGTGGGCAACCGCGTAAAAGTTAAAGTAGTAAAAAATAAAGTAGCGCCGCCTTTCCAGACTGCCGAGTTTGATATTATGTATAACGAAGGAATTTCTCGTTCCGGAGATTTGTTGGACACTGGTGTAGTTTTGGAAGTAGTAAAGAAATCAGGAAACTCTTATTCTTTTGGTGAAGAAAAATTGGGAGTTGGCCGCGAAAAAGCCAAAGCTTACTTAAAAGAAAATCCAAAAACTTTTAGCACCATAGAAAAAGCAGTTCTCAAAGAAGCCATCAAAAAAGACTAAAAAACTTCAAGAAAAAAAGCGTTCAATTATTTGGACGCTTTTCGATTTACGTAATTAATTATGTAAATACGTAAATTTTTTTAACAAAATAATTGTATGTCAAAAATAAAAAATTTAGCTAAACATGAAATGCCAAGGGAAAAAATGATTGAGAAGGGCGTGGAAAATTTGAAAGATTATGAATTGATGGCGATTCTGTTGCGTACTGGAGTAGCAGGTAAGAATGTTTTGGAAGTTTCCAGGCAAATTCTCAAAAAATTTCCCACTGAAAAATTATTGGCTTTGGATCTAAAAAGTCTTTCAAAAATAAAAGGTATTGGAACCGGCAAAGCTTGCTTGCTCTTGGCAGCCTTTGAACTCACCAAACGAGCTTTGGCAGTAGAAGATAATTGTTTGCCGACAATAAATTCAGCCAGAGAAGCAGTGGCGCAATTGCAAGAATTGCGAACTGCCAAGAAGGAACATCTAGTGGCGTTGTATCTGGACGCGCGCAACCAATTAATTCACAAAGAAAATATTTCCATTGGAACCTTAAACTCTAGCCTAGTCCATCCTAGGGAAGTTTTTAAATCGGCAGTAGATTGTTTGGCTGCCTCTATAATAATTGCACATAATCATCCTTCCGGCGACACAGAACCGTCAGACAACGACATCGCCACCACCAATCGCCTCAAAGAAGCCGGAAAAATAATGGGCATCGAAATTTTGGATCATATTATCATCACCAAAAACGGATTTTGCAGTTTGAAAGAAAGAGGGATGATGTAATTTTTTTTAAGTTTTCTTATTTTGAATTAAGTGATAAACTTAAAAGCAAGAATAAAATTTGTATTATAAATTATGGAGAAAAATAAGGCTAATAAGACAGAAAATTTTGAAAAAACTCTTTTTAAAGCGGCAGATAAGCTGCGTAAAAATATTGATGCGGCAGAATATAAGCATGTAGTTTTAGGTTTGATTTTTTTGAAATATATCTCTGATTCATTTGAAGATTTATATGGAAAATTAAACGAAGGAAAAGGGGAATATGCAGGAGCTGATGCTGAGGATATTGATGAATATAAAGCGCAACATGTTTTTTATGTGCCACCGCAAGCGCGTTGGTCATATATTCATTCACGCGCCAAACTTCCTTCAATTGGAACTGATATTGATGAAGCGATGGAAGCAATTGAAAAAGATAATCCAACTTTAAAAGGCGTGTTGGCAAAGGTGTATGCTCGTCCAAATTTAGATAAAGCAGCTTTAGGCGGTTTAGTTGATTTGATTGGAAATGTTGCATTGGGGGATGCGGCGGCTAAAGCAAAAGATTTACTTGGAAGAGTGTATGAATATTTTTTGGGAGAGTTTGCTAATGCAGAAGGGAAGAAAGGCGGACAATTTTATACCCCAAAATCAATTGTGAAATTGATGGTGGAAATGATTGAACCGTATAAGGGACGTGTTTATGATCCGGCATGCGGAAGTGGTGGAATGTTTGTGATGAGTGAGAAATTTATTGAAGAGCATAAGGGAAAGGTGGACGATATTTCTATTTATGGGCAAGAATCAAATAAAACTACTTTTAATTTGTGCCGAATGAACTTGGCAATTAGAGGTATTGATGGACAAGAAGTAAAATGGAATACAGAAGGATCATTTTTAAATGATGCGCACAAAGATTTGAAAGCAGATTATATTTTGGCTAATCCTCCTTTTAATGATAGTGATTGGTCGGGTGAACTTTTGCGTAATGATCCAAGATGGAAATACGGCGTTCCACCAACAGGCAACGCTAATTTCGCTTGGATGCAACATATGATTTATCATTTGTCACCCAAGGGTATAATGGCTTTGGTTTTAGCCAATGGCTCTCTTTCCTCTAATACTTCCAATGAAGGTGAAATTAGAAAGAATATTATCGAAGATGATTTGGTTGATTGTATCGTAGCTTTACCAAAACAACTTTTTTATAATACTGGCATTCCAGCTTGCCTTTGGTTTATCTCACGCAAGCGCGCGGGAAATGGAGATAGAAAAAGAACTGGTGAGATTCTTTTTATTGATGCGAGTGAAAAAGGGCACTTGGAAGATAGAACTCACAGAATATTTGAGAATGAAGACATAAAAGAGATTGCCAACACTTATCAAGAGTGGAGGAAAAAAGAAAATAAATATGAGAATATAAAGGGATTTTGTAAATCAGCAACAATAGAGGAAATTAAAAAACATAATTTCGTGCTTACTCCCGGACGATATGTGGGGATTCCAGATGAGGTCGATGATGGAATACCATTTGAAGAAAAAATGAAAACTTTAACAGATGAATTGAGTGAGCAAATAGAGAAGGAAAAAAAGTTAAATCAGGAAATCGAAAAACAACTAAAAAAAATTGGGTTTAAATTATGAAAAGCGTGAATTCTATGAAAAAAACACCAAAATTCACGTTTTTACCCGCAAAAGCGTGAATGAAATAAGCTTTAAAGTTTAAAAATATGAAAACAGAAATTATTCAATCGTTGACCAAAGATTTCGAATTTTGTTCTAAAAAAACCAGAGAAGGTCTGGAATTTTGGTTGGCTCGTGATTTGCAAAAACTTCTCGGCTATGCTCAATGGAGGAATTTTGTTAATGTCATTGAGAAAGCAAAAATTTCTTGTAAAACCGCAGGAGCAATCGTTTCTGATCATTTTGCTGACGTCAGCAAAACGATCGAAATGCCCAAAGGCGCGGAAAAAGAAATTGACGATATAATACTGATTTGAGCAAACGAAAAGCGATAAAAATTTTGCTTTAATCCGAAGTAAGGGCGATCAAGCACTTTTCAGTTGCACAACTCAACAAATGAAAGAAAAATGGGGAATTAGAAATAAGCCGTTGGCTGATCATATGCCTACCATTCTTTTGAAAGCTAAGGACTTTGCTACTGAAATAACCATTTTCAATGCTAGGGCAAAATCAATGAATACCGAAGAAGATATTTCAGACGAACATATCACTAACAACGCTACTGTCCGAGGAACATTAATTTCTCGTGGAATTACACCAGAAAATTTACCACCGGAAGAAGACGTGCAAAAAGTAGAACGAAGATTGAAAAGTGAAGAAAAAAAAGAGGTGAAGAAAATTTCAAAATCTAAGAAGAAATAAAAAAGCAGTTAAATAAGATTGGGTTAAAAATATGAATATTGAAGAAATAAAAAAGTCCAAAGAAATAAGAAAAATAATATTGGAAACTCTATATAATCATCGCCAGGATGATTTGCTGAGGATCGATGATTTTTCAGAAGAATTAAAAAAGAAAAATCTTGAGATAGATGAAAGGACATTGCATGGGGAAATAAAATATTTAAAAGAGAAGATTCTGGTAGATACTATGGGTGATTTTTGCGGGAAAGAATATTTACATTTTTCTGGTTTAAAAATTACTGCTTACGGGATTGATTTAGTGGAAGATCCAGAAGAATTTGGAAAACTTTTTTCAATAAATATTAGCAGTAATTCTTTTGGTGATATTAATAATAGTAATATTAGTGTTAATTCAAATAATATTCAGCAGTTGATAAAAAATGAGACTAATGATGAATTGAAATCAAAGTTGAAAGAGTTAGAAAAAGCCATCAATGAAAAGGATAAAAGTAGGATAATTAAAACGTTGCAGTATATTGGAGATAAATCAGTTGATGTGCTAATTGCACTTTTAATAAATAAGGTTTCAAATAACTAATGAATATTATTGTCCCAAAAGTAGAACAAGTGGCAGATTTTGGTGCAGAAGAACCATTTGTAGCACGTATTTTTATGGGCTTGTCAGAGGTTCTTGATGCTACTGAATTTGAAGAAAAAGAAAAAATTAAAGAGTCTGTGATGGGGATTTTTATAAATGGTCTTTTGCCAGCTTTTTCATATTTGCGGGAATTGAGAGATATTGAATCTGGGAAAAAAGAAAGATTGGTGGTGGACTTAAATAAGGCCTATGTAGGTTTTTATGATCGTCTCTGGGTAGCATACAAGGATCAGATGCAGAAAGTGATTAAACTATTGGACTTTGATTTAGGATTTATTTTTAAAGACGATAAAAAGTTTGAAAAAGGTTGTAAAGAATTTGTAAATAATTATCCCAATATTCGAGTTGAATTTATTGAACAGATTAAGAAAAATAGAATAGCTTGGCAAACTCAGGTTGCAAGATTTAGGAATGATTATTCGCAACATCAATCAATATATGAAGATGATGTTAGGGAAATGCTTTCTTTAAAAACGGCAGAAGTTTGTTTTGAGAATTGTTGGACTTTAATAGAGTTTATTCTTGCACATCTTATGTGTACAAAACTCTATCCTTGGGTAAGAATAGAAGAAATACCAAAAGAAAAGAGGGATTCTTCTGCTCCCAAAAAATTTAAAATTTTGTATAAAATTTAACTATGAAAAATTGGAAAGAAACAATTTTAGGGGAAATAATAGATATAAATACTTTGAGTATTGGTAATTCTTTTAAATTTGACGAAATATTATATTTAGACACGGGATCAATTACCAAAGGAAAAATGGAGGGTTTGCAAAAATTCAAGCTATGTGATGCGCCAAGTAGAGCAAAGCGTTTAGTGCAAGATCAAGATATAGTTTATTCAACTGTGCGTCCCAATCAAGAGCATTATGGATTCATAAGAAATCCAATCGATAATCTTGTTGTTTCAACTGGATTTTCTGTAATTTCAGCAAAGAAAAAATTTTTAGTTCCAAAATATTTATATTATTTTTTTACTCAAAGAAATATTACGAATCAAATGCAACAAATCGCTGATCATACAACTTCAACATATCCTTCTATTAAACCTGAGCATATAGAAAATATAAAAATAAATTTACCTTCGATTCCAGAACAAAAAGAAATTGCGGGGGTTTTAAGTTCTTTGGATGATAAGATTGAGGTTTTGAGAAAGGAAAATGAGACGTTGGAAAAAATTGCGCAGACGATTTTTAAAGAGTGGTTTGTGCCTACCTGCCACGATAATCATGGCGTAGGCAGGAATTTTAATTTTCCCAATGAGAAAGGTAAACCATATAAAGACGCAGGCGGAAAAATGATTGATTCTGAAATGGGATTGATTCCGGAAGATTGGAAAGTTGGAAGATTGAGTGATGAATGTGATATTTCTATTGGTCGAACACCTCCAAGAAAAGAAAGTCAATGGTTTTCAAACATTCCAACTGGTAAGAAATGGATATCGATTAGAGATATGGTTAATAGTGGTGCATACATTTTTAATTCATCGGAATATTTAACTGATGAAGCAATCACAAAATTCAATATCCCGGTGATTCCAGAAAATACAGTAATTCTAAGTTTTAAAATGACCGTAGGAAAGCTTGCGATAACCACGGAAAGCATGCTTTCAAATGAAGCTATAGCACATCTAAAATTGAAAGAAAAATCATTTCTAGTTCCAGAATTTATCTATTTATATTTACAAAATTTGGATTTTAATAATTTAGGCAGTACATCGTCAATAGTAACGGCAATCAATTCTACAATGATTAAAAATCTGGAAATTATTATTCCAGGAAGAGATATTTTAGGGAAATTTAATGTTATAATATCTCCTATTTTTAAAAAAATAAAAAATAATTCTAAACAAATCCAAACTCTTTCAAAAACACGCGATGCATTATTGCCAAAGTTGATGAGTGGGGAGATTAAGATTAAATAGAATGACTTATGAAAGATATGGCAAAAAAGATATTGGAAGATACTAAGGAAATTTTGAACGAGAGAATTTTTAGTCCAATGTATTTTTATTTTATCATCGCTTGGATAATAACGAATTGGTCATTTGTTTATACGCTTATATTTGTTGATGAAAAGAATATTTGGGATTCTAAAGGTGTAATGAAAATTGAATACTTAAAGAGTCTTTATAATTTTTCTGGTTCGTTTGAACTTTATTGGTCAATAAGTGAGTTGTTTATAATTCCAATCTGTGCCTCTTTTGCTGCTAATTGGTGGTTAAGTAAATTATCGGAGGTTTTTTATAGAAAATATGAAGAACACAAACAAGAGGGTAGAATGATAATGCGGGAACTTGAATATAAAGAGAAAGTAAAAAATGCAGAGCAAGAAAGAAAAATACGTGATGCAGAATCTGATAAAAATAAAATAAGATACATAGACAATGACGATTTTAATAATAGTTTAGATGGTAAAACTGTCAATGTGGCTGGTTACGATATGTTGCCAAGTGAGATTTTGTATAATACTGATTATGAGGCATACAGAGATGAGTTGGGAAATTGGAATAGAGAAGGGTTGAAAGAAGAACTAAGAGACGAGATAATAGATGAACACAATGAAGACTTAAAAAGTCAGATGGAGTATGAACAAAGCAAAGATAAATAGTTATCAATGTAACAAAAATATTACTAAAAAACATGGAAAAATTATCAGAATTAACAAAAGAATTTGAGAGAAAATCAGAAGAAAGATTCAAGTCTTTTGAGATTGAAAGTGTGGTTAATGATTTGTCAAAAATTCAGGATGATGCTTATTTGGAAACATCAAAGTGGCTAGGTGGTGATGAGAAATTTGTTTGTTTGGGAATTGACCTTGATAAATCATCTGCACTTTCTGCTAGGAAGAGTGCTGTAACTATGGCTAAGCTTTATGAATACTTCACTCAAAATATTGTAGATATAATGAATATTGAAGATATATGCGCTGATTATATTGACATAAAAGGGGATGGTGTTTTTGGTATCTATCAAGGAGATGATTCTATAGAGAGAGCATTCGTTGCAGCTGTAACATTTAGAACTTTTTTTGAAAAAGTTATAAAACCTAAATTTGGGGAATTGTCTGTCGATTTAAAATGCAAATCCGCTATTTGTAAAGATAAAATTCTTGTTAAAAAAATTGGTACAAGGAAATATAAAAATGAGGTTTGGGCTGGGAAACTTGTTAATAATACTTATAAGATAATGGCGATTTCTAAGAAGATAAAAGAAACATTTAAGAAGAGGGAAAAAGACTCATTGTTAATTGTTTCAAGTGAAATAAAGACATACCTTAACGATAATTATAAAAAATATGCAATATTAAGTTGTGGATGCGGTTCATCAGACTCAAGGCCAGTTAATCTGTGGTATCCCTTTGATGTCTCAGATGATGAAGATGTGGCAGGAGAAAAAGTTTTTTATCTCCCATCCATTTGGTGTGATATTCATGGTGATGAATATCTGGCAGGCATTCTAGGGTTAATTTAAAAAAAATATTTATGAAAAATGTTAACCTGCAATTTTTTCAAGAAGAATTAAAAAGAATAAGTGAGTGGATTAGGTTTACAGATCAGAAGGCTGCTCTTGTTGCAGTTTATTATTCAGCGCTTATTAGTTTTTTGGTTGTAAAAAAAGACATAATTGTTATTTGTCTTAAGCAACTTAGCTTGGGAGAACTTTTTATATTAAATTCAATTTTATTTTTATTATTAATATTCATTACCCTAGGAATATTTTACCTTTTTTCTTCTATTTTTCCAAGATTAAAAAATCATTTTAATAAAAAATCTCTCTTTTATTTTGGAACTATTTCAAGAATGGAGTTTTTAAATTTTATTGAAAAGATGGGAAGTTTATCAGAGGATGAAATGAAAAAACAAATCATTGAACAAATTTACATATTATCCGTAATTGCTGATCAAAAAATGAATAATATTCAAAATAGTATTAGATGTCTATTTGTGTCAATATTTTTTATATTAATGATATATATTTATTTTAACTTATGACCAAAATAACTAAATCAAATGTTGAAGACTTGGCGGTTGATATTTTTTTAGATTAACAAATAATTTCTAATAATAAATAACATTATGAAAATTGAACTAAGCAAAAAACAATATCGCGATCTTATTGAATTTCTTGATACAGCTAATTATATCTTCGGTTATGCAGGCGACATGCTGGATGAGAAAAAATATAAGAAAAAATCCCAAACTCTGGATGAATTAATAGCGCATTTTTTGGAGCATGCTAAAGATTTTGATTCAGAAGATCTCGTTGATGAATTTGAAGGAAGTAAATTTATTGATGAAGAAATATCCGAAAAACATTTGGAAATGATTTTTGAATATGATGAATATATTGCCTGGGAAAAATTAGTTAAAATGCTTGCCCGGCGTGATTTTGTTAGAAAATATGGAATTGAAGCAATTAAAAAAATGGATGATTATGAAAGAATTAAAAAAGAAGGAGAGATTGAAGAAAAATATTGGGAAGAAGTTGAAAAATACGGAGTTGAAAGATTTAAAATTGATAAAAAAGGCGAATAAATAAGATCTTTTTAAAATAGGGACACGCGACGCCCTAATGGTAAAAATACGGGCATAAATTGACAAAAAATGCCCGCATAGTCCCAGAAGAATTTAATTGGAATAGATCGGAATGCGACTTAGCCTTTATTTACAAGGAAATTTAGCATATTGACACATCTATGGTAATAGATTACCATAGTATTATAAGTTTTTAAGGTATTCAATTACCATAGAAAATATGGCGCGTTTAGAAGTAAAAAGTTATATAGCTAGGCAATTAAGTGAACAGGCTAAAATCCTGCGCCTTTCTATTTACAATCAAAACGGAGAAGAAAATTTAAAAAGATATTTCTATTATTGTTTGGAAAAGCATGTTAGAAATTTTTTATTTGAACACAGGGAACCTCGCTGGATTATTGTTCCCGGATTGAGAGGCGTGGGAAAAACAACTGTATTGGCTCAGATATATTTTAAATATAGAAATTTATTTGATCGAAAAATTCTCTATGTCTCTCTGGATGAAGTTGTAAAAAAACTGGGCAGTAATTTATTTGAAGTTTTGGATGCTTATGAAGAATTGCTTAATACAAGCTTCTCAGAATTAAAAGAAGATATTTTGATTTTAGTTGATGAGGTTCACTTTGATCCTCAATGGCAATTTGCCCTAAAGTCTCTTTATGACAAATCAAGGCGCGTTTTTATAATCTCCACCGGATCATCGGCAATTGCATTAAATACAACTACTGATGTAGCCCGCAGATCATATATTGAAAAAATGTATCCGTTAAAATTTACTGAATATGTGATGTTGTCGGATTCTATTAGCGGAAAAGAAAAAAAATCTTTTCCTCCAGGATTGGGAGAAACTATTGCCTCTGTCTTGTTTGAAAGTGAGAATGCGCAAGATGCTTTGACTAAATTACAAAAAATTAGCGGTGCGGTTGAAACTTACTGGCAGTCGGTGGACATTCGAGCTATAGATCGTTATCTTAAATTTTATTCTGTTCCGTCCGTTTTAGCGTATAAAGATGATTCGGCTATTTATGCAAATCTTAATTCAGTGATAGACAGAATTATTGAAAAAGATATTCCGACCTTAAAAACTTTTTCTCCTGAAATTAATTCTAAAATATCTGCCTTACTTTTAATCCTTGCCGGATCAGATACACAAAGTTTGCAAAGTTTAGCTAATGAGTTGAAAGATATTGAAGTAAAAACACTTAGTTCAGTTTTTCGAGTTTTGGAAAATTCCGAATTATTAATAAGAGTATATCCTTTTTCCTTGTCAGCTCCAAAAAAAGTGCGGCTTCCTTCCAAATACTTGTTTTTAGCTTCTAGCTTGCGCGCAGCATTGTTGCATTTAATTGATTCAAGATCAATCGATATTCTTCATAAGGGGAAATTACTTGAAGATTTGGTTGGAATGTATATCTATAGGTATTTTAAGGATTCCATAGATTGGTCGCTTAGTTATGACACGGAAAAGAATGGAGCTGATTTTATTATTGATGGAAAAGCGCGCAGGATTGTAGTGGAGACAGGCTGGAATAAAAGAACTCATAGGCAGGTCGTCAATAGTCTCAATAATGTAAAAGGAAAATATGGGATAGTTATAAGCAATTCATCTGTTCTGGGGGAGAAAGATAATGTGTTATTTGTTCCGTTTGAATATTTTTTTCTATTATAAAAATTTATGACAAAAATAACTGAATCAAATGTGGAAGACTTGGCGATTGAGCTTTTCTGATTAAGGCACGCGACGCCCTAATTATAAAAATACGGGCATAAATTGACAAAAAATGCCCGCATTATGAAAATTTTGAATGATAAATCTTATTGGGCTTAATTATACATCTTAGAAGATGACTTTGTTACATATTTAATTGGATAATGACCAAAAAATTGATTATTTTAGCCATTTATAGTATTATTATGTTACATAATAATTTATATATTGTTACATGACGAAACAAGAAAAATTACATATTCCAGATCCAAAATTTGGATCAAAACTTACAAAATTAGTGATTGAACTGGATGCTTTGAGACATAAGATAATCGGAGGAACAACTCCTCCTCATATCTTTTTTCAGCTCAAGGATATTTTTCATTTACTGGAAAGTATCGGTTCTGCTCGCATTGAAGGAAATCACACAACCCTTGCGGAATATATAGAAACCAAAATAACTCCGGAAGAAAAAGTTTCAGAGTCAATTAAGGAGATTCAAAATAATGAGAAGGTTATGAACTTTATCGAAGAAAATTGCGCTAAATCTCCAATTAATCATATGTTTATTAGAGAGATGCACAAAATAATTGTAGCCGGCTTGTCTTCAAAAAAAGAAGGGGACGAAAATCCAGGAGAGTACAGAAAAAGAAATGTAAAAATAGGACAATCAAAACATACTCCTCCAGATTTTACACAAGTGCAAAATTACATGGATGAATTGGTTGATTTTATAAATTTCCAAAATGATTCCCAATATGATCTATTAAAGACCGCAATTGTACATCATAGATTTGTATGGATTCATCCATTTAGAAATGGAAATGGACGAACTGTTCGCGCATTGACTTATGCGATGCTCGTAAGACAAGGATTTAATCTTGAGAAAGGAAGACTGGTAAATCCAACTGCTGTTTTTTGCGAAGATAGAAATCTATACTATTCAATGTTAGAAAAAGCTGACTCTAATAAAGATCAAGATGTTTTGGATTGGTGTGAGTATGTGCTTGAGGGATTAAATAGAGAAATTGTAAAAGTTGATATGTTGGCGGACTATAACTACTTAAAAGAAAACATACTAAAGAAGGCTATCGATATTTCATTTGATAAAAGATTTATTGATGACCGTGAGAAAAAGATTTTGCTTATTGCTATTGAAAAAAAGGAATTTCAGGCAGGTGATATTAAGCATTTATTTCCCAATGTTGCTCATACGGAAATCTCAAGATATTTAAGGGGCATGAAAGAAAAAAAACTTATAAAGCCAATTAATCCTAATGCTCGTAAATATGTAATTGAGATAGCTAATGGATATCTGCTCAGGGGTGTTATGCGAGCATTGGATGAAAATGGATTTTTGCCTATTAAAAATGAAGTTGAATAATTAATTTCTATGACCAAAATAACCGAATCAAATGTGGAAGACTTGGCGATTGAGCTCTTGGAAGAGCAGGACTGGCAATATCTTTCTCCTGAGGATTGGGAAAAAGAGAGGGAAAGTTTAAACGATGTTGTCCTAAAAAATAGATTGCGCCAAGCAATTATGCGAATCAATCCATATAAACCCGAAGTCGTGCAGGAACAGGCTTTCAAGGCGGTTTTAAATGTTGCATCGCAAAATTTGGTTGAAAGCAATGAAGCTTTTCATCAAATGTTGGCAGATGGAATTGATGCGGAATTTTTAGCAGAGGATGGTGTGCGGGGAAATAAAATTCAACTGATTGATTTTGAAGATATTGAAAACAATGACTTTGTAGTTTGTAATCAGTTCACTGTAATGGAAAAAGAAAAAAATAAGCGACCAGATGTCGTTTTGTTCGTGAATGGTTTACCTTTAGTGGTGATAGAACTTAAGAATCCAAATGATGAAAACGCTACAGTTAAAAAAGCTTTTACCCAATTACAAAATTACAAAAAAGCTATTCCATCACTTTTCCAATGCAATGAAATTTTAATTGCATCTGATGGTTTGGATGCCAAAGCAGGATCACTGACTGCCAGCTGGTCTCGTTTTGCTGCGTGGAAAACTATTGATGGAGAAAAAGATAATAAGGCCACAACTCCACAATTAGAAACTCTTATAAAAGGAATGCTAAATCATAATGTGCTTTTAGATTTGGTGAGAAATTTTGTTGTTTTTCAAAAAATCAAAAGAGAAGATATCGAGACGGGACAGACATTTGTGGAGACGATTAAAATTCTAGCAGCTTATCATCAATATCACGCTGTAAGAAAAGCAGTTATGTCTACTAGGGAGGCTTCGCGTGATCAGGGAGATCGCAAAGCCGGAGTAGTCTGGCACACGCAAGGATCTGGCAAATCTCTTTCAATGGTTTTTTACACTGGGAAAATTGTTTTAGATTTAAATAATCCAACTATTGTGGTGATTACTGACCGTAATGATTTGGATGATCAACTTTTTGAAACCTTTGCTGCTAGCAAGCAGTTATTGCGTCAAGTTCCCGAGCAAGTAGAAAGCAGAAATGATCTTAAAGAAAAACTTAAGACAGCTGGCGGGGGAATTATTTTTACTACTATTCAAAAGTTTTTCCCCGCCTCCGCTAACGCTGCGGCGGACAGGCCCGATGATTTTTCTAAGTTTGAAATGTTGTCAGATAGGAAAAATATTATTGTAATTGCTGATGAAGCGCATCGCAGCCAATATGGATTTGCCGCCAAAACGGTTTATGAAAAAGATGAGGCGGGAAATGAAATCGGAACTAAGACTAAATATGGTTTTGCTAAATATTTGCGAGACGCTTTGCCCAATGCGTCATTTATTGGATTTACCGGAACACCGATTGAAAAAGAAGATGCTTCAACTCCAGCGGTTTTTGGAAATTATATTGATGTCTATGATATTGCGCAAGCAGTGGAAGACGGAGTAACGGTGAAAATTTTTTATGAATCGCGATTGGCAAAAATTCATTTAAAAGAAGATGAAAAAGCGCAATTGGATAGCGAGGTGGAGGCAATTACTGAAAATGAAGAATCAACAGCTGCAGAACGCGCTAAGGCTAAATGGACACAAATGGAAGCCATAGTTGGGCATAGAGATCGTATTGCTACTGTGGCTAAAGATATTGTGGAGCATTTTGAAAATCGTCGAACTGTCTTGGATGGCAAAGGAATGATTGTGGCTATGAGTCGAAGGATTGCAGTTGAATTATATGAAGAAATTATTAAACTGAAACCCGAGTGGCATAATGAAGAAAAAAACAGAGGAGCTATTAAAGTTATTATGACATCTTCATCATCCGATCCGGAAAACTGGCAATTGCACAATACAACCAAACAGGAACGCAAAGAAATTGCTGATAGATTTAAAGATCCTGATAGTGAACTTAAATTAGTAATTGTGCGAGATATGTGGTTGACTGGTTTTGATGTACCATGTATGCACACAATGTATATTGATAAGCCAATGCAGGGACATAATTTAATGCAGGCGATTGCTCGAGTAAATAGGGTTTTTAAGGATAAACCTGGCGGTTTGATTGTGGATTACATTGGGATTGCTACTGATCTAAAAAATGCCTTGGCAACTTACTCAGCTAGTGGAGGAAAGGGTGCGCCAACTTTCGATCAAGATGAGGCAATTTCAAAGATGATAGAACTGCATGAAATTGTTGAGCAAATGTTTGACCTGCCGGCCGGAGCTTCGGCGCAGGTGGGTAGATTTGATTATAGGAAATATTTTAATGCGGGAACATCTGAAAAAATGACTATTATTTTGGAAGCCCAAGAACATATATTAAGTCTTGAAGATGGAAAAAATAGATTTGTGCGAAATGTCGATTTACTTTCTAAATCTTTTGCCCTGTCTGTGCCAAGTCTTCAAGCAATGAACATTAAGGATGAGGTTGGATTTTTTCAAGCAGTAAAAACACGTTTAATAAAATTTGAACCTCAGGGAATAGGAAGGTCTGATGAGGAAATAGAGACAGCTATTCGACAGATTGTGGATAGGGCAGTGGTTTCAGATGGAATTATTGATATTTTTGATGCAGCTGGGATTAAAAAGCCGGATATTTCAATTTTATCAGATGAATTTTTGGAGGAAGTACGTGGTATGAAGAGAAAAAATTTAGCTATGGAACTTTTAAAAAAAATTCTTAATGATGAGATTAGGGATCGATCAAAAAGAAATTTAATTCAGGGGCGCAAGCTTTCTGAGATGCTGGAAAATGCAATTAAAAAATATCAAAATAATCTTTTGACTGCAGCACAAGTTATAGAAGAATTAATTAAACTTGCTAAGGATATCAAAGCAGAGGATTTACGATTTAAAGATTCAGGATTGAGTGAATATGAAGTAGCTTTTTATGATGCGCTGGCTAATAACGATAGCGCGGAAAAAGTTCTGGGACATGATGTTTTGAGGGAATTGTCGCGAGTATTAGTTGAGCGAGTAAAGGCTAATACTTCTATTGATTGGACAATTAAGGAAAGTGTGCAAGCTAAATTGCGAGTACTGGTAAAAAGAACGCTTAGACAATTTGGTTATCCTCCAGATATGGAAAAATTAGCTACGGAGAATGTTTTAAAACAAGCAGAAATACTAGCAGATGAATTTGTAGATTAAATTTTTAATTTGTGCCCGTGTTCGTACGTACGGGCGTACGTACGAAATGAAAAATGGAAACAAAAAAACTATGCAAAAACATACAAGAAAATTAACCAAAGCTTCTTCCCACAGCTATTCAATTGTTATTCCCAAAGAAATTATTGAAAAATATGGCTGGAAAGAAAAACAAAAAATCACCATTGTTGACAAAGGCCGGGGAGTGGTAGAAATCAAAGACTGGCGGAGAAAATAGAAAAATAATCATAAAAATATTAAATTCATAATTTTTTAATTGATATGGATAAAATTTCAATTCGTTTTTTTGACGACAGAGAGGTGCGGGCTGTTTGGGATGAGGAAAATAACAAGTGGTGGTTTAGTGTTCTGGATATTGTTGCAGCCTTAACGGGAAGTGTTAATCCGCGAAAGTATTGGAGTGTGCTTAAAACGCGGCTTAAAAAAGAAGGAAATCAGTTGACTACAAAATGTAGGCAACTGAAATTAGTCGCCTCTGATGGTAAAAAATATGCTACCGACTGTTTTTCTCAAGATGATATTATTGAGTTGGTAAAAATAATTCCTAGCAAAAAATCTATACCATTTCTTGATTGGTTTACCTATAGCGACAATACTATTGATGGACAAAGTAAGAAAAAAGCCTATGCTTTGTTTGAAAGTTCGCTTATTGATAATATTGAAGTTGGCACAACTAAAGGCTTGCAACAAATTCACGCTTATCTATTTGGCGGTTTGTATGATTTTGCGGGAAAAATTAGAGAGAAAAATATTTCCAAAAATGGTTTTCAATTTGCA
>Ga0116152_10000956_pt1 | contig 23821 bp, 24 predicted proteins | sample AD_UKC119_MetaG_FD_89894 | JGI IMG/M metagenome (GOLD analysis project Ga0116152, IMG submission 89894) | Active sludge microbial communities of municipal wastewater-treating anaerobic digesters from Hong Kong - AD_UKC119_MetaG | ecosystem: Engineered > Bioreactor > Anaerobic > Digestate...
CGGTCGTCCGGATCGTCGATGAAGGTGCCGACGAACACTTCGTAGCGCTCGGCCAGGAAGCGCAGCAGGTTGAACGAGGCGATCTTGTCGCCTTTGTTCGGCGGGTACGGCAACCGATGGACCAGAAACAGCAGTTTTTTCTTCACGCGACGATCGCCTGTCGGTTTCACTTGGTGTCTGTCATCGTTTGCCGAACAGCCGTGCCAGCCAAAGCAGCACCACGGCGCCGATCAGGGCCGTCACCAGTTGGCCAAACGGCCCCATCAGGCGCACGCCCATCTGTCCCAGCAGCGTGGCGCCGAGCACGGCGCCGACGATGCCCACACCGATGTTTCCCCATACGCCGAGCCCGTGGCCCCGGACCAGGGTCGCGGCCAGCCAGCCGGCCAGTCCACCGAGGATCAACAGGAAGACAACTGACATCATGGGCAAGGTAATCGTTAACGGGCTAGTGACCGGATCGGGCGGCCGGTAAAGTACCGGCTGAATACTGCAGGATAACACTATGAAATACCGTGATCTGCGCGATTTTCTCGACCAGCTCGAGTCCCGTGGGCAGCTGAAGCGCATCCGTGCCGAGGTCGATCCGTATCTTGAAATGACCGAGATCTGCGACCGCACGTTGCGTGCCGGCGGCCCGGCGCTGCTGTTCGAGAACCCGAAAGGACACCGCATCTCGGTGCTCGGCAACCTGTTCGGCACGCCGGAGCGCGTTGCACTGGGCATGGGTGAGGAGTCGGTGAGCGCACTGCGCGAGGTGGGTGTTTTGCTGTCGCAGCTCAAGGAACCCGAGCCACCACAGGGCATGAAGGACGCCTGGGACAAGCTGCCGGTGTTCCGCAGGGTGCTGGACATGGCGCCCAAGCTGGTCAAGGGGGCGGTCTGCCAACGGCACGTGTTGGAAGGCGACTCGGTCGATCTCGCGGATGTCCCGGTGCAGACCTGCTGGCCGGAAGATGCCGGCCCGTTGATCACCTGGGGCCTGGTGGTGACGCGGGGCCCGGAAAAACCGAGGCAAAATCTTGGCATCTATCGTATGCAGGTGATCGGCCGCAATCGCGTGATCATGCGCTGGTTGGCGCACCGTGGTGGCGCACTGGACTTCCGTGACTGGCAGCGCGTGCACCCTGGTGAACCATTCCCGGTGGCGGTGGCATTGGGGGCCGACCCGGCGACCATCCTGGGTGCGGTGACGCCTGTGCCCGATACACTCTCCGAGTACGCTTTTGCAGGGCTGTTGCGCGGCGGCCGCACCGAGGTCGCGGCCTGTATCGGATCCGAGCTGCAAGTGCCTGCCAGCGCCGAATTCGTTCTCGAAGGGCATATCCACCCCGACGACATGGCGCCCGAGGGGCCGTTCGGTGACCACACCGGTTACTACAACGAGGTGGACAGTTTCCCGGTGTTCACCATCGAGCGCATCACGCACCGCGACGACCCTATCTACCACAGCACCTACACCGGCCGGCCGCCGGATGAACCGGCGGTCCTCGGCGCGGCATTGAACGAGGTGTTCGTGCCGATCCTGCAGAAGCAGTTCCCGGAGATCGTGGATTTCTACCTGCCGCCCGAAGGCTGCTCGTACCGCATGGCGGTCGTCAGCATGAAGAAGCAGTACCCCGGCCACGCCAAGCGCGTGATGTTCGGGGTGTGGTCTTTCCTGCGCCAGTTCATGTACACCAAGTTCGTGATCGTCACCGACGACGACGTGAATGTGCGTGACTGGAACGACGTGATCTGGGCGATGACCACTCGCATGGATCCGGTGCGTGACACCACCCTGGTCGAGAATACGCCGATCGATTACCTGGATTTCGCCTCGCCGGTGTCCGGCCTGGGCGGAAAGGTGGGGTTCGATGCGACCAACAAGTGGCCGGGAGAGACCGACCGTGAGTGGGGGCGGCCAATTGCGATGGATCCGGCAGTCAAGGCGCGCGTGGACGCGATCTGGGATGATCTGGGGATCGGATGAAGGTCAGCGGCCGGGCCGCTGACCAGCCAACAGTCCGGATCAGGTCGAGAAGCGGAAGCGCTGTACCAGGGTATCGAGCTGGGCGGACAACTGCAGCAGCGTGTTGCTGACAGAGGTCGTCTGTTCCGCGTCGGTGGCTGTGCGTTCGGCCAGCTGGCTGATGTTGACCACGTTGCGGCTGACGTCCTGGGTCACCGTGCTCTGTTCATTGGCCGCTGCCGCCATCTGCGCATTCAGATCGCGGATGTGGGCCACGCGTTCGGCGATCAGGTTCAGCCCGGTATCAGCGCTCTCGACCTGCCCCCGCCGCTCTTCCGCACTGTGCTTGGCACGGGTCATTACCGACACGGCATCCCGGGCGCCATGCTGCAGCTGCTCGACGATCTTCTCGATCTCCTGGGTGGATTCGTGCGAACGGTTGGCCAGTGTCCTGACCTCGTCCGCCACCACCGCAAAGCCGCGGCCTTTCTCGCCGGCACGCGCTGCCTCGATGGCCGCGTTCAGGGCCAGCAGATTGGTCTGTTCGGCAATCGACTTGATCACGTCGAGGACTGCACCGACGCTTTGGCTGCGCTGGTCGAGACGTTCGATGACCTCGGCCGCACGTTCGATCTCGCTTACCAGCACATGGATGCCGTCGATTGCGTCGCGCGTCGTGCGTGCGCCTTCGTTTGCGGTCCGGTCGGCCTCGATAGACGCCTCGGCGGCGCTGGTCGCCCCTTCGCGTACCTGCATCGCCGTCGAGTCGAGTTCGGTGATTGCGGTGGCCACTGCATCGGTTTCGGCGCGCTGCTGCTCGGCTGCCTGTGCGGTCTGGGCCGAGACTGTCGCGATCTGGCCGGCCACGTCCTTGAGCCGGTTGGTGGTGTCGAACACCTCGCGCAGGCTGCCGCTGAACTTGTCCAGCATGCTGTTGAACGCCTGCGAAAGCGTGCCGATTTCGTCGTCTCCGCGGACCTCCAGGCGGTGATTGAGATTGGCGTCCTGTTCTATCTTGTGCATCGTGCTGCGCATCGCGGACAGCGGGCTGACCACGATGCGTCGCAGCATCCAGGTGATGACAACGATCCCGACCACCAGCATCAGGACGTTCAACGCACCACTGACCAGGATGTTGCGGTCGATCCGCTCATCGAGCGCCGCCAGCGAGTAACTGACGCGTACCGCCCCGAGTACCGTGCCCTCGGCGACCACGTGGCAGGTCAGGCAGTTGGTGCCCCGGAAATCGCTGGTCGCGACGACCGGGGTCAGCACCGTGACAGTGCGCCCGTCGGCGTCTTCACCCATTTGCACGATTTTCTCGCCGTTCAGCGCCCGCCGATCGAGGTCGTCTTGGATCTTCTGCTCGGGGTTGCCGGCTCCGAAGACCTTGGCGACCTCCGCGCCCCGGACAATCCGGGTTTCGGTGATGTCCTCGTGCGACAGGGTCTTCTTTCGAAGCAGGTCGCGTTGCGCGGTCGTCCCGGTGAGCATCATCGTATTGACGCCGTCGAAAAAGGAACTCGCCGTGTCGAGCGCCTTCTGTTCGGCGAGCGCCTGCACCATGTCGCGTTCGCTCAATGCCATGTGCCACGTGGTGGCAATCATCAGCGATACGAATACCGCGACCAGGGCGGTCAGAATCTTGCTTTGAATCGAGGCCTTGCTGCGCTTCATTGGGGTCTGTCCATGCGGGAATCACGGTCTTGTGCTTACCTGTAGCGGCCATTTCTTGAGAACTTTACGTCCTGTCCGAAGGCTGGCTGATGCCGGACTTGTGGCGGCGGAAGGCCGGGAGGTCAGGGTCTGCGCGGGGAAGTCGAACACCGCTTGCCGTGCGCTGCCAACTGATCTGTAATGGCGCACCCGCTACCAACTGGAGGAGGGATTGAGATGCAGACCATCCTCTGCATGAACGCCAAGGGGGGCTGTGGCAAGACGACCATCGCCACGAATCTGGCCACCTGGTACGCCGACGAGGGGCAGAAGGTGGCACTGATGGATTTCGATCCGCAGCGCTCGACCATCGACTGGCTGGGTGCGCGCGACGACTATGAGGGCATCCCCACGATCAGCGGTGTGGACGCGGTCAGCGGGGACGCGCGGGCGCCGCATGGCACCGAGGTCGCGGTGCTCGATACCCCGGCCGGCATCTACGGGGCTGCTGTCACTCAACTGTTGCGGCGCGCCGACGCGCTGCTGGTGCCGGTGCTGCCATCACCGATCGACATGCGTGCCGCCGCTCGCCTGATCGGCGACCTGTTGAAGTCCGGGCGGATCGCGCGCGGCCAGACGCGGGTCGGGCTGATCGCCAACCGGGTGCGCGAGAACACTCGCATCTATCAGATCCTCGACGATTTTCTCGCCGAGTACGATATCCCGCTGCTGACCCACCTGCGCGAGAGCCAGAACTACATCCGCTCGGCCGAGACCGGCCTGGGGATCTTCGAGCTGGCGCCGTCACAGGTCGCGGCCGACGTGGTGCAATGGGACCCGGTGATCGAGTGGTTGCAGCGAGGCTGATCGCACTGTGCCTGTGGGTGGGGATGCCGGTACACGCCGGGCAGGCCGACGTGCTCAGCGTCGATATTCGCCGGGCGGCCACACGTGGGCACTTCGATGTCGATGTCACGCTGCGTCACGCCGACACCGGCTGGGACCACTATGCGAACCGCTGGGAGATCATCGCCCCGGACGGCCGGGTGATAGCCACCCGGGTGCTGGCACATCCGCACGTCGACGAACAGCCGTTCACCCGCAGCCTGGCTGCGGTGCCGATTCCCGCCGAGTACACCTGGGTGCGGTTGCGTGGCCACGACCTGGTGCACGGTTACGGCGGGCGTGAGGTGACGGTGAGCGTGCCGCACGGCGATCTGTGACAGCTGTGCCCGGCGGCTTACAGCAGGCCTGATCGCACCAGTGCCGCCCGTACGTCCTGCGGGCTTTGCACCTGTACCGCCTGGTAGCCGGCGGCCTGTGCCCCTTCGATGTTCTGCGCCAGGTCGTCGAAGAACAGGATCGCCGAGGGATCGACGCCGATGCGCGCTGCAACAGTGTCGAATGCGCGTCGCTCGGGTTTGCGCAGACCGAGTTCCGAGGACACGAAGATCTCCTCGAACAGCGCGACGACCTGGGGGAATCCGGCGCTCCAGGTCTGCTGGTGAACCGCGTTGGTGTTGGTGAAGCAGAAGCACGGCAAGGTGTCACGCGCGAGTCGCACCAGGTTCAGGGTGTCGGCGATTTCACCGACGAACACCGCGTTCCAGCCGTCTTCGACAGCTGATTCCGTGCAGTCCAGCGCGAGGAGCCGGCGCAGATGGGCGAAATATCCGGCGCCATCGAGTTCGCCGCGTTCATGCCGCTGGTATGCGGTGTCGACGGCAAAGCGCCTGCGGATCTCGTCGATCGGCAAGGTCGAATGCACTGCCCAGGCACGGAATACACGTTCGAAGTCGATGTCGATCAGTACGCCACCGAGGTCGAACAACAGTGCCTGAACGGGGTAGTGTGGCACCATGCGCGCTGCCTATGGCGTGACGCAGGCAGCCAGCCCGCTTGCCAGGTCCGGGTAGCGCAGTGTCACACCGAGTTCATCGAGCATGCGGCTGTTGTCGAGCCGGCGCGACTCGGCGAGGTACGAGAGCATTCCCGGTGACAGTGAGCTCCGGGCCTCGTCCGCGCCGATCAGCGGGGCGCGCGGCAGCTGATACAGATCGGCCACCCGGTCGAAATAGTCCCGCATGTTGCCAGGGTGGCCGTCGCTGACGTTGTAGACCGCGCCGTCCGCGCCACGAGCCATTGCGGCCTCGCACACACTGACGAGGTCATCGATGTGAATACGATTGGTCCAGGGTGCCGCTTCTGCGCCGATCATCGGAGTGTTGCTTCTCAGGCGATCGAGTGGCAGCTTGCCGGGCCCGTAGATACCGGCGACACGCAGCACCACCAGGGTGCCGTTGCCGGTATCGTGCCAGTGGCGCAGCTGCTGTTCGGCGTCGTACCGGCGGCGCGCCCGATCGACCTGCGGATTTGCCGGCCGTGATTCATCGACCCACTCGCCGGCACAGTCTCCGTATACCCCGGTCGTGCTGATGTAGACGATGCGATGCGGCCTGTCGGTCGGCAGTGCAGCGAGGAATCGTGTCATGCGTGGATCCATCGTCCCCTGCGACGGTGGTGGGGCGAGGTAGTACACCTGCTCCTGGTCCCATTCGCCGGTGAGCCTGGGAGCTGCGAGGTCGAGATCGACCGCAGCAGCATTCAGGCCGTTCTCCAGCAGGTTGGCGGCGCTGTTTGTCCGCCTGACCAGGCAGTACACGGCGTGGTCCTGTTGGCGCGCACGCGCGGCGAGCTTTCGTCCGACATCACCGCATCCGACGATTAGCATGTGTACCCCACGGTTTTAATCACCTTTGAAATCAACGAGAATTGCAAAGTTTCGCATCCCAAGTTGCAGGAAACCATGAGTTTTACGGTTACGATCGACGGCAGTGGGCACCAGTTCGACATCGAGGAGAACGAAACCGTTCTCGATGCCGCGCTTCGCCAGAATGTTGGGCTGCCCTATGGTTGCCGCAACGGGCGTTGCGGTGCCTGCGCCGCCGGTCTGCTGTCCGGAGAGGTGAGCTATCACGGCGCGCCGCCGGCGCTCGAAGAGGTCGGTGCGGGCAAGTGCCTGCCTTGCCAGGGATTCGCGGCCAGCGACCTGGTGATCTCTGTGCGCGAGGTGGAGACCCCCGAAGAGATCGAGGTCAAGCTGCTGCCGGTACGCGTGCACGCAGTCGATCACCTGACCCACGACGTGGTGCGCCTGAAGCTGAAGCTTCCGGAAAACCAGCGTCTGCAGTTCCGGGCCGGGCAGTACCTGGATTTCCTGCTTGCCGACGGCCGGCGGCGTGCGTTCTCGATCGCCAATGCACCTTTCGATGACGAGTTTATCGAGTTGCACATCCGTCATGTCGATGGCGGCAAATTCACCGACTGGGTGTTCAACCAGATGAAGGAGCGCGCCATCCTGCGCATACAGGCGCCGCTCGGTACCTTCGTGCTCGAGGAAGATTCGGAACGCCCGATGATCTTCATGGGTGGCGGCACCGGGTTCGCCCCGTTGAAGGGGCAGATCGAACAGGCCTTCCGCTCGCAGATGGCCCAGCCGATCCACCTCTACTGGGGGGTGCGTGCACAGCGCGACCTCTATCTGCCGGAACTGCCGAAGCAGTGGGCGCGGGAGCACGCCAACTTCACCTTTGTGCCCGTGCTGTCAGAGCCTGATGCCGACTGGCATGGCCGCATCGGCTTCGTGCATGAGGCGGTGCTTGCGGACTTTCCCGACCTGTCCGGCTTCGATCTTTACATGGCGGGGCCACCGCCGATGGTCAAGGCCGGACGCGAGGCCTGCCTGGCGGCGGGCATGCCGGAGGCGCATATGCACTTCGATTCATTCGATTACGCAGACGATTCCGGCGCCAACCCGGGTACCTGAACCCGCCGGTGCGGGCACTCAGCCGGAGCTCGGCTCGGGGTGCGCCGGTGTGGCCCCATGCGGGGCCGGAGCCGCCGGCTGCTCGTCGAGCATCGGCCGGTTAACCTTGGCCCGGCCGATATCATGGGGCAGCGGTACCGGATTTGGTCCACCCGTTCCGGACAGGCCGCGGCGGTAGATCTCGATCGCCTTGTCCGGTTCGTGCATGCGTTCGAGCAATTGGCCGAGTTCGCGATAGGCCTGAGGCGAGCCGTTGCGCCCGATGCAGGCCTCCAGGTAGCCACGTGCCTTGCCCCACAGCTGGGCGCGCAGGCTCAGCCGCCCCAGTGTCAGCAGCAGTGTCGGATCATCGGGGTGTTCGCTGAGCAGCTTTTCCATGTGCGACAGCTGCTTGCCCGGCTCCCCCGTTTCCAGCAGGCCATAGGTCTCGATCAGACCCGGGTCCCAGTGCTTGCGCAGGGCCTCGCGGAGCAGCTGTTCGGCCCTGGCATCTTCTCCGGATTCCTGCAGATAGCCGGTGTAGTCGCCGAGGACCTGCGGGTCGTCGCGCAGACCGCGCGGCACATCGGCCCAGGCCATGCTGAGGCGGCGCTCGTCGTTGGCCAGGAAGGCATGTTCGAGCAGCGCGCGGTGGGTGCGGACTTCCAGGCGTTGCAGATCGGTTTCGTCTTCGACCTTGCGGCGGCGCAGCTCGGGCAACAGCTCGCGCAGGTGTTCCCAGTCACCGAGCTGCTCGTAGAGGCGGCGTAGCAGCCGCAGCACGTAGGTGTGCCGGGGCGCCACGCTGCGCAGATGCTTCAGGGTCGCCAATGCCTGTTCCAGCTGGTGATCGGCCAGTTGCAGCTCAGCCTGCGTCAGGCTGACGGCCACGTCGGCCGAAGGCATGCATTCGTGCGCAAGGCGGATATACAAATCGCGCCTGTCGTGCGCACTTTGCAGCTGCGCGGCGCGCGCCGCGGCGAGGTAGTTCAGCAGCGGGGTCTCGGACCGTTCGGCGAAGCGCACCAGGCGTTTCTCCGCACTGCGCCAGTTGCCTTCCGACATCTCCAGCAGCCCCCGCGTCATCGCCTGCTGCGCCATGCGCGAACCGCGCCGCTGCTTCCACAGGCGCACGTCGTGCGGCAGGTGAAGGGTACGCACGATCAGCCGGATGCCGAAATACAGTGCCATGAACAGCGCGGCGAGCAGCAACAGCAGCAGCGCCAGGCTCATCTCCACGGTGTAGTTGCCGAACGACAGCAGCACGTAGCCGGTATCCCGGCTCAGCACCACGCCGATCCCCGCGCCGGCAAGGACGAACAGCCAGATCTTGAGCAGCGATCTCATCTGGACTCGAGCCCGGCTGGTGCGATGTCATCCATCAGGTCCTGGCGGATCTTGAGGGCGCGCAGTGACTGGCTGATGTCCGGTAGTGCGGGATGGATGTCGAGTGACAGCATCTCCTCTATCGCGCTGCGCAACGTGGCCGTGGTGTGATCGCCTGTCTCGAAGTACCGGCCCAGCCAGTCCATCGCCACCTGCAGGCTGTCATGGAACAGCGCCTGATCACCACGTGCCAGCCCAAGGCGCGCCGCCTCGAGGTGCAGCTTCAGGTTTTCATACAGGAAGAACTGGTGTTCCGGGGCCAGCATGGCCTGTACCGGTTTGTCGCGTTCGCGGATACGCACCGTGTCCTTGAGCCCGGCCCACAGGTCGTCGAGCAGGGTGTCCCAGCTGCGCTCGCCGGGTGTTGCCGCGGCACGTTCCGGCAGGGTGCGTTCGGGCCCGATGGTGGCACGCGCGATCTTCAGCTGCGGGATTTCGTCGATCAGTGCCGCCAGTTGCGCCGCCAGTCCGGCGCTGTCCGGGGCCTGGAAACTGCCTAGGCGGGCGATGTCGCGAGCGATCTGCTCGCGCACCCCGGCCCAGCCCGGGTCCTGGGTGTCGCGCAGGCGCTGGTCGGCCAGCTCCAGGGCGACTCGTGCGGTATCGGTGTCGCGCGCCAGGATCAGCCGATGGTTGGCGATCCGCAGCAGATACTCGGTCTCTGCGATCATCCACTGTGTCCCAGAGCGCCCCACGCGTCGGTGCACGTCGGCGACTGCAGCGCGCAGTTCGGCCTCGCGCTCCTGCAGGCGCAGGTTCTCATCGGCCAGTTTCTGCTCCTGCTGTTCGAATGCGGCACGCGCCTGATCCACCGCGGAGCGCTGCTGGGTCAGGACGTTACGCTGGTCACCGAGCGCATTCTCCTGTGCACGCAGTGCTGCGGTGGCCTGGGTGAGAGACTGTTGGAGCTGTTCCTGCTGGCTGCGTGCCGCCTGCACACGTGCATCCATGGCGGCCATTTCATTGGCCAGATCCGACCAGTAACGAAAACCGAACACCGAGGCGGCACCGACACCGAGCAACGCAATGAGTGAGACCACCAGCGCCAGCATGCTGCCCCTGCCTGCAGAAGCGACGGGGTCGCCGCCGGCCTGTTGCGATTCCTCCGAATCGTCTGCCGCGTCGTTCACGGGGTCTGGCGTCACGTCGATCACGACGCCCGGTTTGGGATCTTGCTCGTTCATACTGGATGGTGCACCAGGTCGCTGTTGTACGGCGTCGTCATTGTCCTGCGGATATTAGCAAGACTAGCAAAGCGACCGCTCAGGCGACATCGTCGTTTATTTCGCACAGGGTGGCGAGCAGGTCGGCGTCCGTGGCCGAGGCAGCGACGTACACGTTTTCGCAGCCGCGCCCCAGCGCATGTTCGGCCATGCGCTGGCTGACCACCACCAGTGGCGTGGTGCACAGCAGTTGCGCACCCGCCTCGCCGAGCAGGTCGAAAAGGTTGTCCAGGATCATGTTGCTGGTCGCGGTCACGGCCTGTGCCAGCTGGGACCAGTTGCGCACCAGGTTGGCCGCTGCGCCGGCCCGTTGCGGCACCTGGCGGCGGTAAACCTCGACCTGCTGCACCTTGGCGCCACGCTCGCGCAGGGTCTCGCTGAGCAGTTCCCGGCCACCATTGCCGCGCAGGATGAACACCGATCTGCCACGCACCGATTGCAGCGCCGGCAGCTGCAGAAGGCCCTCGCTGTCCATGCGTTGCGGTACCAGTGTCGGTTCCAGGCCCTTCGTCTCGAGCGCATGGGCGGTCGCTGTGCCGACGGCCGCGATATCCACGTCGACCGGCAGCTGTGCGGGCAGCAGCGGGAATGCAAACTGCACCGCGTTGGCGCTGACGAAGATCAGCAGGTCGGCGGTACCTGCCGCGGCCAGTGCCCGGCGCGCCGCCTGCTTGTCGCTGGGGCCGAGGATCTCCAGCGCGGGGAAGCGCACCGGGCGCCCGTGCGCCGTCTGGATCAGTTCACACAGACCATCGGACTGATGTGCAGGCCGGGTGACCAGTACGCTCAGGCCGGCCAGGTCGCACGGCGGATTGCGGCTCACGGGATCAGGCGCCGGCGTACAGTTCGCGCAGGATTTCGGCCGCTCCGTGGGCCAGCAGTTCCTCGGCGACGGACTGGCCGAGCTGCTCCGCATCGGCCTGTGCCCCGCGCGTCTCGGCACGGATCACCTCGCTGCCGTCGACCGTGCCGACCAGTCCGCGCAGGTGGATCTCGCCGTTGCGCAGCGTGGCATGGCCACCGATCGGGACCTGACAGCCGCCCTGCAGGCGATGGTTCATCGCGCGCTCGGCACGTACGCACGAGGCGGTATCGGCATGATGCAGAGGGGCGAGCAGATCGTTGATCTGCGTGTCATCAGTCCGGCATTCGATCCCGATTGCACCCTGGCCAATCGCCGGCAGGCTTTCCTCGGTCGGGATGAAGCTGCGGATCCGCTCACCCAGGCCCAGGCGCAGCAGTCCGGCCGAGGCCAGTATGATCGCGTCGTACGCCTCCTCGTCGAGTTTGCGCAGCCGTGTGTTGACGTTCCCGCGCAGCGGGATGATCTGCAGGTCGGGCCGGCGGTCGGCAAGCTGGCATTGGCGGCGCAGGCTGGAGGTGCCGACCCGCGCGCCTTCAGGCAGCGCCACCAGGCTGGCGTGATGATTCGAGACGAATGCGTCGCGTGGGTCCTCGCGTTCCAGGATCACCGACAGGTGCAGGCCCTCCGGCAGTTCGACCGGCACGTCCTTCATCGAGTGCACGGCGATATCGGCGTCGCCTGCCAGCATGCGCTGCTCCAGCTCCTTGACGAACAGGCCCTTGCCGCCGATCTTGGCCAGCGGCGTGTCGAGGATCTTGTCACCTTCGGTGCTCATGCCGTGGATCTCGACCGTGAGCCCCGCGTGTGCCCGGCGCAACATCTCGGCGACATGCTCCGCCTGCCACATGGCGAGCGGCGACTTGCGGGTGGCGATGCGGATTCGATGCTCTGACATTGCGGTTGGCCGGCCGGGTTCGACGAAAGCGCCAATGCTAATGGTTGGCGCGGCTTCTGACAAAGGCCGCGCGGGTGCAGGTTACAATCGGCTCCCTGAATCTCTGGAGAAAACGCGATGAAGAAGTTCCTGTTCGCGCTGTTGCTCATGCTGCTGTCCTGCACCGTGCTGGCGACACCGCCGGGTGTGTTCCGCATCGATGCAAAGGCGCCGATGGCCGTCACCTACCAGGCCGTTTACGCCGCGCTCGAGGAGGCGAAATTCTGGGTGGTGTTCGAGGCCGATCTGGGCGCGAATATGGCCGGTTTCGCCGAACGTTGGGGCGATGCGCTGAACCGCAACAGGCTGGACGCCATCCGCAGTGTTGTCGTCTGCAATACGTGGTACGCGAATCAGGTCGGCAATGCCGACCCGGATCTGCTGGCGCTGTGTCCGCTGCGGGTCAACCTGGTCGAAAAGGACGGCGTCACGCGGATTCTGTTCGCGCGCCCGACCACCGTTGCCGAGGGTAGTCCGGGCATCGCCGTGGTGCAGGAGATCGAGGATGTCATCACCACGGCACTGCAGACTGCGGTCGCCGCGGCGGAGGGTCGCTAGGTCATGGTGGATGCAGTGATCTTCGAATGCCACCTGGACGATTTCGAGCAGCGTGTGATCGCGGCCTCGCACGCGGTGCCGGTGCTGGTCGATTTCTGGGCCGACTGGTGTGCACCCTGCCATGCGATCGCGCCGCAGCTGGCACGCGTGCTCAACGATCTCCAAGGGCGCGTGCACCTCGCGAAGGTCGAGGTGGACGAGGGGGAAAACATGAAGCTGGCCGGTCGCTTTCGGCTGCGCGGCTTCCCCACGGTGATGCTGTTCCGTGACGGCCATGAACTTGGCCGCTTCGCCGGCGCCCGTGCCGCGCACTGGATCGCTCACTGGATCGATGAGCACCTGGCGGGCGCGGGTAGTTAGTGCCGGGCCGACTCAGGTCTCGTCGGCCAGCCAGTCGCGCGGCTGCAGGAATACCTCGTACAGCTCGGCCTCCGGGCTGTCCGGTTGCGGCTGCCAGTCGTATCGCCAGCTGACCAGTGGCGGCAGCGACATCAGGATCGACTCGGTGCGCCCGCCCGTCTGCAGCCCGAAGATCGTGCCGCGGTCGTACACCAGGTTGAACTCGACATAACGGCCGCGCCGGTACAGCTGGAACTCCCGTTCGCGCTCGCCGAACGGCGTGGCGCGTCGGCGCTGCACGATCGGCAGATACGCGGGGACATAGTGGTCGCCGACGCTGCGCATGAAAGCGAACGAATGTTCGAAGCCCCAGTCGTTCAGGTCGTCGAAGAACAGGCCGCCGATGCCGCGCGGCTCGGCGCGATGCTTGAGGAAGAAGTAGTCGTCGCACCATTTCTTGAAGCGCGGGTAGACATCTGCACCGAAAGGCTCACAGGCCGCCCTGGCGGTCTCGTGCCAGTGACGCGCATCCTCATGCCGGCCATAGTAGGGCGTGAGGTCGAAACCGCCACCAAACCACCACACGGGCTCGGCACCGTCCTTCTCGGCGATGAAGAAGCGCACATTGGCATGCGAGGTGGGGATATACGGGTTGTGCGGATGGATCACCAGCGACACACCCATCGCCTGGAATCGGCGCCCGGCCAGCTCGGGTCGTTGAGCGGTCGCTGAGGGAGGCAGTCCGTCACCGAACACATGCGAGAAATTGACACCGGCCTTTTCGAATATCTTGCCGCCTTCGAGCACCCGCGAGCGGCCGCCACCGCCGCCGGGCCTGTCCCAGCTGTCCTCACGGAAAGGCTGCCCGTCCTCGGCGGCGAGGGCGGCGCAGATACGCTCCTGCAGCTCCAGCAGGTAGGTTTTGACGGCATCGATATCGGGACGGTCGGGCATCGTGGTGCTCGTTTGGCTGCGTGGAGCGGCAATTGGAACAGAGTCCGGCGTCTCGACTCAACCGCCCACCCAGTCGGTCCGGGTCCGGGTCATTCCTCGTGCGCGTGCGGGCGTGCCAGTTCCACGAACTCGCGACTGCTCAGCGCGGCAGACAGGAACTCGCGGTTGAGCTGGGCAATGAAGCGCAGCGGGATCCGCTTCGGACAGGCCTCCGCGCAGGCATAGTGGTTGGTGCAGTTGCCGAATCCGGCGTCGTCCATTGCCTCGACCATGCCAATCACCCGCCGCGCGCGCTCCGGTCGGCCCTGCGGCATGATCGCTAGCTGCGCGACCTTCGCCGCAGTGAACAGCATCGCGGCACCGTTCGGGCAGGCCGCGACGCAGGCGCCACAGCCGATGCAGGCCGCCGCCTCGAACGCCGCATCGGCCGCTTGTTTGGCCACCGGGACGGCGTGTGCGTCCGGTGCGGCCCCGGTGTTCACCGATACATAACCACCCGCCTGGATCACGTTGTCCAGTGCCGAGCGGTCGACGATCAGGTCACGCAGTACCGGAAACGCCCGCGCGCGCCACGGCTCCACGGTGATATCGCTGGCGTTGTCGAAATGCCGCATGTAGAGCTGGCAGGCGGTGGTGCCCGGCAGAGGACCGTGGGGGTCCCCGTTGATCACCATCGCGCAGGAACCGCAGATGCCTTCGCGGCAGTCGTGGTCGAACGCGATCGGGGCCTCGCCGCGACCGACCAGTTCCTCGTTGAGGACGTCGAGCATCTCGAGGAACGACAGGTCGGGGCTGATGCCGCGCACCGGGTAGGTCACGAAAGCACCGACCTCGGCCGCACCGTGCTGACGCCAGATGTGCAAGGTGAACTCCATTTAGCGATAGTCCCTCTCGGCCGGTTGCAGGTGCTCGAAGTGCAGTGGTTCGACGGCACGCTGCGGTGCCACACCATCGCCGCGGAAACCCCAGACCGCGACATGTGCGAATGCGTCGTCGTCGCGCCTCGGCTCGCCGTCGGCGGTCTGGTGCTCGGTGCGGAAATGCGCGCCACAGGATTCCTCGCGCTCGAGAGCATCCCAGACCATGACCTCGGCGAATTCCAGGTAGTCGGCGACCCTTCCCGCCTTCTCCAGCACGACATTGAACTCCGCGCTGCCGCCACAGACGCAGATACCCGACCAGAACTCCTCACGCAGCGCGGGGATCTCTGCGAGCGCCTGTTGCAGGCCGGTGCGGCTGCGTGACATGCCGCAGTGCTCCCACATCAGTTCGCCGAGCCGGCGGTGGAAGGTCTCCACCGGGGTGCGGCCGCCGACCGCCACCAGGCGCGCCAGACGCGCCTCGACAGCCGCCTGTGCCTCGGCGCCGGCTGCCGCGCCATGCTCAGTGCCGAGTGGCGGCCGCGCGGCGAGGAAATGGCCCAGGGTCTGCGGCAGGATGAAATAGCCGTCGGCGAGGCCCTGCATCAGCGCGCTGGCGCCCAGCCGGTTGGCGCCATGATCGGAGAAATTGGCCTCGCCGATCGCGAACAGCCCGGGCACACTGGTCATCAGGTCGTAGTCGACCCACAGCCCTCCCATGCTGTAGTGCGCCGCCGGGTAGATTCGCATCGGGGTCTGCCAGGGGTCCTCACCGGTGATGCGCTGGTACATCTCGAACAGATTGCCGTAACGGTCATTGATCGCCCGCCGCCCCAGGCGCCCGATCGCTTCGGCGAAGTCCAGATAGACGCCATGCCCGGTCGGGCCGACTCCGCGCCCCTGGTCGCACACCGCTTTGGCGGCACGCGAGGAGATATCGCGCGGGCTGAGGTTGCCGTAGGCCGGGTACATGCGTTCGAGGTAGTAGTCGCGCTCGGCCTCCGGGATATCGGCCGGTCTCCGATCCTCGTGTGCGGCCCGGGGCACCCAGATCCGGCCATCGTTGCGCAGCGACTCAGACATCAGGGTCAGCTTGGACTGGTGGTCTTCAACTGCCGGGATGCAGGTCGGGTGGATCTGAGTGAACCCCGGGTTGGCGAACCAGGCGCCACGCCGGTAGGCACGAAAGGTGGCGGTGACATTGCTGGCCAGTGCATTGGTCGACAGGTAGTAGATGTTGCTGTATCCGCCGCTCGCCAGAACCACCGCATCGGCGCCATGGTGCCCGATGCGGCCGTCGGTCAGGCGGCGACTGATGATGCCGGTGGCTCGGCCGTCCACCACCACCAGGTCCAGCATCTCGGTACGCGTGTGCAGCCGCACGTTGCCACTGTGGATCTGGCGACTCAGAGCCCCGTAAGCGCCGAGCAGCAACTGCTGGCCTGTCTGGCCACGGGCATAAAACGTTCGTGAGACCTGGGCGCCGCCGAATGAGCGGTTGTCCAGGTAGCCGGCATAGTCGCGTGCGAATGGGATGCCCTGGGCGACACAGTGGTCGATGATCTGGTTGCTGATCTCGGCCAGCCGGTAGACGTTGGCTTCGCGCGAGCGGTAGTCGCCGCCCTTGAGCGTGTCGCGGAACAGGCGTTCGACACTGTCGCCGTCGTTGCGGTAGTTCTTGGCGGCATTGATGCCACCCTGCGCGGCCACCGAATGGGCACGCCGGGGACTGTCGTGAAAGGTGAAGCAATCGACCTGGTAACCCAGTTCCGCGAGGCTGGCGGCCGCCGCCGCCCCGGCGAGGCCGCTGCCGACGACAATCACCCGGTAGCGCCTCTTGTTGGTCGGGCTGACCAGCCTGACCTCGGCGCGATGGCGCTGCCATTTGTCCACCAGAGGGCCGTCCGGGATGCGTGGATCGAATGTCGGGATGTCCATGTCAGCTGCTGCCGGTGAGAAAGCCGCCGATCACCAGCAGCGGGATTGCCGCAAAGCTGCCGACGATCAGCAGGGTCAGCAGCGGGGCCAGCACACTGATCAGCGTCTGGTAGCTGTCATGATTGAAGCCGAGGGTCTGAAACATGCCCTCGATCGCATGCACGAGATGCATGCCGAGCAGGCCCATCGCGCCCAGATAGACGGCGACGATCAGCGGCTGGCTGAATCCCGCGACCAGCATGCCGTACACATCGATACGCCCGGCGTCATCGAGCACAGGAATGCCGCTTTGCCCGACCACGCGCGCCGTCAGGTGCAGCAGGTGGAACACCAGGAAGGCCAGCAACAACAGGCCACTGAAGACCATCAGACGTCCCGGCAGGCGCGCTCCGAGGCGTGCGATGCGCCGGTAGGGGACCGGCCGGGCGGCACGGTTGCCGCGTGCCAGGCGTACCGCGGTGAGGATATGCACAGTGAACAGGCCGAGCAGGCCGAGGCGAAATCCCCACAGCAGGGGGTGGCCCTGCAGCCAGTCGGCGTAGCCGTTGAGCGCATCGGGGCCTTTCAGGATCAGCAGGTTGCCGGCGGCGTGGACGACCAGGAAGCCGAGCAGCAGGGCGCCGCTGGCGGCCACCACCAGTTTGCGGCCTATCGATGTACGAAAGAGACGAACCAGCCGATTCACGTTTTCGGTATTGCGCCGTGGTTGCCTTGTTGGAAGCCACCTTACCGCAAGCCGCGCCCGACCGGCCTGTCGAGAGTCAACTGCGGGCGGATGTGCCGTCTAGCCAGCGCGGAGCAACTCCCCGCTGAGGGCATCGCGGATCGGTGTCGGCCGGCGCAGGCCGCCGGTGGCGCCGCTGAGCACCAGGTCGATCCCCGGGCAGCGCAGGCGCGCCTGCATGGCCGAGCGCGCTGGCGGCCGACCACTGGTATTGGCGCTGGTCGAGACTATGGGGGCACCAAAGGCACCGCACAGCGCCGCTGCCAGTGGGTGAGCGGTGACACGCACCGCGATCGAGCTGTGCCGGCCACGCAACCAGGTCGGCGTGGCGGGGTTGGCCGGCAGCAACCAGGTCGCCGGTCCCGGCCATGTCTGCTCCAGGCGCGCACGTATTGCGTCCGTGACCGGCAGGATGAAGGGGGCGAGCTGTTCGAAGCGGTTGGCGATCAGGATCAGACCCTTTTCCACGGGCCGCTGCTTGAGTGCCAGCAGCCGATGTACCGCGTCGCCGTTGAGCGGGTCGCAGCCGAGACCGTACACCGCCTCGGTCGGGTAGGCGATGATGCCGCCGTCGCGCAGGACGCGGGCTGCCCGGTGCAGCGCGAATCGGTTCGGTGTCGCTGCCATGAGCCCCCGCCGACCAAGCCTCAGGTGTCCGCCGCTTCCTGCGACGGCGCCTCGTAGGCCTCGGCGTACGAACACTCCTGTTGGGGGCAGACCTTCTGCGTGCCGCTGCGCTTGGTGGTCTTGATCGTCAACACCGGCCAGCCACAGTTCGGGCAAGTCTCGGCGACGGGCTCATTCCACACTGCGTAGTCGCACGTGGGGTAGGTCGAGCACGAGTAGAACACCTTGCCGCGCCGTGACTTGCGTTGCATCAGCGTGCCCTTGTGGCACTGTGGGCAGGCGACGCCGGTGTCTTTGGGCTTCTCCAGCGGCTCAATGAAGCGGCATGTCGGATAGCTGGAGCAGCCGATGAAGCGGCCGTAGCGGCCCTGTTTGAACACCAGGTCCGCGCCACATTCAGGGCATTGACGACCGACTTTCTCGGGTTCCGCAGCGGCTGCGCCGGAGTCGTCGAGGTTGCGCGTGTAGTCGCACTCCGGGTAGTTGGTGCAGCCGACGAAGCGCCCGTTGCGTCCGAGCCGGATCGCCAGCTGACTGCCGCACTTCGGGCATTGTTCGTCGATCTTCTCCTGGGTGACATCGGAGCGCTGGACATTCTCCTGAGTGTGGTCGACGCGGTCCTTGAACGGCTGCCAGAACTTCTCCAGCAGCGGCACCCAGTCCTCCTCGCCGCGCGAGACCGCGTCCAGCTCGTCCTCCAGCCGCGCGGTGAAGTCGTAGTCGACGTACTGGGTGAAATAGTTGGTCAGGAACTTGTTCACCACGCGCCCGACATCGGTCGGGATGAAGCGCTTCTTGTCCATCTCGACGTATTCGCGGTCCTGCAGGGTCGAGATGATCGAGGCGTAGGTCGATGGACGACCGATGCCGAATTCCTCGAGCGCCTTGACCAGACTGGCCTCGCTGTAACGCGGCGGCGGCTCGGTAAAGTGCTGCTCGGTGCGGATCTTGTGCAGTGGTATCTGCTCGCCCTCGCTCAGCGGCGGCAGCATCTTATCGTCGTCATCGCCGGGCTTGGCGTCGTCGGTGCCTTCCAGGTAGACCTGGATGAAGCCCGGGCTGGCGATGGTCGAGCCGTTGGCGCGGAACACGTTGGTTGTGCCGGCGCCCAGGTCGGCGGCCACGGTATCGATCGTGGCATGGATCATCTGGCAAGCCACCGTGCGTTTCCAGATCAGGCTGTACAGCTTGAGCTGATCCCTGTCGAGATGGGCGGCGATGTCGTCGGGGGCGTTCAGCACAGAAGTCGGCCGGATGGCCTCGTGGGCCTCCTGCGCGTTCTTCGCCTTGGTCTTGTAAAGCCGCGGCGACTTTGGCACCTGGTCCTTGCCGAACTTGTCGCTGATATAGCCTCGCAGCTCGGCGATCGCCTCATCGGCCAGGTTGACCGAATCGGTACGCATGTAGGTGATCAGGCCGACCGCACCGGCGCCGATATCCACGCCCTCGTACAACTGCTGGGCGATGCGCATGGTGCGCTGCGCGGTAAAGCCCAGTTTACGCGCGGCCTCCTGCTGTAGCGTCGAGGTGGTAAAGGGTGCTGCCGGGTTGCGTTTGCGTTGCTTCCGATCGACCTTGAGCACGTCCAGCTGGCCGTTCGCGGCGGTTTGCAGTGCCTGGTCGATCTGCGCTGCGCGCTCACCGTCAATGACCGAGAATTGGCTGACCTTTTCACCACCGAACTGGATCAGCTTGGCGCTGAACGCCTGGCCTTCCTTCGAGGTGTCTGCCTCGATGGTCCAGTACTCTCGCGCCTCGAAGGCCTCGATCTCGTCCTCACGTTCGCAGATCAGGCGCAGCGCCGGACTCTGCACCCGCCCGGCCGAGAGGCCCCGCCTGACTTTTTTCCACAGCAGCGGTGACAGATTGAAGCCGACCAGATAGTCCAGCGCACGGCGTGCCTGCTGTGCGTTGACCAGGTCCATCGACAGGCCGCGCGGGTGGGCGACTGCGTCCTGCACCGCTTTCTTGGTGATCTCGTTGAAAACCACACGGTGAACCGGTTTGTCCTTGAGCACGCGCTTGCCCTTGAGCAGCTCGTAAAGGTGCCAGGAGATCGCCTCACCCTCGCGATCCGGGTCGGTCGCAAGGTACAGCGCGTCCGCGGCCTTGAGCTTGGTCGTGATCGCCTTGACGTGCTTGTCGTTGCGCTCGATCACCTGATACTTCATCGCGAAGCCGTTGGCCGGGTCGACCGCGCCCTCCTTGGGGATCAGGTCACGGACGTGGCCGTACGAGGCCAGCACCTCGAAGTCCTTGCCAAGGTACTTCTTGATGGTCTTGGCCTTTGCCGGCGATTCGACGATAACGAGATTCATGCGTTGCGCTGCGACTCTGTTGAAAAACCCGTGCGTCTGCGGCACGGGTCGATAGTGGTTGACCGGACGATTCGTGGCTCGGCGCTCCGCGCGCCTTTTTATACGGATAGCCGGAGGGTAGCAGGGGTGTCAAGCGCCCGCTGAACGAGCCGTGTGGCCAGGAGCCCGGCTGGAGCCGATGGGTCAGTGCAGATAGACGGGTTCACCGTTGTAGACGAGTTCTTCCATCAGGGCGAAGGCATTTTCCTGACCCGGCTGGTTGAGTAGCACCAGCAGCACCACCCATTTGACGTCGTCTGCGGTCAGCTCCTCGGTCTCGATCGCCATCGCGCGCTCGATCACCAGTTCGCGGCTCATCGGGTCGAGAATCCCGGTCTGCTCCAGGTATAGCAGCATGCCCTGGATCTCCAGGTCGATGCGCTGCTGTTCGCGCTCGCTGTAGATGCGCATCGAACGGTTGGGCAGGGCGTCGGCGTAGGTCAGCGAGCCCTGGCGCCAGGCCAGCTCGTCCAGCCAGTTGAACGCCTTCTTGATCTCGCCCTGCGGGAACCCGGCCTGCACCAGCTCTTCCTCGAGCAGGATCTGGTCGGTCGGCACGGACTCTTCCGCGTCCATGTAGTTCTCGTAGATATAGATCAGGACGTCGATGACGTTTTCGTTCACGGCAATCTTCCTGGCGGAGAATGGGAGGCCTCGAAGGACGGCGGGGCGCGTCCCGGTATCTGGCCGGTTAAGGCGGGATATGGGTTCACTCTCGGCAAATTCAAACTCGCGTGAACAGTCCACCTGGCTCGGATGATACATGACCCTGCATTTCGAGCAACAGAAGCATGGATGACACCTCGGCCGCCGGGAAGCCTGTTCGGGCGACCAGCTGGTCGGTGGTCGCCGGGTCGAATCCCATGGCATCCAGCAGTGACTGGTGCTGCGGATCCATCGTCGAAGCGGCCGCGCCCGCCGCCGGGGGTGCCGTGTCGCGTGGGCTGAACCCGGCGCGGCGCAGCAGCGGGGCGATTTCCTCGAGGATGTGGTCACCGGTCTCGACCAGCTTGGCGCCGTCGCGGATCAGCGCGTGGCAGCCTCGCGCCAGTGGATTGTGGATGGTTCCGGGTATCGCGAACACCTCGCGGCCGGCCTCGGCGGCCAGGCGTGCGGTGATCAGCGAGCCGCTTTTGAGTGCGGCCTCGACCACCAGGGTCCCGAGCGCGAGGCCGGCCAGAATCCGGTTGCGGCGCGGGAAATTGGCCGGTAGCGGCGGTGTTCCGGTCGGAAATTCCGAGACCAGAAGGCCGTTCATCGCGATATCGTGGGCCAGGGCGCGGTTCTGCGCCGGGTATACGCGATCGAGCCCGGTCCCGGTGACGGCAAGGGTCAGGCCTTCGACGGCGAGCGCCCCCTCGTGGGCAGCGGCATCGATGCCGGTGGCCAGCCCGCTGCCGATCACCAGCCCGGTACCGGCCAGATGGGCGGCGAACGCATGGGCATTGCGTCGTCCGCCGCTGCTCGGGGTGCGGCTGCCGACAATCGCCAGTTGTGGAAGGCCGAGGATGTCCGGGTCGCCGTGCAGGAACAGCGCTGTTGGCGGATTGGGCAGCTCACGCAGCAGTGCCGGGTAGGCGGGGTCGTTCAGCGTGAGCAGGTGGTTGCGCGGCTGATCCAGCCAGCGCATGTCGTTTTCGACGCCGGCATGATCCGGTTTTCGCAGGTAATCGCATAGCGCTGCCGGCAGGTCTGGCGGCGGGGACTCGATCAACTGGCGCGCGGTGGTGCGGCCGAGCAGCAATGAGTTCAGGGTCTGGCTGCCGACACCTGGTGCACGCAGCAGTGCGCACCAGGCGGCGGCTTCATCGTTCGCGGTTGAGTCCATTCAACCTCGCTGTGTCAGGGTTTCAGGGATTGCGCACCCGGTCGTCGACGTGCATGACGCGGCTGGCGTGCATGATCAGGCCGAAACTCACGCGCTCGAAGGTGCGGAACACCATCAACAGACCGGCCTCCTCGTCGGGGAGTGTAACCGTGTCACGCGAGTCGGGCGTCACCACGTCACGAATCACTTCACCGCGCTGGTCCACTCGCAGCACTGTGCCGGGCTTCAGGCCGTCATTGGCGCCCCGGTCGAGGACCACGACATTGTACTGCCCGATCTGACTGACGCCGTTCATGACCGCGATGATGCTGCCCTCGACCGGTTGTGCCGGTGCGTGCGGTGTGAAATTGGCCGTTGCCTTCTCTTCGCCAGCAGGTATCAGTCGGTCGCCGATGACCGACTCCAGGTCGGTCGAATTGATGAACACGGTGGCCGGGTCACCGGTGCGTTGCAGTTCGGAGGTCCCGATGTACAGGGCCTCGTAGCCGAGGATTTCGCCGGTATCGGCGTCCTTGTAAGGACCGCCGGGGCGCACGATCTCGTATTTCAGGGGTTCCGTCTCGTCGATGCGGCGCACGTAGGCTTTCTGACCGGCACCGCCAAGGATGTGTTCATCGGCGAAGTCGACGATGTACGGCGCACTGTCGAGTTGGTCCTTGTCCAGCACATAGGGCCGGGTCAGGAACGGGCCGATCGCATCCACCGGGATTGTCGGAATGGCGCCATCCCAGGGCGTCGAGCGCACCGTCGGTGACAGCTTGAGCGGGCCTCGGCGCATCCGCAGCTGCGGCTTGCCATCGATGTAGACCAGCTCCAGCACGTCGCCGGGGTAGATCAGGTGCGGGTTCGCGATCTGCGGGTTGACGTACCAGATGTCGGGCCAGCGCCAGGGGCTGCGCAGGAAGCGCCCCGAGATGTCCCACAGGGTGTCACCCTTGACGACGGTGTATTGGTCGGGGTGATCGGCGCGAAGCAGGTCGTCTGCCAGCGCCAGGGGCATCGACAGCGCACACGACAGCACCAATATCAGACTCTTGCAGGCTTTAAACATGAAATTCCCTTGGCGTAGTGACGACTTCCGATCGGTCAAACGGATTTGATTGCGGTATTATTTACGGCCTGAACCGGCATGGTCTTTAGGGTTGCCGGCCCAGGAAATCATTATTTGGCGAAATTCTAGCGCATACAGCCGACTAGCGGTCGTTGTTGAGCGAATACTATAGAACGCGAGAGAGAACATGGCGATTCTCGATATTCTGCACTTTCCGGACGCGCGTCTGCGCAACGTGGCGAAGCCGGTTGCGACCGTGGATGATTCCGTGCGTCGGTTGATCGACGACATGTTCGAAACCATGTACGCGGCCCCGGGTATTGGCCTTGCAGCGATCCAGGTCAACGAGGCGCGTCGGGTCATCGTGGTCGACACCACCGAGGACCGCAGCCAGCCCCTGGCGCTGGTCAACCCCGAGATATTGAGCAAGGACGGGGTCGAGGAGATGGACGAGGGCTGCCTGTCCGTTCCCGGCGTCTACGAGACGGTGCAGCGGGCCGAAAGGATCCGCGTGCGCGCCCTCGATCGCTCCGGCGAGCCGTTCGAGATGGACTGTGACGGCCTTTTGGCGGTGTGTATTCAGCATGAAATCGATCACCTCGACGGCAAATTGTTCGTCGACTACCTGTCCAGCCTGAAGCGTCAGCGCATTCGCAAGAAGCTCGAAAAGGACGCCCGTCAGGGCGCAGACAAGACACAAAAGCAACGTGCCATCTAGGGCTGCCCGACAACAACCGGTTTCTGCCAAAGCTTAGATCGCGTGAC
>Ga0116152_10000957_pt1 | contig 23818 bp, 11 predicted proteins | sample AD_UKC119_MetaG_FD_89894 | JGI IMG/M metagenome (GOLD analysis project Ga0116152, IMG submission 89894) | Active sludge microbial communities of municipal wastewater-treating anaerobic digesters from Hong Kong - AD_UKC119_MetaG | ecosystem: Engineered > Bioreactor > Anaerobic > Digestate...
CGGCGTGTTCGTAATAATCATCACTATTGAAATAGAATGCAACCTGGATGTTTTCATTAGCATATCCGGCTAAATCCACGGTGCAATCAGTCCAGGCTCCGCTGCCACCGGAAAATGTGCCGGGCAAATCATTCCATGTAGTGCTGCCATAAACTTTCACCTGTACTTTCATATAGTCATCATTGACCTCTGAATTGAACCAATTCCAGAACCTCAACCGGGGATTTTGTGATGCTGAGGGGACAGTAAAAGGCGGACTGGTCAACCTGCTTCTGGAATAAGCCTGATAATTTCCGGCAAGTCTTGTACCAATGCAATTTTGGCCACTATGAGCTGTGCCAGGCCCACTTGCTGGAATGCCCCATTCCCAGGAACCACTTGCTGCATACCAATCGCCATACCCCGCCTCAAAATCTTGTGGACTTAGTGTGTAAGGACCTGTAATTAAACGAATATCATCAATGTAAAATCCTGCGTATTCAGAATAATAATCACTGATGAAATAGAATGCTATCTGGATGCTTTGATCAGCATATCCGGCTAAATCCACGGTGCAATCAGTCCAGACTCCGCTGCCACCGGAAAATGTGCCGGGCAAATCATTCCATGTGCTGCTGCCATTCACTTTCACCTGTACTTTCATGTAGTCATCATTAACCTCTGAATTGAACCAATTCCAAAACCGCAAACGTGGATTCTGTGATGCAGCCGGGACAGTGAATGATTGGGACCTGATAAACCTTGTGTTGGCATAATTAGGGTAATTCCCGCCAATAATTGTTCCTGCACATTTTACACCACCATGTGCAACATTGGGACCACTTGTTGGTGTGCCCACTTCCCAAACCCCATTATCAGCGTACCAGTTCTGCGTCCAATCCCCTTCGAAGTTTTCACTCCAAAGTACGGATTCGGTTTGTGCCATTCCTGAATATGGAATAAGGATATCTAGAAGTAGTAAAACTAAAAAGAAAATTTTCCTTTTCATAATCTTGCATATTTTTATATTGTTGATATTAAAAAAACCACTTGAAAATCATCATTTGCTATGACCATGTTTTTCATTTTTAAAGCATTTTCATTTTTCGTGAGTTTTCAATCTTTCACACAGCGGACACTATATGCATTAACCTCTTTACGATCATCATAGTGATTAACACTTGGTTTGTCATAATGAATGTACCATGCCCAGGCATATGTTGTGAGTACTCTGTAGAAGACCACCAATAACCATCGTAGCCTAAATAAGAGTATCCAATGTCCTGGATGCAACCGCCGGGAAGTGATGAAAGGTTAGTAGAATTATTTGCTGAAATATTATTACCAACTGTGCACGTCCCAGTGTGAGTATTCCAAATTATGTTTGCGGCGAGCGCTTTTGCAATGTAGTTTGTGTTGCTGTTGCAAAGGTGCTCGGGCTGACTGCTGACATAAGTGGTCAGGGTTGACCATTCAGCATCCGTTGGCAAATGCCATCCATCGGGGCATATTCCCTGAATGCCGGGAGTGGTTTTGTAACCCATCATTTCATTCCACCGGTAAAGTCCTCCATAAATATCACAGTTTGATGGGTTGTTATCATAACAGTATTTTTCAATGACATCATTGTCAGTTGAGCTATTAGGCCTGTTAATTCGCACACCCACATTCAGGTTTTCAGCCATCCAGCACTGGTCGCCAATTTGAACAGTAGCATATTCCTGGCCGTCGCACCCGTCGTATAGCACATTTCCACATGCCCATGAACTTTCAGGGTAACTGAAATTATTATAATTTTCACTTAGCTTTACCCAATACCCAAAGCCGTTTTTTAATTCGGTGAGGGTATTTAGGAAGGGCGCTCCGTTTGGATCGAAAAAGAGCCCGCCTTGCTCATAGCTGGTAACCATTTCAAGGATACCTGCATTAATGAGACTCGCAAAAGCATTCTCGGGTGCTGCATTTTCCCAAGACCAATGTCCTATAAGATTCCAGCCTGCAAGCAGATCAACGCTAAAGCTTTTTGACAGAGGAGTGCCGTTTACAGCAAGATTGGCGGCATTTTGTAATTTAGTCCAGTATCCTTCCCCATCATTCATGTGCTGAAGTGTGTTCAGAAAAGGCGGGCCATTAGGATCAAAGAACACCCCAGTTTGGTTTTGAAAACCGGTAACCATTTGCAGATTATTGCTTGAAATCAATGGCTGAAAGAGATTAGCAGGGGCAGCCTGATTTGTATTTACATCAAATGAAATAAGGTTCCATCCGGAATTTAATGTAATCTGATCACTGTATGGCGTAGATTCAATCACTAAATCATCAATATACCAACCAGTGCTTACTGTTGTGGAATTTGCATCTGAAAAAAAGTAAAATGCAAATTGAATTTCTTCGCCTGCAAATACCGACAGATCATAGAGGGTATATGTCCAGATGCCTCCGCTGTTATTGATGATCTGATCCGATAGTCCTACCCAGTATTTACTTTGTGTTGGTTTTACAAGAACAACTCCAAAATCCCCAGAATCGAAACTATAGAAGTGCCAGAATCTTAATCTCGGCGATTCGTTAACTGAAGGCAATAGAAAAGGTGGGCTCACCAGCATAGATTCAACATAATTGGAATAGTTGCCCGTTAAATTGGTTGCTGCACAGTTTTGCCCCCCGTGAGCAGAACCGGTGGGGTCGCCGATTTCCCAGGTTCCTCTGGTTACCCCCCAGTCACCAATTCCGTTTTCAAAAGTTTCTGGATTATTAAAAATAGCTGTACCTGTGACAAGGCTAACATCATCAATATACCACCCCGGCCCAACTGTAGTTGTATTATTATCGGAAGCAAAGTAAAAAGCTATTTGCACATTTTGGCCTGCATAGGGTTTAAGGTCAATATAAGGACTTGACCAAACACCGCTGGAAGAATACCGGATAGTGTAGCCAATCGAAGTCCATGTGGGGGTTCCTACCTCTCTGATTTGAACGGCTGAAGAGAAATCGCCCGAGCCAAGTGAAAACCAATTATAAAATCGCAGGCGGGGATTATCAGCAGCTGCAGGAACGACAAAGGAGGTAAAACGGATTAATCGGGAACTTACATTTGCTCCGTAATTGCCAGCCAGTATTGTAGCAGCGCATTTCGTTCCTCCATACGCAGCATTAGGTCCGCTTGTTGGGGTACCAACCTCCCAAGTGCCATTATCCACATACCAGTTCTGCGTCCAATCCCCTTCGAAGTTTTCACTCCAAAGTACAGATTCGGTTTGTGCCATTCCTGAAAAAGGCATCAGAATGACAAAGAGTAGTAAACTCGACAAGTAAATTTTCTTTTTCATAACCTTGTATTTATTTATTTTGTTGGTGATAGAGCATAACACACTTTCAAATTTTCATTTTTAATGACTATGTTTTTTACTGTTTAGGCATTTTCGTTATTTGTGAGTTTAATTTGATTTTCAATTATATTTTATCGTCTTTGGATTTGGAATTTGTAATATCTCCATGCAAGTCAATTATCCTTGATACAGCGTACACTGAAACCACCTGTTTTGGGGTAAATACTTGACCATACATCTCCGCGATGCTCATAAACGGATCTTACATGTGCGCTTGTTGAAGAGGACTGATTAGATGTCCAGAAATCACCATAACTGCCAAGATTATTGAAAGAGCCGCCCTGGTAACGGGCGCCGCCTCCAAAGGCAGAAAAACCAAAAGCGTCGAAACCGTAATACGTACTGTGGGAATTCCAGCGAGGATGTTCAGAAGTATTGCAGTCGCCCCCCAGTGGTGAGTTTACCTGCCGGCAGGATTTTAGTTTGTTGCCATTTGGTGAACTTGTGCCTCCAATGAAGTTCGTAAGTTGAGACCAATCCGCGACAGACGGAACGTGCCAACCCTCGGGACATAATCCATTGCCATTGGTTACAGCATACCAATTGTAAAGTGCGCCATAGCTTTCTTTATAATTTGTGTCGTTATTGTACCATGCGTAAGCACCTGAAGTATTGTTTGTCCAGGCGCTATTATTGCTACCCGGATACTCAATTGGAGTTCCATTAAGGTAGGTAGTAGTTTTCAAATTTTCAGCCATCCAGCATTGGTTGCCAATGAGGACGGTGTTGTAAACGTTGCCGTCAACATCGGAAATTTGATCACCGCAAATAAAACTGGTTTGCTCTTCAACAAAATTGGCTGTCAGTGTAATATCCTCAGTCGGCATGGTGAAAGTAAAGTTTGGCAGTTCGCTTACTATTCCATCGTCATCCGTCCAATTTACAAACTCCCATCCCGGGTTGGCTTCGGCGGTGATGTTTATCTGTTCGCCGGCTTGATACTGGCCTGCGCCGGTTACTGTGCCTGCGCCTGTCGGGATAACTTCGAGGTTGAGGTTGTGGGTGGTTGGGGGAGATGTTTCATCCTTGAGGCAACGAACTGAGAAGCCTGCTGCTTTCCAGTTAGTATTTCGAAGTACCTGGGCATTATCATTAATTAGTCCCCGCCTCCATGCTTTTGCTGTTTCACTCTGAGTGGATGACCAGAAACAAGCGACGTAGCGATAGCTATAAAACCCGGCAGCTTCATTACGGAAACCGCCGGGCAAAGCTGTGAAGCCGCTAATATTAGTTGCGCCGGTATTTGGGCCGTACCAATGGGCATTTCCTTCTTCTTTTAATTTCCCACCCCCATCAATCCCTCTGTAACCAGTATCTTCACAAGTAATTGTGGAGTCAACTGCCTGTTCTAGAGTACACCATTCATAATCCGACGGCAGATGCCACCCAACAGGGCAAATTCCCCTTACTCCGGGTATAGTGGTGTATTCCATCATTTCGCTCCACTGATAAAGCCCACCATAGATATCACAGTTTGATTGTAGATCATTGTAGCAGTATTTTTCGATTATACCATTGTTAGTTTGGTTTTGATTCCCATTAGTGCGGCTTCCAACGTTCAGGTTTTCGGCCATCCAGCATTGTTCACCGATTTGCACAGTTGCATATGTTTGGCCGTCACGAATGTCAGGCAAAAGATCACCACATTGCCATTCGATATCAGGATAACTGAAATTAGGATAATCGTCACTCACTTTTACCCAATACCCGGAACCGTGTTTAATAATATTGAGGGTATTAAGAAAAGGAGGTCCGTCAGGATCAAAGAATTTACCTCCTTCATCATACCCCGTAACCATTTCCAGGATACCTGCATTGATCAGCGGTGCAAAGGCAGCTTCAGGAGTTGTGGTTTCATCCAGCCAGTAGCCAATCAAATTCCAACCGGACAGCAAATTAACCGTAAAATCCTCGGGAAAAGGGGTGCCACTTAGTGTCAGGGTTCCCGAATTTTCAACCTTCAGCCAGTAACCTTCACCAGAGGTAATATTTGTAAGTGTATTTAAATAGGTCGGCCCATTGGGGTCATAAAAAACGCCTTGTTGGTTTTGAAATCCTGTAACCATTTCGAGTGTACAGGTCATATTTGAGGGCGAGAAAACGACTGCTGTTGTGGTAACCACTGGCGTTACCAACGGTGATATCAGGTTCCAGCCTGCCGTAAGATCAATGACCTGTATTGTTGGTTCGGTTACGGCAATTGTTGTGCTACCTGAAGCGTATGGGTTTCCGTTCAGAATACCGGTAATATAATGTTGCCCTGCCGACAAACTGTATTGGGAGGGGTTATGCACAAACGACTCCTGAAATGACTGCCCGGGAAGCAAATCAAATTCGAAATACATTGGTGAACACATCATCCCGTCCAAATACTGGAAATCAAAATCTATCCAGTAATCGAACCAGCATACTGTAGGAAAGCTTACTGTTACAGGAGAAGTTCCGGTATTCTCTACAAATATTGTAAACCCCACATTTTCGCCGACAACATAGGTTTGTTTATCCGGGATAACCGAAAGCTGAAGGCCACGGATGTCCTGTGCTAACAAGTTTTGTGAGCCGATCACTACCAGACCAGCTAACAACATTAAAATCGAGTAAAATTTTCTCATGGTTGATGGATTAAAATGTTGAGCAAATTATTTTTCAGACTGTGGAAAAGAAAATGATTCTATATCAGAATTCAACTTCACCCAATACCCCATTCCGTTTTTAATCTCTGTTAGGGTGTTGAGGAAGGAGAGTCCGCTGGGATCGAAAAAGAGTCCACCCTGTTCATAACCGGTAACCATTTCAAGGATACCACCAGTTATCAATGGTGCAAATGCAGCTTCAGGGGTAGTTGTTTCGTCCAGCCAATAACCGATAAGATTCCAACCGGCCAGCAAATTGATTTGGTGTTCATCGGGAATGGGTGTGCCATAAACGGTGAGCGTACCTGCTGTTTCAACCTTCACCCAGTATCCTTCGCCTCCAAACATTTGGGTTAGCGTGTTTAGAAATGGCAACCCGTTAAGGTCATAAAATACGCCGGTCTGGTTTTGAAATCCGGTTACCATTTCCAGCGTGGTAGTGATATTTTCAGATGAAAATATTTCTATGGGTGTGTCAGGATTTGGGAAAACATCAAACGAAATCAGATTCCAGCCAGAATTAAGGCTAATCAAAGTGTAATCTGAAGATTCAACTACTTCCAGTGTAATCGGAACCTCTGTCACAGGATTATTGATAGCATTTGATGTGATGGTAATTGTGGCATGATATAGGCCAGTTTCTATGTCTGATGTATTAAAAATGACATCAATTCCGGCAGATGAATCTGGCTCAACAATACTGTTTTGATAGTTAACGCTTAACCAATCAACGGGTGAATCTGATGTAATGAATGCCAAGTCAATATCATAAGCCTGGTGTCCTCCATCACCATAAGAATCCTGTATCCAAATTTCCCATTCATTTATCAACGATTGACCGTTAAAATCATCCAGTACGTGTGTGTAGTTTCCATTATTTTCACCGGTAGCAATTTGAATATTGCCCGATGTGCTGTTTTTGATCCAGAAGCTTCCTTCCTGCGGCCAACTGTCAGTGAGCCAATTGTATGTAATGATGGTAGAGGTTATATTCAAGCTATCATTTGTGTTGAATTGATGCCAACCGGTTTCCGACAAGGTGTTGCTGGAATACTCATATTGTTCAGGGCTATCAATCAAGTCAAAAGAAACTGAGTTCCCTGGATCGGTTTGATAATGTATATCAACATCAAAAATCAAATTATGAATTCCGGTATTGGCAATGGTAATCTCTTCGGAAGCTGAAACATTCACGGGTAACTGCTTGTTTAATGAATCTGGTGTGACTGAAATACTAGGATATGCAGGCGCTCCGGTCACTTGTCCATCTATTGCTTTTGAGGTTGGCGAACCTTCGTTGAACAGCCTGCCGGTTATGTTTATCCAGGCATTTGTTCCGACCGGAAGATTTGGCCTGGCATACATGAACAGATAAAACAATATCCCGTTTTGATCAATGGCATTGGACGATGCTCCTACCACTGAAAGGTTGTTGCCATTGATATCATGCAGCAATTCCCAATCAGTAGTGAGCGTATTTTCATGAACGACACCCCAAAATTCCAGATAAGATGAGTGACACTGAAAATCAATTTCAAAAGATGATATCTCTTTTCCTGCCTGAAGGCTGTTTAAACTAACAGGAACCAAAACATTGCTCCCGATGGGAATTGAGGTGGAAATGATTTTCAATTCTGCATCAAATATTACAAAATCGCCACTTAGCTTTTCAAAACCTGTGATGTCGGTTACTTTAATTTTTGATGAACCGCCATCCAGCGCTGTAAGCACTGCGTTGGCCCCTCCGCCGAAATTCCAGACACTTGCCGCCTCCGGATTCGTTACCTCCCATTGATATGGAGGCGTTCCTCCACTCACAGCGATATCCATCTGATTGCCGGCAACCAGTTCTGCTGTATTTGGGCTAAAGGTCAGATTTATGTAATTAATTGCAAAAGCGCCATTTACCATTTTTGCCGGTAAATTCTCATTAAAAAGCGCTTGCTGAAAAGTCAGATTTGTTGACCCTGAGCTTTGGTTTGCAACCTGAAAGGTTACGCCAAATAACATGCCTTCACCGGTGAGTGGAACAGAGCTTGCAAAGGTCAGCAAGATTTTACCCGCTTGTGAATTGTCAAATAATACTACTTCGGCATTTTCGAGTAAACAATCATCAAGATACAGACTTTGTGCCGACAGCATATTTTGATTGTAAGTGTACTCAATCTCACCGGATATTATACCCAGGTTATCCGTGTCGGTTATCGAAACGGGAAGTGTTACGATCTGCTGTGGATTACCGTTTGATTGCGGAAGGGTTACTTTCACAGCCCGAATATCCATACCGGTTGTATCGCTTAGCCCTGCTGCATCAGTGCAATAGACCTTTGTTATTCCAAAATCCGATGCACTCAGTAAACCATTTGCGTTGATTGAGCAAATCTGATCATTGGTTACACCCCAGCTAAAGGGCGGTGTTCCCTGACCACTAACCTGAAATTGCTGCGTTTCGCCTTTAGCCAGAATTACTTCCGAAGGAGAAATGGTTATGGATGGAGGGGTAGTTTTAGCAATGGAGCCGTTTACAAAAGCCAGCATTGGGATTCCCTCATTAAAAAAGTTATTTGAACTTCCTGAAAAGTTCAATGATGTTGCAGTAGTGTTCATGGTTTCACACACCAGATAAACCAAAACTCCCTTCCCTGATAGCGGTGCCGCTCCGGCGGCGATAAATGTGAATTTGCCTGGCTGTTGATTGAACAGCGGATCGTTCCATGCCTCAGTCATGGTTCCGGTCTTCAATAATCCGATGGGGTTTAGCCTTCCACTGGTGTAGGTAACCTGCAATTGATAAGAATACACACCCAGTCCATTCAGGCTGCTGTCAACATATATCGGAATATGCACTGTTGATCCGGCCATTACCGTAGTATCCGGTAGCCTTATCTGAACCTGGCTCACCAAAATCATAGGAAGCAAACCACTGATAAACAAAAGAAATATCTTTTTCATATTCAGTCCTCCTTAGCGGATATAATTGATCTTACCTACAGCGTAAGCATTGTTTACATTCAGGCGGATTAAATACAGACCCGTTCTGACCTGAACACCCTGTTCATCAGTGGCGTCCCATGATACCTGGTGGTAGCCAATACTTTGCTTGTGATCGGCCAGGCGTTTGATCATTTTTCCATTGAAATCAAACACCTCCAGCAAAACTGAAGCATTATCTTCATTTACGTAATATTCGATGGTGAGCTTGTTGTTGAAAGGATTTGGATAGTAGTTAAGACCGGCTGAGTAGCTCAATGAATGAGCTGTTTCCTCGTTTTCATCGTTGTTTTTGATGATTGTAATAACCCCGCTTTGCGCTAATGTGGTGAAATCAATTTCATCGGCATTGAATTGTGTTACATAAATTTCGGTAGTCTTGCTGTTTGGTATGTTTGGCTTCACCGTAAATTCAAGGATAACAAGCCTGAGGTTTTCCGATAACACCTGCGGCGAAGCCAGTCCTATATTAATATTCCCATCAGTGGCATGATTTAGAATGTTAATTCCTTCCGCAGGTTTCAGGCCTTTGAAAACCAGCAACTCTGTATCAAATTTTAATTTAATGTCGGTGGAATGAATGTTCGATGGATCATTCAACCAAACCGGAATTTTGATGGCAGAACCGGGCTTTGTGGTAGCACTTTCAACCAACAGGTTTGCGCTGCGGTTTTTGGCCGGAGGTTCGGGCGAGCGGTCCCACATCGGAAAATAATTGATAAACCCTATAACGTAGCGCAATATCAGGGAAGCGTCATAGGCAGTTACGGCGCCGTTACCACTAACATCGGCTGCTATGATTTGTGCGGCATCCAGCGTGATCAAACCCACGGCGTGCTGCAAAACCAGTGCTGCATCATAGGCCTGGATGATTCCGTTGAGGCTGGGATCGCCGGTGAGCGGAAAGTTGGCGCCGTAAGTCTTAAAAGGCAGGTAATTAACTCCATCAGTGACACTTCCTCCGGTGCCACCCGGATTTCCCTGATGGGTTGGCCCGGAATTATGACCCCACCAGCAGTTTTCGGCATTGATGGTGAAGGCCATGTTGGTATTTTCGAGGGCAAAATCGGGCTGACCCAAAAAATCGCAATTATTAACCACCGGATTTGATGCACCACCTGCAACAATTCCTTTCCTGTTATTGTGAAAGAAAGTATTGCTGATGGCAGGGCTGGCGCTGGATAGGTTTATCGCTCCTCGATATTCGCTGCTTGGTGAATAATTTCCGGCATACCCTACGATACAGTTATCAAGCAAACACAACTCATCGAATGATTCATTTTCGTAATAAATCCCGCGCCATGGATAATAATAAATATTGTTACTCCATCCATTGAAACCGGGCATGGTAAAGGTACTGTCAGCATTGGTATCGCCACCGTAAAAATCATCGCGGATATCAGTAAAAATGATCTTTTCATTTGGTTGTTCCCCTCCGCCAGCATTCAGGTAGTTTTGAACTATAAATCTTAGGTTCGAATTTTGATCTCCAAATTTAAGGATCACGCCAGGTTCAATAGTCATACCCCCACTCGTACCAATAGTATATGGATCATGAAAATAATAGGGAATACCATCTATACCAGCAAAATTCCGGTTTTGCAACGATACCTCCTGATTAAGTGTTTCACCAACCACGCCAAGCGCTTTGTAGGTTGTTCCGGAAATAATATTGCCGGTAGTTGTGGATGGATAAGACACCAGCGACATCCTGATCGGTGTGTATGTTAAATTATGAAACGTACAGTTTTCCAGCACTGGCGCTGAAACACCATTGAGCCTGATGCCAAAATGGTTGTGTTCAAAGATGCAGTTTTTTATCGTTGGCGATGCCTGGTTCAGGATCACAGCATCATTCTGATACCGGAAAATCACATGATTTAATAGGCTTTCATCATTGCTGATGTCGTTAAAAATGATCCAGGATTGATCTGAAACTATCGAAGGCGAGGTAGCTGAACCATCTCCATTGGTATCTTTTGGATTACCGTATGCATCGTCTTTAATTTGAGTAAAAACAATCGGGTTATCTGCTGTGCCATTGCAAATCAGCCTACCATTTACCTCAAGATTACGACAACTGCTGTTATCTTCAAACTTGAATACAATTCCCTCCGGAATGGTAACGGTTGTACCATTGGATATTTTAGTAAAGTTATAAGAAGGGTAATAAGTATACATGAAGTATGTGATGTTGTTATATCCCCCAAAACTTCGCACAGGAACGGTGGCATCTACCGACCAGTTTTCAATAGGGATACCCAGAGCTGCTATACCAACATTTGTAAATGTATTTCCAGAAAATTGCGGAGTCGAAAACATGCTTATGGTAACCGGCGTTAATTCAATATTCTTGAAAAGATTGCCAATAATTTCGGGATTTGAATTTCCAAAAATCCCGATCCCACTGGTTGAAGAATGCTCAAAGGTGCAATTCTCCACGAGTGCATAACTATTTCTTATCCTCAGATTTCCGTGGTTACTTTGATAACTGTTCCAAGAATAATCATAATATCCTCCATACCGGAATATTGCATATTGAAAATGGTTTTCAGCAGATATGGCTGATGAATTCAGTTCAATGCAATACCAGTCACCTTTTGTGGGAATAGTTGTATTTCCATCATTGTTTGTATCTCCACCAATGGAGTCATCCCTGTCGGAAGTGAAGTAAACGGGGTCTTCATTGGTTCCCAAAACCTTTATAGCGCCATTAACAATTAATTGTCTTTTTTCCCACGAACTTGATTGAAACACAAACTTAAGAACCACTCCTGCATTAATTGTCAGCATCGCATCCTGCCCGATTGTCAAGGTTTGGTCTATCAAATAGGCCACATTATCAATACCCGCTATGCTTCTTTTATCCAGCGTAGCATCTGATGATAAGGTATTATCAATGATCCTGATGCCATTGTAACCGTTGTTTGTAAAAGTGATATCTTCGAACACGGGGTTACTTAACAGGGACATCCCAACCGGCGCAGCGGTGCAGTTTTGAAAGATCACATCATTCAATGTGGGTTCAGCATTTCCGTTACATATCAATCCATGTGTTGCGGCGCTTTCGATTATGGTATTCTGCATTGTACCTGAAGCATTTTCAAAATACACCATACCGCTGCCACCGTAACGAAAGTTGCAATGATCCAGCAAACAATAGTCATCGTCGCTGGTTCCGGTAAACTTTAATACGCCCCAATCTCCCGGCGCCGGAATCGTGGCGTTGCCGTTGTTGTTCAGATCAGCAGGATTCCCCAGATTATCGTCATGAATGGATGAAAATGTGATTTTGTCGCCGGCAGTACCTTCGGCTTTAAAACCTCCATTCACTGTAATACTTTTACCTGCGTTGAATTTGATCGTAATACCGGGTTCAATATTCACATAAGCGCCCGAATTGATGGTAATGTTATCCAGCACAACATACGAAATATTCTCATAACCTGCCATGTCTCTTTTGCCCAGATTCCCGTTAAACGCAACATCTTCGCCCAACAAACCAATTCCCGAAAGGCCGGTGTTTGTGAAGGTACTGCCTGTGATAACCGGATTGGCCGAAAGGGACATGGCTATTGGAGTAGATGATGTATTCACAAATGAACAATTAGAAATCACAGGGTTTGACGAAAAATTGGCAGTTATACCATGCTCCACATTTCCAAACTGACAATTGGTAATGGTAGGGCTTGAGTTTCTGAGCACCAGGCTACCATCATAAGATAGGTAAGTATAGTTTTCATAAATGAGGTAAAATTCAGCATATCTAAAAATGCAATGGTTAAAAACAGATTGATCACTACTGGTCTCTCTCATCAGCATTCCTCCCCAATCGCCCACAGTGGGCGCCGTAAGGCTGCCATCTTTGTTGGTGTCATTCGGATTGCCATACATATCATCCTTTACCGAGGTCATCACGATCGGATTTTCCGATGTGCCATTCATCAAAATTTCGCCATCAATCAATAAAAAATGATCGTAGGTTGTTGATTTAATAACAACGCCGGGTGCAACGGTCAGCGAAAGATTTTCAGGGACGCGCACCACTCCAAGCAAAAGATAAGTGATGTTTTCAATATCGGTAACCGTCCTCACCGGCAAAAAGGCATCAGCAACAATATCTCCACCCAGAATTCCAATAGCATCATATTGATTGTCGGAAGAGGACAACACATTATTACTAAAAGTGGGATTGGCCTCAATAGACATGGCTATGGGAGTGATTACACTGGACCCAATCGTATTGCCTGTAATTGTTGGATCAGAGGCGTTTTTCAGGTAGAACCCAAAATAGTTATTGCTGATAATACAGTCGCTAATGGTAGGGCTTGCATTGTAGCAGTTAATACCTCCCAGGTTATTGTAACCGCCAAATCTCACCTGGCACCTCGTCATCGTACATTCATCATCAATGCTCTCATCGTTAAAAATGATCCCTCGCCAGTTATTAACCGCCGGCGAGGTGGAAGTACCGTCGTTATTGGTGTCGCCACCCCAGTTATCATCACGTACTGAGGTAAAATAAATGTATTCACCAACATCTGCCTGCGCTGAAATTTTTCCTTTAATATATAGTCCTGTGTTAATCGCAAATTTTATAATGCAATCGGTTGTAATTGTCAGTTGTGCAGTTTCATTAACTGTAAAATCTGAATAGAAATAATAAGGAACATATTCGCTAAGGTTATCCGGTTTTATGGGGTTTAAGTCGGGTAATATCCAATTGGAGGATAAACTGGAAAAGTTAACCCTTGCAGCATTTGTTGTGTTGCTGTGGAGATTGAAAAATCCGGAAATGTTTAAATCGCCGGCGCCGGTAAAATACACCGGCCACTGGCAGGCAAATATCTCGGTATCGGTAAAGTTTACAGTGCTACCTTCGGGGATAAGAATTCCGCTTTCACTGCAATTGGAAATGATCAAATCCCCCGCGGTTAAACTTCCACCTGAATTCATATAAACACCAAGTCCTGTGCAATTGTCAATTGAAACATCATTAGCTGTTATACTTCCGACGATTTGAAATCCATCATAGCAGTTTAGAAAATTACAGCTTTGTACGTTAATCTGGCTTCCTGACATTGCCATGATCCCCCTGCGATAATTCGTGGCGCTTGACCCGCCCAGCAGGTTTACGGTAGTATTTGTCATATCAACGCTACCATAAGCTTCGATGCCATGGTGCAGCATTTTATGGATCAATGAGTTTGTTATGGTAGCTTCCCCTGAATACACATAGATTTTTTCGCCATATTCAAAAGTGCAGTTATCAAAAGTTGCATTCCCCTGATGGCTGGTGCTTCCGATTTGGATGAACTTCCAATCGCCAATGGCAGGTGTGGCATTGTTTGAAGTAAAAGTTGCCTCGTTGGCAACAATATTACCATACACATAAAGGTATTTGCCTGAGGTGAATTTAAGTTCAACACCCGCATTAACAGTGAGTGTAGCCCCGTTTTCAACCGTAAGATTAGAGGTAACGATGTAAGGGCTTCCCGAAAGTGGCAGCGTCGTATTTGAGTAAACCGAACCGCCGATGTTGGTTTGCGCTGCAAGCTGCTGCAGGCAAAACACGAAGATTAAACAACTGTAAAAGAGTTTCATAACTTTACTTTTTTTTGGTGAATATTATTAAGTTTTGATTGTTAATTTCTCAATATGTTTTTTTGTAATTGATGCTCAACTGCCTGAAGTGAATCTCCATGCAGTGATTTCTCCCTTCCATCCCCCCACCTACCGCTGTATTTTGCATCATCTCCTATGGCCATTAAGTAATCCTATAAATTATATGTAACATCCAGTATTTCAATTTTCCACAAGTCCCATCATAAAATGTTAAAATAGTAAAATAGTCAAATAGTCATTTAATCCCTCAAACAACGGACACTGAAACCATAACCCTTATCGTTGTTGAGACGGAGTACGTAAGCGTTGTAATAGGTCAGGGTCCGGAGCCAGGCGTTTGAAGAAAAGAACTCGGTAGAACTCCAGAAGTAACCGAAGCTTCCAACGTCGCTGAAATAACCATAGCCGTAGCGGCCGCCGCCCGGAAGACCTGAGAAGCCTGTGGCATTGTTTGCTGAAATGTTGTTCCCCACAGCACAGAAAGTTGAGGAACTGGACCAGATTGTATTGGCAGCCAGCGCTTTGGCAATATAGCTTGTATTGCTGTTGCAAAGGTATTCGGGTTGGGCGCTAACATAAGTGGTTAAGGCAGTCCATTCGGTATCGGAAGGCAAATGCCAACCGGTTGGGCAGGCAGCAAGCGATGCAGGCCAGTTGTATAATACTCCGAAGGTCTGGTAATTGGAGGTGGTTTTGGCTGCACTTACATTTGTGCCGTTGTAGCCATACACATAATAGTAGGGCGCCATATTAGAACCTGTGCCTGGCCCTCCCACTGAAGGGAGGTACTTCAGATTTTCGGCCATCCAGCATTGATCACCTATTTGCAAAGTAGCGTATGCCTGGCCATCACGTGAGTCAAATAATGGATTTCCGCACTCCCAGAGCGTGGTAAAATTCAACTCCTGTCCATAAGATGTTCCGACAGAATTTGTAGCATAAGCCCTCAAAAAATAAGTCCTGCCGGACAGGAGCTCCGTAACTTCGCTTACCCAGGCGCCGGCGCCCGTTCCGTTTGATGTTATGCCCTCGTGCTGAGCAAGGGTAGGATTGGGTGAAACGCTCCATACCACCCCCCGATCGGTAACAGATGAACTTCCCTCGTCGGTAACTTCGCCACCCGATATAGCTGAAAAAGCGGTGATTTCGGTAACAGGCGCTGTAGTTACTTCCGGCAGTTTTGACAATGCAAAAGGCGCTTTTGTTTTTACAAGGTATGCCTTACCGGGGTTAAGTTGCTGCAATGTTGCTATCTCCTTATCAGGCCAGAATACCTTTACCCCGGCCACTTCGGTAATGATCTCTACTTTATCGAGGTTCCCGTAAAAATGGTCTTCAATATCCACGGCCTCATCATTTAAAACAGGTATCAGGTTCCAGCCCTGCTGTAGGTCGAGTTGTTTGGATAAAGGGTAAATTCCTTCGATTACAACATTGGCCGATGACGACATTTTAATAAAATATCCTTTGGTGAAGTCCCAGTTTGTAAGGTTTTTATTTGCAGGTTGATACTGATTCCCCTGAAAATCGCGCAGCACAATCAGTTGGTCTGCTATGGCAGCCATCATTGCTGATACATCGTGATCGAAAGGATCAATATTTGATGATATTCCTGCCCAGCCCTGATCAAGGTTGATTGAATCGGAAACATAACCCAGAATGGTAAGTTCCAGGCAGTCGGTATCTTCGCCATTATTGTTAAATCCTGTAATGCACAATTCAACTACCCCTACCACCATGTCATCTGTACCCGGTGTGTATTCTGGATTGAGAACCGTGGCTTCATTAAACACACCATCTCCTGCTGTTGACCATAAAAAACCATTTGCATTGGTAGCTTGCGCATCGGTGAGCAGGTAACTTTCTCCTGCATTTATGGTTGCATCAATACCGGCAAACATTGAAGGCGATGATGGGGTTACAGTTACCAGTTGCTCGCAATAATCATAATTACCATTTACATCACTAACATCCCATGTCACAAGAGTAGTTCCTATTGGATATTGATTATTCGCGGGTGCATTATTGCCAAAGCAACACACCCAGCAATTGTCCCAAGTAGCAGGATCACCCAAATCTGTTATAGTAGCATAATCTTCTCCGGGGTCTGCCATCTGCTCAATATCGGGAGGACATGCAATAATCGGCAGTTCATCATCTGTAACCACAACCAATTGCTCACAACATGCAATATTGCCTTCAACGTCCATTGCACACCATGTAACTACTGTAGGTCCAATAGGAAAGTAGTCCCAGGCATCATTCCAAACATCAGCTATTCCGCAAGTGGCTAACACATCTGGATCGCCAAGGTAACCAACCCAAGCGCCGCATTCACCTGGGTCTGAAGAATAATAAATGTCCCAGGGACATGAAATATAAATTTCACATTCTTCTTTGGTTTCTTTTGAGGCTGTATCGAGACGGGTAGTTTCATTTTCACTATTGCTCCACACCGCATTATCCATGAACGTTATGTTTAAAACAGGCACTATATAATTACCTTGTTGGCGGCGCTTTTGGGAGGTTCGGGCTTCTGACATATTTTGCTCCTGCGTTTCCTGAAGCCTGTAAATATTGTTACCTATCAATTCAAATTGCCTTTTCTGCAATGCGTTCAAAGGCTGTGCAGATTGCTCATTGGTTTGATCCATTTTTTCCGGATTGGCTGAGCTGAATGATGAATTTTGCTCCTGCGCACTTATTGTTATGGCCATTAACATGAGGCCAATTAACTGAATTGCAATTGGTAAAGTAAATTTTTTCATAATGTTTATGATTTAATGATTAATGTCCGACTTTAATTTCAAAATGCTATACAAAGTACTGTTTTTAGTTTTTCTCTCACAATTCCCCAAATGGGTAATCTTTCATGTTTTTCATACCAATCCTGTTTCTTTGGCGAAGCAGGCGAGCATGGCGATGTTTTTCAGGCCGAGCTTACGGAGGATGTTTTTGCGGTGTTTGTTCACGGTGTCGGGCTGGATGTATAGCTGTGCTGCGATGTCTTTGTAGCAGTAGCCTTCGGCAATCAGTTTAACGATCATCAGTTCGCGGGGAGTGAGTTGTTTGATCTTTTCGGCGTATTTCCAACGGGCATTTTCGCGTATCACCGATTCAAGGTTTGAAGCAGAGGGTATTCCCGACAGGATGTCCATTACCATACCTACCACCAATTGGTTGTAACCATTAACATTTTTGTGGATGCTGATCTTCGAATAGACCCAAACCCAGTTGTCATTGCAGTGTTTGATCCGATAAAAACCCGCCCAGGTTTGGGTGTTGTTTTTGCTAAAACCATCCAACGATTCACGGACCAGCGCCCTGTCCTTCGGGTGGTGCAGCTCCTCTGCCAGTTCGAGGGGAAACATCAGCGCATCTGGCGGGTGGCACCCTATGATGTTACTGATGTTTCCGATGGAACTGATCATGGTTCGTTTTTCAAAATCGACGACATAAAAGAAAGCATGAAGTGAATCCATCAAGCTTTCGGGTAGAGAGTTACCTATCGCATTTTCCATTTTAACTTTTCTTATACCTACAATTCTTAGTCGCCGGATTGGATATAATGAGAAAAAAATCACTACTGACCGACAGAAACTATGAGATTTCTCTGCCGCAAGTGCGACATCGAAATGACAAGGGTTTCGGTGGTGGAGGGGGTAGGCGGTGGCTCCACCGCCTACCCCCTCCAAAAACAGCTAACTGTCTGTCATTCCGAGTTCCCAGCATCACTGCGTGCAGCCTCATAGCAACATGACATGGGGAAGTGTCTTTTAAAATGGAGACCTCTCCCTAAGATGTTTCGCTTCGCTCATAAACTTCGTTCAAGGTGACAGCATTGAATGTGTAAATGAGGGAGAAGAAAACGGCGGCGCAAAGCGCCGCCGTTTTCTTCTCCAAAAGCCCCATTTTGCCTGTCATATCGAACGACCGAAGGGAGTGAGATACCTCCTCTACATACAGATAATCAGTAATTTGCAATAAGCTGTCATTAGTAACGAAGTGAGGAATCCCCTCCCTATTTTTCTACTCTCTTTAAATTTTGTCGGTCAATAGTGAAAAAAAATGCTATTTTCGCTCCGAAAAAAGCGTTTAGCAGCATGAACCCTAAGCTACGAGACAAGGATTTTGTGGTTTGGAAATCTTCGCCCGGCAACTTCTTCGACTGGCACAAAGAGTTGTTTGGCAGGATCATATCAAGAAATTCCTTTCTTCAGCACCTGAATACTTCTGAAAAATCAATTTGGGTTAACGAGCTCAGGCGGCAAATGGAGTCTCCGGAGGTTGTGTTCCGTCTGGAAAAGTTTAACCATCAGGTTTCGTTCATGCTATTTTACATTGCAGTACTAAGGGATGTGGTCATTGCCAAAAGCCAGGAGGAGGATTTATCGCTGGTAAAAAGTGATTTTAACACACTAATCGTCAAATACCAGCCAATGGCCGGAATTATTGTTCAACAGCTTACTCAGCACCGCAAGTTTAGTCAGGATAAGCACAATGATTTTGTCCAGCAGTTGCTCACAAACTTATTAGATAAGAAAAAGGTGATCCGTTCATCTTATGATGATCAGCGCCTTTTCAGGAATTTCATCTGGAAGATTGCCCTGAACGAGGCCAGGAATATTATTAAAGCAGAATGCCGAAAGCAGCGTTTAACCTGTGATGAAGAGAACCTGCCTGCAGAAAGTTTATTTACACGAAATACTTCCGAAAATGACCTTATTATTCAGGATGTCATCGGAAAACTTCATTGCAGGGTATTGTCATACATGCATCTTCGTTTCAAATTACTATTGTGTCTAAAGGCTCTTTATGATCTGAGGGTTTTTCCAACAGACATAAAATTATTGTTTTTTAATCAGAAAGATTTGAAGATCAACGATTTTCAAGCTGTATCTGATTCGCTGAATTTTTTTTATCGGTCAGACAATGGCAAGCTGCAAAGGTTTGAGCTTATCAGCCCTTTCCTGAACCTGGCCGCCCAAACAAACACTGATGCCAGTTCATACTGGCGCTGGACAAACAATGAAACGATCAAACTGATTCAGTTTTTAAATGACCGGTATTTGATGGAGTTAAACCGCGAAACTTTTGGACACCTACTCGAGAGGTATTTTCAAAATTTTCAGAACGATATCCAATTTATTGATGATAATTTGTAGTTAATATAAATAATTGATGTTGAAAAGAAAGTGTAATACCGTTTATTTTAACGAAAGACATCACCTGACCGATGAAGTGGTGGCCAGGTGCGCAGAAGCTATGATTACTAACATTTTTCCGGATAATTTGCCGGATGAAGTCATTACACATCTGACAGCTTGCGAATCATGCAATGAGAGGGTTATCAAACTTTATGAGGATGTTAAAGATGAGCCTGAAATTGTTCAATCCATTGTTTTAAAGCATCAATCTGTAAATAAATCATCTACCTCTTTTATCAAAATTTTCAGGTATGCTGCTGCCGCCATATTACTCATTTTGATCGCTGGCGGATCATATTTTTTTCTGCGCCCTGCATCAACTGAAAAACTTTTCTTCAGGTATTTTGAAGCTTATCCTAATATCAAAACTGTTAAAAGTGGTGAAGCGGGGACAATGTCAAAGGCGTTACTTTATTACGAAGTAAAGGATTTTGATTCTGCTATTTTGTTGATGAATGATATTCTTTTACGTGAAAAAAATAATGCCGAAATCATGTTTTACCTGGCAAATGCTTATCTGGCTGAAGGTGAAAGCGAAAATGCCATCTTATGGCTTAAAAAATCGGCTGCAGAAAACAGCGACTTCAGCGATCAGATCAACTGGTATCTTGCGCTGGCTTATTTGCAACAAAATGATACAAAAACAGCAAGGTCGCACCTGGAAATGCTGGCAGGAAAAAATAATTTTTACCGCGAAAAAGCCTGCAAACTAATCAGGCAGTTGAGATAATCCGCGATTTCCCTTTTTGTTTTTTCAAAAGAAGCAGTAAGACCAACGCAAACGAAACGCCACTAATAATTGCTATCCAAACGATTGCAAGATTTGATCGACCTGCATGAAATATTGCGTTTTCGTGGCTTCCGATAAAATCAAATGCAGCCCAAAAGAAAGGAGAAGCTGCCATCTGATCATGGTTTTTGATAAACTTGAGCTTTGCTTTCCTCAGTGCATCAGGTTTTGAATATCCTTTGCTCAGGTTCTCATAAAATGTCGGCATAATTTGCGAACTGGCATAGTCGCTTACATCCCATAAACTTATAATTGCTGACTTTGCTCCTGCCTGCCTGAATGCCCAGGCAAGGTTTAAGCTTCCCTCGCCGTTGTTCCTTTTCCCGACACCGGTCTTACATGCACTTAACACAACCAGGTCTGCATTCAGATCGAGATTGAGTATTTCGTAAAAACTGAGCCAGCCATTGTCAAAATCACCTGCCGGATTGAAAGCAAGCTGGACCATTTCATGGTCATCTCCCTGAGGAACACCATGAGTAGAAATATGAATATAGGAAAAACGGTTGCTGATTTGTTTGAATCTGGACTTACTGACATTCAATCCGCTTAGCAGCAAGGTACTAAAATAATTTGATATCAGGTTACATTCTTTCACCGCACCGGCCAGATTAATCAGTGATGCATCCCTTTGAGCCAATAACGCTATTTCTCCGACCTTCGTTTCATTAAAAGTTGGCGCTACAGCCAGCAAACTGTCACTAAAGCGATGTAATTGTTTTGAGGGTTCGGCGAAAAGATCGTTGAGCGAGAAAATTTTCCATATCAAATGGTTTTCGATTAAGAAAGAAGTCTGATTTTTTTGTTTAAGGTCGGGCAATGATTCGAACGAAAGCGGGCTTAAAAACGAGGAGGGTTGAATGATGATTTTCTGCTTAAGCATGTCTCCTACCGGTGAAATTAACAAATTATACAACTTTCCTCCAATAGCATGAATTGAATCAGGAGTTTGGTTAGAAGCCATCAGATTGTAATACTCCGATGCAAGTAAAAATGCTTCCTGACCCTGGATTTCGGTGAATTTAACTTGTTCTTTATTGATGGCAATAATTATCAGTGAATAAGGTATCTGCTTGTAGTCTTGTGTGTTATCGGCATAATATAACAAACATTCATCCGGCCTCAACCGGTGTTGTATTTCTTTTATCTGAATATCAAATATTTCATCATCAATTCCCGCAATTGGCTGGGTTGATTTAATGTCGGCGTACAAAGCGTCTAATGAAAGGGTTTTGTGAATTATTTGCCGGTCAACTATTTCTTTTTCAGCACTGAGCAATCTTTGAGCCTTCAGCGTATTGATGTTTTCTTTTAATTCTTCAATTTGACTGAATGTGGCGAAATTGGAATCATCCGCAAAACAAAAACTATCACTGAATTTGTTGAGGTTTTCTGATAGTTTCTTTTTTTCAATGTAGTAAAGCCCTTTGTTCAGAAAACTTTCGTTTTGAGTTAACTCAAAAAGATGAAGTTCGTGCAGTGCCATCATATAATAAAGCTTGGCATGACTGTTTGCAAAATGTAACCACGCATCAAAGCCTACCAGGTTACTGCGGATTTCATCAATAAACCTATCAAGCAAAACATAACAGTCTGAGGCATTTTTTCGCAAACTTTGTCTGTTAAGCGTGTCAATAGCTGAAAGCTTAATCAGGATGTTTGCCTTGTAAATGAAGATTAATTTTGGAATAGTAACCAGATTTGAATTATTTACCTCAGGATTATCAAAAACATCCCGGTTTTTAAAATCGGGATAATAGAGTTGCAGGATTTGGTTCAAGTAATCAATTGCCTGATGATAATCTTGATTTTCGTTGTTGTAGTCCACTATTTGGTAAAGTGTCATGGCATGCGTGTACCTGTTTGGGCAGTTGAACCCTTTAATCAGCCTCAAACATTGACGAAAAATATGCTCTACTTTATTCCATTGATTGAAATGTTTTCCATAAACATCAGCGATGTTATTCAGACATTTAACCGAGTGGAAGTTGGCCTCTCCATATTTATTATCAAACAGCCTTTTTGATTTTTCGAAATAAATCAACGCAGAATCCGGTTTGGCAAATCGTTTATAAAAGAGCCCTATGTAACGATAAAGCTCAGCTACATCAGGATGGTCGGCGCCAATTGTTTGGTTGTAAATATCCAGTGATTTCCATAGGAATTTTCTCGCAAGGACAGTATCTGATCTCGATTCATGAAACTCACCAAGCCATTCATAAGCTTTAGCCACTTTTGGATGGTATTTGCCATATTTCTCCTCAAAGATAAACGCTGCTTCGGTAAAATGCTCCCCTATAACCCCACTGTTACCGGCAATAAACTTGAACATACCAATATTGATATGTGCCTGTGCAGTTTCAGAATGATGCGGACCTAACTTTTCAATGCAAAATTTTAAACTTATCCGGCAAGCTTTCTCACATTCATCCAAACGATCCTGCCAAAACAGAGATGATGCATGCTGGTTCAACAAATATCCGAAAACTTCCGGAGATACACTTTTACCATATTTATAAATTGCTTGTGCGTAATAAATTGATGCGCTGTCGTAAGCAAGCTGTTGATAAAAATAATCAGCTTTCCTTTGTAACAGGTCAATCCCCTGAATTTCAGGGATACCTGACAAGTATCCGTCAAAAAGCAGAATAAAACTTATCAAAAGTAAAATCCGCATTATTATAAATAATTTGAACAAAGATATTTTTATTTCCGGAACCGGAAAGAAAAGAATTTCTTATTCTTCAAGGTTAAACCATTAAGCTGCTAACCAGGGATATCAAGAATAAAACAGGCGTTAAAATTTAAAACTCCAATCATCTATTTAGGATCTACTGAAAAACACCGGTTATTTCTTTTTTTGAAGTGCTAAAAGAAGTATTTAGAGATTCGGTATAGTACGAATTCTTTGTCTCTGATTCCATAGTTTTGTGAGATGAATTGTTGGATTTGACCATTGATTCTTTCTGCTTTTGCATTGGTTATTCCTTTTTGGAAATAGTTGATGATGTTCTCTTGGTGTTTTTCGATCATTTATACAATGCCGACGAATTGTTTTAGGCCACTGAATTCAACTTTGTTGTACCATTCGACAAGCAACTGTTCGTTTTTTAACCTGTGGTTACGGTGGTTTTCCGGGCTGTACCAGCTTTTAAATTCTTGGCAGAGTTGATAGGCTGTTTTTAGTTGTGGGAATTTACTTGA
>Ga0116152_10000958_pt1 | contig 23795 bp, 18 predicted proteins | sample AD_UKC119_MetaG_FD_89894 | JGI IMG/M metagenome (GOLD analysis project Ga0116152, IMG submission 89894) | Active sludge microbial communities of municipal wastewater-treating anaerobic digesters from Hong Kong - AD_UKC119_MetaG | ecosystem: Engineered > Bioreactor > Anaerobic > Digestate...
CGGCCGTGTTGGTGAATTTTGGGAGCAGGGAAACTGGTATACAGGCGGCGTACAGCGCATTCTGTTCTTTGTATGGCTTTATGGTGTTGATAACCCGCTTCGCGCACAAATACCAACCGGTTTAAGCCCGGAAATCCGGACACAGATCTCTGAATATAATGATCTGGAGGCAAATAAACCTGAAGTAGACTGGGAAACACAAATAAATCATCTTCCAATTCAGGATCTGCTTACTAGTATGGGCGAACCAGAAGGAACCTTTGAGGAATTTGTAAAACGCACGCCCGCATCACCCGATTGGTTTAAAGGCGGCCTTTACCATGATGATGAGAAGTGGGGGGTACCGGCACTCTGGTTTAATGCATGGTATGATGTGTCAATCGGCCCCAACATGGCATTATTCAATCATGCAAGGAAGAATGGCATCGACGAAGAAACACGCAATAATCAATATGTGGTGGCCGCCCCTAATCCGCATTGTCAGTTTGACCGACTAGGCCCGGATTATGTGGTTGGTGAACGTAATATAGGCGATACAAGTTTTGATGTTGATGGCATGGTTTATAACTGGTTTGATAAATGGCTAAAGGGCGACAAGGATGCTTTTGATCCTAAAACACCGCATGTTCAATATTATACCATGGGGGCAAACAAATGGCAGAGTGACGATCAATGGCCCCCTAAAGCCGCTAAGGAAATGAAACTATATCTCCATTCCGGTGGAAATGCCAACAGCCTTTATGGCGATGGAACGCTTAGTTTTGAGCCGCCAACTGGTGAAGGGTCAGACAGTTACGATTATGATCCGATGATTCCTGTAAAAACCATTGGTGGTGGTGACTGTTGTAACGGTGGGCTAGTTATTCCTGGTGCCTATGACCAGCGTTCAATTGAAGCGCGCAATGACGTTTTGGTCTATACCAGCGATCCTCTAGAAGAACCTCTGGAGGTCACAGGGTTTGTTGATGCGGTTCTTCACGTATCCTCTGACGCAAAAGATACGGACTTTGCTGTTAAGCTTGTGGATGTGGCGCCGGACGGTACGGCTTATATCATTGACGACACAATATTTAGAGCACGTTACCGCGAAGGCTATGATAAAAAGGTTCTGATGAAAAATGGTGAGATTTATAAACTTGATATGACACCAATGACAACCAGTAATGAGTTTGAAAAAGGACATCGGATTCGTGTCGAAGTAACATCATCTAATTTTCCAAAATTCGTCCGCAATCTTAATACCGGTGGTAACAATTATGATGAAAAAGAAGGGGTGGTTGCCCATAACACTATTCATCTTTCAAAAGACCATCCATCATATATAGTCCTGCCTGTTGTGAAATAAATTAATTTATAAAGGCCCGCCGGTAGATTTCGGGCGGGCCTTTATGCCAAAATTTTTGAAACTATCTGATGCGTTAATTCATGATATATATTTTCTAACAGTCATTACTTTTATGGAATTTGTGAAAAACCTTTGTAGTAAAGTTCTTTTCTGAAATATCCTTATCATTAATCATTAAGCCAAAGTCTACTCTTCTGCTATATCCGCCAGAAACATAAGTGATCATTTGCAAGCCGCCACATGTGCACCCTAAATTCATAGATTGGCAGATTTTTTTACAAGATACAAATTCTTAGCAGCAGCAGAAAACTTCAATTATCTGCTTCATAATAAATAACCTGTGGTTACAACTCAAACAGCCCACATGAATATAACAAAACGGCTATTCAGTTACTGTTTCTTTTTGTGACAGAAACCAGAGTACAGCTGCCACCAGAATAAGTGCGGGCACATCCCCCAACATATGACCCATTTCATGTCCGTCTGTAAATGCCTGAACGCCCATAATTACGCCATGGACAACACTTGACCAGATGGTAAATGAAATCAGACTCGCGTGTTCCGATGGGTTTTTGGACGCCATGATCAGAAATATTCCAAGCACGAAATAAATTCCGCAAATCATCTGCAGATAATATTCTCCGCCACCGCCATGCCAAACCCAGCCTGCGGGCCAGACCAGACCCAGTGGATAAATAAACAAAAAGATGATGCCGAAAATTTTTAGTGCTAGTTTTAGTAAGTTTTCACGTGCCTCAGTATTCATAGTTACTCCCCTTTTTATTCCCCTTGGTTAAAAATATACTCGGGACCAAACACATACCTCATAAAAGTGTATCACGGCTAATGCACGTTGTACAACTAATGTTATTAACGGAATCCATGGGTACGTAGAGCATCAAGTCTTTTTTTCATATTAGCAAAAATATCAGGGTTTTCTATTGCAACATTAGTAGTTTCTGCAGGATCTTTTCGCAGATTATAAAGTTGTGGTTCACTCTTAAAACCGCCATCAATTGCTTTATCTGTTGCAACCCATTCTGATCTTGTAATTAAATCTTGCGGGGTTTGTTCAATATATTTCCAATCCCCAATACGCAATGAAATAGTTGCCACAGATTCTTCAATCATATCAGTACGTCCCTGTTTGTTTTTACCAAGGAAAGCATCAATAAATGCCTGGCTGTCAATTGCTTCGTTGGCTTCAAGCTCTACACCAAACATTTCAGCAAGCGAGGCATAAAGATCAACCTGGGATAGGAGCGCATCACTCTTGCCGACCTTGACTGTTCCAGTCCATCTAATAATAGTGGGGACACGGGTGCCGGCTTCGTACGCACTGTATTTACCACCCCGATATGGGCCGCCCGGTTTGTGATCGCCTAGTCGTTCTACGGCGCCATCCTTATAACCATCGTTTAAGACCGGACCATTATCACTTGTAAAGAGAACAAGTGTATTATCCGCCAGCCCCAGCCTATCAAGTTCATTGAGAATTTCTCCGACCGTCCAATCAACCTGAGCGATGACATCACCGCGGGGTCCCATCGATGACATCCCCTTAAAATCCGGATGAGGCATACGTGGAACATGAATATCATGGAAAGAATAAAACAAGAAAAAAGGATTCTCACCGGCATCCTGTATAAAAATTTTTGCCTTCTCATTGAGAACTGACGGAATATTTTCATCAACCCAAAGCGCGCTCTCACCGCCAGCCATGGAGCCTATTCTTGAAACACCGTTAATTATAGTGCCACTGTGCTGGGGGTCCGCAACATATTGAAGCAGGTCCGGCTTTTCGCTGCCAAGTGGGCGGGACCCTATTTTACCATCATAGCTGATACTAATTGGATCTGAGGCATCCAGGCTCACCACTTTATGGTTTTCAAGGAAAACTGTTGGCACCCTGTCTCCCGTTACGGGAATAATAAAACTATAATCAAAGCCTGCCTCTATCGGTCCAGGGCTGATCTCTTTATTCCAATCAATATTTCCTTTTCCCAGTCCAAGATGCCATTTTCCAATGATTGCTGACCGATAACCAGCCTTTTTGAGCATTTTAGGCAATGTGGGACGATCTGCTGCAATTAATGCAGGGGCATCCCCTTCCAAGATATCGCTCTTGATGCGAAAACCATGTTCGCCTGTAAGTAGGGCATAACGTGACGGTGTACAGGTCGCTGCCGTACTATGAGCATCGGAAAAATTTAATCCGGCACGGGCGAGCGCATCAATATTAGGGGTGTTGACACCTTTAGCACCATTAATACCGATATCGCCATATCCCAAATCATCAACATAAAATAATAGAATATTAGGCCTGTTATTAGTTTGTGTCTGATCACTTCTTTGCTTTACCGACTGAGTTTCACATATCCCCTGAGTGATATTCACCCCTATATATAAACAAACCACCCATATTAATTTACGGAATTTTTTATCCATCATTATGCCCCTATGTAAACGATTACAAAATTTTACGAAACAACAGAATATAGTCAAGCCAATAAGGCTCCCGTTAGGGAGCCATATCATACCTTATTACCCCTGTAATCAGATGACGCCGGGGAAGGCCCCACCATCAAGAAGAATATTCTGTCCTGTAACAAACCCGGCATTTGCCGAACAAAGCCAACCGCAAGCAGCACCGAATTCTTCAGGGCGACCAAATCGACCCGCAGGATTAGCGGCCATCCGGTTTTTTCGTGCTTCTTCTTCGCTTATCCCTTTTGACTTTGCCTCTCCGGCAATAACCTCTGCAATACGGTCTGTTTCAAACGGTCCGGGCAGAAGGTTATTTATGGTTACATTATCTTTTACTGTCGTTCTTGATACACCCGCTACAAAACCAGTAAGCCCCGCCCGTGCACCGTTGGACAGTCCCAGAACGTTAATCGGTGCTTTAACGGCCCCTGATGTGATATTGACAATACGCCCGAATTTTCGATCAATCATCCCGTCAACCACCGCTTTGATCAGTTCAATCTGGGTCAGCATATTTGAATCCAGAGCTTTAATCCATGTATCGCGGTCCCAATCCCTGAAATTTCCGGTTGGTGGACCGCCAGCATTGTTGATCAGAATATCCGGATTAGGGCAGGCGGCGAGAATTTTTTTGCGGCCTTCAGGTGTCGTCACATCACAGGCAACGGCAGTGACTTCCCCGCCTGTTTTATCACGAATTTCCTGCGCCGTTTTTTCAAGTACCTCTTCATTTCGACCATTAATAAAAACATGAGCACCATCAGCAGCAAGCGTCATGGCGCAGGCTTTGCCAAGTCCTTTTGATGATGCACAAATAATAGCTTTGCGTCCTCTAATTCCTAAATCCATTTTTCACTCCTAAATTTATCTTTTTATTATTCCTGTGGCAGCTGCCGCCATAGCAACACCTGCCCAGCATGGATCAATCACCGGCACACCAGAAAGTTTTTGCAGCCACTCCTGGTGGAGACCCATACCGGCACAGCCAAGTATTATGGATTTTGCTCCATATTTCTCAACCAGTTTTTTTGCCATTTTTTCGATACGTGGACGTGCCAGTTCTTTCTTTTCAAGCTCCAGTACACCCAGATCCAACGGCAGATCACCTGCCAGCATAGATGTTAGTCCCGCATTGGCAATCTGTTTTTCATGACGTTTTACAGATAAGTCCGAGATTGACAATATACCAAACTTACCACCCATATTGGCGGCAAGATGCATTGCACTTTCCCCTATACCAAACACTGTTCGATAACCCGCATCTCTAAGTTCCCTGACACCCGGATCACAGAAACAGGCAATAACATAAGCATCCGCTTTTGATATGGTGACAAAATCCCGGGTCAGCCTGTCTGCAACATGAACATCTTCTGTCGTTTCAATTGTCACAGGGGCATCATTGATTTGGGTATAACTCAAGTCGGCATTTATTATTTTGGATGGTTCCAATAATTCCTTTTTTATCCCCTCCGTAACCGAACAGGATGAATTGGGATTAATCACTAAAATTTTTGGTCTAACAAACCCATTCATAATTTATATACCCCAATGCTCAAAGATACTTTTATGGACATTGTTTATATGCCGTGCCATTCGTGCTGATGCCTGAACGCCATCTCGCTTTTCAAGGGCGTCAATAATATCAAGATGTTCTTTATTTCCAGGCTGCATTCGTTTGGGTAAGCGTTCATGATCAAACATTGCCGTCCGTCGGCGTAAATCACCTATCAGCTCAACTAAAAGATCATTGCCTGATGATTTGGCAATTAGGTTATGAAACATGTCATCAACATTTCTTAGCTCAATTGCGGTTACAACTCTTTTTTCGAGAAGCTTCTCAATTATGGCCCTCATCTTCTGCAGTTCTTTGGCATCAATATTGTTCGCAGCTGCCCTTGCAGCATCACATTCAAGTAATTTTCTAACATGAAGTATTTCAACAAATTCTTTTAAACGCACCTCACGAACAAACACCCGGCCGGCGTTTCGCTCAACAAGACCTTCCGCCTCCAGTCTGTTTATCGCTTCCCTTACAGGCGTTCTGGAAACATTAAGAAGCTCCGCCAGGCGCCTTTCCTGCAATGGATCACCATAGGAAAAATTGCCATTCAGGATCATTTCACTTATTGTACGATAAGTCCGTTCGCCCAGATTATCATTTTCATCATCAAGTGCCTGATATTCCTGCAATTTATCTTTAAAGTCCGTCCTGCTGGTTTCTGTGGGTGTAAGCATTCATTAGCCCTCTTGATTATTTGGTATTCTAATGGTATACCAAATGAATACCAAATTCAATTCATAAATATATTTTGCTTAATCAAATGCAGATAAAAGGCTGACAACATGACAAAAAGATACGATATGGTGATCAGAAACGGGTACACTGTTACGGACCGGGAAAAAGTAAAACAGGATGTCGGAATCGTAAATGGCAAAATTGTCACACTTGGTGAAATCCCTGAAATGGGGATAAGGGAGATTGATGCTGAGGGTCTTCTGATACTTCCAGGCGGGATTGATGCCCATTGCCATATTGAACAGAAATCCTCTTCCGGCATAATGACGGCCGATGATTTTTACAGCGGTTCAGTTTCTGCCGCCTTTGGCGGTACCACCACATTGCTGCCTTTCGCTGCCCAGCATCGGGGACAAACTCTTCGTGATGTGGTTGATGATTATATGGCTCGTGCCAAACCAAAAGCCGTCATTGATTATGGCTTTCATCTGATTATATCCGATGCTTCGGATGCCATCATCGGGCAGGAACTGCCCGCCATGATTGAGGATGGCATCACCTCCTTTAAAATATATATGACCTATAATGATCTTAAGCTTAGTGATTATGAAATACTGAATGTTCTGGCTGCCGCAAGACGTGAACAAGCCATGGTTATGATCCATGCAGAAAACCATGATGTTATTCGCTGGATTACAGATAAGCTCTTAGATCAGGGTTGTGGTGCGCCAAAATATCATGCCATTGCCCATGCCCGCATTGCAGAAAAAGAAGCAACCCACCGGGCCATATCACTGGCAGAACTTCTTGATACGCCGATGCTGATTGTTCATGTTTCTTCTGAAGCGGCATTAAATGAAATTCGCCGCGGACAGGAAAGAGGGCTTAAAATTTACGGCGAAACCTGCCCTCAATATTTATTTTTAACAATTGACGATCTCGATAAGGACGGGATGGATGGAGCCATGTTCTGTTGTAGTCCGCCCCCCCGTGACAAGGAAAGTCAGGAAGCAATCTGGGAAGGATTGATTGACGGATCATTCACCGTTTTTTCATCAGATCACGCCCCTTACAGATATGATAGTTCCGGTAAACTTGCTGCTGGACCTAAACCGACATTTGACAAAATTGCCAATGGTGTTCCAGGTCTGGAAATCAGAATGCCTTTATTATTCTCTGAAGGGGTCATGAAAGGGCGGATGGATATTCACCGATTTGTCGAGGTGACTTCCACAAATGCTGCTAAAACATATGGCCTTTACCCGCAGAAAGGCACTATAGCTGTCGGGTCCGATGCTGACCTTGCTTTATGGGATACTGAAAAGCAGGTAAAAATCAGTGCATCCGCCCTGCATGATAATATGGACTATACGCCTTATGAAGGCATGGTCGCAACCGGATGGCCAACAACAGTGATCAGCCGTGGCCGCATTGTTATAGAAAATGAAGAGCTGAAAGTGGAAAGAGGATCGGGCCAATATTTGAAACGCGCCAGACCGGACGCCGCAAAACCCCTGGGCAGACTGGTTCCTGAAATGGACCCCAACAAAAACTTTGATGCCAAATTTATTTAAGGATCAGAAAAATGACAAAATTACTCAATGAAAAAGCGAGCGGCGTTTATATAATTTCGGCAACCCCGTTTAATGAGGATGGCACAATTGATATGGACAGCGCCGACAGCCTGACAGATTTTTATCTGGATAAAGGCGTGGATGGCATAACCATATTAGGCATTATGGGCGAAGCACCAAAATTAACGGCTGAAGAGTCAAAAGCCTTCATGAAACACATTATAAAAAGAGTAAACGGACGGGTGCCAGTAGTGGTCGGCGTCAGTAATGCCGGTATGGATAATCTGGCAGCTCTCGCAAATAGTGCAATGGACCTAGGGGCCGCCGGCGTTATGGTTGCACCTTTTGCCGCTCATAAAACCGATGAAGCGATTTTTAATTATTTTGCCGCTGTCGATAAAGCACTTGGTTCAAAAATCCCGCTTATTTATCAGGATTATCCGCTTACCACCAATGCCACTATTTCTATTCCCTGTTTATTACGGATAATTCGTGAGATACCACAAATGGTAATGCTTAAACATGAAGAATGGCCGGGGTTGGCTAAATTATCCGCCCTACGCAAAAAAACGGCTGATGAAGGTCTTCGCCGCATAAGTGTTTTATGCGGTAATGGCGGACTGTTTCTGCCTCAGGAATTGGCGCGCGGTGCAGACGGTGCCATGACCGGGTTTGCCTTTCCGGAAATGCTGGTTGAGGTCTGTAAAAAATTTGCTGATGGTGACAGTGAAGGTGCGGAGGATTTATATGATGCCTATCTACCACTTATAAGATACGAACAGCAGCTGGGAATTGGTCTTGCTGTCAGAAAAGAAATTTTAAGAAGAAGAGGTGCCATTAAATGTGCAAGGGCACGGGCACCGGGCCCCACCCTCACAGCAGAAGACCATCAGGACATTGACAGACTGCTTAGAAGACTGGATAACAAACTGGCCTCTCTTAATTAAAGAGAGAATAAATTAGGATAAGGAAAAAATATTGATGCGCCGATACTTCGCTCTCGTAAATCTTATCCTTGCAATTATCGTCTGCCCCTTAAAGGCATTTCCGCAGTCAGGGTCAGACAAGGAATTACTTGTCGGCGCCAATATCGGTAATGTTCCCTGGGAATTCCAGGATACAAATGGTGAGTTTATAGGGTTTGAAATTGATCTGGTTAATGAGATTGCCAAACGCCTTAACCAGAATATTAATATACTCAATGTTCCATTCAATGGTCTTTTTTCTGCGGTTCAGTCAGGCCGGATTGATATCGCCATTTCGTCTATTGGCATTACAGAGAAACGACTGGAATCAATGTCATTCACACAGCCTTATTATGACAGCGATCAGTCGCTGACCACAGTAAAGGGAAATGGTATTAATAGCCTTGAAGACTTAAAAGGTCAGATCGTCGCCGTTGATACAGGATCCACCGGTGATATGTGGGCCACCGCCAACCAGAAAAAATATGGAATTGCCGAAATCCGCCGTTATGAAGGGTTGGCACCGGCTATGCTTGATGTCGCCATTGGTCGGGTCAAAGGATATATCAGTGATATCCCCGCTCTTCTTTACTATACGAAAGACAAGCCTAATCTTGAAGTGGTGGAACGAATTCCAACGGGCGGCCGCTATGCATTAATGATGGCAAAAAATAAGCCTCTCGTCAGTGAAGTAAATGCTGTAATCTCTCTCCTGAAGGAGGAAGGGTTTATCAATTCTCTCCATGAGAAATGGTTTGGTGTACCAGCGGAACCCTCTACGTCAACGGTTAAAATAGTCGATATGCCAACTGCAAATAATGGCAATCTTCTGAATTTCTTCGATACGTTCTTAAATAAACAGGTATTCCTTCAAACTTACCCAATGCTCATTGCCGGACTTATCACAACAATTCAGCTTGGACTGTTAAGCATCATATCAGGTCTGGTCTTGGGGTTAATAGTATCGCTGATCCGCTTATATGCGGCGAAGCCACTACAGGCTATTGTTAAAGTCTATATTGATATATTTCGCTCTATTCCGCTTCTGGTTCTGCTGATTATAATCTTTTATGCCTTGCCTTTTATCGGCTTAAACCTGTCTCCCTTTTCCGCGGCCGCCGTTTCACTGAGCCTGGTTTCCGGGGCCTATACTGCTGAAATTTTCCGGGCTGGCATTGAAGCCATTCCCAAAGGACAGTTTGAAGCTTCAGAAGCCCTCGGGCTTGGCTATCGTCATATGATGGGGGATGTAATTTTGCCGCAGGCGATTAAGATTGTAATTCCCCCACTAACAAATAACTGCATCAATGTTATTAAGGACACGGCTCTGGCATCCGTTGTTGCTATGCCTGATCTGCTTAAACAGGCAACACAGGCACAGGCCGTTGCCGCAAATCCGACGCCCCTTATTGCTGCAGCGGTCATTTATCTTATGTTTTTGCTTCCCCTTGTCCTCTGGGTTTCAAAATTAGAACGAAGATATAAACATCAGGAGGGCTCAAAATGACGACACTGATCAGGCTTGAGAATGTCAACAAACATTATGGATCATTCCAGGCTCTCAAAAATATTAATCTGAAAATTGAAGAAGGAGAAGTTGTCTGTGTCATCGGTCCGTCCGGTTCAGGCAAGTCAACAATGATCCGCTGCATAAATCTGCTTGAACAATATGATGCAGACGGAAAAATAACAGTTGAAAATGTGCCTGTTCAAAAAGGGAAAGACCTAAAATATGTTCGCGCGGAAGTCGGCATGGTCTTTCAGAATTTTAACCTGTTTCCGCACCTGACTATTCTTCAGAATATTATGCTGGCCCCAGTCAGAGTAAGAAAAATGCCTGAAAAAAATGCCGAAACTTTAGCGCTGGGTCTACTTGGAAAAGTTGGCATCGCCGAACAGGCAAATAAATATCCGGCACAATTATCTGGTGGACAACAACAACGCGTTGCCATTGCCCGCGCTTTGGCAATGGAGCCAAAAGCACTTCTTTTTGATGAACCCACTTCGGCCCTTGACCCGGAAATGGTGGGTGAGGTGCTTGACGTCATCAGAAAATTAGCCGATACCGGTGTCACAATGATTGTTGTGACCCATGAAATGGGCTTTGCCCGCCAGGTTGCTGACAGAGTAATATTTATGGATAGCGGGCAAATAGTCGAGCAGGGAACGCCTGCAGATTTGTTTGACAATCCAAAAGAGACAAGAACCCGCAATTTTTTAAAAGCTGTACTAAATCATTAAAACAAAGGAGTTTTAGGTGGCATTAAATATGAATTTTGTTCGGGATCAGTTTCCCGGCCTTAAAAGCGAGTGGGCGTTTATGGATAATGCCGGAGGATCACAAATCCTAAAAGGCTGTGTCGATAAGATTACCGAATATTATTATTCAAACAATGTTCAGCTTGGCGGAAGTTATCAGGTATCGCAGGACGCCTTTAATGCCTTTGCCAAGGGCAGAGAAAATATTGCTACTTTTTTTAATGCTGCCAGACCGGAAGAAATCGTTTTTGGTCCGTCAACAACAGTGCTTCTTCAATTTCTGTCAAAATCCATGGCCAGCCAGTTTCAGGCAGGCGATGAAGTAATTGTTACAATAACCGATCATGAAAGCAATATTGGCCCTTGGGTCTGGCTTGAAGACCGGGGAGTCAGAATTAAATTCTGGCCCATGAATAAGGAAACATATGAGCTCGAGCTTGAAGCACTCGACACACTCATGACCGAAAAAACAAAACTTGTCGCCTTCACCCATGTATCAAACCTGCTTGGGACCATTAACGATGTTAAGAAAATTACAGAGTTTGTTCATGAGCGAGGCGCACTCGTCTGCGTTGATGCCGTTGCTTATGCTCCCCACCGCGCTGTTGATGTTCAGGACTGGAATGTCGATTTTTATGCCCTGAGCCTATATAAAACATACGGCCCGCATCACGCTGCACTATACTGTCGTTATGATCATATGATCAATCTTGATGGCCTATACCATTATTTTTACGGAAAAGATAAAATCCCCGCCAAACTGGAACCCGGAAATGCCAATTATGAGCTGTCCTATGGGTCAGGGGCCATTGTCGATTATCTGGTGGCCCTTGGCGAACAGGCTGGTGCAAATGGGTCGAGACGGGAAAAACTGGAAACAGCCTATAAGGATATTGCGGCCCAGGAAACCATACTTTGTGAAAAGGTCCTTTCCTATTTAAGAAAAAGAAATGATTGTACTATTCTCGGCATAAAAGACGGGCTTGACCCTCGTCGTGTGCCAACCATTGCTTTTACTATAGACGGCAAGGACCCTCAAAAAATATGTCTGGAAATGGATAAACATAAAATTGCCATCCGCTTTGGTGATTTTCACGCTCGACGCCTTGCTGACAGCTTGGACATCAGCAAGAATAACGGTGCCCTTCGCATTTCTCTTACTCATTACAATACAGTGGAAGAGGTAGAGCGACTAATCAGCACACTAGATAATGTTCTGGCCAAATAAAGCGCCGCTGATTTCATCAAGAATTTTTGGATCATCAAGCGTCGCCGGGATGGAATACTCCTCCCGTCCGGCAATGCTGCTCATCACCCGCCTGAGTATTTTACCCGATCTTGTCTTGGGGAGTCGCTTAACAATGACAGCATGCTTAAAACAGGCCACCGCCCCAATATCCTGACGGATCGCCTTAATCGCATCAGTAATTATGTCATCATGAGAGGACAAAACATTGTTTTTTAGCACCAGAAAGCCATATGGAATCTGGCCCTTTAAGTCGTCCTGAACACCAACCACGGCACATTCGGCAACCTCGGGAAGGTTGGCAAGGACCTCCTCCATTGCCCCGGTAGACAAACGATGTCCTGCAACATTGATCACATCATCGGTCCGGCCCATAATATATAAATAACCGTCCTCATCTTTATGTCCGGCATCTCCGGTCAGATAAAAACCTTTAAATTCTGAAAAATAGGTATCAATGCAGCGCTTATCATCTTTCCAGACCGTTAACATCGCTCCCGGTGGAAGCGGTTCCTTCACGACAATATTTCCCAGCTCTCCCACCGCCGCTTCCTTTCCTTCATCTGTAAGGATACGGACATCATAGCCCGGTGAAGGTTTGCTGGGACTACCGTATTTAACTGGCAAATGTTCAATCCCCATAAAATTGGCGCAAATTGACCAGGCGGTTTCCGTCTGCCACCAGTGATCAATAACGGGTACCTTAAGAATTTCTTCCGACCATTTTACTGTATCCGGATCCGCACGTTCCCCGGCGAGAAATAAGGTTTTAAAAGGACTTAAATCATATTTACCCAAAAATTCCGCTTTTGGATCTTCCCTTTTTATGGCCCGAATCGCTGTCGGTGCAACAAATAGTGCATTTACCTTATGATCCGAAATCACCCGCCAGAATGCGCCCGCATCCGGCGTGCCAACCGGTTTTCCTTCATATAAAATTGTCGTACAGCCACGAATAAGCGGACCATAAACGATATATGAATGACCAACCACCCAGCCGATATCAGATGCGGCCCAATAAACGTCACCGGGATCCATGTTATAAACATTCTTCATGCTCCAGTTCATGGCCACCAAATGTCCGCCATTATCACGAACGATCCCTTTTGGCGTTCCTGTTGTTCCTGACGTATAAAGAATATAAAGCGGGTCGGTTGCCGATAACACTTCACAAGGCACGGGGATTGCCGCCTTCATCTGTTCAGACCAGATAAAATCCCGGCCAGGAATTATGGATGTTTCACATTCGGGCCGTTCTACAATAATTGTTTTAATTGCTGATTTGGCAATGCCCTGCGCTTCATCAAGAAGTGGTTTATATTGGATTATCTTACCAGGCTCCAGCCCATATGACGCCGTAACAATAACCTTTGGTTCTGCACCAATAATACGTTTCGCCAGCTCCATGGCCGCAAATCCGCCAAAAACAACAGTGTGAACCGCACCAATACGCGCACAGGCAAGCATAGAGATAACAGCTTCCGGAATCATCGGCATATAAACAAGTACCCGGTCACCTTTTTCAACGCCAAATGATTTCAGGAGTCCGGCACATTTCGCGACTTGATCCATCAGCTGCTGATACGTGAACTTGCTTACTATGCCGGTCATGGCACTATCATAAATAAGTGCAACCCTGTCACCGTGACCCGCTTCGACATGGCGATCAAGCGCATTATAGCAGCTATTGGTTTTTGCGCCCGGATACCATCTGTAAAGCGGGGCGTTTGAGCGGTCCAATACCTGATCCCATTTTTTATACCAGCTTAAATCAGTAGCTGCTTCCTCCCAAAAAGCCTCTGGATCATTTTGCCAACTTTTATATATTTCTTCGTATGTTTTTGGTGACATTTTATTTTCTTAAAATATGTAATTCTTAATTGTCACTGTAAAGTCCTTCATAAATTTGACAAGCTCCTAAATTTTGATTTTGCCATCTTTAATTTTCTTTTTGGCTATCCTTAAAAACGTCCAGTTGGGCTGCGAATGCCCGGCTGAAAGCGGGCCTTGCTTCCCCTCTCGCCACATATTCAAACAAATTCTGAAATTCTTCCAGTAAGTCTGAATTTTTTATTCTGCGAAGCACGGTCACCATCATCAGATCACCCGCACTGAATTTATCATCCAGCCATTCTTTATTTCCTAACCGCTGTGATAATCTTGTCAGTCGAGCTCTTATTCGATCTTTTAGCATCGGCTTTCTTTCATCATACCAGTCTTTATCTCTTTCAAAATAACCCGCAGTCTCAAAATCCAGTATAGGGGGTTCAATTGTACTCACCGCGGAAAACATCCAGCTCACAGCCCGTGCTCTTGCCTGTTCATCGACTGGCAGCAGTCCTCTGTGCGTCATCGCAATATGATGTACAATCGCGCCTGATTCAAATAGTTCAAGATTTCCCTCCTCATAGGTTGGAATCTGGCCAAATGGCTGAAGTGTAAGGTGTGGAGTTTTTTTCATTTCTTCAAAAGTAACCAGTCTAACGTTGTAAGGCTGGTTAACTTCTTCAAAAGCCCATCGGATCGGCATGTCTCTCGCCATTCCTTTACCGCCGTCCGGGGATGCTTTAAACGCTGTTATCGTGGGAATCATGAACGACCTTTTATTATTGAAATTGGAAAAATAAATTAACAGGATAATAAGACTTTATACGTTATACAGTTTTTAAGCACAAAGAAGAAAAAGAAAGATTGCTAAAAGAATGTCAATTCATTGGGTAACAAGAAATATCGGACTTCCATTCTGGGTAGGTGAAATTTGTCTGTTCAGAAAATCCTTCAGGTTAAAAGCTGCCAATATTGATTTTCCTAATATCCTGCCCGAAGATGTACAAAAAATCATTCCCCGTCACCCGATTGATGATACAGACGGTTTTATGCTCTATTCGGCTCCCATGAATGAGAGCCATAAAATTCTATGGAAGAACGACGCATATATTTTTTATGTTCAACAATCTTTTCATCGCTATTTCATAACTCTGGATGAGGACTATGAAGAGTATATGCAGCAGTTTTCCTCAAAAACCAGATCCACTTTCCGCCGCAAGGTTCGTAAATTCGAAGAGGAAAGTGGTGGAACTATAGACTGGCGCATTTATCGGTCGCAGGAAGAAATGAAAGAATTTCATAAAATTGCCCGCGACATTTCCAAAGAAACTTATCAGGAAAAATTGCTCAATGCCGGACTGCCTGATGATGAAGGCTTTTATAAACATATGATGCAGCATGCCGAACGTGGTACAGCTTTTGGATTTCTATTATATTTAAATGGAGAAGCCGTCAGTTATCTTTACAGTCCCATTTATGATGGTCGCATGATTTATGACCATCTTGGTTATCTTCCGGAACATTCTAAACTTTCCCCTGGTATTGTTCTCTTTTTGTTGGTTCTCGAATATTTATTTGAAACCAAACCCAATCCAATTTTTGATTTCACAGAAGGGCAATCTGAACAGAAGAAACAGTTCTCCACCAATTCAATTTATTGTGCAAATCTGTTTTGTATAGAAAATAAATTTTCAAACTATTTCTGGCTTTGGCTTAATAATGCTATAAATCATCTGTCTGAAAATGTGGCCAGCTTTCTTGACAAAATTGGCCTAAAAGATTCTATCAAAAAATTACTTCGACGGTAATTAATAAGACCAGACTGTATCATTAAGCTTATTATGAAGTTTCCGACCGATCATATAATAGGTTGGGCATTCCAACAGACCCTGATCATTAGGTCCTTTCTCCTGCCATTTTGCTGCGCTACTTCCAAAATCTGCAGAAACAAAATCCTGATCATGTTCGGCAATAAACCGGCACAGTTTTTCCAGTCTGGTTTGATTAACTCTGTTTCGGGTCATATGGCTGAAACGGGCATCAGTCCGTTTAATAAACTCAAAAGGATGAGTAAGAATAACGATATTGGTTATTGCTTCTTTTCTCGCCTTCTTGAGAAGATATTTCATCTCCGGCCATGAGCAACTCGTTATTTGTAGAGATTTTATATTTTTTTTGCCCAAAAAATTGGTGTCCTGATAACTGAAAACAGGCAATTCCATCACACCGTTAATAAATTGTCGCCCGCCAAACAACTGCAGCTCCTTTTCTGCTGGCATATTTACGCCGAGCGCAACATTGGAAGAAAGGGGAATATTCAAATCTCTCATGACTTTGTAAATATTAAGGTCCGCAACAAGGCTACCTGTGCGTATGGCTTCCGGTTTTTTTTCTGTCCAGTTCGTAAAAACATCAATGCAAAGCTCAAATATTTTTTTAAGTTCATCATACCCACGGCCCTGACAACTGTCATTGATTGGGAATGAACCTATATTTTTATCTTTAATAAAGTTAAGCCAGCATGGGTGTATATGTAATTGCGTATCCTGTCCTGCCTGATTAATGCGCCTGATCACATTTTTCATTGGGTCGTCACCAAAATAGAAATAATGTGCACATTCGACAAAAAAACTTGCCTTAATTCCATATTTCTCAAAGGTATCAAGCAAAAAACCCACCCCATGCTCTTTTCCGTCGATTTCACACAAAATTGCTTCCTCAGCAATTGGTTTGTTTTCCGGATCAGCAAAAGCGCCCGCAATACTACATTCGGTATCTATGGTTATGGTTATTTCTGTCGGGTTTATCATGTTTCCGATATACACTTAAAGGTCTTTAAAAATCGTTATAAATAGAAAAATATCAATTATTTCTCTATTTATATTTTGATACTCATCTATTTTTGCTTTTAATGTCCAGAACAAAAAAATAGGGCCGGTAAAACCGGCCCTAACTTTAAATTAATTTGGGTATTTATCAGAATGCGTATTTCAGATCTAGATACCCATAACGACCTCTTGGACTATGAAGTGCACTCATAAATCCGAAATCTTCATCAGCCAGCGGAGGTGATGTACCCAATATATTATTCAGGCCAGCTTTTATGCTAAATCCTTCCAAAGAACCTTCAGTGAAGTCATATCCAACAGTCATATTCACTGTCGTCCAGCTGTCCACTCTCCAGTAAATTGGCTCCCCATCAGGACCAGGGATTGAAGCTGAAAGATCATTAACAGCACCGATATAATTTGCAAAGATTGATGTTGTCCAATTATCCTTGAACCAGCTTACACTGGCATTACCGCGCAGTTTTGGACGATCATTCTGTTCCAGAAGATTGCCGCCACCGACCACTGTAATATTTGGATCATTTAAAGCTAAAATTGGATCATAAAGGCTGCCTAAAGATTGCTCCGCTTTAAGAAGTCGGCTCGCACTCACTGAGAAGCGGAAATCACCGATTGATGTATCATTAAGGACATAAATAGCCTGCATATCAATTCCTGATACCACACGATCATCAAGGTTCATATATGGGTTAAGGCTCTGATAAGCTTCACCAATTGGCGTAACGCCGGAACCAGCAAAGAATGCATTGACTTCAGGTGTAGGTGCCGAACGAATGATATTTGGATTTGGACCCAGGCCCAGTTTCCGCATTGCATAATCAAGCTTTAGGTTATCAACAACACTAACAATTCCAACGATACCTGACTGTTTAATTCTCCAGTAATCGGCAGTAAGAGTAAGTCCTTCAATAAATTCTGGTTGCCATACGGCACCGAATGAAATGCTGCTGGTGTTTTCAGGTTTTAGCTGATCACTACCATAGGTCACACGGTCCGTTGACGTATTATTATAAAGATACCCTTGTATTGCATCCAATGTCGCATTGTTACAGTTAGCCAGGCTGTCAGTAAGCCCTTTCTGCACCGCTGCATCACAGAAATAATAATCCTGACGCGGAATCACGATAACTTGTTTTCCTGCAGAAGTTTGCGCCAAGTTCGGAGCTTTAAATCCCAGAGCCCATGAACCACGGAACTGGAAGCCGTCAACAGGATACCATGAAGCCGCAACACGTGGCTTAATAACGCTACCAACATCAGAGAAATCTTCAAATCTTCCGGCAATCTGAACATTAAATTCCTTAACAAATGGAATATCCATATCTTCACTTACAAGAGGAAGGATAACTTCACTTGAAACTGAGAATACATTACGGTCACCGTAACTGTCAGAATTCGGGCTTGACCCGACCACATCACTATCTAAAATAGCCCCGAATGGATTAGGAAGATCGTAAGGAATTACACCTGTCATCCGATCATCTCTGTCATCCAGATAAGTATGCCTGCGGAATTCGGCTCCTATCGCAAAACCGACATCACCTGCTGGCAACTCAAACAAAGCTGCATTTGACAATTTTAAATCCGCCAGTAAAAGTGAGGTTTTAGAATAGCGGTCGACCGTTATTGTATATCGATTAACAGTTGCTTCCGGGTTTGGCGTTTCATCAACGGCGTTGTCTGTATAAGCGCCGGCACCATTAAACGGGTTGTAAGCAAGCGGCGTATTAAGTCCAAGAGTCTGAATAAATTCAGTCGCACTGATACGACCCGCACTACTATCATCTGTTTCAGATTCAGAATAGACAAAACCGGTATCGAAATCCCAGTCACCTATTTCGCCTTTTAAACCTTGAACTACTCTAAAACTTTCATCGATAACCGTCGTAATACGCTTTCTTTCCATTGTCAGCAATCTTGTCCCAAACCGGCTGCCCAATGGGATATCCAAACCTTCTGCAGGGACCTGATTTATATCGAGACCCGGCAGACGGTTTGGATTGGGTTGTCCATTATCAAGAGTAATTTGTCCGAATGGGTTCCAGTAGTTACTGGCTGGAATCCAAAGCGGACTATGAGAAAGTGGTCCAACATTGCCTTTACCATAATCATAAGTGCTTTTTGCTGTATAATAGCCAAGTTCAGTATACATTTCCCAACCGTTTTCAAATTCAGTTGTGATCATGCTGTAAAGATTTATTCTTTTCGAAGCTGGAATCAGTTGTCGGTCATATGCACTATTATAACGAAGTGAAGGGTCCGTTACGGCTTTATCGGTCAAACAATATCCGTCAGCACCAACCAAACTTGCCGTACAATTTCCCAAGCTTGTCGGTTGAATGCTGAAACGACCCGTATTGGAGGTTATCTGGGTCCCATTTTGGGTAATAGGAATGCCCACACCGTCATGCGTCATAGCAACATATACACCCCATGGTGTCGCAGTAGAATCATTTCTGAAGTCCAAATCACCTTCAAATGGCGTACCCACAACAAGAGGACGTCTGTCCGTTTGTGCAGAATATTCACGTTCACGGGCATACATTGGATCCCGTTCAAATCGGTTAACGCTAAAAACGATATGAGTCTTATCATTATTCACTCTAAAGCCCGCAATAGAGTTTAAAGTTAATTCATCCATCCCCGTTCCAAATGACTTACCGTATCGTGATGTTACTTCCAGTCCTTCATAATCACTTCTTAGAACTGTATTGATAACACCGGCAACAGCATCAGTACCGTAAATAGCTGATGCGCCGTCCCTGAGCACTTCAACCCGGTCAAGTCCCATAACTGGTATGGCGTTCATATTAACTGTTACTTCCGGCACATTCTGCTCATTCGGTTGTGCACCTGGATGGTCAACCAGTCGTCGACCATTCATAAGAACAAGCGTGTTCCCGGCACCTAATGTTCTCAGGTTAATACTCGCCACATCCCCGCGGGCTGAGTTGACACCATAATATTGTGAATTGCTTGAGTTCCCGCCAAATGTCATTGAGCCAGCGCTAGGCAATGTTCTGAACAACTCGTCTCCAGATGCAGCGCCAATTGCCTGAATATCTTCAGATTTCATTGATGTTACGGGAAGTGTCCCTGTTACGCGAGCACCCTTGATCTGAGACCCCACAGCAACAATAACCTCAACTGGCATGGCGTCTGCCCTATCTGCTGTTTCATCTGCTTGAGGAACTGCCAGATTTTCCTGATAGTCTTCAGCATAGGATATTTTCTGGAACCCTGCTTTATGTATGGGACTGTTTGCCATTACCAGAATGGCTCCTGAAGAATCTTCTCGTATCGTCAGATTTGACCCGCTTAAAAGCTGATGCAATGCATCTTCTCTGGTAGAAGAGCCGTAAATACCGTCTGTCCAAATACCTTCTAGTTGTTCATCACGATATATCAGCTGTACACCAGACTGATTAATATACTCATTAAGCGCTTCCTTTAAACTCCCTGCCTCAATATTAAAGTTTGTGACTGAATTGCTTTTCTGGGCGTAGCCTGAACTACCTAAAGAAATTGCAATGACACTCACTCCGGCAATTAAAGACCGTCTAAAATTATTCATTCTTATTGACTTTAATTTCATATTTTGTCCTCTCCTAATATCTCGGCAGTTGTTGCTTTTGACGCAATTTTTACCGATATTTTGCAAAACGATTATTCATCGTTCTTATCTGGACGAACAAAACTTGTATTTCCTTCAAAATTAAAAAATTTATGCTTCAATTGAGATTTTATTATTCTGTCGTAAGATATGAAATCCAAATCCTTCTTCTAATAATCTTAAGAAACCTTCAAGATTATCTGATTTAAATCTTCCGCTCACAAGCATTCTGGCAATCTTCTGATCTTTTATTACAAAATCAACTTTATGATAACGACTGAATTCTTCTGCCGCTTCTTTCAGCGTTCTTTTATCTAGAACAATATATCCATGCCGCCAGCTGAGCTCTCTCTCTACTGCATCAAGGCCTTTATTAAGAACCAATAAAGTACCATGTTCAGTTTTTGCAATATCGCCAGGCAAAATAACTGTTGGTGGGGTGGCATTTTTTGATGTTCCCTCACCAATGGCGACGCGTCCTTCTGTTACCGCGACCTCAATTTCACCCGCATTTCTATATACGGCAAATTTTGTACCCAAAACTGTAACTGTGTGATCTCCGGCAATAATTTTAAATGGCCTGTTTGCATCGTGTGATACTTCAAAAAAAGCCTCTCCACGATCCAACATAATGACGCGTTCATTTTTTGCCATTTGAACTGTAAATTTCGTATCAGAATTTAATTCAACTTTTGAGCCATCAATAAGTGGAACGACTTCATGTCCGCCTTTTGCTGTCTGATAAGTTTTCGCATCCTGATCTCTTTCAAATGTTCTAAAACCAATCAGCAAGACAATCAGCAAACAGGCCGCAGCAAGTAATCCACCAACTTTTCTATAATTCAGCCCGCTATCGGAATGATCATTAGCCTTTTTAACTTCAGGTTTGGAGTTCGGTGATTTTAAAGCACTCATGCGGCCAGTACGCTTCCAGATTGATAATAATCGCAACAAGGCAACCCTGTTGGTGATAGATTTTCCCAACCAGTCTGAAAATTCTACATTATGACTTGCATAGTCATCTAGACAGACATCTCTGTCTCCATAATGGCTATCAATTCTGGAAAGCCATTTTGCAGCTTCCAATTCAACTTTTTCGGCAGATGGAAGAGCTGAATTCTGTTCTGCTTTTCTCATATTTCTTCTCCTGCGTCAGCCTTGCGATTTATTTTTGAGTTAAATTTACACGCAGCAATTTCTGAAACAAATCTTAAGGCTTCACTAAGACGTAAAACGCCCCTCTGTATATGGGCCTCAACGGCAGCCTCGGTAATCCCTAATTGATTTGCTGTTTCTTTTTGCGAATATCCCCAAACTCTACGCAATTCAACAACTTTCCGACAATTTCCTGGCAATGATTCAAGCGCGACCTGTAAATGCTTTAATTCTTGTCGTGATGATATCTGCTCTTCTATTCCTACTTCTTCATTTATTACATTTAAGGCTTCTATATCCATAACCGCTTCAATTCGTACAACCTGCTCTCTTCTGATCATATCACATAGCAGATTTCGCGCTGTTGCAAAAATGAAAGATTTAATACGTATTGGCCGCTCTTTTTGAGCCGCCGCATACACCCTGGCAAGAACTTCCTGACATAAATCATTTACTTCTGAAGAATTATCCTGCCAATTACGATATAAGAACCGCATCAATGCCTGTTCATGCGGCAAGACGCTGTCCATAAACCATTCATCAAGACTTTCTTTCCCATTATTCATTACCGCTCATCACCTGCTTTAAGTATAAAACCCCTAAGTCTAGTATAAGACGAAACTGTTGCGAAAATCCTTCACAAAAAAATAAATAAATTTTTCTGTATTTTTACAGTTCCTATTTATGCATAATTACTCTTATCTTAAGCAAGTAATATATAGCCAGCCCATTGTCAGTTCATTGACAAAACAAAAAGTTTTTTGATAGGTTTGCTGGATTATGGCAAAGGCTATATATAGAAATCAACATTTTACAAGGATAATGTTGCGTGAAAATAAGGTGGATATTTCTTCCTTTTTTAATTGTAGTTTTTCAAAATCAATCCGTTATCTCTGCTGAATCACAATGGACAGAGAAGAAACTGGGTAGTTTAAGCTTAAAAGCTGCGCAGGCGGCAAAAAACCGAAATTGGTCAGAAGCAATCCTATATTCAAAACAATTGCTTGAAGGAACCAAAGAAATTGAGAAGCCAAATAGCACAAGATACATAAATTTTTTAAAAGATTTTAACAGGTATCATGATAAAGCAGGAAGACTGAACGAAGTTGCTTCAAGTGTAAAGGATGCCTATTTTCTCTCCAAAGAGAACCTTGGAATTACACACCCAACAACGAGAATGTGCCGCACCTTATATTATAAATTACTTATTTCCAATAAGAGTTATGCCGCGGCTATACCTTTGGTTTTGGAAAATATTTCCATTTTGAAGGAAGGGCGTAACGAAAATTACAAACATCTTCAATATTTAAAGCAACTCTACTCTTTATATGGTTTGTCAGGACAGTTACAAAAAGAGGAAACAACCCTCAAAGAATTTCTTTCTCTTAGTAAGTCTCTTTATAACCGGTCTGATGAGGATAACATCAGTGTCATTACCAACCTGGCTAATAACTATTGCCGACAGGGTAAGTTAGATGAATTTCAGCACCTTATTGACCAGTATAATCTAAAATATTTTTGTGAATAAATTCCTTAGTGTGTTGGGATTCAACAACGAGCTTCAGGTTATCACTCTGAATGGTTCATATTTAACTTATGCGAATCATAAATGATTTATTCTGAAAATTATTTGCTAGAAAATGTTCTAAAATATTCAGTCTTGTAATTGATCCGTGATCCTTTATTTTAAGACTTATAATTTCTGCATATATTTTTTATTCGCATATATATTCACTTATAATTATATGAATTTATTATATATTACTTAAAGAACTTTTTGGGGGAAACATCTATCATGTATAAAAAATCCAGTTCTCAGGCCATTGCAACACCTGTATTTTCTTCTATTAAATCAACGGAAAAAGCCAGCAAAAGACTAAAGAAAAGTAGTTTACTAATGACGGTCCTGCCAATTGCAGCTTGCAACGGTAATAATCCCGTACCAGACTTCATTGAAACTCAAGCCAATCATTTCACAGCCCAGACGGACACTGGTGGCACTTTTTTGCAAGGATCGAATACCGCAAATCTTACTGTTACTGGGGGTGCCGGGAACGATTTCATCACCACAGGCTCAGGAAACGATATTCTGAATGGCGAGGATGGCAATGACATCCTAAACGGCGGTGATGGTAATGACATCCTAAATGGCGGTGAGGGCGACGACGAACTCAACGGCGGCAGCGGTAATGACATCCTAAATGCAGGTGGAAATAGCTCATATGACATACTGTATGGC
>Ga0116152_10000959_pt1 | contig 23789 bp, 28 predicted proteins | sample AD_UKC119_MetaG_FD_89894 | JGI IMG/M metagenome (GOLD analysis project Ga0116152, IMG submission 89894) | Active sludge microbial communities of municipal wastewater-treating anaerobic digesters from Hong Kong - AD_UKC119_MetaG | ecosystem: Engineered > Bioreactor > Anaerobic > Digestate...
AGCGGGCGGTTCACAGCCCCGGTCTGGCCGGCAGCAGGGCGAGGATGGCCAGCGCCAGCCCGATCCCGCCGACGCCCAGCACCATCAAGGACCGGGACCAGCGGCGCGTTCGCCGGGCCGGCGGAGCGGCGTCGATGGGCCGCGGCGGCAGCGGGGTGGGCAGGTCGTCGTCCAGCCAGGCATCGGCCGACAGGATACCGGATTTGGCCGGGGCCGGGGCCGGGGCACTGTCCGACGGCAGATCGGCGCGCATTCCGGCACCGTAAGGGGTGCGAATCGGCTTGTCGGTGCCGATCTGTTCGACCGAGGCGATCAATCCCGCCAGGTCGATCCCCAGGGCACCGCCCGGCGGCGGGTCCGTCGGCACGGCGGGAATGTCGGCGTCTGCCAGAGTGTCCGGTGCCGCGTCAGGCCCCAGCAGGGATTGGGTGGCACGGGCGATTTGCAGGGCCGAGGCCCGCCGCCCGCTGCGCAGGCTGGGCCACCGACCCATCAGCTGAGCGCGCCGCAATGGCGGCCGCGGCGCGGTGTTGGGATTGCGCAAAATCCCGACCCGTGCCTGGCGGTCCTGGCGCGAGGGGCGCCGGCTGTCGGTTTCAAGCGTGGTGCTGGTCACGGGTGGCAACCCCCTTTGTCGGCACCCCGGCACCCGGGGCGGTTCCGCCAGCATCGCCCAGGGCCGTTAAGAAAGCGCAAACGCGAACGGCCGGGCGCGGGGCCCGGCCGTCCGGCAATCGTGGGGGTCGCCTCAGGCGACGGGCGTGTTGCCCTGCTGACGCATCAGTTGCTGGCGATACATCTGCATGAAGTCGATCATTTCCAGGTTCAGAGGCGGGAAGCCGCCGTCGCGCGTCACGTCCGAGATGATGCGTCGGGCATAGGGGAAGACGATGCGCGGGCATTCGATCAGCAGGAACGGATGCAGCTGGTCCTGCGGCAGGCCCTCGATCAGGAAGATCGCGCCGTATTCCAGTTCCGCCAGATACAGGGTCTGGTTGGTTTCCTTGGTCTTGGCTTCGACCTTGTATTTCGAGATCACCTCGAAATGGCCGTCCTGTTCGCGCTTTTTCGCGTCCAGGCTGACCTGCACCTGGATGTCGGGCTGACCCGCAGGCAGGATGCCGGTGCCGCGCACGACGGCGTTTTCGAACGACAGGTCGCGCACGAACTGCGCCAGAACCTGGAATTTCACCTGCGGCTGCGCGCCGGGTTGCGCACCGGCCTGGGGCGCGGCTCCGTTGCCAGTCTCGGCCATGACACTCTCCTGATGACTATGGGTCTGACGGCGTTCTAGCAGGAGGTTCCCGGCGCCTCAAGGACGGGCCTCACGGTCGGCGCGGTCGCTCGATGCGGTGATCGGTATCCAGGGGATCGCGCGCCGGATCGCGCACGCTGAACTCGCCTTCGACGACATCGTCCTGCCAGACCCGGGTCGTCACCGTGGCTCTGGCACCGATCAGCCGCACCAGCGCGCGTTGCAGGGGCGGCAGCAGCAGCAGCAGGCCCAGCGTGTCGGTCAGGAACCCCGGCAGGATCAGCAGAATCCCCGCCAGAACCCGGAACGCGCCCTGCGCCAGAAATGTGCCCGGGTCGATCCTGAGACCGCCCTGCATCATCGCCAGCGCCCGCGCCTGCTGTCCGCGCAGGATGGTCACGCCCAGCATCGCGCCCAGCACAATCAGCAGCAACGTGGTGCCGACACCGATCTGCCCGCCGATGGCGATGAACAGCGCGATCTCGATCAACGGCAGGGCGACAAAGAGCAGCAGCAGGGGCAAACCGGAAAATCCCTTTGGGTGTTGTGGTGGACTTAGGCCTTCGCGCACCCTACATAGTCACCGATTGGTTGAAACCAAGCCCGAGTGCTTTGAGGAAACGATGGATAACGCCGTGATACAACTCCTGGTCCTGGCCGGAATTGCCGTTTTCCTGATCCTGAAGCTGCGCAATGTCCTGGGCACGCGCGACGGTTTCGAACCGGGTCAGGCCCCCGCGCCGGGCCCCGCCCCCACCCCGCGCCGCGGATTCGAGGTGATCGAAGGTGGCGAGGATCGCGACATCACCGACCATGTTCCCGCTGGCAGCGCCTCTGCCACCGCGCTGGCCGGCATGAAGCGCGCCGAGCCCGGCTTCAATGTCGGCGAGTTCCTGAACGGTGCGCGCCAGGCCTATGAGATGATCCTCATGGGGTTCGAGCGTGGCCAACTGGACGATCTGGTGCCCCTGCTGTCGCGCGACGTGTTCGAAAGCTTTGACGAGGTCGTGCAATTGCGCGAACGCCAGGGGCTGACGGTCGAGGCCAGTTTCATCGGCGTGCGCGAGATCGAGCTGACCGAAGCCCGGTTCGACGCCGCCACCCGCGAGGGCGAGGTGACGGTGCGCCTGGTGGGCGAGCTGACCTCGGTCGTGCGCGACCGCGACGGCAAGGTGGTCGAGGGCGATGCGACCCGCATCAAGCAAGAGCGCGACCGGTGGACCTTTGCCCGCGTGATGGGGTCGGAAAACCCCAACTGGCGGCTGGTCGCGACCGGCGACTGATCGTCGCGCGGCCGGTGGCAGAAAGCGTCGCGCCATGAGCCGCCGCCTGACCGACGAGGAGCGCGAGATCTGGCAGCGCGTCGTGCGCAACGCGCGGCGCCTGTTGCCCGCGCAAGACCCCGCCCCCGACACCCGCACGCGCGCGGCCCCCGACCCGCAGGCCGCGCCGCGCCCCCCGGCCGAATCGGCCACCCCGCCCCGCGCCGTGGCCCTGCCGATGCCGCCCGGGGCCCTGCGCGGGACCCCCGCGCCACGGGTCAGTCTGGATCTGGCGCCCACGATCAGCGAAAGGCTGGCGCGCGAGCCGGTGCGTATGGATCGCAGCCTGCACCGCGCCATGTCGCGCGGCAAGCTCGAGCCCGAGGCCCGGATCGACCTGCATGGCATGACGGTCGCGCAGGCCCATGGCGCGCTGACGGGCTTCATCCTGTCGGCGCAGGCGCGCGGGCTCAGGCTGGTGTTGGTCATCACCGGCAAGGGACGCAAGGCCGGATCGGACCACGCCGCGCCGATGCCGGCCAGACAGGGCGTGCTGAAGCACGAGGTGCCGCACTGGCTGCGCAGCGCGCCGCTGGGTCCGCTGGTGCTGGAATTGCGCGAATCGCACCGCGCGCACGGCGGGGCGGGGGCGTATTACGTTTACCTGCGCAAGCGTCGCTAGGACGCCGTCAGCGCACCTGCGGCGCCGTCGAGGCGCCGATCGATCCGGTCAGCCGCTGCAACCAGTAAGGCACCACGCTGCGCCGGCGCGACGGGTCCGAGGTCAACGGCGTCAGGATCACCTCGGTCGTGTTCTGCAATGTCAGGATCGTCGCCGGCAGCAGCGGAAGCGACCCGGCGGTGTCACGCGACAACGCGGCGTTCATCGCCCCCATCTGGTTCAGCAAACCGATCAGCGCCGGCGAAGACCCCACCGTGAAATGCCCGCCGCCCCGGCTGAAGGCGCTGACATCGACCACGGTGACATCCAGCCCCTCGACCGGCTGGGCATTGGGCATGTTGCCCAACCGAGCGCGTTCGCCCGTCAGGCTGGCCGACAGCATCAGCACCCGGTCGCGCTGCGAGGTGACGATGAGGAACGGCTCGGGCAGGTGGCCGATATCGCGCACCTGCTGGCGGAACAGTTCGATATCCACATCGGGCGAGATCAGGATGACGCCGCCCACCGCCGACAGGGCCGGATCGTGCGTCAGGGCCATCTGGCGCAGCACCTCCATCGTCAGATGACTGCCCATCGAATGCGCCATCAGGATGATCCGGTGCGGTCCCGCGGCGGCGACGCGGCGGATCATCTGCACCATGCCGTCGCGCGCATAGAGGGCGCTGTCGCGGTCATGCGCATAGGCCAGAGGCGCCCCCAGCGAGGGCCAGGAATAATGCAGGATCACCCCTGGCAGGTTCAGGTCGTAATCCAGCTGCGCGGTGCGGAACACGCCTTCGACAAAGGTCGTGTTGAACCCATGGACAAAGATCACTGCCTCGCGCGCGTCGGGGGCCTGTTCGTTCAGCCGTTGGCGCACCGCGTTCTCGAACTGCGGGCCGGTCAGTTGCTGCGCGCCGGCCAGCATGAAATCGCGTTCGGGGTTGCCCGGCTGGCGTCCGCGCGGGCGCGTGATCTCGCCGCGCTCGCGGTCGGGCGGGATCGAGACGGTATACCGGCCAAAGGTTTCCTCGGCGTCACGCGACCAGCCGGGAATTTCCGGCTGCTCGGGATCGGGGCCGCGCGTCGTCGCCACCAGAATCGGCACCCAGACCGCACCGGGTGCCGTCCCGTCAACGAAATCCGCGCGCTCGCGCTGGGCGCAAGCGGCCAGAAAAGCCAGGGCAAGGATGGTAAACGTGCGCATGGACGGTCCGCTGACAGGATCGCCCGCTGCATACACCATGCTGGGCGCGCCGTCAGGGGGTGATGCGGCGGATTGCGCCTTTCCCGGCGGCTCCTCGCGCAGTAGAGCATGGGAATGCGCGATATCCTCAACTCAGCCCGCACCGCCACCGCCGAACTGCGCCAGTTGTTCGAGCCGACGCCGCTGCAACGCAACGACCACCTGTCGGCCCGCTTCGGCGCCGAGGTCTGGTTGAAACGCGAGGACCTGACGCCGGTGCGCAGCTACAAGATCCGCGGCGCCTTCAACGCCATGCGGCGGTTGCTGGATGCGTCCCCCGACCAGGACACTTTCGTCTGCGCCTCGGCCGGAAACCATGCGCAGGGCGTCGCCTTTGCCTGCCGCCATTTCGGCAAGCGCGGCGTGATCTTCATGCCGGTGACCACCCCGCGCCAAAAGATCGACAAGACCCGCATCTTTGGCGGCGAGGCCGTCGAAATCCGGCTGATCGGCGACTATTTCGACCAGTCGCTGGCCGCCGCCCAACGCTTTTGCACCGAGGTGGGCGCGCATTTCCTGTCGCCCTTCGACGACGAGGATGTGATCGAGGGGCAGGCCTCGGTCGGGGTCGAGATCGTCGAACAGCTGGGGCGGATGCCCGATGTGATGGTCCTGCCGGTCGGTGGCGGCGGGCTGGCCGCGGGCGTGCGGCGCTATTTCGCCGCGCTCGATGCCCCGACCGCGTTCCGCTATGTCGAACCCCTGGGCGGCGCCAGCCTGACCGCCGCCTTGCGCGCCGGCGGGCCGGTCACGCTGCCGCGGGTGGACAGTTTCGTCGATGGCGCCGCCGTCGCCCGTATCGGCGCGCGGCCCTTTGCCGCCCTCGCGGACGAGGCGCCCACTCAGGTGCTGCTGGCGCCCGAGGACCGGATTTGCGGCACCATGCTGGACATGCTGAACGTCGAGGGCATCGTGCTGGAGCCCGCCGGCGCGCTGTCGGTCGATGCGCTGCCCGATCTGGGCGACCTGATACGCGGGCGCACCGTGGTTTGCGTCACCTCGGGCGGGAATTTCGACTTTGAGCGCCTGCCCGAGGTCAAGGAACGCGCGATGCGCTGGGCCGGCACCAAGAAGTATTTCATCCTGCGGATGCCCCAGCGCCCCGGAGCCCTGCGCGACTTTCTCGAGATTCTGGGACCCGAGGATGATATCGCCCGTTTCGAATACCTGAAGAAATCCGCGCGCAACTTTGGTTCGGTGCTGATCGGGATCGAGACGAACCATGCCGACAACATCGCCGCGCTGTTTGCCCGCATGGATGCCGCCGGGTTCGATTACCGCGACGTGACGGTGGACGAGACCTTGGCAAATTTCCTGGTCTGAACGGCCCGCGACGTCCGGCGTCTGCGCGGGCCCCCTCCACCGAACCCGGGGCGCACCCGTCACGCCGCGCGCCGCGCCAGGCCCGTCAGGAACTGCTCGCGCGAGGTTGCGTGGCAGCGCCGGATCGCGCCCAGATCCACCTGCCCCCCCCGCCCGTCATTGGCCCGGTTTTCGCCGTCGGTGCATAGCGTGGCAAAGTCCCGAAATCCCAGGTTCAGCGCGGCCCCCTTGAGGAAATGCAGCCGCGCCGCCAGTGTCGCGTCGTCGTCGCACCCGTCGAGTTGCGCGATTCCATCGGCAACCTCTTGCAGGAAAACATCGACGATCTCGCCAAAGGCGTCGCCCATGTCGGCCCTCAGTTCATCCACCTGCGCCCAGTCGATCATTGCCCGTTCCTTTCGTCCCTCGCAGAGTGACGCGCAACCTCTGAGTGAAATCTTAACGTGAAAAAACAACTGAAAACAATTGTATGTTTCAGGAGTTGTTAAAACGGCTGCGTCACAACCGGGCTGAGTTCATGAAAAGGTGTGTCGTGTCATCGTTGCAACCCAGCGCCGCAAGCCCCCCTCATCCACCGTCCTTCGCGGCGGAGGACGCCATTCGCCATGTCCTGATCGTGGATGATTCGCGCGCGCAGCGGATGCTGGTCGAAGCCGGCCTGCGCGGCCACGGGTTCACCGTGCATCACGCGGCCTCGGGGGCTGAGGCGCTCGCCCTTTGCACCCGGATCGAGGTGGATCTGGTGCTGTCCGACTGGATGATGCCGGGCATGACCGGGGTCGATTTCTGCCGCGCGCTGCGGGCCCGGCCCAGCGACCGCTATATCTATTTCATCCTGCTGACCTCGAAATCCGACAAGGCCGCCGTGGCCGAAGGGCTGGATGTCGGCGCCGACGATTTCCTGGCCAAGCCGCTCGATCCCGGCGAATTGCGCGCGCGGGTGAACGCCGGGGCGCGGGTGCTGGCCATGGAACGCGCGCTCAGGGGCAGCAACCTGCTGCTCAGCGATGCACTGGCAAAGTTGCAGACGCTCTACGATTCGCTCGATCGCGATCTGGTCGAGGCGCGCAATCTGCAACAATCGCTGCTGCGCGAACGCCATCATCGCACGGCCGAGGGGCGGGTCAGCCTGCTGCTGCGCCCCTCGGGGCCGGTGGGCGGCGACATGGTGGGTTTCTTCGACATCGGCGCGCGGCAGACCGGGCTCTATGCGTTCGATGTGTCGGGCCATGGCGTGACCTCGGCGCTGATGACCGCCCGGCTGTCGGGCCTGCTGACCGGCGCCTCGGCGGATCACAACATCGCCATCTCGGTCGGGCCGGCCGGCCCGGTCGGGCACCCGCCTGAGCAGGTGGCGGCGGCCATGAACCGCCTCATGTTGTCCGAAATCCAGACGGAACGCTACGTGACCCTCGCCTATGCCGAGATCGACCGCCTGAGCGGGGTGGTCCGCATGGTGCAGGCCGGGCATCCGCACCCGATGATCCAGCACGCCTCGGGGCGGGTCAGCCTGCTGGGGTCGGGCGGCCTTCCGGTCGGTCTGCTGGAGGGGGCGGAATACAGCGGGTTCCAGACGCGGCTGCACCCGGGCGAGCGGCTGCTTCTGGTGTCGGACGGGGTTACCGAATGCCCCGATCCCAGCGGCGAGGAACTGGGGCATGAGGGGCTGGAACGCATCCTGCGCAACCTGTCCGACCTGCATGACACCGCGCTTCTGGATGCGCTGATGTGGGAACTGGCGCGCTGGCACGGGTCCGAGGACTTTCCCGATGACGTCAGTTGCGCGCTGTTCGAATACGACGGTCCAGCGGGGTGAAACAGGCGCAACCCAGCGCCCGGCGAAACGCCGCCGCGTCGGTATCCGGTCGCAGGAGACAGGCCTGCAAGGCGCCGTTCGTCAGGCGCACCGCCAGCAGCGCCGTCCGTATGGCGGTGGCCAGGATGATCGCGGGTCCGGCCCCGCAATCGCGCGGCCCGCCCGGGATTTGGGGCGCTGGCCGGTGGTGGCTCGTCACACCGGCCAGCGCGGCCCCGGGGACCAGACGCTGATCCAGGAGCCGCCGGATCACCAGCCCCCGCCGCAGGGGTGTGCGGTTCGCCACAGCGATCTCGGCGGTGCCCTCGCCATCCAGATCGCCGAGACCCGCGACGGCCATCCAGCGCGAGGAAAGCGAGGCCGGGATCAGCCCGCAGGGGCCATGGACCGACCGCCGTGCGCCGTGCGTCAGGTCGCTTTCGACCACCACGGGCCCCGGACCGGCCGTCACCGGTCACCTCGGCCAGGCGCACCATGCTGTCCACGGACACGCGGGTGCGGGGCAGGCGGATCTCGCGTGTCGAGCCCTCGCCCGGAACCCGCGCCAGCGCGCCGTGATCGGCTACGTCCGGGCCCATTGGCTGATGTCCGTAACGCACCGTCGGTTCGATCGGCGTGGCGCGGGCGATACCCGGCACCGGCGCGGGGTCGCGGTCCGGCGCCTGCGCGGCCGCCAGCGACAAGGCGCAGGCGGTGGACAGCCCCGGCAGCCGGTGCGCCCTAGTTACGGTGGAACCGCGCGGCCAGTTCGACATGGGCTGACCAGCGGAACTGATCGACAACCTGCACCCAGTCCAGCCGATAGCCTGCGTTCACCAGCGTGCGGGCATCGCGGGCAAAGCTGACCGGGTTGCAACTGACGTGGGCGATCACCGGAACGGCGGCGTGGGCCAGCTCGGCCACCTGGGCCTCGGCGCCGGCGCGCGGAGGGTCGAGAACGACGGCCTGAAAGCGGGCCAGTTCGTCGGGCAACAGGGGGCGCCGGAACAGATCGCGGGCTTCGGTCGTGACCCGTTTCAGACCGGACGCGCCGCGCCAGCCGCGATCCAGCGCCGCCAGCATCGGCGCGGCCGCTTCGACGGCATGCACCTCGGCCGTTTCGGCCAGCGGCAAGGCAAAGGTGCCGCACCCGGCGAACAGGTCCAGCACCTGCCGCGCCGGGCCGACGGCCTCGCGCACCGCGTCCAGCAGCGCGGCCTCGCCCTGAGGGGTCGCTTGCAGAAAGGCGCCCGGCGGAGGCGAGACCCGGGCCCGGCCCATCGCCAGCACGGGGGGTTCCTCTTGCGCCAGGACCTCGCCGTTCCACGACAGCCGCGCCAGGCGGTGTTGGCCGGCGATCCGGGGCAGGGACAGGCGCAGGGCAGTATCCAGGGGCTTGCCCCCTTCGACCGCGATCTCGACACCCTGGAGGAACAGCGTGGCCGTAAGCCGCACCTCGGCCTTGCGCGAGCCGCCTTCGAGCACCAGCGCCTCCATGGCCGGCAGCGCGGCCAAGAGCGCGGGGTCCAGCAGGCGGCAGTCGGGCACCGGCGTCACCGTGTCCGAGGCGCGCCCGTGGAACCCCACCAGGGCGCCCGATTTCAACCGCCGCCCCGTCAGCGTCGCCCGCCGCCGCGAACCGGGCGGCGAGGTCAGGACCGGCCGCAACGGCGCGTCCAACCCCTGCGCGATCAGGGCCTGCCGGACGACGCCCAGCTTCCAGTCCGCGACGAACCCGTCCGAGGCGTGCATCAGCGCGCAGCCGCCGCAAGCCTTGTAATGGCGGCACGGCGCGGCGACGCGCTGCGGCGAGGGCGTCACGATCCTGGGTTGCGCGACACGGCCCTCGACCGCCGTGCCCTCGACCGTCTCGCCAGGCAGGACGCGGGCAAAGACCAGGCCGTCGCCGACCCCCTCGGCGCGCAGGGTGAGACGCTCGATAACCGTCATGCGGCCCCCCTTTGGGCGTGACAGATGGCCCGCGCCGACATCAGCCGGGCACCGCGGGCGAAAAGGCGTAGCCCTCGGGCGTCAGGATCGTCGCCTCGCGCAGACCGTGCGGCTTTGTGGCCGGAGGTTCGATCACCACGCCGCCAAGGTCGTTGGCCCGCGCGACCGCTGCGTCCGGGTCGATTCCGAACAGGTAGAACTGCGCGCCGGCGCCGCGCGGCGGGCTTTCGGGCACAATGCCCAGCAAGGGATGCGCACCAAAGGTGCCGTCCGCGTGCAGCTGGATCAGAACCGCGCCATGGCGGATCAGCGCGAAATCGTTGCTGAGCCGGTGCACACCCAGCCCGAACACGCCGGCCAGGAACGCCGCCATCGCGCGAACGTCGCGGCACAGCAGATTCACCCCCAGCCCGGTCAGGCTGCGGCCGAAATCGGCGGCATTCACGGTTTCCAGATCCATCTCAGGCGACCTCGTCTTCGTCCACACCCAGGAACCCGCCCGACTGACGGGCCCAGAAGCGCGCGTAACGGCCCCCCTGCGCCAGCAGCGCGTCATGGGTGCCTTCCTCGACGATCCGGCCGGCGTCAAGCACGATGATGCGGTCCATGCGGGCGATGGTGGACAGCCGGTGCGCGATCGCCAGCACGGTCTTGCCCGCCATCACCTGGCCCAGCGCCTTCTGGATCTGCGCCTCGACCTCGCTGTCCAGGGCCGAGGTCGCCTCGTCCAGCACCAGGATCGGCGCGTCCTTCAGAAAGGCCCGGGCCAGCGCGATCCGCTGCCGCTGCCCGCCCGACAGCCGCACGCCGCGTTCGCCAAGCTGCGCGTCATACCCGATGCGCCCGGCGGAATCGCGCAGGTCCAGGATGAATTCGTGGGCCTCGGCGGCCTCGGCGGCGGCGACCAGGTCGGCGTCGGTCGCGTCGGGCCGCCCATAGCGGATGTTGTCGCGGGCCGAACGGTTGAACATCGCCGTGTCCTGCGTGACCATGCCGATCTGCCGTCGCAGGCTTTCCTGCGTGACGCTGCGCACGTCGATCCCGTCGATCCTGACCGCGCCCTTTTCGGTATCGTAGAGCCGCAGCAGCAGCGCCACCAGCGTCGATTTCCCCGCACCCGAGGCGCCGACGATGCCGATCCGTTCGCCCGGGTGGATCGTCAGGTTCAGCCCGTCCACACCGCCCGTGCGCCGGCCATAGGCAAAGGTGACGTCATCGAACCGGATCTCGCCCTTGACCGGGGGCAGGTCGCGCGCGCCCTGGGTGTCGCTCAGCGCATGTGGGGCGGACAGGGTGCGCATCCCGTCCTCGACCTCGCCGACGTTGCCGTAGATGCCCATCAAGGTGAAACTGACCCAGCCAGTCATCTGCGCCAGGCGGATCGCCACGGTGCCCGCCGCAACGATGGCCCCGGTCGTGGTCTGACCGAGCGTCCACAGCCACAGCGTGCCGCCGACCAGCAGCACCGGCAGCAGACCCGCGATCAGCATCAACGCGATGCGGAAGCTGGCCGAGACCCGACCATAGGACAGCACGCGCTCACGGTAACCCTGCATCGCGTTCAGGGCATTGCGATCCTCGTGCCGGGCATGGGCGAACAGCTTGACGGTGCGGATGTTGGTGATCGTATCCACGACATGGCCCGTCACCATCGCCCGCGCGCCCGCCCGTGCGGCGGCGCGTTTGCGGATATGCGGCATGAACGCGCGGATCAGCGCCAGGTAGCAGGCCGACCAGATCACCAGCACCAGGCCCAGCCGCCAGTCGATGGACCCCACCAGGGCCGCCGATCCGATCAGCGACGACAGCGCGAAGGCGACGGTGTTGATGCTTTCGGCCACGACCTCGGTCAGGGCGCGCGCGGTCTGGATCTGCTTTTGCGCGATCCGGCCGGCAAAGTCGTTGTCGAAAAAGCCGATGTCCTGCCCCATGGTGAACCGGTTCAGCCGCGACAGCACCAGGGGTTCCACGTTCGGCGCGATGGTCAGGAAATTCGCCGCGCTGTTCAGGCCAAAGGCCAGCGGCCTGAGCAGCAGGAAAAACGCGGCAAAGGCCAGCAGCATGACCCAGTTGTCGGCAAAGAAGGTGGCGATCTGCCCACCCGTCGCCGCATCGACCACCATGCCCATGACCAGCGCCGACATCACCTCGGTCACGCCGCCCAGGGCCGAGATCCCGGTGGAGATCCAGATGCCCGGCCAGGCGCCGCTCAGCGCCCAGCGGATGAAGGCCCCCAGCCGGCCGGGGGGTGGCCCTTCGGCCGGATGGAACGGGTGGATCAGGGTCGATAGGGGCATGTCAGTCCGTCGTATCCTCGGTTCCGATGAAGCCGCCCGACTGGCGCGCCCAGAACTGGGCGTAGAGCCCGCCCTGCGCCAGCAGTTCGGTATGGGTGCCGTCCTCGACGATACGGCCGTCGTCCAGCACCACGATGCGGTCCATCCGGGCGATGGTGGACAGCCGGTGCGCGATGGCGATCACCGTCTTGCCCTCCATCACGCCGTAAAGCGTATCCTGAATGGCCGCCTCGACCTCGCTGTCCAGGGCCGAGGTCGCCTCGTCCAGCACCAGGATCGGCGCGTCCTTCAGGATCACGCGGGCGATGGCGATACGCTGGCGCTGGCCGCCCGACAGTTTCACGCCGCGTTCGCCCACCCGCGCGTCATAGCCCCGCCGGCCCTGGGCGTCGCTCAAGGCCGCGATGAAATCCACGGCCTCGGCGCGTCCGGCGGCCTCGATCATCTGCGCCTCGGTCGCGCCGGGGCGGCCGTAGAGGATGTTTTCGCGCACCGACCGATGCAGCAACGAGGTGTCCTGCTGCACCATGCCGATCTGCGCGCGCAGGCTGTCCTGCGTCACTTGCGCGATGTCCTGCCCGTCGATCAGGATGCGCCCGGCCTCGGTGTCGTAGAACCGCAAGAGCAGTTTGACCAGGGTTGACTTGCCCGAGCCCGAGCGCCCGATCAGGCCAATTTTTTCGCCCGGGCGAATCGCCAGGCTCAGGTCCTGCAACCCGCCCGATCCGCGCCCGTAATGGTGGCTGACGGATTCGATGTCGATTCGGCCCTGGCGAAAGTCCAGCGGCTTTGCGCCGGGGGCGTCGGTCAGGGTGATCGGCTGGGCGATGGTTTCCATCCCCTCGGCCACCACGCCGAGGTTGCGAAAGAACGAGCTGACCGCCCACATGATCCAACCCGTCATCGCGTTGAGCCTGAGCACCAGCGCCGAGGCCGCCGCGACGACGCCGACGCTGGCCGCATCGCCGGACCACAGCCAGATCGCCCAGCCCACCACGGCGACGATCAGAAAACCGTTCAGCGCGACCAGGCACAGGTCCATGACCGTGAAGATGCGCATCTCTTTCTGAAAGGTGACGCGCGCGTGCTCGATAGCTTCGCGCGCGTGCTCGTTCTCCAGGTCCTGCTGGGCGAACAGCTTGACGGAATGGATATTGGTATAGGCGTCGATCACCCGCGCCGTGACCGCACTGCGGGCGTCCGAGGCGGCCTTGGACGCCGGTCCGACGTTGCGGATCGTCCAGCGCACCAGCAACCCGTAAAGCGCCAGCCACAGCAAGAGCGGCAGCACCAGCCGGGCATCGGCCCCCGCCAGCAGCACGGCGGCGCCCGCGATATACGCGATGGAAAAGCTGAGCGCGTCAAAGATCTGGAACACCGCCTCGCCGGCCGCCGGCGGGGTCTGCATGATGCGGTTGGCGATGCGCCCGGCAAAATCGTTCTCGAACCAGCCGACCGACTGGCGCAGCACATGGCGATGCGCGCGCCAGCGGATCAGGGTGCCGAAATTGGGCAGGATCGCGTTGTTGATCAGCCCCACGTCCAGCACCTGCAACAGCGGGCGGATCAGCAGCAGGAAGACGGCGACCGCCAGCAATTCCCAACCATGCGCGGCCCAGAACCCCTGCACGCCGCTTGCGTCCAGCAGGTCCACGACCCGGCCCAGATACCACAGCAGCCAGATCTCGAAGAATGCGACGGTGATCGAGGCCAGCCCGGTCAGGACGAACACTTTGCGGAAGGGCCGGGCATAGGCGTTCAGGAACGGCCACAACCGCCGCGGGGGCGTGTCGTCCTGGGGATAGTCCACATAGGGATCGACAAGGGTTTCGAATACCTTGAACACGCGCAATTCCTTCACTTGTGAAGGCAATCTAGGCGTCATTCCGGGCTTAGGCCAGCCCCAGGAACGCCAACAGATCGCCGCGCGTCGGACGCAGGTCCTGGTCCAGCCAGTGGGCCTGGGCCCGAGCCAGTGCGCGGCCCAGGTCGGGGCCTTGCAGCACCGGCATCAGATCGGCGGGTTTCAGCGGAAAATCGGCGTGCGCGCCGCGCGCCACCTGCGCCTGCCAATCGGCGGCGGGCGGGGTTTCCAGCAGCGCCGCCCGCCCCAGCAGCGCGTCGCTGCCCAGCCTGAGGCCCAGCCGCCAGCCCAGCGCGGCGGCGGTGTCCATACCGCCGAAGGCGTCCCGGACACGGGTGAAATCGCGGGTTTCGGCCTTGGACAGGCGCAGCCCTGCAAGATCGCCGGTCAGCACCGCAAGCCGCCGGGTCCAGCCGCCCGGCTTGCCGTCTTCCAGATGCACCAGCACCGGCAGCGCCTGCGGCATCGCTCCGGGCAGGACATGCGCCAGCACGCCCGTGCGGTCCATCGCGGCGACGGCGGGTGCGGGATCGGCGGCGGCCAGCAGTTTCTTCAACTCGGCCGTGATCCGCTCACGCGAAAGCGTCTCCAGCATGGCGGAATGTTCGGCGCAGGCGGCCAGGGCGTCAGGGTCCAGCCCCTGCGCGGGGTCGCCATACTGGGCGTGAAAGCGAAAGAACCTGAGGATGCGCAGAAAGTCCTCGCGGATGCGGGCGTCGGGCGTGCCCACGAATCGAAGCCGCCGCGCGCGCAGGTCCGCCAGACCGCCCAGCGGATCGACCAGGGTGCCGTCGGCCTGCGCATAGAGCGCGTTCATGGTGAAATCGCGCCGCGCCGCGTCCTGATGCAGGCTGGCCCCGAACGAGACCCGGGCGTGCCGGCCAAAGGTCTCTGCATCGTGGCGAAAGGTGGTCACCTCGAACCCTTCGCCGTGGGCGACAACGGTGATCGTGCCATGCGCGAGCCCGGTCGGCACGGGCCTGAGCCCGGCCTTTTCCGCCAGGTCAGAGACGGTTTCGGGCAGGGCGTCGGTGGCGATGTCCACATCCGTCACCGGCACGCCCAGCAGCGCGTTGCGCACGCAGCCGCCCACCGCCAGCGCGTGATACCCGGCGCCCGTGAGCATCCCCAGCACGGCCTGCGTGCCCGGGTTCGCCAGCCAGCCGCCCGCGAGTTTCATGCCCGGCCCCTCATGCCACCCGCGCCGCCAGCGCCCTGAGCATCCGCGCCGTCGCGCCCCAGATGTAATAGGGCCCCCAGGGCACGGTGTAATAGCTGCGCCACTGGCCCAGCCATTGACGGCGCTGGATGGAATAGGCCGACACGTCCATCAGATGCGCCAGCGGCACCAGGAACGCTTCCTCGACCTCGCCGGCCTCGACCACGGGGGTATACGGTCCGGTCACATGACCCAGGATCGGCGTGACGCTGAAACCCGTGACGGTTTCATGCGGGGCCATCGCCCCCAGCACGGTGACCTGCGCCGGGTTCAGGCCGACCTCCTCGTGGGCCTCGCGCAGGGCGGCGGCCCGGGCGTCGGCGTCGGTGGGATCGACCTTGCCGCCCGGAAAGGCGATCTGCCCGGGGTGGTGTTTCAACCCCGAGGCACGCTTGGTCAGCAGCATCGACCAGCCGCCGGGCGTTTGCACCAGCGGCATCAGAACGGCGGCCGGACGCAGCACGCGCCCCTTGGGCCGGAACTGCGGCGAGAGGTCGAAATCGCTGGATTCCGGCCCCTCGCCTTTCAGCGCCGCGGCCAACCGCCCAAGCGTGTCAGGTCTTTGCAGCATCCTCGGCCTCGAACCCCACGGTTTTCGGGTCCAGCACATAATGCGCGCCGCAGAATTGGCAGTCGGCGGTCACCAGGCCGTCCTCGGTGGTCATGTGCGCGATGTCGCGGGCCGAATAGATCGACAGCGATTGGCGCACCTTGTCTTCCGAACAGGTGCAGCCGAACTCGATGCGCTGGGCATCGAAGACGCGCGGCGCCTCCTCGTGGAACAGCCGCACCAGCAAATCGGTCGGCTGCACCGAAGGGCCGATCAGTTCCAGCTCTTCGACGGTGTCCAGCAGCACGTTCGCGCGGGTCCAGTTCTCGGCGTCCTCGCCTTGCACCAGATCGGCGGCCTTCAGCAGACCGCCCTCGCCGGTGGCCTCTTGCGCGTGGGGGCTGGCCTTGGGCATGTGCTGCACCATGACCCCGCCGGCGCGCCAATGCTCGGGCTTGCCGGGCATCTGCGACTTGCCAAAGGCGACGGCAAAGCGGGTCGGCAACTGCTCGGACTGGGCGAAATAGGCCTCGGCGCAGTCGGCCAGCGACTGACCGGCGATCGGCGTGACCCCCTGATAGGGCTGCATGTCCTGCCCCTGGTCGATGATGAGCGCCAGATACCCCTCGCCGATCTGGCTGAACGGGTCTTCGGTCAGGCTGAGCCGCCCGGCGTCATAACTGGCATAACCCCTGATGCGCGCGGGCGCGCCCTCGGATTCGGGGGCGTAGTAATCGGTCGCGATGAGCCGCGCCGGCCCCTTGCCGCGAATTTGCAGCGACAGCCGCCAGCGCAGTTTCAGCGTCTGGCCGATCATTGCCGTCAGCAGCACCGCCTCGGCGACCAAAGCCTCGATCGGATCGGGGTATCTGTGCTGCGCCAGAACAGAGTCCAGCACGCCATCGACACGCGCGACCCGGCCGCGGATGTCGGCCTTGTCCAGTTGGAACGGCAGGATGGTATCATCCCAGGCGATTTGCGCACCGAGGGTCATGGTGTAACCTTCACGTCAGGGCTTGGCTTTGAGGCCCTCATATAGGAAGCAAATGCAAAGGGCCAAGGGGCAAAGGCGATTCGCCCCCCGCAAGACCCGCAGGCAGAGGACAGGCAATGACCCCGCGTTATGGCGCCCCACCCGAAAGCGGCCGCCGCTATACCCGCCGCGCGGGGGCCTATGCCGTGCTTTGGCGCGACGGCGAGGTGCTGCTGACCCATCAGGACCAACCCTGGCCCGAATTTCAGCTTCCGGGCGGGGGCATCGACCCGGGCGAATCGCCCCTGCGCGCGCTGCACCGCGAGGTGCGCGAGGAAACCGGCTGGCGCATCGCCCGGCCGCGTCGGCTGGGGGTCTTTCGTCGGTTCACGCACATGCCCGAATACGATCTTTGGGCGGAAAAGCTGTGCACCGTCTATCTGGCCTATCCGGTGCGCCCCCTTGGGCCGCCGACCGAAGCTGGCCACAGCGCCCTCTGGATGGACCCGCACACCGCCGCCGATCTGCTGGGAAACCCCGGCGACGCGGCCTTTCTGAGGGGGGTGACGGCATGGCTTTCATGATCGCGCGGCGCAGTTTCGTGCTGCTGGCGCTGGCCGCCTGTTCGCGCGCGCCGCGGTTCCTGGACTACAACGGCCCCGAGGTGACGCAGATCCGCGTTTACAAGACCGAGCGCCGGATGGAATTGATGCACGACGCCGAGGTGCTGCGCAGCTACGACATCGGGCTGGGCTTTGCGCCCGCCGGGCACAAGCAACGCTATGGCGACGGTCGCACGCCCGAGGGCGAATACACCATCGACCGGCGCAACCCGCAAAGCCTGTATCACCTGTCGCTGGGGATCTCGTATCCGAACGAACAGGACCGCGCGCGCGCCGAGGCCGCCGGCGAAGACCCCGGCGGCGACATCTTCATCCATGGGCGCGGGCGCGGGAACCGGTTCGTGCGCGGCGACTGGACGGTCGGCTGCATCGCCGTCACCGATTCCGAGATCGAGGAAATCTATTCGATGGTGCAGACCGGCACGCCGATCGTGATCTATCCCTGAACCGGCCGCCCTGAACCGACCGCACGGCCGGCTCAGTTGTGGCCCGGCGGCATCGTGTCGGTGCGGTTCGGCCGCGTGTCGGCCAGGGGGGCCTGAACCTCGATCTGCTGGGCGGTGCGGGTGCCGTTATTGGCCGTCCCGGTGGTCAGGCACCACCACAGCTTTCCGTTCTGTTCCTGATACCAGGCAAAGCCCAGTTCGGTGGCGCGCGGGTCCAGGATGATCGCCCGGGTATCGTCTTGCGACAGCCAGGCGGTCAGGGTCTCCAGCTCGGTCTCATAGCTTTCCGAGATCGTCTCGCCCAGGAAATGACCGCTGTAGCCGACGCGCCGCACCCGGTCGATGGGCGAGGACCCGTCCGAACCGAAGTGCCAGGGCCGGCCCTGCACCGACATGTCCCGCGCCTGTGTCGCCGCGGCCGAGGTCAGGTCGAGGTTGTATTCGATCGGCCCCATGCCGCGCTGCTGGCGCACGGTGTTGATGGCGTCGCGCATCCGGGCCTGGATCTGCGGCACGTCGCGGTCGGTGATGCGGTAGATCACCGGCACCGGGCGGCCGTCCGGTCCCAGCCGCATCGGTGTCCCGGGGGCGGTGCAGGCGGCGACGGCAGCAACGGCAACGAGCGCGGGATAAGCGGGGCTGGGCATGAGGTTCCTGTGGGTTTCAAGCCTTTACCTCGTAGCGAATCGGGGCGCGGATTTCAAATGCAACTCGGCGTGATGGCCCCGGCTTGCGTTGCGACGGCGGCGATTTTGCCGTATAACAGCCAAAAAACATCGAGCGTCCGAGGCAGTCCCATGACATCCGATCCCTTCCGGCGGCTTTCCCGCCGCGGTTTTCTGGCGGGCAGCGCGGCGCTGGGCGGCACCGCGTTGAGCGCGCCGGCCCTGCTGGCGCAGACGGCCCCGACCGCCGCCCAGACCGCCGCGCTGGCCAATTCGACCGAGGTCGAGCAGGACATCCGCGAAACCACCGTGCGCAACATCGCCAGTTTCCGCACGCTGGAATGGCAAGACCATTTCCCCGACCTGCGCAAGGGTGCGATCCTGGCGGATACCGAAAGCCGCTGCGTGCATTTCTGGTCCGAGGATGGAAACACCTATCGGCTGTATCCTTCGTCCGTGCCGATGACCGACGACCTGACCCGCCGCGGCCGCACCGAGATCGTGCGCAAGGTGGTCGGCCCCGAATGGCGGCCCACGCCTTCGATGCGGGAACGCTATCCCGAATGGCCGGAATACGTCGGCCCCGGTCCGGACAATCCGCTGGGCACGCACGCGATGTATCTGGGCTGGCAATATTACCGCATCCACGGCACCCACGACACGCGCAAGATCGGGCGGCGGTCGTCGAGCGGGTGCATCGGTCTCTACAACGAACACATCGCCGAGCTTTTCGGCTTCGCACAAGTAGGCACGCAGGTGTTGCTAATTTGACGACATTGGGGCGAACTGCACGGAATCCCCACGAGCCCCGTTGCATTTCGGCCCGCAAACTGCTTTTCAAGGCGTTACGAGGTATCGTCTTGGGTGCACATCCCTGTCCTCAAAGAACAACAGGCGTGTGCGAATACTGGAGGTTGACATGAAGAAACTTGCTCTCGCTGGTCTGATGGCCGTCGTCGGCACCGCTGCTCTGGCTTCGGGCTACGTCGAACCGATGGTCGAGCCGGAAGTGGTTGTGGCTCACTCGTCGTCGTCGGTCGGCGGCGTCATCGTTCCGCTGCTGCTGCTGGTTCTGGTCGCCGCTCTGGCGAACTGATCCGCTTCACAGCGATCGAACCAAAGGGGTCAGGCCATGCCTGGCCCCTTTCGGTTTTTCGGGCCCCGCGAATCGCGCGGCCTAGCCCAGCCAGCCGCGCAGATTCTCGGCCACGATGGCAGCCAGCGCGTCCATATGCGCCGATTCGTCGTTCAGGCAGGGCACATAGGTGAACGATTCGCCGCCGGCGTGCTCGAACGCCTCGCGGATCTCGCCCTGGATTTCCTCGAGCGTTTCGATGCAATCAGCGGCAAAGGCCGGTGCGATTACGGCGATTCGCTTCACCCCCGATTCGGCCAGCCTGGCGACATGCTGAACCGTATAGGGCCGCAGCCATTCCTCGCGGCCGAACACCGACTGAAAGCTGGTGTGGATCGACTCGGCCCCCCAGCCCAGCCGCTCGCGCAGCAGGCGCGTCGTCTTCTGGCATTGGCAATGATAGGGGTCGCCCTCGCGCAGATAGCGCTGCGGCATCCCGTGATAGGACGCGACCAGAACCTCGGGCTTTTCCGCCGCCGCCGCATAGGCGCGCTCGACCGATTGCGCCAGCGCCTCGATATAGCGCGAATCATCGAAATAGGCGGGCACGGTGCGCGCGGCGGGCTGCCATTTCTGCCCCATCAGCGCGCGAAAGAACTGATCGTTCGCGGTGGCCGTCGTGGCCCCGGCGTATTGCGGATAGAGCGGGAAGAACAGGATCTTTTCGCACCCCTCGCGCACCATCCGGTCCACCACCGACCGGGTCGAGGGGTTGCCGTATCGCATGCAGAAGTCCACCTGCACCGCATCCCCGAACCGCGCCTGCATCCGCTCTGCCAGCGCCGCGGTCTGGGCCTTGGTGATCGTCATCAGCGGGCTTTCGCCCTTGTCGTGATTCCAGATGGATTTGTAGTTCGCGCCCGAGGTGAACGGCCGTTTGGTCAGGATGATCGCCTGCAACAGCGGCTGCCACTTCCACGCGGCGATGTCGATCACCCGCTTGTCGGACAGGAATTCGTTCAGATACCGGCGCATCGACCAATAGTCGTAATGGTCGGGCGTTCCCAGGTTGGCGATCAGCACGCCCACCTTGGCGCGCGCAACGGGGACGTGATCGGCGGGGGCATGGGCCAGGCGGCCGGTCCCGGGCTGGTCGAGGGTCGTCATCGGCTTCCTTTCGGGTGGCGTGGGATGCAGCTAGCGCAGCCGGCAGCGGCGTCAATCCCGTGAGGGACCGGGTGCGGCGAATGGCGCGGGTTCAAGCCCCGTTTCGGTGGTTCCCAGGGCCTCGGCCAGGCGATGGGCGGCGGATCCCGGCCGCAGGGGTTGCGGCTGCGTGTCGGCGGGCGCCCAGCCGGTCAGCACCAGCGTTTCCACGGTCGCGCCGATGCGGCCCTGCGCATCGGCGAAATTGTCGGCATAAAGCTGCGCCGCGCGGCCCAGCATGGCGCGCGGCATCGGCATGCGGTGCCGGGAGGCCAGCGCGTTCGTCTCGCCCATCGCGCGCAGATCGCGCACCAGATGCATGAGATCGCGGTAGAGGATCCGCCGGGTGAACCCGTCCGCCACCGGCAGGGCCAGCCCCGCGCGTTGCAGCAGGGCGCCCAGGTCGCGGATCTCGCCCATCGGCACCACGCGCGGCGACAGACCGCCCGTCACATCGCTTTCGGCCTGCGCCAGAACGGCGCGCAATTCGTGCAGGGTCTGCCCGCCGAACAGCACCCCCAGGAACAACCCGTCGGGTTTCAGCGCCCGGCGGGCCTGGATGATCTGGCCCAGCGGATCGTCGGCCCAGTGCAAGGCCAGCGCGTGCACCACCAGATCATGGGCGCCCTCGGCCAGGTCCAGCACCGGCGCGTCGGCAACGATCCGCGCGCCCGGCAGCCGCCCCTGCCAGACCTGCGCAAAAGGGGTCACAACGGCGGGTGCCGTAAACTGTCTGTTAACCTCGGTGAGTCTTTCCTGAACCTCGTCGGCGGCGTCTTCGTGCAGGAACAGCGCGGGGTCGCGCAGGGCGCGCGCGCGGTGCAGGGCCAGCGCGGCGCGGTCGGTCAGGGCAGGGGGATGCGTGGTGTTCATGGAACCTGTGTTCGGTGCGCTCGGCGGCGGTGTCAAGGGCGCGCGCCATGTGCTGACGCTGGGCGTCAACCTGCTGTATCCACCCGCGTGCCTGGCCTGCGACGCCCCCGTGACCGAGAACGGCGCGCTCTGCCCGTCGTGCTGGGCCGACACGCCGTTCAACACCGGGCTGTCGTGCGATCTCTGCGGTGCGCCGCTGGCCGGCGGCATCGAGGATGCGCCCGTGCGCTGCGACGATTGCCAGCATACCGCCCGCCCCTGGAGCCATGGCCGCGCCGCGCTGGTCTACGGGGCCACGGCCCGGGCCCTGGTCCTGGGCCTGAAACACGCCGACCGGCTGGAGATCGCCGCCCCGGCCGGCCAGTGGATGGCCCGCGCGGTGGCCCCGCTGATTCGCGCCGATACGCTGATCGCCCCGGTCCCGCTGCATCGCTTGCGGTTGTTCCGGCGGCGTTACAACCAATCCGCCCTGCTGGCCGCCGCGCTGGGCCGCGCGCTGCAAAGGCCGCATTGCCCGGACCTGTTGCGCCGCAACCGCGCCACCGACAGCCAGGACGGCCGCTCGCGCGAGGGCCGGTTCCAGAACCTGCGCGGCGCGATCGTCGCCAATCCGCCCCGCGCGGCACGGATCGAGGGGCGGCATATCCTGCTGGTCGATGACGTGATGACCTCGGGCGCGACGCTCGCCGCCGCGACCGAGGCCTGCTATCAGGCGGGCGCCGACGACGTGGACGTGGTGGTCCTGGCCCGGGTGACGCGCGGCGAATGAGCCTGCGGGCCGGTTAACGGTTCACAAGGCCATGATCGCGCATTACATCCGTTGCAGATGCGAAAGGACGCGCCATGCCACTTGTGGAAATCTACACCTCGCCCTTCTGTGGTTATTGCCACGCGGCCAAGCGGTTGCTGAAGGACAAGGGCGTCGCCTATACCGAGATCGACGTGATGCAGCACCCAGAGCGCAAGCCCGAGATGATCAACCGCGCCAACGGTGGCCGCACCGTGCCGCAGATCTTCATCGACGGGCAGCACATGGGGGGCTGCGACGATCTCTATGCGCTGGACCGCCGCGGCGGTCTCGACCCTTTGCTGAAAGGGTGAGCCGATGCGCGCGGGCCTGGTGCAACTGACCGTCGGCGACCTTCCGGTCGAGAACGTGGCCCCGGTGCGCGCGGCGGTGCGCGCGGCAATCGCGGGCGGCGCGGGCTTCGTGCTGACGCCTGAGTGCACGAACGGCATCTCGGCCGACCGCCAGCACCAGCACCGTGTCCTGACCGAGGAAGCCGCCGACCCGGTGCTTTCCATGCTGCGCAACGAGGCCGCGCGCGCCGGCGTCTGGGTGCTGGCGGGCTCGGTCATCGTCAAGACCGGTGACGCCACGGACGACCGCTTTGCCAACCGGTCGGTGCTGATCGGCCCGGATGGCGCCGTGGCTGCGCGCTACGACAAGATCCACCTGTTCGACGTGCAGGTGTCGGAAACCGAAACCTACCGCGAATCCGCCGGCATCCGGCCGGGTGACCGGGCGGTTCTGGCGCAGACACCCTTTGCCGCGCTGGGCATGACGATCTGCTACGACATCCGCTTTCCCCATCTCTACCGGGCCCTGGCGCAGGCCGGCGCGCAGGTGCTGACCGTGCCCGCCGCCTTCAGCCCGGTCACCGGCGCCGCGCATTGGGAAACGCTGCTGCGCGCCCGGGCGATCGAAACCGGCTGTTACGTCCTGGCGCCCGCACAGACCGGCACCCATCCCCAGACCACCGGACGCGTCCGCGCGACCCACGGCCACAGCCTGGCCGTGGCGCCCTGGGGCGAGGTGCTGGCGGACGCGGGCACGCAACCGGGCGTGGTCTATGCCGATCTCGACCTCGAGGCGGTGCGCAGCGCCCGCGCGCGGGTGCCGTCGCTGACGCACGACCGGCCCCATGCCCCGCCGGAACCCGCCGCATGAAACCGATCGACGACCTGGCGGTTGCCCTCTTTGCCGAACTGTTCATGGCCGATCAACTGGCCCGCGCCCGGCTGAGCCGGGTGCTGCCCCGGGGCATGGAATTGTCGCATTTCAGCGTGCTGAACCATCTGGCCCGCAAGCAGGAAGAGCGCACGCCCGCGCAACTGGCGAAGGCGTTCCACGTCACGCGCGGCGCCATGACCAACACCTTGTCCAAGCTGGAGATGGCCGGGCATGTCCATATCCGCCCCGATTGGGACGACGCGCGGCGCAAGTTCGTGTCGATCAGCCCCTCGGGCCGGCAGGCGCGCGACGCGGCGCTGCAATCCATCGCGCCGGTGATCGCGGGGCTGGCGCGCAAGGTCGGCATCGAAAAGGTCCGCGCCGCGCTGCCGGTTCTGCGCGAATTGCGGTCCGAACTGGAAAGCGACGAATGAGAGGCGGGCGCCCGGGCGCGCCCGGGCGCGGCGGGGGGCCAGCCCCCCGCACCCCCCGCCAAAGGGGGTTTTCCACCCCCTTTGGATACCCCCGAGGATATTTCCGGCACAAAGAAGG
>Ga0116152_10000961_pt1 | contig 23722 bp, 20 predicted proteins | sample AD_UKC119_MetaG_FD_89894 | JGI IMG/M metagenome (GOLD analysis project Ga0116152, IMG submission 89894) | Active sludge microbial communities of municipal wastewater-treating anaerobic digesters from Hong Kong - AD_UKC119_MetaG | ecosystem: Engineered > Bioreactor > Anaerobic > Digestate...
AATCCTGGGAAATATGATGCGAAACTTGACGTAATAAGCGTTGATGGTTGTGAAAACTCTAAATCAGAGCTGGGCATTGTAGATGTTTACGAGTTACCGGTTTCAAATTTTATTGCTGATACTACCTGGGTTTCGATGGATAATCCTGTAGTGACATTTACTGATTTGAGCACGTTGGCTTCCACCTATTATTGGGACTTCAGCGATTTTTCAAGCACCAACAATTATTCAGCTGAGGCCAATCCGGTTCACACTTTTTCCGGCCCCGGCGATTATATTGTCTGGCAGACGGTCTACTCGGAAAATGGTTGCAGCGACAAAAGCTATACGGTCATTCATGTTGAACTGAACATTGCATTCTATATCCCCAATGCATTTTCACCATATAATAATGATGGAATCAACGATGTGTTCAAGCCATCCGGCATTGGAATCGGCCTGGATGAAGGCACTTTTTCAATGCACATCTATGACCGATGGGGAAAACAGGTTTTTGAATCAAGCGATATCAATGATGGATGGGATGGAAAAGTTGATGGGAATTTAACCGCACCGGGTCTGTATTCGTATAGAATTGAAGTGCGATATGGTGATGGATTATGGCATGTCTTTAATGGAAAAGTCTTTGTTCTGGAATAATTTGATAAAATATTTTTCTGAAGGGAGTTGTTTTTTCAACTCCTTTTTTTGTGGCATAACCTTTGAAAACAAGAAGAGAAATTGCTCACAAAATTTAAGGAGGAACAAGCCATGAAAAAATTTACTCTTTTACTCGTCCTGATGGCAATTACGCCGGCTATGTTCGCAAAAGCTTATTCGGAATTGACCATCACAATAAACGAAAATGCTGATTTTTATGTTGTTATCGATGGACGTCAGTACGACAGTTATGCCGGGTCTGTTGTCGTATCGCGCATCGAGCATGGCCGTCATGGAATGGAAGTGTTTCGCGAATCAATGACATTGAATGGAATCATGGTTGATCGTATTTTCAGGGGGTCTGTTGATATTATGCCCAACAAGAGAATGTATGGAACCATCGATCGTTTTGGTGCATTTGTAATTCTTCGCTCCGAGAACATGATCCCTGCAACGGGCTACAGCCATGGATACGGACATAATCACAGCAACGGACATGGATACGGCCATTCAAATCATTATGGGAGTAGCAATGGTCACTATGGGACATATTCTTATGGCAGCAATGCGTATATGCCGATGGGTATGTCGCCCGATGCATTTGGAATGCTGCTGTCGTCGATCCGCCGTGAAGCATTTGATGAAACCCGCGTACGTATGGCCATTACGGCGGTGTCGGTTAGTGGAGTTACTTCTGCGCAGCTCCGTGAACTGATGCTGATGCTTACCTTCGATTCAAACCGGCTGAAACTGGCCAAAACAGCTTACACGTTTGTGGTTGACAAAGGCAATATTTTTATGATCAATGATGCATTTACTTTTAGCTCTAATGCTGATGAATTCTATCGCTACATTGGTGTTTGGTGATCATTTGAATGAATAAAAAAAGCCGGATTATTCCGGCTTTTTTTGTGGCATCGACTGGAATTGAACCAGTGACACACGGATTTTCAGTCCGCTGCTCTACCTACTGAGCTACGACGCCTCCTTTTTGGGAGTGCAAATATATAACGATATTTTTATCTGACAAAATTTTTTTGATGTATCTTTACACTGTGAATTTGAATCTGACCATAGATATAGGTAATACCCGCTGCAAATACGCTGTTTTTTCGGATGAAAAAATTATCGAATCGGGTGCAGATTTTTTTTCAGTTGATTACATTCATGCTGTTTTGAAAAAATATCCCGGGTCTCGGAAGATTTATGCTTCTGTTGTGGAGCTGACAGAGGAGCAACAGGATTTTTTTCGCATCCAAGAAATTATCAATGTGAAAAGTTGCATGCAGGTGCCGGTGAAATCAGAATACAAAACACCTGAAACTTTGGGCGAGGACCGATGGGCTGCGGTTTGTGGTGCGGCATTTTTATCCAATCCTGCTGTCCCTTTTATGGTTATTCAGGCCGGTACCGCCATTACTTTTGATTATGTTGATGAGCGCGGGTATTATGTGGGTGGCGCCATCAGTCCGGGAATCAGTTTACGGTTAAGGGCTTTGCACAATTTTACATCCAGACTGCCGTTAGTTGAACCAGAGAATAAATTTGAACTCATGGGAATGTCAACCAAAGATTCAATTATTAGCGGCGTAATGAATGGTTGTTTAGCTGAAATTAATTATCGTATCGACGAATTTCTTTATAGAACTTCCGGGGGCACTGTTTTTATAGCTGGTGGAGATGCCTCATATTTTGATATTTCGCATGAAAATCACATCTTTGCAGTCCCAAAAATTGTTCTTGTGGGGCTTAATCATTTGCTGAACCTGAATCCATGAAAATTTACTTTATCGGACTGATCTTACTGGTTTCATCACTTCAATTAAAGGCGCAGTCCTTTGTTTTGTCGCCATATTCGCGTTATGGACTGGGTGAAATGCAAACTTCCACAGAACCTGTTTCTTTTTCGATGGGAGGATTGACAGCGGCTTTTCGCGACCGTTATGCTGTAAATTCTTTTAACCCGGCTTCATACACCATTTTGCTGCATGATCAGGATTCGTTTCCCATGTTGTTCAATGGTGGGTTTAAAGGCAATTTTTCCAATCAGACAACGGCATCACAGACTGCTAACCGTTTTTCAGGTGCACTCAACAGCTTTTCTTTTGCATTTAAAGCGGCCAATAACTGGGGTATGGCTTTTGGCCTTCAGCCATATAGTTCGGTTGGATACAATCTTGAAGCTGCTTTCCCTGTTGATTCCTTGGCAAATTATACGGCCAAATATGAGGGCAGCGGAGGTTTTAATAAATTCTGGATGGGACATGCTATTGAGGTTGCCAATCATTTAAGCATCGGCGCCAATGTTTCATATGTGTTTGGTTCATTGTCGCAGACAAGAAGAATAGTTTTTGATACTACTGCTTATTACAACACAAAAACAGTGTCATCCCGCTATGTGGGCGATGTGGCTTTAGATGCAGGTCTTCAATATGAAATCGTTCTGAACCGCGACTCCCTCACCTCACGTAAAACACGTCTCGTTCTGGGTGCTGCCGTCGGTCTTCCGGTCAATCTGAATGCCAAGGAAAGTTTGCTGGCTATGCGCTATTATGCAAGTGGTACCAGTGAGTATATTATTGATACTACCGGGGTTTCAGATAATATTGCAGGTACAATAAGTCTTCCTATGAGCATTTCCGGTGGTTTTATGATTGCCAAAGATCAGAACTGGTCGTTTGGAGTTGACTTTAAGGTTCAGGACTGGTCTGGTTATACTTCGTTCGGAGAATCGGATTCTTTGAAAAACAGTTTGTCGCTGAATGCCGGATTTTCATATTCTCCCAATAATTCGGCCGTTTCAAAATATATGAAAAGAGTAACCTGGTATGGTGGTTTTCATTATGATCAGACTTACCTTTCTCTTAAAGGGGAAGAACTATCGAAAATTGGCATAAGTTTTGGCTGTTCCTGGCCGTTGAAGTCCATTTATCCCAGATTGCAGCGCTCAGTTATTACAACTGGCTTTGAATTTGGGAAAATGGGAACTCAAAGTCAAAATCTGATGGAGGAGAAATATATAAGGTTTGTTTTAGGAATTTCCCTCAAAGAGCGTTGGTTTGAAAAGAAGAAGTACAATTAGAATTATAGAGCCATGAAAACCGTTTTAAATTTCATTTTCGTTTTTGCCCTGTTGTTTTCAGCAATTCATGTTGCAAAAGCACAGGACAGTATCACTTTTCCAAAATCCTGCAGCATCAAAGGCCCGAAATATGGTACTGACAGTGTTAACGGCGTAAAGAATTTTTCGCTTTACCGCGAGAATTATAAACAATGGAAAGATTCAAGATATAAAGGTGATGCCATAAAATATACCGTTGCTCCCTGGAGATATTGTTTCAACAATGCTCCGTTGATCAGTCAGAACTTGTATCTCGACGGTGTGCGAATTGTTGATTATATGATTGAAACAGCTGCTGATAGTGCATCGAAAGAACGCTACATTGACACCCTGATGATGGTTTATGACCAGAATATTGAGGCATTTGGCTGTGCAAGATTATATGGTGAGGGGTATATTCTTGGCCGTAAAGGTTATGATCTGTACACTTTCCGTCCGGGTGAAATAGAACTGATTTATTACACCCTGGAAAAATCGCTTAAAATTCAGGGAAATGAAAGCGAAGCTGCTGTTTTGTCCATATTTTACAAGGTTACCGACGAAATGGTTCGTGCCGGCTTGCTTGACACCAGCATGATTTATGAAAATTATGACATTGCCATGTCGGCTGCTGAGTTTCAGTTGAGTGAGTACAGAAAAGAATTGAAGGAGAAACCCGGAGATTCTTTAAAAATCAACAAGAAAATTGAGATATACGAAATTGCTGAGAACAACATTAATAGTTTGTTTGATCCATGGGCAAATTGCGAACAGATTATTGCCATCAACAGCGCAAAATTTGAAACAAAAAAGTCCGATCTCAATTGGTTGCTTAAGCTTACCGAGTTGATGGAGAAGAAAAACTGTACCGAAGATCCGTTGTATTTCAATGCTGCCGAGGAGCTGTACAAGCAGTCACCAACCCCAATGTCGGCATTGGCACTTGGAAAATCATTTCTGAAAATCAAAAACTTCAGTAGTGCCGCCAAATATCTGAGCGAAGCTGTTGCCGGGCTTGAAGATCCGATACAAAAAGCAGAAGCTTATCTGAATCTTGCCGATGCATACCGAAACATGAACCAGTATGCCAATGCGCGCAATGCAGCTCTGCAGTCGGCCAGTCTGAATCCAAATGACGGAAGACCATATCTTATCATCGGAGATTTGTATTATTCAACGGTTTCGAGTTGCGGTGGAGACACCCCGGTAAGCAAAAAAGCCGGATATTGGGCAGCTGCCGACAAATATGCGAAGGCCAAGTCAGTGTCAACCGATGAAAACGTCATCAGTGTTGCCAATGCAAGATACAATGCCTGTTATGGTGGATTTCCGAATTCGGAGGAACTCTTTTTCGAAAACATTACAGTTGGATCCAGCTATACTGTTTCGTGCTGGTACACCGAAACGACCATAGTCAGAAGTAAATAGTCCGGTGACCGGTCTGCATAAAATATTTATAATCAGCATTGTGGCCGCTATGGCGGTCACAATGCTTTTTTCATGTGGCAATTCCATGAACAGCATTAAGGAAGTGACGGTTAAAGATACACTTCCGGTTGAGCAGGCCATGGATGTAACCATGTATTACAGCGACAGCGGACATATCGAAGCGTGTTTGACGGCGCCGGTGATGAAGCGTTTTGACAACAAGGATCAGAAAGGTGTTTTGAAGTTGACGGAAGGATTGAAAGTGATTTTTTATGATTCACTGGGACAGGAAGAAACAGTTCTCACTGCCCGTTACGGTGAGCGATTGGATGAGTTGCAGCGGATTGATGTGAAATATGATGTTGTGATTATTACCGCAGATTCTGAAAAAATGTACACCGACCATCTGATTTGGGATGAGCGTGCAAATCGGATTTATTCCAATGAGTTTATTAAGATAATCACGCCGGATAAGATTATCTGGGGCGATGGATTTGAATCGGATGAGCGGTTTGATAATTACAGAATAATGAGGGTTAAGGGGGAAATTGAAATAAAAGACGATAAAAATACCTCAGAATAGGGCTTTTTGATCAAAATGATTACCTTTGCACTCGTTTTTTAAAATAAAATACAAGAAGAATGGCTACCATTGGAAAAATACGGAAACATTCGGGATTACTCATCGGGATCATTGGAGTTGCGCTGGCGCTCTTTGTTTTAAGCGACTTTATGACATCAAGTGGCGGACGGCGTTCGGCTGAACCACTGGCTGAGGTTTTTGGCGAAAAAGTCAATTACCAGGATTTTTCGGTCATGGTTGAAGAGCGTAAAGCTCAGTATATGATGCAGTATGGGCAGGAAATCCAGTTTACAGCATCTGATAATTTCCAGATCAGCAATGAAGTATTTGACAAAATGGTGGAAAACCTGATTTTGCAGGAAGAATATGACAAGTTGGGATTGGCTGTCAGCGATGCAGAACTGGGTGAGTTATTTACCGGTAAATTTGTTCATCCTTTGATTCGTCAGCTCTTTACCAATCCTGAGACAGGCATTTTCGACCCCAATCAGGTGGCTATGTATGTGGAAAGTATCGAGGAGCGTTCGCCCGAGGAACAGCAGAACTGGCACATGTATGAAAAAATGATTATCGAAGAAAGGACAAAAAATAAATATACGACACTTGTCAACAAGGGTTATTATTTGCCAAAAGCATTTATTGAGCGTGATAACATTGAGAAAAACAAAAAATTCGTGACCACTTATACGGGTTTGCGTTATGCTTCAATCAGTGATTCAACCATCACTGTCACAGAAGAAGAAATGAAAAAATACTACGAAGAGCACAAATATGATTTCATTTCGGAAGAGCTCGTAGCTGCTGTTGATTTTGTTATTTTCGATGTAAAGCCATCGGAAGCCGATCATAAATTCATGAAGGAAAAAGTGGATACCATTTATTCACGTTTTACAAAGACTGCCGATGCAGATATTGTAGGGTTTATCAATTCCAATGCTGATATTGATTTCACCTGGGATAGTTCATATTTGCGTCGTGAAGTGTTGCCTGTGAAAGCAGATACATTGTTTGGTGCCAATATTGGAACATTTGTGGAACCATATCTCGAAAATAATATTTATTTCATGCACAAGTTGCTTGATCGCAAAATGATTCCTGATTCACTCAAGGCATCACATATTCTCATTGCCTATCAGGGTGCACAAAATGCCGATTCTACTGTGGTTAGAACCAAAGAACAGGCAAAACAAATGGCAGATAGTCTTTTGCTGGCTGTTCGCGGAAAGGACAGCGTTTTCTTTTCACAGGCCGCCATTGCGCACAGCAACGACCCATCTGTACAACAGAATGCCGGTTACTTCGACTGGTTTCAGGAAGGCATGATGGTTCCTGAGTTCAACAAGGCTTGTGTTGATGGAGCCATTGGTTCTTATACCGTTGTTGAAACTATTTTCGGGTATCATGTAATCAAGGTCATTGACAAAACAAAACCGGTCAATAAGGTGAAAATTGCCACCATTCAGCGCACGGTTGAGCCCAGTAATACTACCAGTGATTCGATTTACAACCTGGCCAATGTTTTTGCTGCTGAAAGTCAGACACAGGAAGCTTTTGAGAAAAATATTATTGATAAGGGTTATACCAAGCGTGTTGCTGACAAGGTAAAGACCACAGAGTTTACGTTGCCTGGTATTGTTGAAGGACGCGAAGTTGTGCGTTGGGCATATAATGAAGATACTGAAATCAACAGTGTTTCTCCTGTATTTTCGCTTGATACTGAAACCAAATACGTTATTGCGGTTTTAAAGTCAAGATCTGAAAAAGGTCAGGCGTCGTTTGAATCAGTTAAAGCCATTGTTGAGCCATTGGCCAAAAGAGAAAAGAAAGCGCAGATGCTTATGGATAAAATGAATGCTGCTTTAAATGGTGTAACTTCGGTAGATGCCTTGGCTAAGAAACTCAGTGTTGACACAGATACCTTTGATGTAACTTTTGCAACATATTCATTACCTGGTTTTGGTCCTGAATCTGAAGTTGTTGGAAACATCACTGCATCTTCAAAAGGTAAATTGTCGAAGGTTATCAAAGGCGAAACCGGTGTGTTTGTTTTCACTGTACTTGATGTAGTTGAAGCAGCCCCGGCCGATCATAAAGTTATTCTTTCCCAGAAAATGCAGTTCTTCCAGAGCAAGGCCAATTATGAATTGTTCAAGGCGTTGAAAAACAAAGCCGAACTCGAAGACAACCGGATTTTATATTTCTGACATATAACAGATATTAAAAAAGTGAGTTTCGGCTCACTTTTTTTATGACTTTTTTTGTTGTTAAAGTTGTTTGAGAAAGTCGGCGTGCAGGGTCTGGCAGGTCGATTCATCCATTGAACGGAGCAATGGATTTCCGGGCGATTTAAGCAATACAAGCCGGATTCCGGAGCTGATGTTTTTTTTGTCTTTTAAAACAGATGCTCTGATCTCATTCCATTCGGGCAGGGAATCAATGATGAATTGTTGCCTGAGCCAGATGATAACTTCAGCATATATTTTTTTTGAAAATCCAAGCAGTATTGTTGAAAAATACAGGGCTTCAGCAAGTCCGATGGCAACGGCATGTCCGTGTGAAACAGGATTTCCGGTAGCGTAGAAAAAGCTTTCGTAAGCATGTCCGAAACTGTGGCCCAGATTCAGCCAGAGACGTTCGTGTGTTTCATATGGGTCATCGGTAACAATTTTCATTTTTACACGGATGCTTCTGACTAATAATGACAGAGGTGGAGGGACACTGGTGTCGCTGATGTCAAGTATTGTTTTGACAAAACTGTAATCATCGAGCAGTGCGTGTTTAATGATTTCAGCATAACCCGACTGTATTTCACGGGCAGGCAGTGATGCAAGCCACATGGTTGAAACAAGGGTAAATTGCGGGAAGCTAATGGTTCCCAGTTGGTTTTTGTCTGAGCCCGCGTTGATGGCATTTTTACCACCCAGCGAAGCATCGGTCATAGCCATAAGAGTGGTGGGAATATAAACGGTGCGTAAACCACGTTTGTAAATGGCCGCAATAAAGCCCCCAAGATCAGTTACAGTGCCGCCCCCCATGCAGATGATTACAGTGTCTTTGGTTACGGGAAAATTGATCCATTCCTTAAGAATGACCCCGGCATTGTCCCATTGTTTGCAGTTCTCACCGGCATCGATCTGTCGTGTTTCAATGACAGAAACAGGGAGATTTTTTAATAAATCACCGATAAGCACGCTATAAGCTGAGTGAACAGTTCGATCAACCAAGATGATGACAGGTGTTGTTTTATGTGTTCCGATACGTAATTGCCACCATCTTTTAAAATCCATTACAGGATTTTCGCTGATGATTAATGGCGATTTGTTGTTGCCTATGCGGATGGTTGATTTTTTATCCATTTGATTGCAAAGGTAAATGATTTAAAGTTTCGGCGAAAATCATTAATTTTGAAAAAAAATCACATGCGGTCAGTTATTTTGTTTTTGCTGGTTATATCTTTTGCATCATGCAATACGTATAAGGTAATTCCGGTTCACAATTATACCAAACTGAAAAAAGAAGGCGTGTTTTATTATCTGCCTGAGACCAGATTGGTTGTTGATATAACAGTAAAAGAGACACATTATCTTAAAGGACCTTTTTCGCAGTATTCTGCAAAATTTACCGGCATAAGTAATGTCATTACTGAAAACAAAACGGAATATTCAATTGTTGGAATTGCACTGAATTCTTTTTCAGTTCCCGATAAATCCAAATTGTTTTATATCGAAACAAAACGTTTGAAAGAGAAGGAACCCTTTTTATTATCGGTGAATGAAGATGGTTGTATTGTGTCTTTCAATAATCCTTCAGATGCAGGCTTTGAAGCAGCGGATAAAAGTCTGTTGGTTGAAAATGACCGCGCTTCACAATCAATGAATGTTGGGTTTGAGCATTTTGCAACAGGAAACACACAAGTGAAAACAGATACTATCATTGAAAAGATTATTCTTGATACCATAACGATTGAAAAGCAGATTTTGCAACATAGTATTATCGAAAAGTCGCTTGAAGACAAGGCAAAAGATGCAGCAGATTATATAAGACTGATTTCTGAAAACAAGATGAATCTCATTTCTGGTTATCAGGAAGTGGATTATGATGAGACTACTTTTCGTTCAATGCTTGATGAACTCAACAAAATGCAACAGGAATACCTCACACTTTTTACCGGAAAAACAGTTGAGTACATAACGCATTATCGCATTGTGATTGATCCGGAAAAGCCGGTTGACAATGATTTTATATTCAGTTTTTATCAGACAGAAGGCGTTGCAGAAATTGAAGACAGTTTGTTTACTGACAACATGTATTATTATCAGATTATGCCTGAAGAGCGCACTGAAGCTGTTGTTGCTGCTGTTTCAAATACTAAGAGGTCTGCTAATGCAGGATTGGCATATAATGTCCCGGAAAAATGTTTTTTTATAATCCGCAATGGAAACGGTGAAGTGGTTTTGATGGAAAAAGTAAGTGTATGTCAGTTAGGGACTGTTCTTCAGCTGCCTTCATCTATACATCAAGTATTACTGAATCCCAAAGACGGATCAATACGCCGAGTGGAAAAATAATCTTGTGTTTTAAGTTTTTTCGGAATTTTTTTTCAGGAAACATGATATTTTTTCAAGGCCCTCTGTTAGTTCCGGGAGTGGCCGTGCGATATTGAACCGGACAATTTTTTCGGCTTTTTCGCTGAAATGAATTCCTGGAACGACGGCTACTTTTTGATAATCGAAAAGTTTTACTGCAAACTCAAAGCCATTGGAAAACGTTTCGGGAAGCTCTGCCCAGACAAAATATCCTCCATCCGGTTTTTTGCAGTTGAATCCCATGGCATCGAGTTTTTTTGAAGCGAATTGGTAATTTGCGGCAAGGATTTTTCGCAGGTTTCCGGAATAAGTTTCCCCAAAATTATTTTTTGCAATAAAACGTGAAAGAGCTTCCTGTAAGACTGAATTGGCACAGAGACCGGTATAGTCGTGTAATGAGCGTAATGAAGAACAATGAGCTTCATCGTGTATAAGAAATCCAACACGCCATCCGGTGATGGAAAACCATTTTGAAAATCCGTCAACGATAAAAAGATAGGGGTTTAGTTTTGAAAGCGGAACGTAAGGTTTTGTTTCAAAATACAGTGTTCTGTACACCGAATCAAAAACGAGAAAGCATTCTTTTTGCTGACATAATTCAATCAATGCGTTTACGCTTTCTTTTGAAAACATGATTCCATGCGGATTTCCGGGTGAAGCCAAAAAGATCAGCCGAACATTATCCGATTCAATTTTTTCTTTTATTTGAGCAAGAGGCAGTTGTTTGTTTTCATCAGGATCGAGTTCGATGAACGGAAGTCCGAATTGTTTTGGAAGTTGGTGGTAGGATTCGTATGGCGGAGTGAATGAAAGAGTCGTGAATCCACCTTTGGTTTGACGCATGACATATAAAAAAATCAGGCATAGCGCTTCGGTTGCGCCCTGCATGATGATCATATTTTCTTTTTTCAGCGGGAACTGGTCAGAAAAATAAGCCAGTAATTGTTCCAATAGTGTAAAATTGCCAATCCCCGGCGGATACTGGTGAATATTTTCATGTGCTATGTTTTTCAGTTCATCCAGCAATTCCTGTGGAGGGCTGAAGCCCGGAATACCCTGTGCGAGATTGATTCCTCCGTGTTGCTTAACGAGAGTGCTGAAGTAACTTATCAGCGATCCTTCGGGTAGATTCATGATGAATTTTTATGTTAGCGGCAGTAAAGTTATAAATCTGGTAGAGATTTTGTAACTTTACGAAAATTTTTTTGCCATGAAAAAATACATGATTGCATTTGCTGCTGTATTGGTTATGTTTACGGCTTGTGACACGCTTAATAAGCTGAATCTTCCAACCAATGTACCCGTTGTACTTAGTGAAGGAGATGTTGCAAATGGGTTGAAGGAAGCCCTGAATGTCGGCACCAACAATGCCATTGGGATGCTGGGAAAAGCTGATGGAATTTTGAAAAATCCTTTATTCATGATTCCATTTCCGCAGGAAGCCATCAAAGCCAAGGAAAAGTTGCAGCAGCTAGGTATGGAAACCCTGCTTGATAATTTTGTTGCTACAATGAATCATGGTGCAGAAAATGCAGTCGCAAAAGCTGGTCCGATATTCCTGAATGCGATTACTGCAATGACCATCACCGATGCGATAAACATTCTTAAAGGGGCTGATAATGCTGCCACGGAGTATTTTAAGTCTAAAACAACGGCATCACTTACTGCTTTGTTTAAACCCGAAATTACAAAGGCGCTGGATGCAGTGAATTGCACCAAATACTGGTCAGATATCACTGGCACATACAACAAGATACCGTTGGTTACACCAATAGAAACTGATTTATCGAAATATGTTACAGAGAAGGCACTGGGTGCGCTTTTCCTGCAGATTGCAGCCGAAGAGAAGAAAATCCGCACGGATCCGGCAGCACGTATTAATGATATTCTTAAAAAAGTATTTGATCCCAATGCCATTGTACAATAAACTGCGGGTAGTTTTTCTGGCGCTCACTGCTTTGTTTATTACTTCCTGCATTGAGTTGGAGGAACGTATAAAAATTTATCCTGACAAAAGCGGTGATTATTCATTGAAGCTTGATATGGGGGCCTTGACTCAAAGCGGCATGGATGCATTTAAGCCATCAGAAGATATTCTGAATTTCCCAAAAACGGTGGAGAATGCAGTGAAGGATGTTGTTGGCATTACTGATGTTAAAACCATTTCAGATACAAAAAAGGGATTATATCAGGTTTCGTTTCATTTCAAAAATCACAAGGTGTTTAAAAAGGCGCTTCTACAGCTGGCTGGAATGAAATATGGATTTGTTGTTCCCAAATACATGAAAGTTGGCAAGCATCGATTCAGCAAAAAAAACATCGGGCCTCTGATAGCAAAACAAATCAACAAACAGGAGGATAGTCCCTTATTGCAGGATTTCATGGGGGTTGAAGTATCATCAATGATTAATGTGAAAACAATTATTGAAACGCCACACGAAGTAAAAAAGGTGAAAAAAAATGCGCGTGCAGTGAAATCAGATGATCCGGAAATTGTTGAAATCAAAAGTACTTTGAAAGATATACTGAACGGATCGAGTACGGGAGTTGTGGTGAAGTTTTGATATACACAGTGCTCATTTTTGTATTCAATTACAATCTTGTTTTATACACTTATATAAAGCAAAGCATCTTTTTATTAGCTTTGCAGAAAAATAGAGGATGAAGCCCATCAGAATGGTTGACCTTCAGGGTCAGTATGAAAAAATCAAGAGCGAAATTGACAACTCAATCATGGAGGTTGTTTCCAGTACTGCATTTATCAACGGTCCAGCTGTTCAGCGTTTTCAGAAAAGTCTGGAGCAGTATCTTGGCGCAAAGCATGTAATTCCTTGTGCCAATGGCACCGATGCGTTGCAGGTATGCATGATGGCTTTGGGTCTGCAGCCCGGCGACGAAGTTATAACATCATCATTTACATTTATTGCGACCGCTGAAGTTATTGCATTGCTTCATTTGACGCCTGTTTTGGTAGATGTTGAGAAAGACACCATGAATATTTCCATCGATGCCATTCGTCGTGCCATTACCCCGAAAACCAAAGCCATTGTGCCTGTTCATCTATTCGGTCAGTCTGCGCCTATGGAAGAAATCATGGCTCTTGCCAAGGAGTTCAATCTCTACGTGATTGAAGACGCCTGCCAGAGTATTGGTTCGGATTATTATTTCAATGATGGAAGTATAAAAAAAACCGGAGCCATCGGGCACCTTGGATGTACAAGTTTTTTCCCTTCAAAAAATCTTGGGTGTTATGGCGACGGTGGAGCTGTTTTTACCAATGATGATGCATTGGCGGAAAAACTGCGGATTGTTGTTAATCATGGCATGAAAATCCGTTATTATCACGATGAAATCGGTGTCAACAGTCGGCTCGACAGCATTCAGGCCGCAGTTCTTGATGTCAAACTGAAATATCTTGATAACTATATCAAAGCACGTATTGCGGCAGCTGATTACTATGACAAAGCTTTTGCAAATCATCCGAAGTTGATAACGCCATTCCGTTATAAAAAATCGCGTCATGTCTTTCATCAATACACGCTTGTTGGTCAAGGGATTGACCGTAATGCATTGATTGCTTTTTTACAGGAACGTGGTATTCCATGCATGATTTATTATCCGGTACCGTTGCACATGCAGAAAGCATATCTTGATCCCCGTTACAAACAAGGTGATTTTCCAAATACAGAATGGCTTTCGCAGAATGTTTTTTCGTTGCCGATGCACACAGAGCTTGACGAAGAGCAGCTGGAGTTTATCACCGGATCGGTTCTTGAATTTTTAAACAAATAATATGGCTGATTTTTTTGCACATCCAACCAGTGTGATTGATGAAAACTGCACCATTGGTGAAGGTTGCAAGATATGGCATTTTTCGCACCTTATGTCAGGATGCGTGCTGGGAAAGGGTTGTAACATTGGTCAGAACGTTGTTGTTTCGCCAGAAGTTATACTTGGTAATAATGTGAAGGTTCAGAACAATGTGTCAATTTACACGGGAGTCATTTGCGAAGATGATGTTTTTCTGGGACCCAGCATGGTGTTTACCAATATTTCCAATCCGCGAAGTGCGATTATCCGTCGCGATCAGTATGAGCAAACGCTGGTGAAGAAGGGCGCTTCGATTGGGGCCAATGCTACTATTGTATGTGGCAACACCATTGGCGAATATGCATTGATTGGCGCTGGTACTGTTGTTACAAAAGATGTTTTGCCTTATGCGCTGATCATCGGAAATCCCGGAAAGCAGATGGGATGGGTGAGTGAGTATGGCCATCGTTTGATTTTCAGAGAAGATGGTACTGCTGAATGTCCCGAAAGCGGAGAACAATATGTATTGAAAAACGGTATAGTAACAAAGAAATAATGAGTAATCCAATGAATTTTGCTTTGATCGGGGCAGCCGGTTACATTGCGCCAAGGCACATGAAGGCCATACGCGATACCGGTAATCGACTGACGGCATTGCTTGATCCATATGATGGAATTGGTGTTATTGATTCTTATTTTCCCGATGCTGATTATTTCAGCGAACCCGAGCGCTTCGATCGCCACCTTGACAAAATGCGTCGTGCAGGCGAGAGTAAGATTGATTATGTAAGCATTTGTTCGCCCAATTATTTACACGATGCACATATACGTATGGCCATGCGTAATCAGGCCGATGTGATTTGTGAAAAGCCATTGGTGCTGAATCCGTGGAATATTGATGCGCTTGCAGAAATCGAAAATGAAACAGGAAAACGGATCAATAATATTTTGCAGTTGCGGCTTCACGAATCGATCCGGCATCTGAAAGAAGAAACAGAAAAAAGGAGCAATGAATTTTTTGATGTTGATCTGACATACATCACAAGCCGCGGACATTGGTATCATCATTCATGGAAAGGGGATGAGAGCAAGAGTGGTGGTGTTGCAACCAATATTGGTATTCACTTTTTCGATATGCTGACCTGGATTTTCGGAAGTGTTGAGCAATCGATTGTTCACATGCACAGTGATCAGAAAGCGGCAGGTTTTTTCCGGTTGAAAAACGCCAATGTGCGGTGGTTTTTAAGTATTGACGAAAATGATTTGCCGGAAGAAATCAAAGGGCAAAAAAGAACCTTTCGTTCAATACGTGTAAATGGCTCTGAGTTTGAGTTTTCGGAGGGATTTACAGAGTTGCATACAGACAGTTACAAACAAATACTTGCAGGAAATGGTTTCGGACTTGAGGATGCACGTCGTTCGATTGAAATGGTGTATAACATCCGCAATGCCTCAATTGCTCCGTTGACTGGCGAATTTCACCCCATTCTCAATAAAATCAATCAATAAAAAACAAATATGAAAACGTACGAAAAATTACTTAATCACGAAACAAAATTATCGGTTATCGGGCTTGGATATGTTGGATTGCCGATTGCGCTTGAGTTTGCAAAAACCATCGATGTGATTGGGTTTGACATTAAGCCTGAGCGTGTTGAGCTTATGAAGAAGAACATCGATCCGAGCGACGAGATTGCTTCGGAGGAATTTTTGAATAAAAGAATTGTTTACACCAGCAAACCAGAAGACCTGAAGGATGCAACTTTTCATATTGTTGCAGTTCCAACGCCCATTGATAATTACAATTTGCCCGATCTGACCCCTTTAGTAAAAGCGAGTGAAACGGTTGGAAAAATTCTGAAAAGAGGCGACACTGTAGTGTTTGAATCAACTGTTTATCCTGGTGCAACAGAAGAAGACTGCATTCCGATTATGGAAAAATTCAGTGGTCTCAGATTTCCGCAGGATTTTAATGTCGGGTATTCGCCAGAGCGCATCAACCCGGGCGACAAGGTACACACACTGACCAATACCGTGAAAATTGTTTCAGGTAATACATCTGAAGTTCTTGAAGAAGTTGCAAAAGTGTACGAACTTGTAATCAAAGCCGGAGTGCACCGTGCGCCAAGCATTAAGGTGGCCGAAGCTGCAAAGATCATTGAAAACACGCAGCGCGACATCAACATTGGATTGATGAATGAACTTTCCATTATTTTTGGCCGTATGGGCATTAATACACTCGATGTATTGGAAGCTGCAGGCACGAAATGGAATTTTCTCAAGTTTCAGCCGGGTCTTGTGGGTGGCCATTGCATTGGAGTAGATCCGTATTATCTTGTTCATAAAGCACAGGAATATAAATATCATCCGCAGATTATCCGCGCCGGTCGTTTTGTGAACGACAGCATGGGATCTTATGTTGCGAAGCAGTGTGTAAAAAAACTTATTAAAGCCGGACGTAATATTCTCGATAGCAAAGTGCTGGTGATGGGTGTTACATTTAAGGAAAACGTGACCGATATCCGCAACAGCAAAGTGGTTGACATCATCAATGAATTGATTTCGTATGGAGTGAATGTCGATGCTGTTGATCCTCATGCCGATGCAAAACAATTTGAACATGAATATGGATTACCGCTTGCATCTGGCCCGCAGGGCAAGTACGACGCTGTGATTTTGGCTGTTATGCACGAAGCATACATGGATATGAATGAAGATAAAATTGCTTCGATGTTGAAAGATGAAAAAGGTGTTCTTATTGATGTAAAGGGCATTTTGCGTCATCATATAAAAAAGCTCACCTATTGGAGTTTGTAGTATGAAAAAGATTTTGGTTACAGGCGGGTTGGGATATATTGGCTCGCATACGGTTGTTGAATTAATCAATGCAGGACTCGATGTTGTGATAGCCGACGATCTTTCAAACAGCGAAGAGTCTGTTCTGGAGCGGATTTTTATAACTACAGGCACTGGTCCGGAATTTCACAAAATGGATGTCGGGAACAGGAATGAATTGAATAAACTTCCTGAAGACATTGACGGAGTGATTCATTTTGCCGCTTTTAAAAGTGTGGGCGAATCGGTTGAAAAGCCACTTGAATATTACCGCAACAACATTGGATCCTTGGTGAGTGTTCTTGATTTTTGCAGAGAAAGAAAAATACAATCCTTTGTTTTTTCTTCATCATGCACTGTATATGGGCAGAGTGAGCAACTACCTGTAACTGAGACAGCGCCTTTCCTTCCGGCATGGTCGCCCTATGGACATACCAAGCAGATGGGCGAAGAGATTCTGAACAATTTCGTTCAATCGAAGCCAGGAATAAAAGTTGTATCGCTCCGGTATTTTAATCCGGCAGGGGCTCATGAGCTTGCTTTTATTGGCGAGTTGCCGCGCGGTGTACCCAACAACCTGATGCCTTTTATTACGCAAACTGCTATGGGATTACGCGACAAACTGAAAGTTTTTGGAGGCGATTACAATACGAAAGATGGCACTGCAGTGCGTGATTACATTCATGTTTCGGATCTGGCACAGGCGCATGTGAAGGCGTTGGAATACAGCGAAAAAATGCTTGTCAACAATATAGAAGTTTTTAATCTCGGCAGCGGGAATGGTTTTACGGTGCTGGAAGTTATTCAGAGTTTTGAAAAAACGAGTGGTTTGAAATTGCCTTATGACATTGTTGATCGTCGTTCGGGCGACATTGAAAAAGTATGGGCTGATACAACAAAAGCTGAAGCAGTGCTTGGTTTTAGACCATCGCGAACGCTTGATGAAATCACGCTTTCAGCATGGAAATGGGAACAGAATTACAGAAATAAAATACAGAAGAAATCATGAAAAAAACCATCATTATAACCGGCGGCGCTGGATTTATCGGATCACATGTGGTTCGTTTGTTTGTAAATAAATATCCTGATTGCAGAATAGTTAATCTTGACAAACTGACTTATGCCGGCAATCTCGAGAATCTGCGCGATATTGAGAAGAAAGAAAATTATGTGTTTGTAAAAGCAGATATTTGTGATTTTGACCGTATCAATGAAATTTTCAATGAGTATAAACCGGATGGGATTGTGCATCTCGCGGCTGAGTCGCATGTTGACCGCAGCATCATCAATCCAACTGAGTTTGTAATGACCAATGTGATGGGCACGGTAAATCTTTTGAATGCGGCAAAAAACTTATGGAAAGACAATATGGATGGTAAAAAATTTCATCATATTTCAACTGATGAAGTTTTTGGTTCTCTTGGTGAAACCGGTCTGTTTACAGAGACTACAGCATACGATCCGCGCAGTCCGTATTCGGCTGCCAAGGCATCGAGTGATCATTTTGTGATGGCCTATCATCATACATACGGCTTGCCTACAGTGATTACCAACTGCAGCAACAATTATGGTCCGTATCATTTTCCAGAAAAGCTGATCCCTCTGATGATCAACAATATTATTCACAATAAGCCGCTTCCAGTTTACGGTCAAGGTTTGAATGTGCGCGACTGGTTGTATGTGGAAGATCATGCAGCTGCTATTGACCTTGTTTTTCATAAAGGAAAATGTGGTGAAACGTATAATGTTGGAGGCAATAACGAATGGAAAAATATTGATCTGGTTTATCTTCTTTGCGACATTATGGATATGAAATTGGGTCGGGAAAAAGGAACTTCAATACAGTTGATAACATATGTGAAAGATAGAGCTGGTCACGATTTGCGTTATGCAATTGATTCTTCCAGAATTCAGAAAGAACTGGGCTGGGAGCCCTCTGTGACATTTGAAGAAGGATTGGAAAAAACAGTTGAATGGTATTTGGAAAATCAGGAATGGCTCGACAGAATTACGTCGGGAGATTATATGAATTATTATAAAGACATGTATGAAAACAGGTAGTATTTTTTCAAAGATTAAAGGAAAGAAATGTATTGTTACTGGAGGTGCGGGATTTATAGGTTCGCACATTACTGATGCGTTGCTGTCTCATGGAGCTGCACGAGTGATTGTTATCGATAATCTGTTGACCGGAAGTATTGAAAACATCAAACATCATTTCGATAACGATGCTTTTACATTTGCGCAGGCCGACATCAACGATGCGAATACGATTGCTGCTCATTTTATAAAAGCAGATGTTGTGTTTCATCAGGCGGCTCTGGGCAGCGTTCCGCGCTCGGTTGAAAATCCTCCGGCAACCGACATCAATAACGTGCATGGTTTTGTAAACATATTGCATTTGTGTCGTTTGAATAAAGTGAAGAAAGTTGTTTTTGCTTCGTCATCTTCGGTATATGGGAATGATCAGACCATGCCAAAAACGGAAGAAAAAACGGGTGTTCCGTTGTCGCCCTACGCTGCCAGTAAAGTAGCCGATGAATTGTATGGGCGTGTATTTGCCGATCTTTATGGGATGAGTATTACGGGCTTGAGGTATTTCAATGTTTTTGGTCCGAGACAGAATCCGAAAGGTCCGTATGCCGCAGTGATTCCACTTTTTATCGATCATGTCCTTAAAAAAGAAAGTGTAAGGATTTTTGGCGATGGTGAGCAAAGCCGCGATTTTACATATGTCAGCAATGTTGTTACAGCCAATGTTCTTTCAGCTTTTGTGCTGGATGAAATCGGTTTTAATGTCATGAATATCGGTTGTGGTGGTTCAACTTCAGTGAATGAACTTTTCAATGCAATCAATGAAGCTGCCGGAGGAAAGTCAAAAGCATCGCATGAGCCGGAGCGTCCGGGAGATATACGTTCTTCGTCTGCCAGCATTGCCAGGGCAACGAAGTTGATTGGTTATAAACCTGAGACGACTATCGATGATGGCATTCGTAAGACAATCGAATGGTTCAAGAAAAACAAAAATGTCTTTGATTAATCGCATATTCCGGAAGCCCGAACTGATCGGTTATTCAGTAATCGAAACAGATATTCATTCCCATTATCTTCCGGGTGTTGATGATGGTTGTAAGGAAACAGAAGAGTCGTTGTTGCTTTTAAAACGCATGTATGAATGCGGTTTTCGTAAGATTTTTTGTACTCCGCATATTCAGTCTGAGTATTACCGAAACAGTCGTGAGAATATTCTTCCGGTTTTTGATAAACTCCGCGATGCCGTTTCTGATGCAATTCCCGGGCTTGAATTGGAGGTTGCCGCTGAGTATCTGATTGATGAAGGTTTTGAAAGGAAAGTGAAAGATGGATTGATTTTTCTTGGTAATAACAAACATGTTCTTGTTGAGTTGTCTTATTTCAATCCTTTTCCGAAATTCAGAAATGTTCTGCAGGATATACTGATGAAAGGTTATACCCCTGTCTTGGCACATCCTGAGCGTTATCTTTACTGGCCTGTTGAAGAAAGCGTGTTTGAAGATCTGCATGCAGCCGGCGTTTTGTTTCAGGTGAATTTGCCTTCAATCTGTGGTTATTATGGCCCTGAAGTGCGCAAGCGTGCTTTCGATATGATTGAAAAAGGATTTGTTTCGCTTGCAGGGAGCGATATTCATAATGTTCATTATGCTGATGCAGTCTGCGATGGCCTGAATAATAAAAAAGTACAGGACATCCTGAAAAGCGGCGTTTTTAAGAATTCGGAAATATTTGGCTGATTCAATGATACATGAAAAATATTCTGATTTTATTGATTTTGTTTCTTCTTACTGCTGGTCGTTCCGGCGCACAGAATGCCGACTCCGTGATGATCAAAAATATTTTTGACAATGCATTGCAAAGCGAGGTCTCTTATCTGCAATTGAAAGGATTGTGTGAATCGGCTCCAGGGCGTCTTGCAGGATTGCCTGCCATGGATACTGCGATGCAATATATGTTTCGCCTGATGAAAACCATGCCTTTTGACTCGGTGTACGTTCAGCCATGCATGGTTCGTCAATGGCTCCCCGGGCGCGATACGGCGTACTACACTGTGGATGGGAAAAGGAATCATCCATTAACAGTTGATATTCTTGGCGGATCGGTGCCGACGCCAGAACGCGGGATTACCGCTCAGGTAGTGATTTTCAACAGTATGGATGAAATGAAAAAAGCAGATCCATCCAACATAAAAGGAAAGATTGTTTATTTCAACCGACCGATGAATCAAACGCATGTGAATACTTTCAGAGCGTATGGCGAGAATGCATCTATGCGTGTGTTGGGCGCCGATGAAGCTTCAAAACTTGGTGCTGTTGCGGTTTTGGTGCGTTCGATCAATATAGCTACTGATGATTTCCCACATACCGGCATCATGCGTTATAAAACTACGGATCCAAAAATTCCTGCATTTGCCATCAGCACCAAAGACGCACTGGAGCTGGATTCTGTGTTGATGAAATTTCCTGAGACCAACGTATATTTGCATAGCACCTGTAAAGAATTACCGGAAATTCAGCAGGGAAATGTCATTGGAGAAATCCGCGGCACTGTACACCCTGAGCGGTTTATAACGGTTGGCGGACATCTCGATGCCTGGTATAATTCCGCCGGTGCGCATGATGATGGCGGTGGTTGCATGCAATCGCTCGAAGTGGCTCGACTGTTTTTCGCAACCGGTTACAAGCCGCAGCATACCTTGCGTGTGGTGATGTTCATTGATGAAGAAATGGATCAGCGAGGTGGAAAAAAATACGCAGAAGAAGCATTGTTGAAAAGCGAAAAGCACCTGTTTGCATTGGAGAGCGACCGTGGTGTAGCCTTACCGACCGGTTTCTCGATTGACGCTCCGGAAGCGGCATACAATAGGATTGTTTCGTGGAAAAATTTACTTGAACCCTATGGATTTTATTTGTGGTATAAAGGCGGTAGTGGAGTGGATGTAGGTTTTCTGAAAGGAAATTGTACGGCGCTTGCCGGCATTGTATGCGACTCGCAGCGTTATTTCGAATATCATCATTCGGCCAACGATACGTTTGATAAAATTGTGCGACGTGAGATGCAGCTTGGCGCAGCGGGAATGGCGGCGTTGATTTATCTGGTTGATAAGTATGGGCTGGAATAAGCATTTAGCTGTCAGCAATCAGCCGTCATCTCTTACTATGAGCCGGGGAGATCGAGGTCAATATAAACAGCCTGGTTAAGGTTAAGGTTAAGGTTAAGGTTAAGGTTAAGGTTAAGGTTAAGGTTAAGGTTAAGGTTAAGGTTAAGGTTGAGGTTGAGGTTGAGCTGCTTTCAGCAGAAACAGCAAGGCCAAGGTTGAGATTAAGCGGCTTGCAGCAGTTTTCTGTCAGCTCGGAGACGAGACTGGGTTCAAAGCATGCGACATGTGCGCTTGCTCCGCTTTGCACAATGCCTTACGCCTAATGCCTTACGCCTTATGCCTATCTCGTATTTCGTTTCGTTTTTTTTCCAGCAACGATTTCGATTCAAGCAATCTGCGAAGCGGAACAAGATATTCAGTGAATTCCTGATAACTCATGTCACTCATGTAAATGGCTCCATAAGCGCGGTTGAGCATGCGGCTCGGACTTTCGTAAAAGAATTTATCGCCGAGAATGGTGCGCAGTTCATTGAATTGGTGCACCCAGATATTTTGTGCAAGTTCGCTGAAAGATCCATCGAATGCATAGCTGGGAAACGAGGCGGAGCGCTGGCTGAGGAAGCATGTGTTGAACATGTTGTGCAGTACCGCCAGTGAGTTGAGCGAAACCGGAATGATGGTGTTCACTTCGCCCAGCTTGAAATGCGACCACACGTTGCGGTAGCCCCAGATGCGGATATCGCTGCGTCCGGTTTGTTTTACATACTCGTCAATGGCAGCAGAAATGGCCATCAGCGATTTGTAATGTGTGTCGGGGCCGCTGCCTTCGGGGTCGATGGCGAGTGTAATCACATCCGGTTTTATTTTTTTCATCAGATTGAAAATCGGCAGCACATCTTCGTTGTAGTTAGGATACTCCGGAAAAATATCGGCTGAGTAAAATTTCAATCGCATGTGATGCGTGTAGGAATCGGGCAGGCCGAAATGCGCCCAGGCAAGTTCGGCCTCGAATTCGCGCACCCAGCCTTTGGCGAGATGTATTTCTTCCGGTTCACGGCTGCCGGGTTCGAGCGATTGAATGATTCCGGCGAGCGAACTGATGAATTTTTTGATTTTCTCCCAACTGCGCGAATTCAGGTGCGAAGCCACGTTGCGAACCATGCGACAGGCAATATGCAGTAGCTGGATTTCTTTCTGTTGTTGCGCAATACCATTCAGATAGCCAGTGATATCGTAGTTTTTGGATGAGGCATCGAATAATTTAATTTCTGATGCTTTGTCCTGAATGTCGCTACTACTGAGGAATGCAGCCGTTGCTTCGAGAACCGATGCCAGATAAATATTGGTTACGGCGGTGAAGCCACTGGTGCAATACACGAAATGATTTTCGTTTTTGTCGCTGCGCACGAGATGATGAATGGCCGGGAAATAGGCCAGTTCAATGTCATCGTGATGCGGTGCGGTGTGCATGATCACTTTTCCTTTTGGAAGGTCAAGCCCGCGCTGGATTTTGTCTTTGATGGCGCTTACCGAAATTGCGGATGCAGGGAATTTTTCTTCAATCAGTCCCGATGCGGCGCTGCGTGTGATGAACATGCGTGCATTGG
>Ga0116152_10000963_pt1 | contig 23709 bp, 26 predicted proteins | sample AD_UKC119_MetaG_FD_89894 | JGI IMG/M metagenome (GOLD analysis project Ga0116152, IMG submission 89894) | Active sludge microbial communities of municipal wastewater-treating anaerobic digesters from Hong Kong - AD_UKC119_MetaG | ecosystem: Engineered > Bioreactor > Anaerobic > Digestate...
CGCTCAGCCTGCCGAAAAAGTCCTTAACCCGTTGATTCCGGCTGCGCCGGTTCATCCGGCGGAACGGATCGCCCGGAACGGGCGGTTTCTCCAAAGCTCTTTGCCGCCCGGGAGTCATTAAGGGCGAGAGGCAAAAAGCGGTTATCCCGTCAAAAAACTTGTTTTTTGACGGTCTCGCGGGCGGTCAAATCCGCCCGCTGCTTCGCTTTATAAGGAAACAGACGAACTCAAACAGCAGACCCGAAAGCCCAACCCACGCGAGCAGATCGACTCCCAGATGAGAAAGCAGGATTGCGGCCAAGAACGCCGCGGGATAGAAAAACGGCTGTATGCGCCAGAAAAACCGCGTGCGCCTATTCTTCACGTTACCTGCCCGGAGTACGGCGGAGAGCGTCAGCAGAAGCAGGATGAAGTAGTATCGAAGCATGTTTTTATCACAAAAGGTTCAGATTGTGTTTTACTAACACAATGGAGCGGGGACGGCTGCTTTTTGACACAGGTTTTGCCACAATAACCTTGCGGCGCGTTGTCAGCCGAGTTTTACGCCGTTTTCGACCGGCCGGTCCGGCTGAATCAGCACGACGCCTTCGGGCGCGTAGACCCCGAGCACGAGTACTTCGGAGATGAAGTCCGCCACCTGCCGCGGCGGGAAGTTCACAACGCCGAGCACCTGCCGTCCAATCAGCGTTTCCGGCGTGTAGAGCTGCGTAATCTGCGCGCTGGACTGCTTTACGCCGGTTTCGCCGCCGAAGTCGATCCAGAGCTTATAGGCGGGTTTTTTCGCCTTTTCAAACGGGAGCGCTTTTATGATTGTGCCTGCGCGGGTATCGAGCTTTAAAAAATCATCAAATGTGGCCATGGTGGATTTCCTTTCCGCTGTGTCGGCGTTTGCCGTTTCGGCATTTATTGTATCGTGCGGCGGCGAACCCGTCAACGGACGCGGTGAAAGGAGCGGTGAAACAAAGAAAGAGAAAAGTCCCGCCGTTTGGCGAGATTCTTCCTCTTTTTTACACTGCTATATTACCACAAAACGGGCGAAAATTCAAGTCTTGTACGGCGGGTGCGGCGGGGGTATGCTCATAGGAACAAAGGAGATGAGCGGATGGAGGAAACACGTCTGCCGGAGGTTTTGCGGCGGATGGAGGAGAGCCTGAGCGGCGAACTGCGGGCTTGCAACGCGCTGAGTGCGCGCTTTGGGCTGACGCTCAGTGAAGAAGCGATGCAGGCGGTCGCCCGGCGGCGTGTCGCCGCGCTGCGCGAAGCGGGACGGATCGAGTTCGGCAAAAGCGCGGTACCGAAACTGATCGAGGCGTTCTGCGATTCGCCGTACCTGCTGCAGGAGGAATACGAAGAGACGCTCGGCGAGCTGACCGACGCGTTTTACGCGCTGAAGAACGATTCGATGGGGGAGGTTTCCGACGACGAACTAATTGAAAAAATGCGCGCCTGTTACGACGCATACGAAGGCGGACTGGACGCGGTGACCGGGCTGACGCTTTCCGCAATCCTGCGCGGAAGAAGGCTCGACGACGTGGAGGAGGACGGGGATGAATGACGCGCTTTTGCCCGCCCGCTTACAGCGGAACGAGCTGGCCCGCGGCCGGCGGGAGGCGTTCGCCGGGGAACTGCTGACGCTGCTTGCCGAGCGCACGGAGCGCTATACCATGGGGGATTCGACCTCGGTGCGCGATGAAACGGCGGAGCGGCTCCTGCGCGGGATATCCTACTGCATCGATCTGCATCTGCGCACGGACGGCGGGGAAAATGCGGGCGCGCAGTCCGTCCGCGTGCTGTACGAGGCGGGGGTTAAGGACGCGAAGCGGCAGGCGCGGCATGCAAAGCTGCTGCTCAAACAGGCAGAGGCGAACCGCCCGCCGGTCGAGAACGTCGGTTTTGCGGACACGCTCTCATCGCTTCCGGCGTTTTTCAAGCGATACGACGCGGTGTTTTTTGCGCACGAAATCCCCTGCGACATCGATTATCCGCTCTGCCACGCCGTTTCGGAGGAACTGCTTGGCGCGGAGTACGTCGCCGAATACCTGCGCCGCTGGAACATGGAGTGCGCGTTTCTGCGGCGCTTTGGCGCGCCGCTGCTTTCGCTTTTGTACGAGCGCAGCATTGGCGACGCGGGGCTGCTGGTAAACCTCTATGCGCCCGTGGCGGAGGCGGCGCTCGGCCGGGCGCTTTCCGGAAAGGCCGTGCTGAATTTATTTGCCGGCAAAGAAGACCACAGGCGCATTTACGAGCGCGTCGGCTGCGCGCCGGAAGTCGCGGCGCGCGCCGCGCTCTGCGCCGCGGCGGAGCGGGTCTGCAAGGAACTGGGCATCACCGGCGGCGCGGAGCAAGCGTATCTGCAAAATACCGCGCTCGCGCTGCTCCCGCGCCTGCGCGCCTGCGCTCCCGAAGCGGGGTACGAGGCGGTTTTTCCGCTTCGGGGATAACGTGGGAACGGCTGAAGTGCGGTTTGATTTTTCGGTATGTTGGAGGCGCCACCTCCAGCCCTCCGCTTAGGGTCAAACGACCCGGAGAACCCACTGTTGAAAAAGTCCTTGGGATTGTTAAGGGCCGCGGCCCTTAACCCGTTGGTTCCGTCTGCGCCGGTCATCCGGCACTGTACGATCGCCCGTTTAGGGTGGTTTCTTTGTGCTCTTTGCCGCCCGGGAACCCGAAGGGTGAGAGGCAAAGAGCGGTTGCCCCGTCAAAAAACTGGTTTTTTGACGGATAAAAGGCCGCGGCGTTTGCCGCGGCCTTTTTTGCGCTTGCCGTGCTGTTTACAGCATGGACGAGCCCGCCGTGACCGCCCAGGTGGCCAGCAGCGCGAGCATCACGGAGCCGACGTAGACGCGGCCCGTTTTGCGGAACGCGTAGGTCGAGAGGAAGAAAAAGAGGATGAACTGCGGGATAATCACGATTAAAAACGAGATGAACGGCCCGCCGAACGTGGACGTAAACAGCAGGTCCATCCCCGGCCCGATCCCCGCGAAATACGGGACGTACTCGATCAGACAGACGAGCAGCAGCCCGCCGATCATCACGAGGCTGCCTTTGAGCCACCAGACGAGCTGCGTTCCTGCGTTGGTGCGTCGTTTCGGCAGGCGCATCTGGCCATAGAGCTTCGCGCCGCCGTTGATCAGGAAAAACGCCAGATAGAACGGCAGGTACACAAGGAACTGGAGGAACCGCTCCCAGGTAAAGGGCTTGAGCAGCGGCCAGATGAAGCGGAAGTCCAGCTCGAACGCTGCGGTGAACGCCGCCGCGTATGCATACACCGAGCCGACCAGCACGACCGCCAGCAGGGCGGACTTGCCGATGATTTTCCAGGGAAGCTTGTCCGGCGCGGCTTCGCTTGCAAGACCCAGATCGTAGAGCGTCGCGCCTTCGCGCTTGCCCGCGCCGCGGCGGAACCAGCGGCGGAGCATGAAAAACGCGATGAGCGCAAGCAGGACGAACCAGGTAATCACGCCGTCGCCGATGGTCATGCGGAAGATGTTTTCCGGCAGCGGCACGAGGCCGTGGCCGAGCTGCGTGAAAAACGGATACGTCAGCCCGCTGATGATGATTGCAATCAGCGCCGCCTTCCACCATTTTTTGCGCGGCATCAGCGTTTTCGGGCGGTCCGGCACGGGCTGCGTGCAGGGCGCGAAGAACTTCGTTTTCAAAAGCAGCAGTAAAAGCGGCATGACGGAGGCCAGCGCGGCGAGCGTTGAAAGCAGCATCAGCGTTTCTTTCAAAAGCGCCGTCTGGTCGGTCGAATCGATCGGCGCTTCCATGCCGAACGCTTCCTCAAACCAGTCCATTGCGGTTGCGATGGCATGCGAATTGATCGTCGTCAGGCGGTGGTTGGCGTTTGTAATGAGTTCCATGCGCCGCGCGCTGCCGTCGCTGAACGAGCCGTAGGTCGTGTCCCATTCGATCGGCCCGTCCTGATTTGCAAACTCTGAATACCGCAGTTCCGTGCTGACCAGATCGTCCGGCAGGGACTCCGAATAATCCAGAAAACAGTTGAATTCGTCGTAGCGCGCCTGCAGCAGCAGGACGTTGTTGAACGAAATCGAATCGCTGTCGTAGTAGCTTTTCGGGAAGAGTTCGCCGCACTGCAGCACGACCGCCTTGCAGTCCGGATTGGTCGCCGCGACGCTCCAGGACGACCACGTCCCCATGGAATGCCCGGTCACGCCCATGTTGTCCGCGTCCACGAACGGCAGCGAAGCAAGATAGGCGTACATCGTCCGCCCGCCCATCGAGGTGTCGCCGAGGGTGTCGCCGGGCACGTCCGCAAGGTTGGTGAAGAAATCGTTGGTGTTGAAATTCATCATCAGCAGGAAGCGCTCCGGCCCGCTGACGGCTTTGTCCCAGTTGGGCAGCTTGTGATATGTGTAGCCGCGCGCGAGCATGCCGACCGAGGTTCCGCCGTGTCCGTAGGAATCGATCGCAAGCGCGACAATGCCGCGCCGCGCGAGCTCGAGCGCATAGGAGCTCGACGTATCCTTGTCGTTCTGGTAGCCGTGCATGAGCAGCACCGCCGGGGCGGGATCGTCCGCCGTCGCGGTGACGGGACGATAGAGCTTATAGGTGATCTCTTCGCCGTCTTCGGTCGTGTATGCGCTGGTCGTGACCTCGATTTCGCCGAAATCCGACTGGTATGCGGCGGCGAGCGACATGCAGGCCAGCATGACGGCCAGACAGCAGACCCATGCAATCAGCGGCAGATTTGCTTTGCGTTTCATAAGAAAAATACCCCCCGATCGATTTGGAAAATGATGGCAGTGAAAAAAACGGTGTGTGCAAAAAAAGACAGGACGCGCGTTTTTGCGCTTCATGAAAAAGTAAGAATGGTTGGTCGGGAACAGAGACCTGCAACAGAAACGTGTTTAAGAAACTTGCAACGGAAACGTATAAAGGGAACGTGCTAAAGAAACGTGTAATAGAACCGTATGAAAGAAACGTACGGGAGAAACGGCGGCGTTCAGCCGCGGGGAACGGATGGGTTTTTGCCTTTTGCGCCGCCGGGCGCGAACATCTTCGTCAGGCTGGAGATGCCCTCTTCCATGATAACGCGCACTTCACGCAGCGAGCGCTCCTCGTCCCGCGCTTTGAGCGCGGCAAGCAGGGCTTCGTGCTGTTCGAGCGAGAGGCGGATGCGCTCCTTGGTGGTAAAATAGCGCGTTACATAAAAGAGCACGACCTTCTGAAACGACTGGAAGATCATTGCGTAAACGATGTTGCCGGAGGCGGCCATCAGCGCGCGGTGAAAGCGGAAGTTGCCGTCCGAAAAGTCCGCGGGAGAAGCCGCGGTGCGCATTTCCTCCAGAATGGACGAGAGTTTTTCCAGGTCTTCCTCGCTCGCGTTTTTCGCGGCGAGGCGCGCGCACTCGCTTTCGAGCAGGCGGCGCGTTTCGAGCATGCTGATGAAAAGGTCCGCGCCCGTGTTGTCCGCCGTTCCGTTCATCATGAGCGAAAGCAGCATTTGCGGCGTGCTCTGGGTTTTGTAGTCGGCGACGAACGTGCCCTGCCGCGGGACGATGCGCAAAAACCCCATGCTCTCCAAATCCAGAATTGCAAGGTTGACCAGGCTGCGGCTCACGCCGAGCTGCTCGGCCAGTTCGCGCTCCGGCGGCAGGCGCTGCCCGATTGCGAGTTCGCCGGAAAAGATCTTGCGCTCGATTTCCGCCGTGACCTGCGCGCGGATGCTCTCCGGTTTGAATTTGCCGAATACTGCGTTTCTCATAGGTGCGACGCTCCCATTCCGCCGGACAGGCTGTATAAAATCTTTGTGGCATGGCCACTGGTCAAATCATACAATGAATTCGCGCTTTTTACAAGCCCCGCTGTGGAACAAAGCGCGGAAATCAACGAAAAGCCGCCGCGCAGCGGGATTGCATGTAATGTGCGGGAAGGTTTCGTAAAAAGCATCCGGCGTGCGCCGGATGCTTTTTTGCGAACCGCCGGAAGATTCAACAAAACAGCGCAAGACAGCTCGAAAAATGAAAAAGCAAACAAACAATAGCTGTATGATTCGTGCTATAATACAGGAAACGGGGATGCAAAACGCCGGTAAAACCGGCTGAATGACAGAAGGGAGAAGTATATGAAACGGGTTTCGGCGAAAGGCGCGAACACAATCGAAACGGATTTTTTAACCATCAAAGGAAACATGATGAAATGGTCGGACACGATCATACAAATCAGCAACATCTCCATCATTTCCACCGTACACGTCGCGGCGAAACGGTTTCCGTTTTTGTCGTTTGTTTTCATTCTGATTGGTGCTATAATTCTGAAGCTTGGAGTAACAGATATTGTGTCGGTAGAATTTTATGGAGTGAGTCTTTTGGGGGGAATCGCACTAATTGTAGCAGCGTTAGCGTGGATGTTGCTTTGGGTTGATAGAAAACAAAGAGCGGACGAAATGCAGCAGCTCAGCATCCTGATGAATTCGGGAACGGTGTACAGCATCGTTTTTCAAAATAAAAAATTCCTTGCAGAAGTCATGAAGCGCTTTTCCGAGATTCTCAGCACGCCGGCGCATACGGGCGACTTGACGATCAACATTAAAAATAACACCTTCAGCGGCCAAGCACAGGCGATTGGTTCCGTGAAGGAGTCGTAAGCGGGGAAAAGATGGTAAAGATTCAGTTTGAAAACAACACGTTCAACGACCATGCGCAGGCAATCGGCGCCGTGTTCGACTTCTCCGATTCCGCCTGGCAGGGCATTGCCGGCGAGGTGGAAAACGCAAAACGGCAAGCGCCGCCGGAGAAAATGACGATCGCGCTGGAGAATCTGGAATGTGCGGTCCGTAAGCGCAGCAAACGGGATACCGCGGGTGTAATCAGGCAGTTTGCGTCTGTTTTTACCTCAACCATGTTTGCGAACATTGCAAGCCAGGCGCTTTGGAATTTTGTGCAGGGATTCCTTTCCTAGCTGAAAAAACCTTCCGGGAAACCGCCCTGTTTTGCGTGCCCTGCCTGCGCGAAAATATATTATTTTTCAAAAATCTATTGACATCCAAAGCCGCGGATGTTAATATTCTCGGCAAGACAAACCTGTGATTGAGAAGAGTAGTCTGATCGGGCTTGGCGTGAAGAGAGCCGGCGATGGTGGGAATCCGGCCGCAAAGCGATGGACGAATGGGCTCATGAGGGTCCGCTAAATCCCGGAAACGGGACGATACGGAACGTAGGCCGCACGTTACAGCGGCGCGCGTATGTTGGTACGCGGCAAAGTGCGTCCGGTTTTCCGGGCGAACATAGGTGGCACCGCAGGAGTTTTAATCCTGTCCTATCAGAAACGATAGGACGGGATTTTTTTATTGCATCTTAGGAGGGGACAGGGTATGAAACCGAGACTGCCGGGCCGGCGATGGCGAAGCGCACAAAAGGATTTGACGGCGCACCATTAATACCGGACAACGAATATGATTAAAATTTTTAAATTTGAGGAGATAAAACCATGAAACACCTTGTAAAAACCATCGCGATCATCGCACTTTCTTTGATGTTTGCACTTTCCATGATGGCTGGCTGCGCCAAGAGCGAAACGTCCGCGGCCACAGACGAGACCGCCGCCGAAACCACGGCCGCTGAAGCCGCGGCGACCGAAGAACCCGCCGCGAGCGAAGCGCCCGCGGAGGAAACGTTCACCGTCGGCGTCCTGCAGTTCGGCAGTCATCCTTCGCTGGACAACTGCTACGCTGGCATTGCGGAGGTGCTTGGCGCGGACTCGCGGATTACGATCGACCTGCAGGACGGCAACTTCGACTCGCCGACCTGCGACACCATTGCAAAGAACATGGCGGCCAAAGAGTATGACATGATCATTGCGATCGCGACCCCCGCGGCGATTTCCGCCTATGCCGCGACGGCGAACACCGACATCCCCGTGATCTTCAGCGCCGTGTCCGACCCGCTGGCGGCAGGGCTTGTGGACGACATGACGACCCCCGGCGGCAACTGCACCGGCACGAGCGACGTGCTCGACCTCTCCGCCCAGCTTGAGATGATCCGCGCGTTCCAGCCGGACGCGGTCAACCTCGGTGTGCTCTATACCACCAGCGAGGCAAACTCGGTTTCCCAGCTCAAAACCCTCAACGAGCTCGCACCGGAATACGGTTTCACGGTCGTTTCCCAGGGCGTGCAGACCGCGGCGGACATCCCGCAGGCGGCGGCGACCCTCTGCGCCGGGGTGGACTGCATCACGAACTTCACGGACAACAACGTGGTCAATAACCTCGCTATCCTGCTTGAGCAGGCCAACGCCGCGGGCGTGCCGGTCTACGGCTCCGAGGATACGCAGGTGACGGCGGGCTGCCTGGCTTCCGTCAGCCTCGATTACACCGCGCTGGGTCGTGTCACCGGCCAGATGGCGCTGGACGTGCTTGGCGGCGCGGACGCTTCCGCCATGGCGGTGCAGACCATTACGGACGCGGTGCCGGTGGTCAACAGCGATGTGCTTGCCGCGTTTGGCATGACTCTGCCGGAAGCGTACGCAAGCGTAACGCTCGTGACGACTGCGGCTGAATAAGCGGAACGATTTGAACGAAACTTGCGCGGGAGGCCGGATTTCCGGCCTTCCGCCGAACCGTTTTTTTGACGTTTAACTTTTTATGCGGCCTGTGCTTTTGCGGCGGGCCGCCGCTTCCCGGAAAGAAGGTTACTTAAATGGGCGTGGTCCTCAACGTATTGAAGGTGACGCTGGAAGAGGGGCTGATGTATGCGCTCCTCGCGTTCGGCGTTTACCTGACGTACAGCATTCTCGATTTCCCCGACCTCTCGGTGGACGGCACCATGCCGCTCGGGGCGATCCTCACCGGCGTACTGATCCTGCACGGCGTGAACCCCTGGATTTGCCTGATTGCGGCGTTCGCCGCGGGAGGCTTGTTCGGCTGTGTGACAGGCGTGCTGCACGTGCGCTACAAAATCCGCCCGCTGCTCAGCGGCATCCTCGTCTACACGGCGCTGCTCTCGGTCAACCTCGTGATCCTGTTTCTGTTCAACGACGGCAACAGCGTCGCGTCGTTTTTCCGCAAGCCGACGATCTTTTCCGCGTTTCCGGCTTCGCTGCTGCCGGAATCGGTCGGCGGGTATTACATCCGCCAGCTGATCGTGAGCTTCTTGCTGGTCGTGGTCTGCAAGGTGCTGCTCGACGCGTTTTTACGCACCAAGTGCGGCCTGCTGCTGCGCGCAACGGGCGACAACGCGGGCTTCGTGACCATGCTTGCGCGCGACCCCGGCCGGAGCAAAATCACCGGCCTTGCCATCGGCAACGGGTTTGCCGCGCTCTCCGGCTCGGTCATCGCGCAGGCGAAAGGCTCCGCCGATCAGCAGATGGGCGTCGGCATGGTGGTGCTGGGGCTTGCGTCCGTCATCATCGGGCTGAGTTTGTTTAAAAACGTCCGGCGCGTGCGCCCGACCACTGCGGTGGTGTTCGGCAGCGTCGCGTATAAGGCGTGCCTGTCCATCGCGCTTGCGCTGGGCCTGCCGACGGAGTATTTAAAGCTTCTGATGGCCGCGCTGTTCGTGCTGGCGCTGGTCGCGGGCGGCAAACCCGTGCTCAAAAGGAGGGCGAACCATGCTGCTTGAATTAATCGATATCCAAACGACGTTCAACGCCGGTTCGCCGGACGAAATGCGGCTGTTTGAAGGCTTTTCGTTCGGCGTGGAGCAGGGCGGCTTCGTCAGCGTCGTCGGCTCCAACGGCAGCGGCAAAACGACGATGCTCAACCTCGTCTGCGGCACGGCAAAGCCGGACGCGGGACGCATCCTCTTCGACGGCAGGGACATTACGAACGTTTCCGCCGTGAAGCGCGCAAGCTGGATCGGCCGCGTGTTTCAGGACCCGAAGGCGGGCACCTGCGCGCACCTGACCATTCTGGAAAACCTTGCGCTCGCGGACAATAAGGGCAACCCATACGGCCTTGGCCGCGGCGTGCAGAAAAGCCGGCGGGCGCGCTACCGCGACGTGCTCGCGCAATGTGGCATGGGGCTGGAAAACCGGCTCGATACGCTCGTCGGCACGCTTTCCGGCGGGCAGAGGCAGGCGCTTGCGCTCGTGATCGCCACGATGAGCGATATCCGGCTGCTGATCCTGGATGAGCACACCGCCGCGCTCGACCCGAAATCGTCCGAAACGATCATGGTGCTGACGGACGAACTGATTGCAAAGCGCGGCATCACGACCGTGATGGTCACGCACAACCTGCGCCACGCGGTGACGTACGGCGACCGGATTTTGATGATGCACGAAGGCCGCGCGGTGGTCGATAAGTCCGGCGCGGAGAAAAAGGCGCTCGCCGTGGACGACCTGCTGGACGTGTTCAACGGCATCAGCATCGAAGCGGGGAACTAAGCCGTCAAAAAACAAGTTTTTGACGGGACAACCGCGTTTTGCCTATCGCCATAGATGGCTCCCGGGCGGCAGAACGCACAGGGAAACCGCCCGTTCCGGGCGATCCGTTCCGCCGGATGAACCGGCGCAGCCGGAATTAACGGGTTAAGGGCTGCGACCCTTAACGATCCCGGGAATTTTTCGATAAACAAAAGCGCCGGATTGTCCGGCGCTTTTTGCTTGCCATATAAAGGAAGCAAGTTGAAAGTTTTGCTTCCATAGAGTTGTATTTTTTAAGAAGCAGGGATTCCCAAGGGAGACGTCCCCTGGGCGGGGCGCAGGGGAGGAACCTCTGCAAGCTTACTTCTTCTCGCCGCTGCGCTTGTCGCGGATGACGGCCATGTGCTCCGCGGTGATCAGCGTTACGCCGTTTTCCTTCGCCCAGTCGACGCAGCCCTGCAGCGCGGTCTTGAGGAACACGCGCGGCACCTTCACCAGCGCGGCGCAGGCTTCCCGTGTGAACTTGATTTCCGGGTCGATGCGCTCCGCGGCGTAGACAACCGTGGAAAGCGCGCTCTCCTTGCCGGCCGGGATGCGCTCGGAAAGCGGGCGGCGGAAACGCGTGTACCAAAAATGCGTGTTGTCGCGGTAGCCGTAGTCCACCGGCACGCGCGGGAACGCGGCGGCTTTCACGCCGCCGATGATCGCGTCGTACTGCCGCTCTTTCATGAGGATTTTGTCGATGCGCAGGATGAAATGCGCGCCAAAGCGGCTCGTGATACCGTTGAAACTGCGGTAAGGCGGCTCCATGCCGTCCAGCTGGCCGACGCGGGACGCGTCCTCGAACGCGCCTTCCAGATCGGACTGCCAGGTGCATTCAAACACCTGAAACGCGTCCGTGACGATCAGCGGGCGCTTTTTTTCGCCGCCGGCCTGACCGGGTTCGAGCGAAAAACGGCAGCCCTGCATCTTCTCCTCACAGGTTTCGCCGGGGTAGCCGAGGCGGACGGCCTCCTTGAAGACGGCGCGCCCGTCCTCGATGAAGTTGAGCGCGCAGGTGCCGCTGCGCAGGATATTCTGCGCGGTGTTGGAGCTGTTGCGCGTTTCGAGCAGCATCGCGTAGTAATCCTTGCCCGCCACATAATAGGGGAAGCACAGCGAATACGAACCGAGCGACGTTTGCCCCGTTTCGCTGAGCGTGGACACCAGCACGGTCGGCATCGGGAAAAACGCCGACGTCTGATAAAAATTATCGACGATGCGAAGGTCTTTGAAAGAACTCATAATAGAGCGCTCCTTTTATTCCGCGCGCTTTTGGGCGGCGGGGATTTTGATTCAAACGGGTTGCTCCCGGCGGAGCGTCAGTCGCCGCGCAGGATGCACAGCGCCGCTTCAAACGCCCGGCGGCAGTCGGCGGGACAGCGGCCTTCGTCGAACTGCATCGTCAGCGTGAGCGTTCCGCCGACGGTGAGCGCGCCGAGCATCGTTTCGCTGGTCGCGATCAGCGGCGGGATAAAAAGCACCGAATCCAGCGTGTACGGCCCGTACCGGGCGGGGATATCCGGGCGGCCGAGGTTTGTAACGCTTACCAGATGCCGCGCTGCGGGCGAATACTTAAAGAGGTCCTGCGCCCAGCGCGCGGCGCCGCTTTCAAAGCCGGCGTACATCGAAAAATAGATTGCGTCGATCAGCGTCGGGTCGATTCGCTGGAGCGACTGGAGCACGCGGTATTTTGTCCGGCTGCGGCGGAGTTTGCGGTAGATGCGGCGGTGGACGCGGCGGGCGTTGCGACGGAAAGTTTGTTTTTCATCGTATCGGGCGTGCACCGAAAGCCCGCTGGCGAAATTGCCCATGCCGTCGAACCCGGACGGCCGGACGCTGACGGCCATGCCGACGTCGCTTGTGCCGAACGCGCCGAGCAGAGATGCGCAGAGCGCGCTGTTGAGCGTGACGCGCGCGCCGCGGCAGCGCGCAATAAGGCGCTGGAGTTCCTCGCCGGAAAGTTCGGCGGTCAAAAGCGTTCGATGGCGGTCCTGCCAGTACGAACGGTACATGTCCAGATATTCGTCCCGGCTGAAAACGCGCTTTTCCGCGCGCCACATGCGGTTGAGTTTCCTCAAAACCAGCTTGTTCAGCAGGCCGGGCCGCGAGCTTTTGGGGTAGCCGAAATCCTCCATCAGGCGCATCGGCTGTGCCGGCATGTCCGCGTCCGGCGCGGCGAGCGCGTGCAGAACGTCCCGCAGCAAAAATACGACGGAGATGCCGTCCCCCGCGAGATGGCTGGAAACGACGACCAGCTGCGTCGCCTCCGGCTGGCGGAACAGGAAAAAGCGGAAGAATTCGCCGTCCTCGGCGCAAAACGGGATGCGCCGCTGCTCAAAGAGCAGCGCCTGCAAATCGCACGCGCCGTCCCGTATTTCAATCGGGACGCTGCATTCCGCCGCGTCGCCGAAGCACAGAGCGCCGTTTTCGCCGGGCACGAGCCTGCTGCAGCAGACGGCGTAACGCCCTGCCGCTTTGCGGATTGCCGCGCAGAAATCCCGTTCGGCGGGCGCGGGCGAAACAAGCGCCGAAAGGACGATTTGGTCCGCCGGGTCGCGGTAATGGATTCTGCCTGCAACAAGTGGTTTCATGCGTTGAATTGCTCCGGTTTTGTTTTTTTGCCGCTATGCGCGCAGCGCGAACGTGCCGAGCACCTCGTCCGGCTCGGTGGCGGTGACCACAAGGCGGGTCACGCTTGCAGGGAAAGGCGAGAAGCGTTCGGACAGGACGGAATACAGCGCGCCGATTTGCTCCGGCTCGAACGAAGCGAGCGTCGTATGCGGCGTCCAGCTTTTTTCCCCGAGCGAATACAGGCAGCCTTTATCCGTACAGCAGTGGTCGAATTTCTGGTGAATGCGGGCGTGCAGGGCGATCAGCGCGGCGCTTGCCGACGGCGCGAGAAAGCAAAGCGATGTACCCGGAAAAGACCCGAAGTGGTCGAAATACAGCCCGACGGGCTCGCTTTTTTCGGCGAGCGGGGCGACCCAGCCCAGCAGGTCGGCTTCGTGCAGACCCGTATAGATGCCGAAGGTGATATGCGGCTCGTATGCGTCGGGCACAAAGCCGCGCGATTGGAGCAGCCGTCCGATGTTTTTAATTTTGTCCGCCGCCTGCGGGTCGAACGTTCCCATCACGCAAAGCGTTCGCGAAGGATTCAAAACGCGCCTCCCTGCCCGGCCGACCGGGAATTTCTTTTATGTTTATGATACCATCCGCGCTCCGCATTGTCACTTGGGGAAAGGGGAAGGCGGAATTTTTGCGTTGGGCGGGCAGGCCGCGCGGGAAGCTATGCCGTTTCGCTTTCCCGGAGCATGATTTGAAAAGGCGTCTGTGTTTTGCGGTGCATAACGCGCTGCACCGTCCGGAAACCGGAGCGCTCATAAACGCGGATTGCGCGCGCGTTGAACGCGGCGACGGTCAGCCGGATTTGCCGCGCGCCGAAGCGGGACTGCGCAAACGCAAGGCCGGATTGTACAAAGGCGCGTCCGCCGCCGCTGCCGCACAGCGCGGGGTGCATGCCCAGCCCCATATCGAGCGCATCGGCTGTATAAGCGTCCGGCTCGTCGGCAGGGATCCGCGCGGACGTTCCGAAACAGAAATAACCGCAAAGCTTATGCGTTTCGTCGAGAACGGCAAAATACTCGCCGTTGAGCAGCTCGTCAAGCGTATCGCCGCCCGGCTGGAAACTGTAAATCGAATACTCGTTTTCGTATGTCCAGCCGGATATCTGCGCGGCGTATTCGGGCGTCATGGGCACGATCATAGCGGATTTTCTCCTTATGGCACGTTATAGCGCTTTGCACGGCGCATTCCTTCCGGCGGGCGATGATTCCCGCCGGTACGGGGAAATGATAGCATGTTTTCTTGCGAAAATAAAAGTGTGCCTGCACAGCAAAACGAAAGCGTGTCTGGAATGCAAAACCGGAGGAAGCAAAAAGACCCGCGAAGCGGGTCTTGAGACCGTCAAAAAACCAGTTTTTTGACGGGCAACCGCTCTTTGCCTCTCACCCTTCGGGTTCCCCGGCGGCAAAGAGCACAAAGAAACCGCCCTAAACGGGCGATCCGTTGTGCCGGATGAACCGGCGCAGCCGGAAAAACGGGTTAAGAGCGGCGGCCCTTAACAATCCTGGGGACTTTTTTGACAGGCGAAAGACCCGCAAAGCGGGTCTTTTGGAGACTGCGGAAAGCCGCTTACGGCATGACGTCGAGCGAGTCGAGAACGGCCTCGAACGCCTCCGCGTCGCTCGGCGTGACGCTCAGCTCCAAACGGAATACGGCGAGATCGCGCTGATACACATAGTAGCCGATCGTGGGTAAGGACGCGCTGATTGTTTCAATATATTCGGCGCGCGCGGTTGCATCGTCTATGTTTGCAAACACTTCGACGGTCCCTTCGTATTTCCCGTTAAACGTGAAATTCACCTTCTGCGTATAGCTGTTCGGCCGCCCGAGCAGTTCGTTGGGGTCGGTTTCTTCGTCGTATTCAATGATTTTTGTAATGTCGACTCCGTTTTCGATCAGCTCGTTGACTGCGTCCATAGCGCCGATCGTCGATAAACGGCCATACGGATACGGCGTTGGAGTCGGCTCCGGCGTCGGGGTCGGTACGGGCGTTGGCGTTACGCTTGCAACGCCGTCGACAAAACCGGCGTCATACCCCTCCTGATATGCGGCCTGCTCGATTGCATCGGTGTCCACGGATGCACAGCCGCATAACAGCAATGCGGCGATTATGGTTATTGCGATGATCTTTTTCATAGGATCCACCCCCTTTGATTTTATGTAAAAATGCAGCCGTCTCCGCGTTGCACGGGGGTTCCCGCGTGCCGCAGGGCGGTTCATTCCACTCGTCTATACGTTCCAGCGTTTGCCGCAGTTCTGGCACACGGCGACCGACCGGGTTTTTGAAACGACTTTCGTTTTCCTGCCGAAGAGCACCACGAGCAGCTTCCACACGCCGAACAGAATCCAAGCGATGATCTCCCACCACCAGCCGATCAGCAGCCAGTACCAAAAACCTTTTTTGCGCTTTTCGCGCACCTCGGTGACCGCCTGAATATTGACGTTTACGCTGCCGCATTTCGGACACTTCATGCTTCCTTTAATCCTTCCGTGTATGGATTCTGTTCAGGGCGTTTCTTTTATGTTTACAGGCTTGCCGCTTACGGCATGACGTCGAGCGAGCCGAGGGCGGACTCGAACGCCTCCGCGTCGCTCGGTGCGACGCTCAGCTCCAAACGGAATACGGCGAGATCGCGCTGATACACATAGTAACCGATAATGGGTGCGGCCGCGCTGATTTTTTCGATGTATTCGGCGCGCGCGGTTGCATCGTCTATGTTTGCGAACACTTCGACGGTCCCTTCATATTCGCCGTTAAACGTGAAGTTCACCTTCTGCGTATAGCCGTTCGGCTGTCCGATCTGTCCGTTGGGATCGGTTTCTTCGTCATATTCAATGACATTTGTGATGTCGACGCCGTTTTCGATCAGTTCGTTGACCGCGTTCATGGCGCTGCTCGCCGGCAAACGACTGGACGGAGACGGCGTTGGAGCCGCTTGTGGCGCTGCCGTCTCAACGGCGGACGTTACCCGCGGTTCCGGCGAGTTAAAAGACGCCGAGATGGGATTGTTCTTATCGGAATCGCTCTTGGTAATGCTTTGCACGGCGGTGGCCGCGGGCGAAGCGGAAGCCGCCGCGTCGTCGCCGCACGACGGAAAGTAACTTGAGGGATATAACATAAAGCTGAGGATCACCAGGGTCAGGACAAATTTCCAGCCTGTTTTCATCCCCGACTTCCAAACCAGGACGATTAATATAATCGGAATTACGACCAGCAATATGACCGGAAGCAGAAGAATACAGAGAGGAATACCGAAAAGACCCGTTAGAATGATCCTTGTGATCCTTTTTTTCTTCGGCAGCGCCTTGGAGAACCCACAGAAGCGCTTTATTTTCTCCCAGATCGCTTTTGCTTTGGAGGGCCGGCTGGAGGCCGCTTCTTCGGCGGGCTGATAGTATGGCGTTACGCCGGTATATTCGGATTGCCGGCCGTCATAGGAAGAACGGTTTTCCTCGGCCTCGCGTTCGCCGGCTTCGCGTGCCGCCGAATACCCGCAGTTCGGGCAGGCCGCTGAAAAATAGTGCGTGCCGCATTCGGGGCATACAAACGCCTCCGCACCCGCTTTGGCGCCGCAGTTTGGGCAATAAGGCGTTTCGAAGACCTCGCCGCAGTTTGCGCATTTGTTTGAAAAGGAATGCGCGCCGCACGACGTGCATTCGGTTTCGTTGTCTTCGTTCAGCGTTCCGCAGTAATTGCAAACTTTCATGCTCTCTCCACAGTTATCTCAAGAATCAGGCAAGCGTGCTCGTAAATCCGACCGCCCTGCCGATGATGCGCGCGGTGTGTTCGCCGCTGACGACAATCGACGGCAATTTCGTGGTTTTCCACATCGGACTGCAGCAGGACATAGATCGGGTTGCCGCCGCAGAGCCGCGTCAGCCGGGCGCTTTTTTTATGTTTATGATACCTTCCGCACTTCGCGTCGTCACTTGGCGAAAAGGGAAAGGCGGGCTGCCGCTTACGGCATGACGTCGATCGAGCCGAGGGCGGCCTCGAACGCCTCCGCGTCGCTCGGCGTGACGCTCAGTTCCAAACGGAATACGGCGAGATCGCGCTGATACACATAGTAGCCGATCGAGGGTGCGGACGCGCTGATTTTTTCGATGTATTCGGCGCGCGCGGTTGCATCGTCAATGTTTGCAAACACTTCGACGGTTCCTTCGTATTTCCCGTTAAACGTGAAATTCACCTTTTGCGTATAGCCGTTCGGTTGTCCGAGCAGTTCGTCGGGGTCGGTTTCTTCGTCATATTCAATGGCGTTTGTGATGTCGGCGCCGTTTTCGATCAGTTCGTTGACCGCGTTCATGGCGCTGCTCGCCGGCAGACGACTGGACGGAGACGGCGTTGGAACCGGTTCCGGCGCTGCCGTCTCAACGGCGGACGTTACCCGCGGTTCCGGCGAATGAAAAGACGCCGCGATCGGATTGTTCCTGCCGGAATCGCTCTTGGTAATGCTTTGCACGGCGGTGGCCGCAGGCGAAGCGGAAGCCGCCGCGTCGTCGCCGGACGACGGAAGCCAGCTCATGGGAATTGCAAAAAAGCCGACGATCGCCAGGGACAGGGCAATTTTCCAGATTGTCTTTATTTTTGACTTCCACATCAGGATGATCAGAATGACCAGAACTGCAAATATCGCTATGGGCGGAAGCAGAAGAAAACTGAAAAAAAGAACGAAAATAATCGTCAGAGTGCTTCTTATAATCCTTTTTTTCTTCGGCAGTGTTGGGGAGAACCCAAAGAAACGCTTTATTTTCTCCCAGATCGCTTTCGCTTTGGAAGGCCTGATGGGGGGCGCTTCCTCGGCGGGCTGAAAGTACGGCGCCGGGTCGGTATATGCAGGTTGCCGGTCGTCATCGAAAGGACTGTTTTCCTCAGCCTCGCGTTCGCCGGCTTCGCGTGCCGCCGAATACCCGCAGTTCGGGCAGGCCGCTGAAAAATAGTGCGTGCCGCATTCGGGGCATACAAACGCTTTCATTCCCGCTTTTGTACCGCAGTTTGGGCAATAAGACGTTTCGAAAACTTCGCCGCAGTTTGCGCACTTGTTTGAAAAGGAATGCGCGCCGCACGACGTGCATTCGGTTTCGCTGTCTTCGTTCAGCGTTCCGCAGTAATTGCAAACTTTCATTCTTTTTTCGTAGTTCCCCTAAAGTTCAGGATAGTATGCTCGTAAATCCAACCGCCTTGCCGATGATGCGCGCGGTGTGTTCGCCGTTGACGACAATCGGCGGGAAGGACGGGTTTTCGGCCATAAGGACCAGATGATCGCCGGCGCGGTAAACCCGCTTGAGTGTGACGGATTCCTCGTCGATGATGACGGCGGCGATTTCGTGGTTTTCCACATCCGGCTGCAGCCGGATGTAGACCATGTCGCCGTCGTGAATGCGCGCGCCGATCATGCTGTCGCCCTGACAGCGCAGAACGAAGTCGCAGTGGAAATCTTCCGGTATGTCCACATACCCGTCAAGATTTTCCACGGCGAGAATCGGCTCTCCGCACGCAATGGTGCCGAGGAGCGGCTTTTTGACCATCTTGGGAACGGGAAGGATGCCGGGCAAATCCATAATGGACGGTTTCGTTTTTTCCGCAAAATCGTCCAAGGTGAGGCCGAATGCTTTCGCAAGCGCCCGAATCGTTTCAAGATTCGGGTTTTTTGTTGCGCCGGACGTGATTTTGTCAATCGTTGGTTTCGGAACGCCGGACAACCGGGCTAAATCCTCGTTGGTCCATCCGTTTGCCTTCTTATATCGCTCAATGATATCGGAAATCATAACCTCACCTCGCCTATCAATATATTCTATAAACTTCGCGCAGTCAAGAGGAAAATAACCAAATGCGGTTATAATAACCAGAATTTTGTATTGACAATCACCAAATACGGTGATACATTGTAGAAAAATTAACCAAGGATGGTGATTATGCGTGGCGATTGCGAAATACGGCACGCTTGCGGGGATGATCGGCGAGCGCGGTATCAAAAGGACGGTCATAGCAAAGCGTCTTGGGATTTCCCGCAAGACGCTGTCGGCGAAAATCCGGGGCGACACGAGGTTTGGCTTTGAAGAAGCGCAGATAATCCGCTCGGAGTTTTTTCCCGACGTGCCGCTTGAGCGGCTGTTCTCGGTCGACCGGGCAGGGAGCGGAATGCTGAAGCGAATGCAGGAAGAAAAGAAGGCGAAAACATGAGGCGCTGTGAATACTGCGGCGCGTACCTCGACCCAGGAAAAATGCGACTGCGAAGCGGAAGAAAGCGCGCCGGGCGTGCCCGCGGGCGGACCGCAAAGGCGAGAAAACAGACACACCTTCCGCTTATGCGACGCGGACGAAAAGCGGCTGCAAACGGGCATGGCGCGATACGGCTGCGAGCATCTGCAGGACTTCGTGCTCCTTGCGCTGCGTTGGTTCTTTGAGCACCACGGCCTGATGCAGGTTCCGGCGGACAAAAAAACGACAGCTTCCGGGCGGCGTGTGCTTGAACCGGGCAGCGCAGGAAGGGAACGGCCGGAAAACGCGTCCGGAACCGGATTTTTATAAGAATTTTCAAAAAAGGCCGTTTGCAGGAATTATAAGAATCACGGACCCTTCCGCAAGGGTATGATCACAGCGGAAGGAAGGACATATACATGAACAAGATCATTTTAATCGGGAACCTCACGCACGATCCGGAGATGCGTTCCGCGCCGGGCGGGATCGCGCCGTTTTGAGGAGCACAGGCATGCGCGACGGATTTATATTTTACGAATCGTTCCGAAAGGCGATGAAGGGGCTGCCCGCGGAAACGCAGCTGCTGCTCTACAACGCGATTGCGGACTACGCGCTCTACGACGAGGAACCCGATTTCGGGGACGACGGTATTGCGCTGGGATTCTTCACGCTGATTCGTCCGCAGCTCGACGCCAACATCCGCAAACGCGAGAACGGCGCACGGGGCGGGCGTCCGGGCAAAACGCCGGAATCGGAACCATGCGAGAACCAAACCGGAACCGAAGCGGAACCATGCGGCGCTGTTTTGGAAACCGCGGAAGAACCGAACGATAACCAAAGCGAAACCAAAGCGGAACCCAATGCTAAAGAGAAAGCTAAAGCTAAAGCAAATGGTAATGCCAAAGAGAAAGAGAATGCGAAAGCATTGTGCGCGGACAAGCCGCGCCGTTTCACCAAACCGACGGTCGAAGAGATACAGGCGTACTGCAAAGAGCGCGGCAACGACGTGGAACCACAGCGATTTTTCGACTTCTACGAGGCCAAGGGCTGGAAGGTCGGCACTTCGCCGATGAAGGACTGGAAAGCGGCGATCCGCACGTGGGAAGGGCGTGACCGGCAGAGCGGCAGGCCGCCCGGCAAGCGGAGCGTGAAGCACGACTACCCGCAGCACACTTTTACGGAAGAGCAGCTTGCCCGCCTGTATGTCAACCTCGACGACCCGGTGCCCGGCGCGGAGGAGGAAACGGAATGACACGACCAAAAGCGGGGATGCAACTATACCCGGCGTACATGCGGGGTGCACGGAAAGGGGACGCGGTATGAAACACGGTTTGAAACAAACGCTGATGCTAATCGCGCTTGCGGGCATCACCGTCGGGTACGGGACGCTCGCCTACCACAGCGCGGCCATGGCGGACGAAGCGGCGCCGCCGTCGCCCACCCCGGAACCGCTCGCGACCATCGTGATCCTTGCCGACCCAACGCCTGCGCCGGAGCGGGTGCCGAGGCCGCAGACCGCCGTGTACGACTACGGCTACGGCGCAGATGCTATCGAGCCGGTTGCGCGGGGCATGTACGGCCTGGACACGACGCAAGAGAAGCTCGCGTTTGCGTTCGTGGTGGTCAACCGGCTGTTTTGCCGGCAGACGCGCGGCGACGGGGCGTATGTGTTCGCGCGGGACGTTGCGGGGATCGTGAAGCAGGCGGGTGAGTTCGATTTCTACGATCCGGACGCGCCGCTCACGGACGAAAACCTCGGCCTTGCAAAGCTGGGATTGAACGTGCAGACGACGTTCATTCTGACCAAGCAGTACACGGGGTACATCTTCCCGTCGACGCTTTTGTACATGGGCTTTGCAAACGGCGAAGCGGTGTTTTACACAGAGATCGGCGGGGACGCATGGAAGGTGGAATAGCGCATGAAAAAAGCGCCTGAAAATCAGACGCTGGTGCAGGACGCCCCGCGGCAGCTCAGGTCCGCGAGTGCTTCCGAAGGAGCCGTTTTTATGCCTCCTGCAAATACAAGTATAAGCGATTCGGCGGGGAAGCGCAACCGCCAAACGACAGGAAACGAGGAGTAACCATGACGATAGACGATCTGAAAAACGTACGCCGCCGGAAACTGCGCGTACTCGCCCTCAAAGAGCGAATCGACGGGCTGCGCTCGCGCACGGAATACACCCAGCGCCGGCTCGGCGAATGCCGTTGCAGCGACCCGACGCGCGACCGCCTGGCGGAGTATGTCGCGGAGCTGGACGAACTGGAGCGCGCGCTCACCGGGGAGATGATCGCGCTGGAAAAACAGCTCACGCTCGTGGACGCGGAGCTGGCGAAGCTGCCGCCCGCGCACGAGCAAGTGCTCAGGCTCCGCTACTGCGACGGGCTGAAATGGGAAGAGGTGGCGAAAAAAACGTCGTATAGCGAGAGGCAGTGCAGGAGGGTTGCGTGCAAATTGCGAATATAATTATTGTTTCCAAATCTTTGATTATCGCCACTTAGGAGAAGAACGGACAGCAGTATTTTACAAATTGCCAAGTTATTGTTGCTTTGATCGTCAATTCTTGTGGTATTATAACAGTAGTAGCATTATCATTGACGAAAGGAGGATCTAATTTGACTACGGTTTTGAGCATTGCTCCAGAGATATTTGAGTGGATATTCAGAAACATCTCCGAAACTAGCGAAAATCAGAAAGCATTTATGCTTTTAGAGCAATGGAAAAGAGGAGAAAAGACCCCAACTTTCAATAAGGTTGAAGAAGTCAGTAAAACCTTGCATGTTCCGCTAGGCTATTTTTTCCTGCGCCAGCCACCCCAAGAAGATTATTCCTTCCTTCAATATAGAACAGTACAAAGCGAAAAATATGCGACTCCGAGCCGTGAGCTAATTGATACGGTTCATGATATGGTTTCCATACAGGACTGGATGCATGAGTATGTCAAGAGAACAGAAGCTCGGATTTTACCTATAGTTGGTGCGGGAGCGCATGATACTAGCGTTGAAGCACTTACGAAAAGGATAAGGAGCGATCTAGATATAAAATTAAACTGGTTTGAGTCCAGCCGAGATGCGGATGCTTCTTTTAAGTACCTACGGGAAAGAGGAGAAGCTGCTGGCATTATTGTAATGATGAACGGGATTGTTGGTAGCAATACAAGGAGAAGCCTGAATTTTGAGGAGTTTCGAGCATTTACTTTAATTGATGAGTACGCACCGTTGATTTTCATTAATGCGACCGACACGAAAAACGGACAGCTTTTTTCCCTTGTACATGAATTAGCGCATATTTGGATTGGACAAAATAGTGTTTTTAATGGGAGCGAGTTTTCTCTTAACGGTCAAGGTTATATTGAAACGAAGTGCAATGCTGTGGCGGCAGAGATATTAGTGCCCATGGAAGTTTTTGTGAATATCTGGAGAGGCACTCAGATAAAAAGTGCCAAGGACGCTATATGTCAGATTGCTCGCTATTTCAAATGCAGTACTATAGTTGGTGCAAGAAGAGCTCTTGATCAGAAATATATTACCAAAGATGAGTATAATGAAATAACGGCTGTTGCCATAGCAAAAAGCTGTGAAGTAAAAACAAGTAGTTCGGGCGGCAATTATTATGCGACCATGGCTACCAGGCTTGACCATCGCTTTCTGTTTGCCCTTGCGAGCAGTATTATGGATGGTACGACTCTACATACGGATGCTTACAGACTCACAAAAACTAATAGAACAACTTTTAGCAGGCTTCTTGAAGCTGTGAGAGGCTAAACAAATGCAAGGAACCACGGAAGTCTTTTTAATTGATTCTAACGCACTTATGACTCCGTATAAAAATTATTATCCGTTTGATATCGCTCCATGTTTTTGGGATCAGATCGGAGAAAATGTAGAATCGGGTAGAATTGCAGTGCTCGATGTTGTGAAGGCTGAAGTAGAAAAAGGCGATGATAATCTTAGCAAATGGATCAAGGATTTGTCAATCGCCCAATATATTGACCACAGGCAAAAATCTATACTAGCTCATTATTCCGAAATCTTGACGTATATTCAGACTTGCGGGTTTTATACTGCACATGCATTGAGGGAATGGGCGAATGCCGGTGAAGCCGATCCTTGGCTAATTGCGGCAGCTATTGAAACGGGTTATACAATAGTAACATTTGAATCTTCGGCTGGAGTTTTAAGTATGAAGAACCCATCCCGCTATTGCAAAATACCCGATGTAAGCGATGCCTTTAAAGTAAAGTATGACAATCTTTTCACGATGATGAGGAAGCTTTCGATTAGCTTGCATTAAGCATGACATACAAAAGCGTAATACTTGTCCGCCAATGTCCGGTTTTTCTGTGCTAATATAGTACTATCAAAGAATGCTTAAGACCCCTTCCGGGGTCTTTTCTTATACCCGGAAGCAAAGGACGGCCCGAATGCGGCCGTCCTTCGACGTTGTGCGGGACCGCCTGTTTTTTAGCAGGACGAATCCCCGCATGGAAAGCCCGACGCAAGGGTTCCCGCCGGACAGC
>Ga0116152_10000964_pt1 | contig 23702 bp, 22 predicted proteins | sample AD_UKC119_MetaG_FD_89894 | JGI IMG/M metagenome (GOLD analysis project Ga0116152, IMG submission 89894) | Active sludge microbial communities of municipal wastewater-treating anaerobic digesters from Hong Kong - AD_UKC119_MetaG | ecosystem: Engineered > Bioreactor > Anaerobic > Digestate...
CTGTTGAGACTGTGGAAATAGAGCAGGCCGTCAGCGACGTCAAAGGCCGCCATGAGGCCGGTCTCTTCAGTGAAATTGATCTGGTCCAGGCATGTCCCGTCCAGGGAGAAGATGGTCAGCCGGCTCAAAGCCAGATCCACCCAGTAGACTTTCCCGTCGATGACACGCACTCCCATGGTGTGGCGGGCTTCGCCGGGGCCGTTTCCCCGGGGGACCGTGAAGGAGCGGAGAAACGTTCCCTGAGGAGTGAGAAAAGAGAGGGCGTAATGATCACTGGTGCTCTGGACATAATAGATCTCGTTGTTGTAGACTCCCGCTGTCTGGTAGCTGTTTTGACGGTTGGCTTGTTCAAAGGTGAACGTGGAGACGATCCCTGCGTCTTCCCGTGTGAGTTTCCCGCAGCTGATCAGGAGCAGCGGCAGGAGAAGAAGAGCAAAAAGATAATATTTTTTTTTCATAGTCCTCCTTTTTCCATGGGACAGCCCATGCAGGAGACAAGTTTCATCACAGTCCCCTTGCAGAGCAGAAAATAGGGTTTACAATGAGAGTTCAAAGGAGGTCACTGTGATCATCGACCATATATCCCGATGGAGGGAGAGTCTGGGCTATCTTCAAGGGGGGACACTGTTTTTCGATTATCTCGACAACGCGCTCCGGGAGTATCCGGAAGAGGGGGCGTCTCTACTGGGAGAAGATGGAGCCAGAGCGCTGGTCTCCTCCTATATTCCGGAAAAGACGGAGATGCTCTGGGAAGCCCACAGAAAATACTATGACCTGCAGTTTCTGGTTTCGGGGGAGGAGCGCTTCGGATGGGCCCCTCTGGGGGAACTCACAGAGGAGATCCCTTATGACGACGGGAAGGATATTGCTTTCTATCGGGGCGAAGGAGACCTCATCCTCTTCCGCAAAGGGTTTTTCATCCTCCTCGGCCCCGAAGACGCCCACAGCCCCGGGCTCCGGACTCCGAAACAGAGCCATGTCAGAAAGATCGTCATCAAGATCCCTGTGTCTCTGATCAGCCATGAAGAGTGAATGAGGGGAGTCAACCAGCCTCCCCGTGGAGCTCAGGGAGTTCAACGGAGGAAAAGAGGTTTTTTAAGGAAGATCCCGTCGATGATCTGTTCGTCGAGGGGATGTGACGAATCAAAAGCCATATGAAGCAAAAGCATCTCAACCTCCGTAAAGAAGAGCCTGCCGCCAAATCGGTATAGGAAAAGTGCCAATATTCTGCATTTTCGTATAGACCGGTATACGGGGTGTTTTCTCCTTTGTCAAGCGGGAGATTTCATGTCATAATAGAGGAGAGTGTGACATGCTGTTTAACATGAGGAGAGATGTATGATCTATCATCTGACCATGCCCGAGATCTACCAACCCATGAAGGATGCCGGCGAGTACAAGACACCTACCATGGAGTGGGAGGGGTTCATCCACTGTCTCAAGCGTGACCAGCTTCTCAAGGTCGCCAATGAAAATTACAGGGAAGCGAAAAAGATCATTCTGCTCTGTATCGATGAGACGATGGTGACGTCGAAAGTGGTGGAAGAGGACCTTTACGGAATGGGAGAGGCTTTTGTCCATATCTACGGCCCCGTGAACAGAGAAGCCATCATCCGTGTGGTGGAGTGGGCACCGGGAAAAGAGGGGTATGCCCTTCCTGAGGACGTTTAAAGAAGGGGCCCGAGCGCAGTTCGTCTTTCTTTTTCTTTTCTCTCTTCTTGCCGGAGCGCTTCATGGAGAAGAGCCCGAACTCGTGACAAGGAGCTCTGCCCAGTGGACCGGAGTCGCTGTTGCTTCGGGGAATCGTCTCTTTGTCTCTTTTCCGGCCTGGGGAAAAGGATATCGTTTCCCCCTGGGTGAAGTGGTCCGGGGAGAGGTCCGTCTCTTCGAGCCCCGTATGCGGGCATCGCAGTCAAAGCTTGCCATCCGGAATGCCCAGAGCCTGAAGGGCGGGGCCGGAGACCTTCTCTGGATCCTGGATAATGCCAACCCGGATTTCCGGGGGATCCGCCCGCCTGGCCCGAGGCTGCTGGCCGTGGATGTGGAAAGCGGCCGTCTTGTGGTTCAATATCTGTTTTCAGAAGAGACCTTCAGAAAGAACTCTTATTTCAATGATTTTTGCCTTGAAGCATCAGGTGAGCGGGCCTATGTCTCCGATTCGGGAGCCGGGGGGATCGTCATGATGGATCTGAAGACCGGAATAAGCAGACGTTTCCTGGATAAAGCACCCCAGGTGATGGCTGAGACCCCGAGACTTGTCATCCAGGGAGCCCCGTTCAGGATCACAAGCCATGTCAACGGGATCGCACTGGACCCCCGGGAGGAGCATCTCTATTTTTCAGCGCTCTCGGGACACACTCTCTACCGCCTCCCCCTTTGGGTTTTTCGTCTATCTTTCACTCCTGACCTGATCGCCCGGGCCCTGGTGGAACCGCAGGGAGCCATTCCCGCTTCTGACGGGATGGCCTTCGACCATGAGGGGGACCTGTATCTCACGGGAATCGAAACGGGAGAGATCCTTCGGGTGAGGCCTCATCAGGAAGCAGAACCCCTTGTCCCCGGTTTTTCTGTCTCCTGGCCCGATTCTCTGGCTGTCGCGGGGCGCACGCTTATTCTTACAGCTTCAGATATCACCGGAGATCAAGGGTCGTATGAGCTTTACAGGATCCCCCTGCAGGTGAGGAGTCACTCCTCTGCAGCCACAGAGTGGATCCATCTCCCCGACCTGAGCCGGTGAAGCGCCACCCAGAATTTGGCCATCTCTTCAAGCCCCGCTCCCAGAAAGACAAAGGGGAGGGGAAGACGGAGAAGAAAAGCGGCCAGAGCCGCCATGGGTACCCCGATGATCCAGAGAGCCGCCAGATCCACGAAGAGGCAGTATTTCGTGTCTCCGCCTCCTCTGAACACACCCACGACATTGGTCACATTGAAGGCCCGTAAAGGAAGGATCAGGCCGTAAAGACGGAGGAGGAGGATGGCATTGTCCCGGACCTCAGGTGTGATGTCAAAAAGGGAGAAGATCAGGGATGACAAGAGTGCTAATGCCGCCCCGACCCCCAGTCCCAAAAGAAACGAGAAACGGGAGAGACGGAACCCCAGCCTTTTTGTCTCCGCCAGGTCTCCCCGGCCTATGGAGTGGCCGATGAGAGTCGCCGTGGCCGCCCCGATACCGATGAAGAAGACGAACGCCAGACGTTCCACGCTGTTCTCCACCTGGATGCTGGCAATGGCGGTGGTCCCCATCCGGGCATAGATGACATTGTAGAGGGTGACCCCGAGAGACCAGAGGATCTCGTTGAGCATCACAGGCAGGGAGATGGCCAGGACACGGGCCACAAAAGGACGGGTCAGGGCAAAAAGGGCCTTCACCGGAGCCAGAACCGGGATCTTCTTTCCCCGGATGAAAAGAAGAAGGAGGGCTGCTTCCACAAGACGCGCCGCCAGGGTGGCCCAGGCGGCTCCCGGAAGCCCGAGGGCGGGAAAGCCCCAATGGCCGAAGATCAGAGCATAATTGAGAAAGACGTTGACCAGCAGGCAGGCGATACTGGCAAAGAGGGAGACAAGAGGTCTGGCCACAGCCCTCAGGGCCATGGAGAAGGTAAAGGAGAGGGCGGTGATAAAATAACTCCAGGCGACGATCTTCAGATAAGAGGCCCCGGCAGAGATCACGGCGGGATCGGGAGAATAGAGAGCGATCAGGCGTTCCGGGGCAAAAAAGGCAAAGCAGAAGAAGAGGAGGGCTGCGCCCTGGCTGAGGAGAAGGGAGAGGCCGATGGTCCGGTAGATGTTTGATTCATCCCGCCGTCCCCAGAATTGGGCGATAAAGATCGCTCCTCCGCTGTTGATGCCGAAGAGGGTGAGGACCAAAAGAAAATAGATCTGATTGGCGATCCCTGCTCCTGCGATGAAGACATCGCCCAGACGGCTGATCATGAAGACATCGACCAGGTTGATGGAACTTAAGACCAGGTTCTGAAGGGCGATGGGGGCGGCAATGGCCCAGAGTTGTTTCCAGAGTCGAGAGAGAGGCATCATTCTCCTTTAGGGGAGTATATCAAAAGACAAGGAAGATGCCATGTTATTTCAGAGAGAAACAAAAAAGACTTGAAAGAGGATAAGGAGTTCTTTATAATGACCTAATGCCGACACGCAAAGAAATCGCGGAGATCGCACTGGACCTCTTTCTCAGGGAAGGGTACGAGGGCGTCTCCATCAAAAACATTACAGATGCTTTGGAGATCACCAAAGGAAGCCTCTATTACCACTATACAGGGAAGGAGGACCTTTTCCTGAAAACGGTGGATCTCTTCCTGCAGCAGGTCTATGAGGAGTATGAGGGGCTGCTCCCCGATGAGATCGACAGCGCAGAAGCCCTCCGCCGACACATGACAGCCCTCTTTTCCAAAACCGTGGATTTTCTCAATGAAAAGGATTATGACGCGGGTTTTCTGCATATGATCATCCAGGGGAAGAGGGAGACACCGTTGGTCCTGAAGACCCTCGAAGCACGTTATAAGAAGATCCATGAGCGGATGACGGCGATCCTGAAAAAAGAGTACGATGCCGGGCGGATCCGCTCCTTCTTCGATCCTGAGCATGAAGCCGGGGAACTCATCGTCCTTTTTGAGGGGTACATGATGCTCTGGATCAAAACCGGCAGCCTTTCCCTGAAAGAGACATTCAAAACGGCCCTGGATTATAAATTCAACACCCTTCTCAATACATGACCTTCGGAGTTCCGGAGTGAAGAAAAGAGTCCTTGTCATTACCGGTGCGACCTCAGGGATCGGTCATGAGACCGCCCTCCTGTTTATCAGAAAGGGGTGGACTGTCTATGCGTGCGGCCGGAACCGGGAGAAACTTCGCAGCCTGGAAGCTGAAGGGGCCGTTGTCTCAGGGTTTGACCTGAACCACAGCTCCGCCACAGAAGACTTTATGGCCCGCATCCTTGAGAAAGAGGAGGGTGTGGACCTTCTTGTGAATAATGCCGGGTACGGCCTCTACGGATCCGTCGAGGAGGTCCCCGACGAGGCGGCCCGGCATCAGTTCGACATCAACCTCTTTGCAGCAGCCCGGATGATCCGGCTCTCGCTCCCCTCCATGCGCGTCCGAGGGCAGGGACGTATCATCAATGTCTCGTCCATGGCCGGGGTGATCTCCTTTCCTCTGGGCGGATGGTATCATGCCTCCAAGTTCGCCCTGGAAGGGCTCAGCGATTGCCTGCGGCAGGAGGTGGCGCCGTTCGGGATCCGGGTGATCCTTGTGGAACCCGGAGCTGTGAAGACCCCATGGCCGGAGGAAGCACTCGGGAAGATGGAAGACCAGTCGGGTGACGGACCTTATGACAGGACCGCACGCCGCATGGGGCTCCTGTTCCGGATGTTCTATAAAGGCGGCATGACACCTGAAAAAGCCGCTGCTCTCATCTGGAAGGCCGGCACAGCCCGTTCCCCACGGCGCCGTTATGCAGCCCCCCTCCATTCCGGGCTCTTTATGACATTCCGCCGGCTGCTGGGAGCAGGAATCTGGGACAGAAGCGTGGCCCTGGCTTTGAAACTGGCCCGGGAGAAAAAGGTGAAGGGGAAGTCCTGATTTATGCTCCATTCTCGACTTGACGCTTCCCGTCCTCTCGCCTATAATCGGGTTTATCCCATGATCCGGGTTTATTGAATGATGATGAATGAAGGTTATTTTCATATAATAAGCGTCCTTGCGCCTTTTTTTATATTTCATTTTATCTTTAATATCTATTTCTATTTTTTTAAGAGCCGTCGGAGCAACATCATCGCCGTCATCCTCGTGGTCCTGGCCGCCCTCTGCCTCTTTATTTTTTATGATCCCTGGGTGGCTATGATGACCGGGCTTTCGTTTGCCGGCCTGATCATTGAAAAAGTCGTCTTGAAGAGGATTCCCGTCCTCAACAAGATCTTTGCTTCTCTTCTCATCTATCTGCTTTTTATCAGGCGCTATTCCGGAGCACTTTTCGCGGTTTTTCTTCTGGATTATTGTCTTGAGTTTTTAACAGTCGGTCTCTACGTATTAAAAGCAAGAAAGGGGACAGTCCATGATCCGAGTACAAAGAGTCGAGAATAAAAAAGACTTGAAAACATTTGTCACGCTGCCCTTTGCTCTCTATAGCGGAGACCCCCACTGGGTCCCCCCTCTCCTCAAAGACGAATACCAGATGTTCCGGCCGGACCGGAACCCCTTCTACGCCCATGCCGAGGTGGCGCTTTTTCTGGCCTACCGGGGGACAGTCCCCTGCGGGAGGATCGCTGCTGTCATCAATCACAGACATAACGAGTTTCATCACGAAAAAACCGCCTTTTTCGGTTTTTACGAGGCTGAATATGAAGAAGAAATCTCCTTCGCGCTCTTTGCTGCAGCCTGTGATTTCGCACGCGAAAACAAAATGACACTCCTTCGCGGCCCCATGAACTTTTCCACCAATGAGACCTGCGGAATGCTGGTGGACGGATTCGAACGGGATCCGGTGGTCATGATGCCCTATAACCCCGCCTTTTATCCCCGCCGCGTGGAGGATTTCGGGATGAAAAAGGCCATGGACCTCTATTCCTATCTCTATGACGGGGAGGATCCTCATACACAGCGCATCCTCCGCCTTGCCCGGGCCGTCGCCAGCAGGCACTCCTACGGGCTCAGGCCTATTACAAAGAAAAATGTCTTTCGGATCCTGGAGGATTTCAAAAAAGTCTACAACAGTTCGTGGGAAAAGAACTGGGGGTTTGTCCCCATGACGCCTGCGGAAATGGATCACCTCGCTGTCCAGTTGAAGGATGTCCTTGAGCCGGGCCTGGCTTTTCTCCTGCTGGACGGCCAGACTCCCATTGGTGCATCGGTGAGCCTTCCCGACATCAACCATGTCCTGAAAGCTCTCAACGGGCGGGTGACGCTGCGGGGTTTGTTCCGGGCGAAAAAGGCCTTTGACGGGATCAATACCGTGAGGACACTGATCATGGGTGTTGCTCCTCAATACAGAAAGAGAGGCCTTGAGCTTCTGCTCATCGCAGAGACGATCCGGCAGGGAATGAAAAAAGGTTATCGGTTTGCCGATCTGGGATGGATCCTGGAAAACAATGAGCTGATGAACAGGGAGTTGGAGAATATGGGAGCGAAGATCTACAAGAGGTACCGTGTCTATGAAATGGCAATATGACTACTGTATCACTGGAGCCACGGGATTTGTGGGGTCCAACATCGTGGATGAGATCCTGGAGACAGAACCGGACGCGCGGATCATCTGTCTGGTGAGAAAGAGCAGCCGTGTGGCTGGCCTTCACCGCCTGGGCGTAGAGACGTCTGTGGTGGATTTCAGCGATCCCGCGACCATGGACGGCCCGGTGAGCCGGAGCCGCTACCTTCTTCACCTTGTGGGATTGACCCAGGCGGCTGATGAGAAGGCGTTCCGCCAAGTGAACCGTGATCTGGCCGAGACCATGATGAGCCTTTATCTGAGACATCGGGAGAGTGTCCGGGGGTATCTCTTTATGAGTTCCCTGGCCGTGGCCGGCCCCCGGCGTGCACCGGATGCCGACCCCTGCAGGCGGGACGGGTGTCACCCTGTCTCCCGTTACGGGATATCAAAGCTGGAGGGGGAAGCTCTCCTCTGGCCCTGGCTGGACGATCCGTCCGCCCATATCGTCATCATCCGCCCGCCGGCTGTCTACGGCCCCCGGGACAAGGATATGAGGATCACTTTTGAGTGGGCCCGCAGGGGAATCGCTCCGGTGGTCGGGTGGAGCCGGAAGAAACTCACGGTGATCCATGCCAGGGACCTGGCCAGGTTTTCTCTGGCGGCGTTGAAAAGCCCTCCGCAGAAACACCCCATCTACCACGTTCACGGAGGGGAGACCCTGACACAAAAAGAGCTCTACCGTCAAGCGGCGGATGCTTTCGGGCGCAGATCTCTTTTGACTGTCCACATCCCCTATTGCGTTGCTCTTTTTGTCGCCTGGCTCAATGAGCTGTGGGGGAAAAACAAGATCCTGAACCGGGAAAAAATAAAGGAAATAAAGGAGGATTGGGGTTATGAACGGAATGATTTTGAGAGGATGGGATTAAAACCCCGCTATTCCCTCCGTGAAGGCGTATCGGAGACGTATGGGATAAATAATCCTTGCAGGGGATGAAATTTAACTTAAAATAGACCCGTAGAAGGGTGGAAGGAGCATTATGGACATCTTTGAAAAAGCCTATCTGTATGATTTGGCGGATAAAGCGCGGGAGGCGGGGATCTATCCCTATTTCCGTGTCATTCAATCGGACCAGGATACCAAAGTGATCATGAACGGACAAAAAGTCCTGATGTTGGGGTCGAACAGTTATCTGGGTTTGACCAATCATCCCTATGTGAAGAAAAAAGCCGTCAAAGCCATCGAGAAGTACGGGACAGGCTGTGCAGGCTCCCGCTTTCTCAACGGGACACTGGATATTCACCTGGAACTGGAAGACCGTCTGGCTGCTCTGGTGGGAAAAGAGGCGTCTCTTGTCTTTGCAACGGGGTATCAGGCGAACCTCGGGGCGATTTCAGCCGTCGCCAGCGGGAAGAATGACATTATTGTCACTGATAAGCTGGATCATGCCAGTATTCTGGACGGGATCAAGATGTCTTTCGGGAAGATGGTCCGTTACAATCACGCGGATATGAACCATCTGGAAAAAGTCCTGAAGCTCCATAAGAACCACCCCAAAGTGATCGTCACCGACGGGATCTTCTCCATGGACGGCGATATCGCGAATCTTCCCGCCATCACCTTTCTTGCTGAAAAATACGGAGCCCGTGTCATCGTGGACGATGCCCATGCTGTGGGTGTCCTCTCGACTGACGGCGGCGGGACAGCGAAACACTTCGGGCTCACCGAAAAGGCGGACCTGGTGGTGGGGACTTTTTCAAAGTCACTCGCTTCCGTAGGCGGGTTTGTCGCCGGAGAGAAGAAAGTGATCGATTTTATCAAGCATAATGCCCGCTCGCTCATCTTCAGCGCCTCTCTTCCTCCGGGATCGGCCGGGTCTGTCATGGGGGCGTTGGATATTATGGAAAGGGAACCGGAACGGATCGAAAAACTCTGGGACAACACAGCCTTTATGCTGGAGGGGTTCAAAAAGCTTGGATTCAACACGGGACACGCCGAGACCCCCATTATCCCGGTCATCGTCGGGGATGATTACCAGTGTTTCCGGATGTGGAAGATGCTTGAGGAAGCGAACATCTTTGTCAATCCCACGGTCTCGCCCGCTGTCCCCAAGGGCCAGGCTCTCATACGGACCAGTTTTATGGCGACTCATAAAAAAGATGAACTGCAATACGCTCTGGACAAGTTTGAAGAAGCCGGAAAACAGCTGGGTATTATCTAAGGATGAAAAAAAGGATCAAGCTCATCGTCAATCCCGATTCGGGCCAGAGGCATTTGGATGAGTATCTTCCCAAGGTGATGTATATCCTGGGAAGTAACGGGTATGCTGTGGATGTGGATATCGTGAGGGAGAAGGACGAGATCGTCCGTGCCCTCAAAGAGGCTTCCGGAGAGGCGGACTATGTCTATATCTGCGGAGGAGACGGGACAGTCAATCTGGCCATTAACGAGTTTGCCGGTGAAGATATGCCCCTGGGGATCATTCCCGTGGGGACGACCAATGTCCTGGCCATGGAACTCAGCATTCCCATCAACCCGTATGAGGCGGCCTACTACCTGGCCAATTTTGCCGAACCCAAAGCCTATGATGTGGGACGGATCGGGGACAACTACTTCGGACTCATGGTCAGTTACGGGTTTGATGCCCATACCATCAGTAAAGTCGATTTTAATCTCAAGAAGATCATCGGGCGCTATGCTTATGTCCTTGCCGGGTTTTCAACACTTTTTACCTATAAGCCTGAACCCGTCTATGTGGATCTCATGGACGGGTCCGACCCCAAGCGGGGATATTTTGTCGTTGTCGGGAATGCCTCCTTCTACGGGGGAGCCTACAGCATGACTCCGCTTGCGAAAATGGACGACGGCCTTCTTGATGTCTGCATATTTAAAGAAAAAGGGGTCCTCAAGTCCATATCATTTGCCATCGACGTTTTAAGGGGCACACATATCAACGGGCAGGATGTGGAGTATCACCAGGTCCCCCGGGTGAAGCTTTCCACGAAAAGAGCTCCTGCTCAGGTTGACGGCGACGTCTCCTCCGGCGAGATGGAGTCTGTGGAGATCGCGATCTGTCCCAAGGCTGTCAAGATCTTAGTATAGACAAGGAGGAGAGATGAAGATCATCATACCCGCAGCGGGGATCGGAACACGTCTTCGTCCCCATACTCACCTCCTGCCCAAAGCCATGCTGCAAGTGGCCGGGCGTCCCATCATCGGCCATATCATCGATACCGTGACCCGGGACCTGGAGGTCAGTGAACTCATCATTATCGTAGGATATAAAAAGGAATCCCTCATGGAATGGGTCAGCAGAACCTATCCCGGAGTCCCTCTCCGTTTTGTGGAACAGGAAGAGATGCTCGGATTGGGCCATGCGGTCCTTATGGCCGAACCCTTCGTGCAGGAGGGAGATGAACTCTTCATCATCCTGGGAGACACCATCGTCGATATGGATCTGCCCGGAATGGTGAGTATGGGCTGCTCAGCGCTGGGGACACGGGAAGTGGACGATCCCAGGCGTTTCGGCGTGGCCGAGATCAGGGAGGGGATGATCACCCGTCTTGTGGAGAAACCCGACGTCCCGCCAAGCCGTATGGCTCTTATGGGAGTCTATTATATCAAAGAGGCGGCGGATCTTTTTCGTTCCATCAGGCACATCATGGATGAGGGGATCAAGACCAAAAACGAGTATCAGATCACGGATGCACTCAATCACATGATCGCAGAGGGCATCAGGATGAAACCCTTTAATGTTGACAATTGGTTTGACTGCGGTACCATTGAAACGCTCCTTGAGACCAACCGTTTTCTGCTTCATAAAATGATACCCGGAAAACAGGAGGGCGGCACGGGATCGGTTGTCATCCCTCCGGTCTTCATCGGTGAGGGGGCCTCGGTCCAGGGGTCTGTCATCGGGCCCGATGTCTCCGTGGGAGCCCATGTGACCGTGAGGAATTCGGTCATCAGAGATGCGATTATCTATGACAATGCCGATATCCGGGATGTGATTGCAGAAAAGAGTATCTTCGGAACCAACTGCCAGGTCCGGGGGACATTCGCCCGGATGAATACGGGGCCCGATACACAGCTGGGAGAGAGAACAAAATAAAGGAGGCTGGAAGATGAAAAAACCAAAAGGGCAATATCTGTTTACTTCGGAATCAGTGACAGAGGGACATCCCGACAAGGTGGCCGACCAGGTGTCCGACGCCATTCTTGACGAGTTCCTGTCCCAGGACCCCGAAGCCCATGTGGCCTGCGAGACGCTTGTCACCACCGGCCTGACCATGATCTCCGGTGAGATCAGCAGCCGTAATGCTTATGTGGATATCCCCGGTATCGTCCGGAAGACGATCAAAGAGATCGGCTATACAAGTGCTGATTACGGGTTTGATTACAATACATGCGCTGTTCTGACATCCATCGATGAACAATCCTCTGATATCGCACGCGGGGTCAACCGCGAGAAACACCTTGAACAGGGCGCCGGCGACCAGGGACTGATGTTCGGCTACGCTGATGATGAGACTCCGGCGCTGATGCCCCTCCCCATCTACTATGCCCATAAGCTGTCCCGCCGGTTGGCGGAAGTCCGTAAAAAGGGGATCCTCGATTTCCTCCGGCCTGATGGAAAGACCCAGGTGACCATCGAGTATGACGGGTACACCGCCAAAAAGGTCAACACCATCGTCCTCTCCACTCAGCATGACCCGGACATCGAACAGCAGGAGCTGAGAGACGCTGTTAAAAGACATGTGATCCAGCCTATCCTTCAGGAGGAGTGGGAAGAGAAGCAGGTGGAATATGACGATGTCGTGGTCCACATCAATCCCACGGGCCTTTTCGTCGAAGGGGGGCCCAAGGCTGATACAGGCTTGACAGGGAGGAAGATCATCGTGGATACCTACGGAGGGATGGCGGCTCACGGCGGCGGAGCCTTCTCCGGGAAAGACCCGTCAAAAGTGGATCGTTCGGCGGCCTATGCCGCCCGGTACGTGGCCAAAAATATCGTTGCTGCGGGACTGGCCAGGATGGTGGAAGTCCAGCTGGCCTATGCCATCGGGGTGGCTGAACCCGTCTCGGTCATGGTCTACCAGTTCGGAACAGGAAAAGTCGATGACGGAAAGATGGCGGCCTGTCTGCGGAAGATCTTTGACTTCCGTCCTGCTGCGATCATCGACCGTCTGGACCTCAAACGTCCCATCTATAAAAAAACGGCGTCATACGGCCATTTCGGACGCAGTCTTCCTGAATTTACCTGGGAGCAGACAGACATGGCTGAAGACCTTCTGAAGAACTTATGAGAAAGACTGTCCTCCTCTCCGGTTATCTGACTCTGTTTCTTCTTCTCTTCACAGGATGCGGATATTACAATACCTTTTACAATGCCAAAAAGTATTTTGAAAAAAACGATTACAAGACATCTCTGGAAAAATGCGACAAGATCCTTGCAAAGGATAAATATCAGTCCCTCCATGATGATGCCCTTTTTCTCAAAGCCAGGATCTACCAGGAGACCGGCGAAGGGAAGAAGGCCGTGGAGTCTTACTCCTTGCTTCTGGAACGTACAGACGATCCTGCATACAAGGACCGGGCCCGTGAAGCCCTGTTTATCCTCTATGTCTCAGAAGGAGACTATCAGGATGCCTACACGCTCTATTCAGGAATCAGGGAAGGGGAGCGGACTCCGGAGATGGACCTGATCTTTGCCAAACTCCTCTATCTTCTCCGATACACGGATGAACTCTCTTCTCTGGCACGCAGCTACGGGACGGACACAGACACCGGCCGCGAGATCGCTCTGTATGCTGCTCTTTCCCGTGGAGAACGCGGCACGGCCGGCGAGCTGCTCAGATCCTTCGAATCCTCCGGAAAGAGCCGGCATCTTGCGCGGATCTTTTTTCTCATGACATGTGACCCTTTTTTCGCGTCTTTTTTGAGTCCTGAGATGCAGGAACGTTACCGGGCTCCCGTGGCCCTCCTCACTTCGCACAAGGATACAGGCGCTTTCCAGGCTGTCCTTGACCAGATGGACAGTCTGGCCCGAAACGAAGAGCAGTTTATCCTCAGAGGCCTGTTCCGCCTTTTCGTGGAGCGGGGACGATTTTATGAAGCCAAGATGGCTCTGCTCAAAATGGAATCCCTCTCAGGTTCGCAGGATTCCTCTGTTCCCACCATGGCGCTCATCGTGAATACTAACAAGCCCGTGGCCTATTCGGATCTTCCGACAGATTGGAAGGGCTATCTCACAGACGGGCGGAACCACTATCTCTATACTGAAGAGTATGAGGTCTATCAGCTGGTCAAGGGCCGTTGGGAGAAGATCAATGCCGCCCTTCCCCCTGAGGGGATCGACGAGTACACCACGACAGTCTGGGATGCGTTGAACAAACGGTGGCTCTTTATCGCCGAGGGAAAAGAGGAGTGGTTTGCGCTGAACATCAGGGATTTCTCCTGGGATACCATTCTTCTGGAAGGAGACGATTTTCCCAGGATCCTTCCCGAAAGGCTTTATTACCATAATCGAAGACTCTACTATTTCGCCGGCATCGGCTCTTTCTATGTGGCCGAGATCCGGGGATCCGACAAGATCACCGTCCAGGAGATCGAAGTCAAAGGATGGCTTCCCCAGATCAGCGGGTATACTGTCCTGGATTTTACACGCCTGGGCCGTCTCGTCCTTTTGGGGGGGAAAGAGGGGGATATCAACAACACCATGGCCTACACCCTGGATATCACCGACGCCAATCCCTCCTGGAAAGAGCAGTATGCGGCCTCTCCCGTTGCCCTGGCCGATTATGTCCTCACGTCCTACAACGCCGGACGGTACAAGATCCTGCTTCTCTGGGATCCGCTCCAGGAGTATAAGGAGCCGGCTAAGGCCCTACTGGCTGATTTCCAGTCTTCCACGGGAAGGCTGACCCTGGTGGATGTCCCCAAGACACCGGACGTGGTCAAGGACTATTTCGAATATGAGAACGCCGGAGAAAGCGGAAACGAGACCATCATCGCCTATCGCGACCCCAACACGTCCTTTAACTCGCTTCTTCTCACAGTCATGTCCACCAATGTCCGGCAGCAGACGCTCAACGATGATTTCAGGATGGGGAATGAGCCGCGGACAGAAGAGAGAGCGGATTCCGTTGATGATATCCTTTTGCAAGACCCGGAGGAGGAGATCTCCCCTGAGAAGCTGCTTCCCGTGATCAACGAGCTCGATCAGCTTCAATCACGTCAGGCGAATCTGCCACGGAAAGCGGGAGACCTTTACCTGGACGCGGGGTTCTATGAGAAGGCCGCGGCATCCTACAAAGAGGCTCTTGAAGACGACCCCGGCGATAACCGGCTTCTTTACGCTCTGGCCTATATCCATTACCGATATCTGAACGATTTCGAGGTCAGCCGGGATTATCTGAGCCGTATTGACATCTCTTCTGTGGAAGAGGCTCTTCTCAAAGAGCATATCATCAAGCTGGAAGGACTTCTCAACACGGGAACGAAGTGATCTCAGGATTCCTTGAGTTTATCGATCTCGCCGCTGAGGGTCTTGTTGAAGTCTTTCTGGAGGTAGCGGTAAGTGAACCCCACGGCATTTTTAATGGCCTTTTGGTTGGAACTCCCGTGACAGACCATGATGGGTTTTCTGATCCCCAGTAGCGGTGCAGTCCCGTATTCGGTATAATCCATCTTTTTCATCACTTTCTTCAGAGAAGGGATGAGGAAAAGGATCCCGATTTTCGCCATAAAATGCTTTGAGATGTCATGTTTAAAGACACGGTAGAGGAATTTGAAGAGGCTTTCAACGGTTTTGAGGACGATATTGCCGGTGAACCCGTCACAGACCACCACATCGACATCTCCGGAGAGGATGTCCCGACCCTCCACATTCCCGACAAAGTTGAGGAAAGAGGCCTTCTTGATAAGAAGATGGGCCTTCTTCGTGAGTTCATTTCCTTTTTCAGGTTCTTCCCCGTTGCTGAGTAAGCCGATCTTCGGAGTGCTTTTTCCCAGGACCAGCTTGGCATAGATATCGCCCATGACCGCGAACTGAGCCAGCTGGGAGGCCTTGCAGTCGGCATTGGCCCCGGCGTCCACCAGGAGGGTCTCTCCGTAAAGTGTGGGGATCGTGGTGGCGATGGTGGGGCGTTGAATTCCCGGGATCCGTCCTATCTGCATGAGAGAGTGGGCCATGACAGCCCCTGTGTTTCCTGCGCTGATGAAGGCATCGCCCTTTCCCGTCTTGAGAAGGTTCAGTCCCACGGCCATGGACGAGTCTTTTTTCTCTTTCATGGCTTTTACGGGAGATTCCGACATCTCCACTTCCTGTGTGGTGTGGACCACTTTAAGCCGTTTCCTGTCAAAAAGAAAGCCTTGTAACTTGGGGGTGATCTTCTTTTCATCCCCTACGAGAATAATGGTGATATCATCTATCTCTTTCAGCGCGGCGATAGCGCCGAGGATCTCCGAATTGGGACGGGAATCGCTTCCCATGGCGTCGAGAATAATCGTTTTCATAAAACCACCTCCCTTTTATTATAGGGAGAAGGGGGCAACGGGTCAACGGGAAAGAAAAGGGAACTCTTTTCTTACGGATACAGAAATAGTATGATAAAGTCAAGGAAGAAAAGGAGGCTGATATGAAGAGAATGATGTTTGTCATCCTGACAATAGTGATTATGGCCATCCCCGGACGGGCCTCAGAAACGGCCCAGGACGGCCGGGACGAGATGGCGCTGGTCAAAGAGATCTATGAGACAGAAGACCCCGGCCTGCGTATGGAACGGATCAGGGCCTTTCTTGCCGGAGATGAGAAGAGCGACACTGGCCTGGGTTATGTCTACCGGATCGCCCTGGCCACACTTCATCAGATGGAAAAGTATGATGAGATCCTGGCCATGCTGCCGGACTACTTCCTTCTCATGGAAGGACGGGACCCGATCGAAAAGGCCCAGCTGTACAATCAGGCCGCCTTTATCCTCACCGAAAGCCTGAAGTATACAAAGGAAGCCTCAGAATTGGGAAAAAAAGCTCTGGACTTTCTGGCCTCTGTCCAGGAGGTCCCCGACGGGATCCCCCCCGGTGAGTGGCCAGAGATCAAAAAAGGGCTGGAAGCCAGCTATAAAGATACCGTGGGATGGGCGGCCTACAGGGGCCTGGATTACGACGAGGCGGTCCGGTGGCTCAGCCAGGCTGCAGCTCTCTATCCCCGGGATGAAAATATCCGGTACCATTACGGTCTCGCCCTGGAAAAGAAAACACGATACAAAGAGGCCTGGGAAGAGCTTCTCTATGCCCGTGCCTATGCATTCTTCGAGAGCCCTGACATTGAAAAAGCCCTGGCCCGTGTAGGAGAAAAGGTGCCGCAGGATTGGAATGCCAAAGCGGTTCAAAACAAGATCCGGGCCCAGGCCGAAGAGGAGATGAAGAAGGATGCCTTGAAAGAGGAGATTCCGGGGCGGCCTGCTCCGCATTTTTCCCTTCCCGGGGTGGACGGAGAGACATACAGCGTGAAAGAGAGCGGCTATGATGTCCTTCTTGTGGATTTTTGGGCCACCTGGTGCGGGCCCTGTAACCAGGAGATGCCTCTTCTGGAATCGTTCTATAAAGAGTTCGCCTCGCAGGGAGCGGGGATCTACGGGATATCTGTGGACGGGCCTGAAACACGGGGGGATGTTCCCGCATTTGTCCGGGAAAAGGGCATCACCTTTCCTGTGATGTACAACCGCGATTCTGTGGCTGGAGAATACGGTGTCCGGACGATCCCGGCCCTCTTTATCCTGGACAGAAACGGGAAGATCCGTTTTATGCACAACGGCTATTCCCCTGACCTCTATAAAAAGCTCTATTTTCAGGTGAGATATCTGCTCAACGAAAAGTGATCGGGAGGTGCATCTGTGATGAAAAGAGCTGTTCTGATTCTTCTGGTTCTTCTTCTCGCCGGGCTGGCGCGGGGAGAATCGTATGAGAGACCGGATCAAGAGATCATGAAGGCCTTTGAGGCTTATCCCGCAGACTATATCTCATTTCAGCAGAGCGGGAAAGCGGCTGTGGCCTACCGGATCGACCCCTATCCCTCTCTGAAAGACATGATGGAACCCACCGTTGCCCTGGCAGGGGAACGGATCTCCAAAAGGCTTTTCGGCGAACGTGATCTCACGCCCATCATCGCCTATTCTTTCTTTTTTCCCGGAGACAAGACGACGGTCACCCCACGCTTTCCCCGGGAAGGGCCGGTGAGTTCTGTCCGGCTCGATGCTGCGGGAGAATGGGCGGTTGTGTCTGTCCAGGGAGAAGAGGGGGTCCTTTTGGAGCTGGCGGAGACATCCACCGGAAGAGTCTATCCGCTGAAAGGCCTCAGAGCCAATATCGCTTTTGGAGATGATGCAGCCAAGTGGACCGGGGGAGGGTATCTCCTTGTCCGGGCGGTCTCTCTTCGGGGGAAAAACCCTCCTCCGGAGCCGGACGTCCCCCAGGGGCCCGTTATCCGTGAAACATCGGGAGAGCGCAGCCTGGTGAGGACATATCAGAATCTTCTCCAGAACACATACGATGAGTCTCTCTTTGAGTACTATTTCCGTTCTGAACTTGTCCTGGTCGACCCGGAGACACGGCGGATGCGGAAAACCGGTGTATCGGGACTCATTGATGATGCTTCTCTTTCCCCCGATGGCCGTTATCTCTACTATTCCGAGATCGTCCGTCCCTATTCGTATCATGTTCCCTGGTATTATTTCCCCAAACGATGTGTTGTCAGAGACCTCAGGAAGGGGGATGAGCGCATCCTTCATGAAAGGCCCCTGCAGGAGAGTCTCCCCGTCGGGGGGACCTTTACAGGGCCGCGCAGCTTTGACTGGCAACCCACAGCTCCCCACAGCCTGGTCTGGGTGGAGGCTCTGGATGAGGGCGATCCGAAAAAGGACGTTCCCTTCCGCGACCGGGTCATGCGTCTGGACCATCCCCTCGAAGGTGAAGCCCGACCTCTGGTTGAAACAGTTGAGCGCTATTCAGGGATCTCCTGGTCGCCGGACCCGGGCGAGTTCATCATCTTTGATTACAGCCGGGAGAAACTCTGGTATACAGCCCGTTTTATCAACTCGGTGAGCGGAACGGAAACGACGGTCATCGACCGGAGTATCCGTGACATCTACCACAGCAACGGGGATCTTGTGACACGACGTATAGTGGGCGGAACCGTCTTTGTCAAAAAAGAAGGGAAGATCTTTTTTATTAACGATAAAGGAGCGACACCCGAGGGGAACAGGCCTTTTATGGCCAGCGTGGATCTGGCCACAGGAGAGAGGCATATCCTGTACCGGTCACGGGAGGGGTATCATGAGACTCCTCTGGGCTTTCTCGGCGAAGGGACGGACAGCATTCTCCTGGCCTCTGAATCCCCCGGACAAGTGAGAAACTACTACCTGTACCAGCGGCACAACGAGTCATTGACACCTCTTACGGATTATCCCGATCCCTATCAAGGCGTTTTGGATGTCAGGAAGGAGGCTGTCCGTTATACGAGAGAAGACGGGATCCCTCTGTCGGGGACTCTCTATCTGCCCGGAGGATATGACGGAAAAGAGCCGCTTCCTCTCTTTATCTGGGCCTATCCCGAAGAGTACAGGGACCCCTCCACGGCGGGCCAGGCGGACCTGTCACCCAACAGGTTCACGCGGATCTGGGGGGATTCCCCCATCTTTCTCGCCATGGCGGGTTTTGCCGTCCTTTATGATGCCTCCATCCCCATTGTGGGTGATGCCCAGACGGTGAACGATACTTTTATCGAACAGACCGTGGGCAGTGTCCAGGCGGCGGTGGATTATCTGGCCGGGCGGGGAATCGCCGATCCCCGGCGGGTGGCCATCGGCGGCCACAGTTACGGGGCGTTTATGACAGCGAATGTCCTTGCCCACAGTGATATCTGTCAGGCCGGAATAGCCCGAAGCGGAGCCTATAACCGGACACTTACACCCTTCGGGTTTCAGAGTGAGGAACGGACCCTCTGGGAAGCTGCGGATTTCTATATCAAAGTCTCTCCGTTTATGTCGGCCGACCGGATCAAAGAGCCCCTTCTCCTGATCCACGGAGAGCTGGATCCCAATTCAGGGACCTATCCTCTTCAGTCAGAACGGATGTTCGATGCTATTAAAGGAAACGGCGGGACAGCCAGGTTCGTCCTCCTTCCGGGGGAACGACACGGCTACTATGCCCGGGAGTCGCAGCTCCATGTCCTTGCTGAGATGATCCATTGGCTGAAGAGCCATCTGTAAAAGACGGGAGCGGGTGACGGGACTCCCGCTCCCTTGTCCCCTTTCACTTTTTGTATTGGAAATAGGCTTCTCGCAGGAGAGCGGCCTCTTTGCTTCCGAGTCCTGAGATCTCTTTTCCTGTAGAAAGAAGGGAAAGATAGATCCGGGCACTCTTCTCGGCGACGGAACAGTTTGCAAGAGCTCCCTGCAGTGTCCGCCCTCCGCCGATATAACCGTGGTTGGCCAGAATACAGCCCCACGACTTGCGGAAGAAGGGTGCCGTCTGGCGGGCAAGCTCGGCCGTTCCCGGGAGGGCGTACGGGGATGTGGGGATCTCTCCTCCGATGATCATGGCCTGGTCTTCTGTCAGAGCCGGGATGGTCTCCCTGAGGACGGAGACGGCGGAGAGTGCCGGGGAGTGGGAATGGACCAGGGCTCTGATATCACCTGCTGTCCTGTAGATCTCTTTATGCAGGAGGTACTCTGATGAGGGCCGTCCTCCTTTGACACAGGTGTCTGAAACCATATCCACAAGGCTGATGTCCCGGGGGCGCAGAGAGGTGTAGTCCGCTCCTGACGGGGTGATCAGGAGGAGGTCCGGCGTCAAAAGCAGGCTGATGTTGCCCCACGTCCCCTGGACCAGCCCCTGTTCCCACATCTCCAGAGCTGTGCGGGCCACGGCTCGCCGCTCATGCCTGTATCTTTTCAAAAGAGATCCTCTCTGAAATCGTCGGTAATGATGAACGAGTCCCCGTCAGGGTCATAATGGCCCAGCCACAGTCTTTTCTCTGCTTCTTTGTCCCATTGATAAGAGACTTTCGTGTGGAGTGTCAGCGGGCTGAGAGGGGTCTCCCCCAGCCGAAACTCCACCTGGGTCTCCGGAATCCAGCCCCCCTCTGTGGAAATGTGGTCGCGGCGGATAAGAAGGCGTAACGGCAGGGGGCCAAGGGGGATCATTTTATCCAGGAGCACCCCGGAGAGATTATCCCCGATCTTAAACCCGTCCACGTAGGTCTCCTTGACGCCGCCTCTCCGTGAGAAATATTTCACCTGGATCTCCAGAAGCTCCTGATAGAAGCTGTAATCGGTGAAATCATGAAGCGAATGGACGTAAAGATAGAGATATCCTTTGCTTCCGTCCTGTCCGGTCACCTGGATCCGGACATGTCCGGTCTTGCCGTTGAAGCCTTTTGTCCATTCGGGATGGGAAAAGGTGAACAGATCAAGGGTCTGGCCGCTGAAGACCAGGCGGTCTTCCCGTTTTTGGATCTTTTTAAAGCGGTTCTCCGGGCGGGGAAGAGAGAGAAGGAATGCAAAGAAGAGGAGGAGGGCAAGCCCTGAAAAGGTGATGGCATGTTTTTTGAATTTATCCATGAGCCGGCCTTAGTCTGATATCCGGACTCTCCGGCCGCTGATAAGAAGTTTCTTTTCAAAGAAGAGACGGATGGCTCTGGGGTAGGCTTCGCATTCCAGATCGAAGACTTTCTGCGCGATGGTCTCCGGTGTGTCGGAATCTTCAACAGAGCAGCTTTCCTGGAGGATGATGGGGCCGTGGTCATAATGACGGTCCACAAAGTGAACGGTGCATCCCGTGATCTTGACGCCTTTGTCGAAGACAGCTTGATGGACATGCATCCCGTAGTATCCTTTTCCGCAAAAAGAGGGGATCAGGGCAGGATGGATATTCATGACTCGTTCTTCATAGGCTTCGGGATAATGATAATAAGAGAGAAACCCTGCAAGAATGATCAGGCCGGGATGATAAGGCTCTAAGATCTCATTGATCTCCCGGGAAAAGGCAGCGCTTGACTCATAGGCGGTGCGGGGGACGATATAAGCCGGAAGGCCGTGTTGCTTTGCAATAGCGATTCCTCCCGCATCTTCACGGGAAGAGATCACGGGACCGATGGTGATGGAAGGATCCAGCCGTCTCAAGAGATTGTCCAGTGTTCTTCCGCTCCCGGAAAGCAAAACAGCAACAGAGTTTTTCATAACACCCCCGATGTGATTATAGCATGAGACGGAAGGTGAGCAAACATTTTTCCCGGAGGAGGACCCTCCTCCGGGAAAAGAGTGTGATTAATTCAACTTGTCTTTAAGGGATTTTCCGGCTTTGAACGTGGGAACTTTGCGGGCCGGGACTTTGATCGTGGCTTTGGTCTGAGGGTTGCGTGCTGTACGGGCAGCCCTGTGGGAGACCTTAAATGTCCCGAAATTCAGAAAACTGATCTTGTCGTCTTTTCTGAGAACATTGGAGATCTCATCGAAGACCCCATTGACAATCTCGCCGGCTTTCTTTTTGGACAGACCGTGCTTCTCAGCGACCCGTGTGATAAACTCATCCTTTTTCATACCCAAACTCCTTTCATTAAATAAGAACTTAAATCATATGATAGCAAGAGTTCATCTCTTTTTCAAGAAGAATCGACGATATTCCCTGCAGGAAAGGCTGCAGGAATAAAAATTTGCATTTTCACCCTCTTTCCATTATCATACAGGGTGGAGGTGATGTCATGCCTGACCTGATCAAAGGGTTCTATTCCCGCCTTGAACTGCTCCGCGACTCCATTCTGAGTGATGCGATCATGTTCAACCAGTTTACGTCTGAGACTCGGGCGAAACAGCCTGAGCAGGAGTTTATCACGCGAAAACTGGAAGAGCTGAATATTGACGATTATGAGGCCGATGAGGCGGGGAATGTCTATGTCCAGCTCAACACCACCAGTGACCTTGCCGACAGGAGCCTGCTCCTTTTCGTGCAGGTGCATCATAATAAGTTTTCCATCGCAGACCGCTTCATCGAGCTTTCTGCAGAACGGGCATACGGAGCCGGGATCGCTGAGAGCGCTCTGGCGGCTTCAGTCCTCATCAATCTTCTTCATTTCCTGAAAAGTGAAGCTCCTCCTCCCGAAGCCAACGTCATCTTCCTCTTCTCCCCTGCGCCTGAACACGAGGGGCGCTTTTCCGCGCTGGAAAGCTTTGTGGAGAGACATCAGCACAACCTCGCTGCGGCGGTGGAGGTGAACGGGATCACTCTGGGGGAGATCGGATACCGGTCAGTGGGGGAGTATACTCTGGATATCAGGTCCCGGACCCCGCTTATGGAGTGGAGTGATACCATCAAGCAGGTGGATGCCGTATCGGCCATGGATGTCCTCACAGAGCTGGCCTCCCGGCTGAAAAATATCGGATGGCCGGCGAAATCAGGAGTCTTCATCAACATCGCCAACCTCACCAGTAATATGAAACTTCACAGGATCCCCAATAAAGCCATGATGCGCCTTGATATCATGGCCCATGACAACAGTTATCTGGATTTTGCAAAGAACGTCGTCGAGGCGACAGTGGCGAAACTCTCAAAAGAGCTGAAGACCCGTATCGAGGTGAAAGAGGTCATGCATATCCCGTCCAACATCATGATGGAGAACCACCCCTTCCTCCAGAAGGCCATCGAGACGTTCAAGGTGAACAATATCAGGACGAAACTGGCTCTCATCAATGATGAAGCCACAGTCCTCCTCTCACGAGGGATTCCCTGCCTCTCCACAGGGGTGACCCGGGGAGAGGTGGCCCTGGAGGAAGAGTATATTGAGATCACGCCTATTGCCGCAGGCCTGAAGGCCCTGGTCTCTCTTATTGCTGTCACACGGCTCACGCTGGAAGAGAGAAAGGAGTGATGAGGAGATGACGGACCATATTCTCGCGAACACATTTCATCATTCCGATTTTCATGATATCAGAAGACTTGTGGATCTGAAAGAGAAGCAGGGGCTTAAGATCTCGCTGGCTTTTCCCACGTTGAATGAAGAGAAGACCATCGGCAAAGAGATCCTGATCATTAAAAATGAACTCGTGGACCGTCACCCTCTCCTGGATGAGATCGCGGTGATCGATTCGGATTCCACTGATGCCACCCGTGAGATCGCTGCCGAGTTCGGAGCCAATGTCTACGTTTCGTCAGAGATCCTTCCGCAGTACGGGGCTTACCGCGGCAAGGGTGAAAACCTCTGGAAAAGCCTCTATGTCCTTGAGGGTGATCTCATCGTCTGGATCGATGCCGACATCAACAATATCCATCCGAAATTCGTCTACGGGCTGCTGGGGGCCTTGCTTAACCATGAAAGACTGGACTATGTCAAAGCCTTTTATGAAAGACCCCTTTCCGGGGAGCACGGGATCCGGCGTTCAGGGGGGGGGCGGGTCACGGAGATCCTCACCAGGCCGCTCTTTTCAACTTTTTTCCCTGATCTTGCCTCTCTGATCCAGCCTCTCAGCGGAGAGTATGCCGGCCGCCGGGAAC
>Ga0116152_10000965_pt1 | contig 23700 bp, 16 predicted proteins | sample AD_UKC119_MetaG_FD_89894 | JGI IMG/M metagenome (GOLD analysis project Ga0116152, IMG submission 89894) | Active sludge microbial communities of municipal wastewater-treating anaerobic digesters from Hong Kong - AD_UKC119_MetaG | ecosystem: Engineered > Bioreactor > Anaerobic > Digestate...
ATCGCTTCTACCTGCTGCGCAAGGCGCTCTATCGCTACCGAATCCACACGACAGTCGCCCTCGCCTTCTTCCTCGTCCTCGCATCCGCCACCGCCGTCAGTGGCTGGTTCTGGTACAAGGCGCAAAGCGAAGCGGAGCGCGCTCAGTCTGAGACCCTGCGCGCCAAGCAGGAAGCCGAACGCGCACACAAGGTCGGAAACACGACGATTGCGACATTCAATGATCTGCTTGAAGAAATCTACGACATTACGACAGAGATGGACAACCAGCCGGAGAGGATCGAGCGCATCTGCAAGCGGATTGAGACACTCGGCGCCACGATCACAATGGACGAGGACCTGGCGCATATTCGCTGGAACATGCTGGACATGCGAGCGCGTCTCGCCCTGTCGCTTGGCATGCGAAGACGATCGACTGAATTGTATGAGCAACTCATCGCCGAGTGCCCACCGACTTCCGCTTACGCCCTTCGCGCCCACACGGAACTCTGCGGCATAGGAACTGTGTCGGAAGGGCGCGTTCACTACGAGGCCGCGATGAATAACTCGATGACAACATCAGAGCGATGTCACCTGATGCGACAATTCGCATCGGCGCTCATGCGCGAAGACATGCTCGACGAGGCCTTGAACATTCTGAATTCCGTCGAATGCTGGAAGTCGGACGTCGAACGCCGACTCATTTTCGCACAGCTGTATGAACGCCTCCATCGCACCAGCGACGCCCTGCGGGAGTTTGAATCGGCGGAGAATCTTGCTCGCAGGCGCTTCAGGTCGAGCCCACGTCGGTATTTCAACAAGCTGCGACTTGTGCAGGCGGAGCAGGGCCTGGCGGCGATCGAGTTCCAGCTGGGCCGCCACGACGACGCCTTCGATCACGCGACGGACGCCGTGCAGCTCGCGGACCAGTTGCTTCAGATCAAACCGCGACACGCGCCCGTCATGCGCCTGATCTACGCCATACAGAAGATCCGTTGTGACATCAACCTGAATCGCGGGATGTTCAGGGAGGCGATCGAATGCGGAAGCGATATGACAACACAGCTGATGCGTCTCGAAGCCGCGGAGTCCGGCGGCGTCGCGAGCGGGTTCGATCGGGCGGATACGCGCTACCGCCTCGCGCTGGCCTACCACGCCCTTGGCCAGCAGGAACAGGCGGACATCAGAATCCGACTCGCCCTGGACTTCATTCTGGAGGCGAGGCGGACGCCAGGAACGAATCAAGTGGCCTACCATGCGCGTTCGGCGGACTATCTCTCGCTTCTGAGCGACATCGCCGAGGCCCGTCACAGGGAATACGCTGTCGTCATCGCCCGTCAGGGAATTCTGTCGACGCATCTTGAACTGACGCGCCTTGCGCCGGATGACCCGAACACCGAATCCCTGATCATTCAGTCCGCGATCGGCCTATCGAAGGCCAGACGCCAATACTGGCCGGCATACGACGACGACACACTGCACCTCGCCCATGCGGCGCTGGATCGCCTTCGCCAGGCAGGCGCTGATCGTGACCTGATCGAACGTCGGACGGCGGAGTTGCAGGAAGAAGTCAATGCGGTACGGCAATGCCGATTCCCGCAGTCGCCATGGCCTGCCGAAGCAAAGTCGCTCGTCGCGTCCGGTTCGCGGCCCGAGGCATGAGACCTCGCCGGTCCGTCCGCAGGGCGGGTTCAATCAACCATTGTCGATCATTCGCGCCATCCGGCGAGCGTGGCGATCACTATGGAAATCGAATCGAAATGTAATCGGCGACGCCTCATTCGCCGTGTATGTTCATTGATGGAATGAGTATTGCCTCATTCGGGAGGTCTCGATGAACTGTCCCAAATGTCCATCCAATGCGCTCGAATCTCGCACGGTCGACGGTATTACCATCGACGAGTGTCCGACGTGCCATGGGATCTGGCTCGACGCGCTGGAACTCGAAGGACTTCTCGCGGCGGACGCGACAGCCCTGCTGGCGAGCGACAGTCGATTTCACGCGCAGATCGGCGAGGAAGGCGCCCGCCTGAACTGTCCGAAATGCCATGGAACCTACCTCATCAAACTCAACAGCCGAATCCGCCCCGGAACGATTCTCGACAGCTGCACCGTCTGTTTCGGAACCTGGCTCGACGCGGGTGAGTTTGCGCGACTGGCCGAACAGGGCCTATGGGCGTCGATCAAGATACTGTTCCTCAGACGCCGCGCCACGGTAAACCCGTAGCGCCACGCGTCAGGAATATTCGCATTCGGCGCCGCAATTCGCTAATCTGTAAGCGGGGAAGTTCTCGGCGGGAGGTGACGGGCGTCTGGCGGATCCAGTATGACTGCCGACATTCCGCCGCCCTGCAACAGGCGTCAGTCGCGCTCAGAAGAATCTGCTCAACGCGGAGCGACACACATGATCCATCCGGAACGCGCCGTCGTCAGGCCGATGGTCAGAAGCGCTGCAACGGGTCGCACGCGGCCGCTCGACAGCGCCGTCGCCCCGCTGCTTCGCCCGGGTATTCGCGGTCGCGTCGCCATTGTCGGTGGACCAGGCGCCGGCAAGACGACGGCCCTGCGGCACATCGCCTCGCTCGTTCCCGGGGACGCCAGAGTCACGCTCATCGACAATGTCCGGACCGATCGCCGCAGCCAACGCGAACGTTCGTCAACGGCGGATGGCGTCGAGTTCTACGCGAGTAATGCCGACGCATACGTACGCTGCGACACTGATCTGGACGAGTTTGTTCTCCAGCCCTGGGATCGTGACGAATGGATCGAATACCTCCTCGCGAAACATCGTCAGGCGTGTTCCGGCGTCATGCAACGACTGGAAGCGTGTACCGACCTCATCGACCTCGACGGCAGTCCTGTGCTGATCCGTCCCGTTCTCGACGTGTTCGCCGCCGACTCCCTTGTGACAAATGTTCGCACAGCCCTCCGCAGGATGCTCGACCCCTGGCTGTCAGATCAGAAGGCCCGACGACTCGCGTCGACCTACGCGCTGGAGTCGGTCTTCGACGACGGTCCCGACAAGTTCAAAGAACAGCCGCCAACGAGACTGAGGCGAATGGCGCCGTCTCCTGTTCTCATTCAATGGCTGCGCCACACCGGCGTCCGTGAACTGCTGGCCGCCGATCGACTCATGGCGGACCTTCGAAGTTCCGCGGCGCCGGGGTATCTCGATCGCCGACTTCGTCCCTCGATCGTCGAACGACTGAGCGCCGCAATTGCCCTGGATCCCATCGCGATGGAACGACTCGAAGCGATCGTCGCGTCAAGGTCGCACGGGAACCTGCACGCGGCGGCGGTCAGTCTCCTCGTGGCCGCGTCGCCAACGTGGAGGCCGAACATGCGGAGCCCGGCCAATCTTCGACGGGCGCATCTCGTCCACGCCGCCTGGCCGGATACCTACCTCACAAGCGCGTTTCTGCATGAAGCGAATCTGACAGGCGCCGATCTGACGGAGGCCCGTCTCGTCGGCGCGCGGCTTCGCAGGACGGTCCTCCGACGCGCGAAGATGCATCGAGCGACAATGCGCCACGTCCACGCGGAAGACGCCGATTTCAGCGGCGCCGACATGAGCTTCATCGGCGCCGATGGCGGACGCTTTACGGGATGCCGCTTCCGCAACACCAACCTGGAAGGCGCCCTGTTCCATCGCGCCGTTCTTCGTGACGCCGATCTGACGAATGCGCGACTCACCCGGGCCAACCTGCACACCGCCGACCTCATGCTCTCAACCATCGACGGCGCGGACTTCCGCGGCTGCTGCCTGATCGGGGCCGATCTGACGGAACTGGATCTGACCCTCGCAGATTTCGCCGGCGCGACGTTTGAAAGGGCCTGTCTGCTGCGCAGCAAGCTCGACGACATGGAGCTGCTGTCCTCGGACTTCTCGAACGCCAACCTGTTCGGCGCCTCCATGTCGGGGGCGCTCATGTCCCGCGCCAATCTTCGCGGCGCCGACCTTCGACGAACCCGCCTGGCCGATATCAACCTCGAAAACGCCGACCTTCGCGAAGCGGACCTCCGACAGGTCACGTTTCACGCCGGCTCCTCCCGCAGCGGTCTCGTCGGCAGCCCCATCGCCTGCGAAGGCAGCCGAACCGGCTTCTACACGGACGAATACGAGGAACAGGGCTTTCTGGCGCCCGAGGCGATTCGCAAGGCGAACCTGCGCGGCGTCGACCTGCGCGGCGCCATGATCGATGAAACGGACTTCTACCTGGTCGATTTACGCGACGCCATCTATACGGCCGAACAGGAAGTCCATCTGCGGGCGTGCCGGGCGATTCTCGAAACGCCGGTCTAGCGAGCCTGCCCGCTCTCGCCCGCCGCGTCGCGCTTTGTTGACTCAGCCTTCGACCTATCGCCCGCGCCGGTGTTCTCCACCGCGTACCCCTGCACGAGCGCCAGGATCAGAGGCTCCTCTTCACTGTCGCGCGGAAACGCGAACACGGCCGTCGCCTTCTGACGCATCACGAGCGATGTCGACATCCGCCGCGTCCGGATGATCGGCCTGCCCACGTCCAGCGGAACCCCTTCGATCGGCTCGCGCCCCACCATGAATCGATACTGAAACACGAACGGTTCAAACCGGATGGCGCCATCCTCCTGCAGTGTCGCGCACACCTCGAGCGAGGTTCCTTCCGCCATGCCGAAAATCGGATCGCTCTCATCCCGGGCCGTCGTGCGAAGTCGCAGGCAGTCGCCGTCCTTCTCAAGATACGCCCGCTCTCTGCCGCTGCAGAATGACGCGGTCTGTCCCGAGTTCACGAGCAGCCGTGGCGCCGCCAGCGCCTTCAGTGATTCGAGCCCGTCGAGCGGCGACGCCGCATCCGACGCCTCCGTTCCGGCGCGAAGCAGGTTCCAGTCAAACGGCTTCTCATTCACAATCAACTCGGCCGGTCCGGGCAGAACAACGCATTCAAAGCCCGCGTCCTCCGTCGGTGGCCTCGGCGTTCCCATCACGCCGAATGTCGCCGCGGCCGCGCTCGTGTCACGCATCGAGTCCGCCGCTCGCACGTGCATGCGACTCGACGCCGGAATACCAGGCGTCTTGCGCCGGACATCCGGTTCGTAGCCTTCGAACGCAATTGTCAGTCTGGTCGTATCCACCTGAAGGTAGCGCGTCTCGATCATCAGTGTCGGCGGCGCGACATCCGAACTCTCCAATGGCGCACTGACCACCGCATTCGCGCTCATCGAAACCCAATATACGCAGGCCATGCTCAGAATACCGCTCATTCTCACTCTCCTCGTGGGGCGACGCCCGCGCCCCATTGCGTGATATCCACCTTGCTCTCGTCCCTGAGATTTGATCCGTGCGAAAAGAAATCCGTAACCACCACAAACCGGGGTTGCGCGCCTCGCGGTTCACTCGGCGAAATGCCAGGCCCTGAGGTCGGCTCGCGATCCGACTGGCGCGTCCCGTTCATCACGAGCGCCGTACCAACAACGCTCAGCAGCCCGACGACCACACAGGCGGCCGCGGCGAGACCGACGCTGATCGATCGACGCCAGACGGCGGGTCGCGCCGCCCCCCGCGCCCCGGCGATCCGCCGCCGCACACGCTGAATGTCCTCTGCTGGCGCTTTCGCCAATGGCGCCTCGGCCAACAACTTTTCCATGTCGTCATGCGGCGTCATCACTTCGCTCCTCAACCATGCGTCGCATCGCCTCAATCCCTCGTCGATAGTGCGTCGCGATCGTCCCCTGCGGCGTGTCGAGCGCCTCGGCGATCTCCGAAAACGTGAGTCCCGCGTAGATTTTCAGTACGATGACCTCACGCTGATTCGGATGGAGTCGCGCCAGGGAGACCTGCGCGAATTCCGCCGCGTGGCGCTGCGATTCACTTCGTGCGGCGGCGGCGTCAATAATCCCCTCGCACGCCGGTCCGAGCGAAATCAACGTCGGTCGATCACGGTCCCGCCGCAGCCGATCGATCGCCGCATTGCGGATGGACTTCACGCAATACGACATTGGCGACTCGATGTGGACGCCACGTTCGACGATCCGCACGAAGACGTCCTGCACGAGATCGAGGGCGTCGTCCATGCCGCCCAGCCAGGCGACGGCCACCGTACACAGCCGGCGGTGCTCCCGCTCAAACAGGCTCGCCCAGAATTCACCGTCCTGTCGCGTCCGAACACTCAATCGCCGTCAACGCCTCCGCTCCGGATTTCGCCGCTCGACGCACCGCGCGTGCGAACTCCGATTGTACAGACGCCCACGCGGGCCGGATTTATTCAGTCAATCGTGGTTTTTCCTGGTTCATCCCGGAAAAACGGGAACCTCGCGAAATTCGATCGGCCTCGACACTCTATCGCCCCACACAGCAGTCGCTCGCATGCCGCCTGCACGCGCGCCACATGGCAGCCCATGGCAAGTGCGGCCCGCGAAGCGCGGCATACGCGGCCCTGGGTATCGGATCAACCCGGACGTACAGCGTTGATAGTGCGAAACAAAGGCCTTGGCGATACGCAATTCGCAGTCATCCATTTCGCATCGGCGTGAGTTGGCCTCCCGGAATCCCGTGATGAACCTTTTTCCAGGCGGCGCCGCTCAGCGGAACGCCGCATTCGACGCATCGTTCCGGATCGCCGACGAGGATGTACCCGCAGGCCGGACATCGACCTCGAGCGCCAGCGACCACTTTCCGCCGCCACTGGATGAGCGCAATCACAAACGCCACATTCTGTGTCGCCGTAAGGAGATTCGAGGATTCCGTCGTGAGCTGGTACGCGCGCATCGATGGCCATTGCCATTGCAGGATGCTGGCGCCGTAGATCAACAGCCAGATCACGCCCTTCCCGACGCCTCCGACCATCGCAATCACGATCAGCCAGTCGGGGAGCCTCAGCTCGAATCGACGCGACACACGGAGCAGATAGCCGAAAAGGAGAATCGACATGATGATGACGACGATCGCCAGGAATCCGTACCGAAACCAGAAAAGGGCTCCCGGTGACAGAAAACGCGGAACTACGAAATCCAGAACGGCGAGAATGGCTGTGAAGATCATTCCGACGCGCAGCGTCCGTCGCAGCCTGTCGACGGTTCCCACCAGCGGAATCGGGGCTGTCATCATCCACAACCCCGCAATCATGATGACGTAGCCGCAACCGCCGGCGACAGATTCGGCGACGATCAGCCACGACTGCGTCGCGTGGAACAGGCCGACAAGGTAGCGCGTCGTCGAGACGGGAACGAAGATCAACAACCCGACGAGCAAAAGGCCCGCGCCGCGTCGCTGCGCGACGGCCCAACGCTCCATGATCCCGTCCAGCGCCGTCATGACGTCCGCCACATCCGTCCCCGCGTCGCCCCGCCGCTCAGCCTGCCACGACCTTCAATGACCGCGATTTCCGAGCGCTGACAGCGCCCGCTCCAGCCCCTGGCCCGATTCTACCGACCACTGTATACATGCGGCAATCGAATCCCGACCACCAGAACGCGTCTTCATCGCGCCGACACCTTGTCGTTCATGCCGACGATCTGGGGCTCTCAAGGTCCTTCAACGAGGGAATCCGCGTCGCCGCGACCCGCGGTCGTCTCACGAGCACGTGCATCCGCGTCAACGGCGCCGCCTTCGAGGCCGCTGTCAGCGATGTCGCTCCCGCGTGCCCCCATATCGCCGTCGGTCTGCATCTCAACATTGTCGAGGGCCGCAGTACCCGACGATCGATCGGCAGGACCGAGTCGCTCTGCGACGCCGATGGCGCCTATCGCCACGGTTTTGTAAGCCTGCTGCTCCGCTCCGGTAGCAAACGCCTTCTCCGGGAGATCGAGGCGGACTATCGCGATCAGTTTGAGCGCGCCCTGGACGCCCTTGGTGCGCTCGATCACGTGAATTCCCACCAGCACAGCCACGGAATTCCTGCAATCTTCGAAATCGTCTGCCGGCTTGCGAAGGAATACGGCGTCCCCTGCGTCAGGCTTCCGCGAGAAAAGCCCTATCGAGTTCCTTCGGTGTCTTATCACCTGCATCGCTGGTACGCCGCCAATCTCGTCAAGATCGCCCTGCTCAACACGATGGCCCGGCGCAATCGCAGGTCGGCGGCTCGCATCGGCGTGCAGACCAACGACTGGTTCGTGGGTATCGGCTATACGGGATTCATGAACGCCGCGACGATTCGCGCCGGGCTGGCCGCCCTGCCGCGCGACGCCGGCGTCGTCGAACTGCTGCTGCACCCCTGCGTCATCAGTGGCGAGCCCGACGAGGTCTTCCTGGACGCTGATCTGCGCGACTATGTCATCCAGCCCGCGCGACGTGAGGAGCTCCGGACGCTCTGCGACGATGCGCTCTTTGATGACGTGGAAAAAGACGGCTGGCGCCTCTCCTGCTACCGCTGCATCGCCGGGGCGCCGTGCCCGGGGCACAAGCGGGATACCGCCAGAACGCCCACGAACCGGATAGAATCCGTCGGCGATACTCTCGTCGCCCCTGCGGGCCCGATGCGTCCCCCGCTCCGCGCCCTCGTCATGCTCGATGAAACGCCCTTCCATCATCCGACGTTTCTCGCGCGGCTTATTACGGAGTGCGAGCACCTCGACGTCGTCGGGTGCGCGATCGTTCAACTGCCCCACGGCGGGCCCCTCCAGCGTTACATGATTCGCCAATGGCGGCGGATGGGTGTCATGCAGTTTGGGCGCCTGGGCCTCAAGTCCGTCGCAACCCGCGCCATCGGCCGATTGCCGCAGTGGATTCGCGGGGATCGAGAGGGTTCCGTCCGAGGCGTCTGCGAGCGATATGGCGTTCCATACCGCATCGTCAGCAAAGTGAATACGCCCGAGTTCCTGGACTATGCGCAGTCCTTTGATCCGGACGTGATCGTCTCTTCCTGCACGCCGATCTTCAAACGTGAACTCCTGAGCCTGCCGAACGTCGCCTGCATCAATCGGCATTCCTCCCTGTTGCCGACCTTCGGCGGCATTCTGCCGGTCTTTCGCGCGGTTCAGATGGGTGAGAAGTTCACGGGCGCCAGCGTCCATCGCATGACGCCCGAAATTGACGGCGGCGAAGTCTTATCGCGCAAATGGCTGCCGATCTTCCCGCGAGACACGCTCGACCAGCTCTATCGACTCTGCTTCACACTCAGCTTCGAAGCGACGAACGAAGCGGCCGAGAAGCTAAGGAGCGAAGCGACGCCACGATCCGCCCCGAGCGCCGGTCTGGAAAAGAGCTACTTTACCTATCCCACACGCGAAGACTGGACGGCGTTCGCCGCCGCAGGGGGTCGCTTCATCTGATCCAGTCACGCCTTCTCGGCGGCTGTCGACGAGCGCTCCCGCGCGATCGGAGGTGTCGTCGGCTGATACAGGTTCGCAATCTCGTTGTGGAGCGACGCCGCGGCGCCGAGGCGATACTTGATTCCCGATCGCCACTTCGCCTCGAACGCGATGACCGGCAGCGACACGCTCGACTCGCCATCGTCGAATTCGGTATGGATAACGTAATTCCGCGGGCGGCCGTTGGGGCCCGTCAATGTCACAAGGTCCAGCCGACGCAGCGCCGCGATCGGCGCCACGACGCGACGGCGATCTCCCTCGAAGAAAATCGTCCGCCGCGCGACATCGCATTTGAGAAAGCCGAAATCCGTCGCCGTCTCGAGCTTGACCTTGTTCCAGTTCTCTTGCGGGACAATCTCGACGAAGAAGGTGTTTTCGCCTCCAGGCTCCGCGACGGCGTCGGATCGGCGCTGAACGACCTCCGCCGCCTTGCGCCGATAGAAGCGATCGCGATAGGACGTCATGCGCGTCACCGCGAAGTAAAGCGAGTAGACGAACGCCGAAACACCCGCGCCAAGCGTCAGCCACGCCAGCCATACGGGACATGTCGGCCAATGCGACGCGACGACATCCGAGAGCCTCGCCATCCAGGCGGGACCTGTCGGCAAAAGCGTCACGTCACGCCTTTCCCTTGACGAATCGAACATGACCACGCCAAGCAACACCAGCCCGATTCCGCCGAACAAGGAGATCAGTGCGACGGCGCTCAGCAACTGCGCCTTGAGATTGTTCGGGCCCGTCAGGATCGATTCATCAGGAAACTCCGTGATGACAATCCGCTTGTCCCCTGTCTCGATTCTTCTCGCCTCGATACGCTCCCGCGACTCTCGCTCACTGACGCCGCTTATCTCCGCGTAGCGCTCCGCATCGGCGAACGGCCTCAGCCCCGGAAAGACTGGCTGCAGCGCCGCGACCTGCCGCGGCGTCAGGCGGCGATCGCGAATCTGTGCGCCCATCGTCGTTCGATACCGCGCGCCCTGGGGCATGCCACCGTCGCGCGAGCGGCGAACACTCAGAAACACGGAACACGCCCGCGGCTCATCACGAGAAACGTCGCAGTGCCACACGAGGAGCATCGTTGCAGGATGGCCCTGAAGAAGCGACATCTGCGGCATCGACGTGATACGCTCAAAGTCGCCCGCCTTCGCAAGCGACTGAATGGCCGGACCGGCGTCCGGGGAATACCCGACGACCGATTGATCCATCCAGCGACCGCACGATTCGCAGAATGGCCGGCTGGATCGAAGCCAACCGAATACCGCGGGAAACAACGCCATCAATCCCAGTTCGAAACAGAAAGTGAACCAGTTAACAATCGCGTTCGGACTCGCAGGGCTGTGACTCGCGGGGATTCCGGACCCGACGGACTCCGACACATCCGACTGCATCCGGAGGGAAATGAACTCGGGCAACAGGTCCAGCCGCGTCGCCGTCTCCGAGACCGATCCCACCTGCCAGATCATGTCGAGATAGTAATAGCCGAGGTACGCGGTCGTCCCGGCCAGCAATCCGACGAGCGCCGCCGCCCAGGGGTTCCGCCAGTGTCCCCGATCGACGAGCGGAACCATCACAATCAGAAGGACGAACGCCGCAACGATCGGAACAATCACCCGCAGGTACCCGCCGACATGAAACAGGATCGCCAGAAGGCACGACAAAGCAACTGTCACGCCCGCCAGCACAAGCAACCACGGCGCCGATCGAATAAGATCGATCCGGCCGGAGCGACGAAAGCGCTCATGTCCCAGGGCCTCGTTGCTCGTGGACTCCATCAGACTCGACTCCTCCCAAACCGAGGATGCAATCGGCGCCGAACGCCGAGTCAGCAATCACTCGAACGCCGTCCCGCGATCCGATCGACCTCGATCCGCCAGTCCCGTTCGATCCAGTCATCACCAATCGGCGCCACGCGAATCACCGACCAGCCGCCCGCCCGCAGCGTCTCGATCATTCGGCGGCTTCCATCCCGATTGGTCGAGTGAACAATCACCGGGGCGACAGGCGCAAGGGTCGCCAGGTGCTCGGAGACGAGTATCCCGTCGCCCCACTTCTCGGAGCCATCCGGCGGAATCAGATCGCAGTCGAGCGAGATCAAAACGCAGTCATCCAGCGCCGCCGGCGCCTCACGTATCATCGCGTGAGCGTCATGCCAGAATGCGATCGAGGCGCCAAGCGCTTCGGCGCACGCGCCGAACCGGCGGCGTCGTTCGGCGTCGTCCTCCAGGATGATCCATCGACTTGACATCCGTCAGTCCGCCTCGTCGTCATTCCCCTGATGCTCGTCGCAGCAATCGAGGGTGCGCTGAAGAACCCGTCGCACCAGCATGTCTCCCGGATCTCGCCACGATGCGATCGGATCAACGCCGCTGGCGTGGAGCGTCCGCAACGCCGCATACGCCGCCGCGATCTGCGCGCCGAACCGGATCGCCAGACTGGCCCGCGCGCGGGCGTCTGTCCGCCAGGGCGCCTGATTGGGCGACAGCGGCGCCTCCAGTTGCGTTTCGCCATCGTCCGCGCTCAGATCGATCACGGATCGAACGCCGTCCTCGTCCCGACGCAGCACGAAATCCAGTTCGACACGCGTCAAAGCGCGAAGCGGAATCGTCACGCGGCGCCGAACCCCTTCGAAGACAATCACCTCCTTCGAAGTGTCGATGTCCACGAAGCCGAAGTCGACCGCATACTCGCCCGTCTGCCGCTCCCAGTTTTCGCGCGGAATCAGCTCCACATACGTCGCTTGCTTCATCCACGACGCGTCGCACGACGTCACGCGTGCGGCGACAATGGCCTTCGCCTGTCCGTGGTAACTGCGATCCCGCGCCGCGACGACCAGGTACTTCAGGCCGTACCGATGGAGCAGCCAGTAGCCGATCGCAAGAGCGCCGACAACGTTCAGCGAAACGGGCACGATCGTCGGGATATCCTTCCAGCGCGTTCCGAACTCAGTGGGATTCACGCGCGATCCAGTAATCACGATCGCACCAGCCAGGCAGACGATGCCCCCGACGAGCGCCAATGTGACGACTACACCCGATCCCCAGGCGCGCGACCGCGGTCGTTCCAGCGGCGCGGCGTCGGGAAACTCCTCGATCTGAATTCGACGGAATGTATCGGCGGCGGCCCGCCCGGCTGTTTCTGACATTGCTCCGACCTCGCGCAGTCTTCCTTTCATGGCGGTGTTCAGACGACGTCACTCCGACTGTGGCGCGTCGCCGTTCCTGCAAAGAAAATTGCCAACGGCCCGCCTCTCTGACCCCGTGAAGTGACCGGCCCTGACGCAAGGATACATATAGCTAAGTCTTGCATCAATATTCCGACGCGCTACGCTGCCCGGATCGATCCGTCGACGTACGGCGGACCTTACAATGGCGTTTCCGATCTGAATCGCGTTACAAGGGCGCCGGCGAATCAATCGCGCCACTACTGTCACGCATTCCGCTCGGAAACCGAACCTCCCGGGAGCCCTCGCACATGCGTCTCGCCATCGCGACGACGATTCTCACGCCGGTCCTTCTCGCATGTGGCGCCAGCGCGGCGGAAGAACGCTACTTTCCACCCACAGATCCGAAGGTCCAGGCAAAGCTCGAACAATGGCGCGACGCCAAGTTCGGTCTCATGATGCACTGGGGGACCTATTCCCAATGGGGCGTGGTCGAGTCCTGGCCGCTTTGCGGTGAGGATGAGGACTGGTGCCGCCGCACGATCGACAATTACGACGAACATCGTCGAGCTTACGAAAAGCTCGCGACGACCTTCAATCCGACGGACTTCGACCCGCAACGCTGGGTTCGCGCCGCGAAGGCCGCCGGCATGCGCTACGTCGTCTTCACGACGAAGCACCATGACGGCTTCTGCATGTATGACACGAAGCTGACGGACTATCGGATCACGTCGCCCGCCACGCCATTCCACACGAACCCGCGCGCCGATGTCACGAAGGCGATCTTCGACGCATTCCGCGCAGAGGGATTCCTCATCGGCGCCTACTACTCCAAGCCTGACTGGCATTGCGACGACTACTGGTGGCGCCGCTTTCCCACGCCCGATCGACACGTGAATTACGACGTCACGCGCTACCCCGATCGCTGGGAACGCTTCGTCCGATTCACCCACGATCAGATCGATGAACTCATGTCCCGCTACGGTCGCATCGACATCCTCTGGCTCGACGGTGGCTGGGTCGCGAACCGCACGCCCGAGGAATGTGTCGCCGCCAACGCGGATCCGACGAACCTGCGGCGCATCCAGAATGAGGACATCCGTATCGGCGAGATCGCCGCCTCGGCCCGCCGGAAACAGCCCGGACTCCTGGTGGTCGATCGCGCCGTCGAAGGCCCCTTCCAGGATTACCTGACGCCTGAAAATCGCATCCCCGAAAAAATGCTCCCGCATCCCTGGGAATCCAACATCGTTTCGGGCGGCGGCTACGCCTATGTCCCCGGCGCGAAGTACCTCTCCGATCGTGAAGTCGTGCGAATGCTCGCGGACATCGTCTCCAGGGGCGGCAACATGCTGCTGAATGTCGCCCCCTCACCCAAGGGCGATTTCGATCCGGCCGCCTACGAAATGCTCGAAGGTGTCGCGCGCTGGATGCGCGTCAACAGCGACGCCATTTACGACACTCGCCCCCTCGCCCCCTGGCGCGACGGCCGCTTCGCCCTGACGCAGAATCGCCACACGAAGGCCGCCTACGCGATCTACCTGTCCAGCGACGACCAGCCCACGCCGCCGACACGAATGCTGCTCAACGATATTGCCCCCGCCGCGGACGCCGTCATCACAATGCTCGGAGACGACAGGCGACTTGACTGGAAACCCGTCGGCGATGGCTGCCTCGTGGAGATTCCGCAGCGCCTCATCGACGCGCCTCCATCGGCGCACCACTGGGTTCTGAAGATAGCGAAGCTCCGGGACGCAACGCCTGCACCGACGACGGAGTCCATGGTTCCATGACGATTCGCAAGCGGCTCCTTTTCACACTCATGGCATTCCCGCTTTTCACGGGCTGCGCGTCGCAGCGTCTCGCCCTTCGCGACGCGTCGGATGCGCCGGACGCCGAATATTGGGACGTGTCCCTGCCGATCGCCGCGCGCGTCGACGATCTGATTCAGCGAATGACGCTCGACGAGAAGATCTCGCAGCTGATGAACGCCAGCCCCGCAATCGAGCGGCTCGGCGTTCCGCCCTGCAACTGGTGGAACGAGTGCCTCCACGGTGTCGCCCGCGCCGGTCGCGCAACGGTCTTTCCGCAGGCCATCGGCATGGCCGCAACGTTCGACGACGCCCTGATGCGAAAAGTCGGCGAGGCTGTCGGCCGCGAGGCCCGCGCCAAGTACGAAATCGCAAAGCGACGGAATCCCGGCGCCCAGTACGCGGGCCTCACCTTCTGGTCGCCGAACATCAACATCTTCCGCGATCCGCGCTGGGGCCGCGGTCAGGAAACGTATGGCGAGGATCCCTGCCTGACAGGCCGCATCGGCGCCGCTTTCGTCTCAGGCCTGCAGGGCGACAAGCCGCCCTATCTTCGCGTCGCCGCCTGCGCGAAACACTTCGCGGCCCACAGCGGTCCGGAAGCGGGCCGCGACAGCTTCGACAGCGTCGTCAGTGACAAGGATCTGAACGAAACCTATCTGCCCGCGTTCCACACGCTCGTGGACGCCGGCGTCGCGGGCGTCATGTGCGCCTACAACCGCGTCGGCGGTCGCCCCTGCTGCGGCGATTCACCGCTCATCAGCGACGTGTTGCGCGACACCTGGAAGTTCGAGGGCTATGTCGTCAGCGACTGCGGCGCCATCCACGACATTCACGCGAATCACAAAGTCACGGCGTCCCCCGTCGAATCCGCCGCCATGGCGCTCAGGGGCGGCGTCGACCTCAACTGCGGAAGCGTCTACGCGTCGCTCCGCGAAGCGCATGACCAGGGACTGATCGACGACGCCGTCATCGATCGCGCCCTCCGGCGACTGCTCACGATTCGGATGCGACTCGGCGAATTCGACGCGCCCGACGCCCATCCCTTTGCGAAGACGAACGACGACTGCGTGGCCTGCCCCGCGCACATCGCCCTTGCGAAGGAAACAGCGATGAAGTCCGCCGTTCTCCTGAAAAACGCGAACCACACGCTGCCGCTCAGGCCCGACACCAGCACGGTCTATGTCACGGGACCGAACGCCGCCTCGGCCGACGTCCTGCTCGGCAACTATCGCGGCATCAGCGGAAATCTCGTGACGATTCTCGAAGGCGTCGTCAACGCCGCGGGCCCGACCCGTCGCGTTCACTACAACATGGGCGCCCTGCTCAACACACCGAACGCAAACAACTCGAACCTCGTCGCCTATCAGGCGGCGGGCGCCGACGCCGTCATCGCCGTCCTCGGAACCTCGCCGCTCATGGAAGGCGAATCCGGAGACGCCATCGCCTCAGTCGACGGCGGCGATCGCTCGGATCTGAGCCTGCCGGCAAACCAGCTCGATCTCCTTCGACGACTGCGCAGCGCCACGAAGAAACCAATCGTCCTCGTACTGACCGGCGGGAGCCCGATCATCTCCCCCGAAATTCACGATCTGGCCGACGCGATACTGTTCGCGTGGTACCCGGGCGAAGCCGGTGGCGCCGCCATCGGCGATCTCATCTTCGGACGCGCCGCCCCATCGGGCCGCCTGCCGATCTCGTTTCCGATGTCGCTCGACGACCTGCCGCCCTACGAAGACTATCAGATGCGCGGCCGCACCTATCGCTTCGCCACGACAGAGCCGCTTTACCCCTTCGGCTTCGGTCTCTCCTACGCGACATTTCACTACAGCGGCGCAACGCTTGAGTCGTCGGAGATCAGCGACAACGCGCCGCTCGTCGTTCAATTCCAATTGACGAACGTCGGCGGCATGGACGCCGAGGAAGTCGTTCAGTACTACCTCACGCCGATGAACGTCGTCCCCGACGCGCCACAGTACGCGCTCTGCGGATTCCAGCGCGTTCGGCTGAAGCCCGGTGAGAGCCGGATGATCGTCCGCAGCATTCCGACCACGGACCTGACAACGACAGACGCCGAGGGACGCCGAGTCACGCGTCCCGGGCGCTATCGACTGACCATCGGCGGCGCGGCGCCTGGCGCCCGAGCGGAATCGCTCGGAGCGCCGACACCACTGACCACGGAATTCACGATTCTCGCCGATCAGGCGTCGCCCTCGCGCGATGTCACGGCCACCCACAGGAACTGAACCCAACGGAGTCCTCACATGTTCGCCAAGGTCCTTGCAACGCTTCTCACCATTGTCGCTGTCGCTGTTCCCGCGAACGCGGACGACGACACATGTATCTTCTTCAAGGCGGAGAATCTCTCGAAGGGTCCGGGGAACTTCTACCTCTACGTTCAATTCTCCGACAGGGATTACACGATCCAGAAAGGCGATCGGCTCGAATACGACATCTACCTGCCCAGCTCGAATCCCTCGATGAAGGGCGGCTTTGACGTGTACGTCGAGAACCGCAACCTGCCCGATGACCTGAAACCGCTTCCGGCGTTTCGTGAATCGAAACTCAAAGACCAGAACGGCATCCGCTTCCACGGCGACGGCATTCTCGAGCCCGCCAGGGACAAGTGGTACCACCGCGAGTTCGACCTGTCGACCTACGCCGGCGTCAAGATGGTGCGATGGGAACTCGTCTTCGAAGGCGACGAGTACGGTCCCTTCGTGCAGTTTCTCGACAACATCCATATCACGCGTGACGGCGCCAGAGTCTTCGACGTGTACACCAATGGCGACGTCGAAAAAGACGTCCGCCAGCAGGGCAACAACGGCTACACACGCAGATATACCGTCACTTCCGCCAAACGCAGCGATGTCGGCGATCCGGCATTCATGAATCGCATGATCGAAATCGCGGACGCCAAACGCGAAATGCGCGAGACCCGAAGCGCCTTCCGCGCCGAGCTCGAAATGGCGGAGCTTCTCGCGGATGAATCCAAAGACGCCCACATGCAGGGACACGTCAAACAGGCCCGCGAAGCGGAAGACAACGCCGCCTACGAGCGCGGTGACGCCGAAGCGTACCTGAGGTCACTGCACGCCGCCCGCAAACACCTCACCCACGAACACAAGGTCATGCAGGACTATACGGGCCATCTCGTCGGACACGCACACATCGACCTGGCGTGGCTCTGGACCTGGGACGATGTCGTCAACAACGTCATTCCGCAGACCTTCGGCCAGGCCCTGAAGTTCATGGACGAGTTTGAGGACTTCACCTTTTCCCAGAGCAGCGCGACGCTCTACCAGACGACACAGGTTCATCATCCGGAGCTCTTCGAGAAAATCCGCGAGCGCGTTCGCGAGGGTCGTTGGGAACTCGTCGGGGGTCGCTGGTGCGAAGGCGACAACAACATGATCTCGGCCGAGTCCCACGCGCGACAGTTCCTCTACGGACAGCGGTACTTCCAGGAACATTTCGGCCGGATTGCGACCGTAGGCTGGGAACCGGACACGTTCGGCCATTGCTGGACGATGCCGCAGATCCTCCGCAAGGCCGGCCTGAACAGCTATTACTTCTGCCGCGCCGGCAAAAACCACCCACTCTTCTGGTGGGAAGCGCCGGACGGCTCCCGCGTCCTCGCCTTCGAGGAGCCGGCGACCGGCGGCTGGTACAACGACACGGTCGACAACGAGAAGGTCAAGGAACTGATTCGTTTTGCGATCAAGACGGGAACGAAGGACGAACTGATGGTCTACGGCGTCGGCAATCACGGCGGCGGCCCGACGCGCGAATACATCGAGGCGGCCCTCGCCATGAAGGGACGCGACGGATGGCCCGTCGTCAGATTCTCCACGGCGACGGAGTTCTTCAACATCCTCGAGAAAATGGCCGACAAGCTGACGATCCCGACGGTCAAGTCCGACCTCAACCCCGTCTTTGATGGATGCTACACGTCACAGTCACTCATCAAGCGCCTCAATCGAAAGTCGGAGTGTGCGACGGAGTCGGCCGAAGTCTTCGCGACGCTCGCCGGCGTTGTCGACAGGAAGTTCGATTACCCCACGGCGAAGCTCGAGGCCATCTGGCAGGACATCCTCTGGAGCCATCATCACGACACGTTGCCCGGCTCCTGTATCCACGCCGCCGCGCTTTACGCCCACGAACTGCTCGGCCAGGCGCTGGAAGACGCCGAAGCGATCGGCGACCGCGCCATGACGCGGCTCGCGGCGCCGTTCGCCGAAGGTGTCGTCGTCTTCAATCCGACAGGCGCGACGCGATCCGACATCGTCCGCATTCCGACCCCGGCGCGACACGTCGGCTTCGGTCACGAATCCATGGCCGTGCAGAATGATGAACGCGGCGCCTGGTTTGTCGCGACAGACGTCCCGCCCATGGGCTACAAGGTCTACAGCGTCGAGCCGCAGACCGATGAGAACCCTGACGGGGCGACGCCCTATCAGCAGAACGATGTCCCCGGCACAACACACAAGGCGGAACCGACCGGCCGCGCGGCGACCGCTCACGGCAAGCCGATAGCGCCGAAGTTCCAGATGCTCCACGAACGCCCCGGCAGCGGCACCGCCTGGACGATCCAGGGCGTCGACAAGACGGACACGCTGGACAACCCCGTCTTCACGCAGATCCTCGAAGACGGTGATGTCCGCTGCCGCATCCGACGCATCTACCGCTGGAAGGACACGACGATTACCTGCGACGAGATTCGCTACGCCCACACGCCGCGCGTCGACTACGACCTGACCGTCGACTGGATGGAAATCGGTAACAATCGCGAAGGAAGCTCGATGCTCAAATTCGCCGTCCCGACAGGGCTCGCCGATGGCGCGGCGACGGCCGAAATTCCCTTCGCCAGCATCGAGCGCGAAAAGAACGGAAGGGAATACCCGATGCTCCGGTGGATCGACGTCTCGAGCGCCGAACGCGGCGTGAGCGTTCTCAACGACTGCAAGCACGGCTATGACGTTCAGGGCGACGGCACGATCCGCGTCACCCTCATGCGGGCCCCGTACAACCCGGACCCCGTCGCCGATGTGGGTGTCCATCACATGCGCGTCGCGATCCTTCCGCACGAAGGTCCGCTCAGTCAGGCCGCGGCCACACACGAAGGCGACGCCTTCAACAAGCCGCTCATTGCCCGATGGAACGACGCGCCCAAGGGGTCGGCCCTCGCCTGGTCGCAGCAGTCACTGCGAATGTCGGCCTGTGGCGTCGACGCGGAGAACATCATCATCACGTCCGTCAAGCACGCCGAGGATGGTGGCGCCATCATCGTTCGCGCCTACGAATGCAACGGCCAGGAAACCGATGCGAAGTTCGAACTGGGTTTCGACGCCGGGTCCGTGAAGGAAGTCGATCTCATCGAGCGCGACTGGACGCAGGGCGCGCCGATCAGGCGACGCGCCAACACGTTCACAACGATGTTCAAGCCGTTTGAAATCAGAACGTTCCTGATCGCAACCGGGCGCTGAGTCGCGCAATCAACTTCGCACACAATGCCGTCCGTCGGTCATGGCGTGACCGACGGCGACGCGACAACACGCCAGACTGTCGCACGGCGCACAGGACACACCAACGGCGTGCAACAAGTCAGCCTGGGGTCAGCGAAGACGGCGCAGCCGTCGAAGCGCAACCCCGGGTCCGCCACAAACACGTCAGGAGCTCTGAAAGAGCGTTACAACGAACGCCGCAACACACCGCCCCCAGGAGGTCAATCCTTGCAAACCTGGGCTTTCGACAGAAAATGGCGATCTCGGCCGGATCGCTCCACGCGCCCTTTGACAGAGGACCTGTCCCTATGACACGCCGCTCGACATTGCTGATCATCGCGATCCTCCTGACAACCCTCTTTCCTCCGCATCCCAGGCGGCAGGCTCGCGCGGCTCAGCCGTCCGCCACGTCGCAGCCCGCGAGCGCCGGCGTCACGTCCCTCGGCTATCCCAAGGCTGGAGATCTCAAGGCGGAAGTCGCGCGCCTTCGGGCCCGCCTCGAAACCTCGCCCGACGACGATACCGCGCGGCTGCGACTCGGTTTCGTGGAGTTCTTCCGCGGAATCGAAGCGACGGGCCAGTCGCTCCATCACTACGGTCTTCGCACGCCGATCGAGTTTGTGCCAATGCCGTTTGAGCCGAATCTCTCGCCGACAAAGATCACCTATCAGGACTCTCGGCGAATTGTCGAAACCTGGCTGGAAAGTCTCAACCGCGCGGAATCGACACTGTCAGAGATCCGGCGAGACGATGTCGCCATCACACTCGACGTCGCCGACATCACGCTTGACCTGGATTCGGATGGTGTGGCCTCCTCCTGGGAGAACCTCGATGGCTTCATGCGGATGCGCATCCTCGGGGCGAAGGCCACACTGGTCGTTCGCCTCGACATCGCCGACGCGCACTGGCTCCGCGGATACTGCCATGTTCTCGCGGGTGTCTGCGAGTTCGCGCTGGCCCACGAGTGGAAGGACTTCTTCGAACACGCCGGCCAGCTGCTCTTCGAAGAAATCGAAACGCCCTACCCCTTCCTCAGACGACAGACCTACGGGGCGGGCCCCGGCTCGATTCCGCCGCAGCTCATCGACATCATCGCCGGCGTCCACGAAATGCGCTTCGATGTCATCGACCCCGAACGGATGAAGGCGTCTCACGCTCACTTCAAGGCGGCGATCCGCCAGAGCCGTGAGATGTGGTCCTGTGTCATGAAAGAGACGGATAACGCGCTGGAGTGGATTCCGAGTCCGAAACAGACGGGCGTGCTTCCCATTCCCGTGACACAGCCCATGGTCGACAACTGGATGCGCCTGCTGGACGAGGCCGACGCCCTCCTCGATGGTCGCAGGCTGCTTCCCTTCTGGCGCGACGGCGAGTCGCGCGGTGTGAATCTCAAACGCGTCTTCACGGAGCCGCGACAATTCGACTTCGTGCTCTGGGCCCAGGGAACGGCCGCGGCCCCCTACCTGGAACAGGGCGAGATCACGTCCGACAAATTCTGGAACGACATCCAGAGCGCCTTCGGAAACCAGCTCTCTCTTTACGCCCTGTGGATCAACTAGTCGATGGAGGCCGCGTGTCGGACCGCGATCAGCGATTCTCACGCCGCGATCGCCCGTAATCGCGGTTGAATCCTCCCAGGCGAGTCGCGGATTCCCGTTCCCGTCCCGAACGACGATAATTCCCGCGAATTTCCGCGTGGGGCCGGCCCGCCTCGCGCCATTCAATCTCCGACAGGCGGCGGCAAAGTCGCCGGGAGCTTCCGGAAATGACCGTGTCGAGTATCGGTATCAATCCGATGGATTCGATCGCTTGCGAGACCGACAGTCGGGACGCGCTCAGCGCGGCGTTCGATCGCTGCGCCGTGGGTATCTATCGATTCGTCGTGTATCGCGTCGGCGATCCGCATCTGGCGGACGACATGATGCAGCAGGCCTGGCTGGCGGCCATTCAGGCGGAAGATCGCGTGCCGCCCGCGGAGCTGGAACCCTGGCTCCGGGGCGTCGCTCGGAACCTCATCCGCAACCACTGGCGAACCCAGTCGCGCCGGCCGGATCACCTGCCGATACCTGACGCTGACTTTGCGGCGGAGTTGTCACGCCGCCTGGTCGAGGAAGACATTCCCGATGACGCGCTGTCTCGAAGAGAGACGCGATCGCAGCTCATGCTCGCGATCACGTCCCTCGACGCCGAAGCGCAGGAGATCGTCATCGCCCGGTACTTCGAAGGCGTCACCCATGCGGCGCTCGCCTCGAGGCTGAATGTCAGCGAACGGGCGATCGAAGGTCGATTGTATCGAGCGAGGCTGGCTCTGAGAGAGAATCTCGCCCACCTCGATGACGAAGGGTTGTGTGAACGATGAACGACATCGAACGACACGATGAACGAGACGATCGTCTGGATCGCAATCTGCTCGCGGCCGCGCATCATCTGGAGCTTCCCGTTGAACCGAGTCCATTGCAGCGGGCCCGCTGGAAACGGGCCCCCGAGAAAGGAATCCTTGGCATGAAGCGTGAGAAATTCTGGAAAGTACTCGGCGCCGGCGGCGCCATGGCGGCGTGTGTCACGCTCGCTGTCATTCTGGGCCTGGGCGGGACAAAGTCCGTCAATGCGGCAGCCATCTTTGACAGCCTGCGGGACGCCATTCGGAAGTCCCTGTGGATCGAAATCGATAACCTGCAGGCCGAAGGCGTCACGGCGAATGGCCGAGTTCTGCTGGTCTTCACCGATCGAGACGAAAACAGCGCCCCGACGGACGCCAACGACGCCCTGGCCGCCAGCTTCGTCGAACTCCGAATGACCGCCGCGCCCGATCAGGAGGACTTCCCGGGTCTCGACCTGGAAACCGCCGTCGGTGTGACGCCGGACGACAGCTGGTGTTACCTGAAGACCCACTACATTCCGGCGACGATTTACGCCGACGCCCCCTTCCTGGCGTTCTTCGCCCCCATGCTCAACAACGGCGTCGTCCTCGACATTGACGCGCTCGATACGGCCGGAAACGGAAATGTCGCCATCGGCGCGGGCGCCGGGCATGGTCCCGTGGCGAAAATCACCTTTTCCACGACGACATCGAACCCCTCGGGGGATGGCGCCAATGATCCCGACGATGGCGAAGACGATGACGGTTTCGAGTTTTCCTTCAGCACGACGAACAGCGCCGATGCGGGCGAAGGGACCGTCGATCATGTCAACGAGCATCTGCACGAAATGATGTTCGGCTCCGATTTCCGCGCGACGGCCAACACGCCGGAGGCCCAGGCCGCCATCGAGTCGCACATGGAACTGGTCAGAGATTTCCTCACGGGGCGCTTCACGCCCGAACAGATGACCCGATTCATCGACATGATCGAATCCTCCGCCAGCGAAGTGAATGTCGCGCCGATCGGCGACGGCGCCTTCCTGCTGCGGGCGTCGGGATTTGAATTCCATGGCGCCATAAGCGCCGACGAAGACATGGCCCTGGAAGTCCAGTACCACGAGGGCGGTCGCATCGATAATGTCAAACTGCTGAATCTCGGCGACGGCGCCGGCGAACTTCGATTCATCTTCTCCGATGACGACGCCACGTCAGAGGTCTTCGACCGATCGCGCTACGAATCACGCGACGGCGTCCGAACCATCAACAACATCGGCGAACTCTTCAGCGGCTTCGGCCAATAACCGCGGAACGACGATCGATTCCCCAACAAACAGGAGAGGCGGGCTCACGAGCCCGCCTCTTTTCTTTGGCCTGTCACGGAGGGCCAGAGACCTCGCGATTCTCGGAGAGCCTCGCAGATCGATCGCCCGAAGGAGCCGTCGCTCAAATGCCGCGTGAACGCTGAAGGCGTGCAACAGGTTAATTCGATGAAAGGCTGTCTCCTCGCCAGATGTTACGATCTGGTTTCGGAATCCAATTGAAGGAGACAGCCATGAAGAAACAAGTGATGCAGATTGGGATCGATGTGCATCGACGCTTCAGTATG